>Ga0307424_1000864_pt1 | contig 16135 bp, 16 predicted proteins | sample SalMarWE160320MG_FD_202157 | JGI IMG/M metagenome (GOLD analysis project Ga0307424, IMG submission 202157) | Salt marsh sediment microbial communities from the Plum Island Ecosystem LTER, Massachusetts, United States - WE1603-20 | ecosystem: Environmental > Aquatic > Marine > Intertidal zone >... | reverse complement strand
GTGGCGCAACCTTGTATTGGGCAAGAGCGTGCCGATCTGGTGCTCGCCGGCTGTGCGATCCTCGAGGCGCTGCTCAGGATGTGGCCGTGCCAGCGCCTGCGCGTGGCGGACCGGGGTCTGCGCGAGGGCATCCTCACCACGCTGATGGCCGAGGACGGTCATGACCGGGCGCCGCCGCGTCCCCGGCGGCGACGCGGGAAGGCCCCGCATCCCGGTCGGGGCTAGCACGACACGACGTCAGACCTGCTCGAGGGTTTCCTGTGCCTCGGCCTCGCCAACCGCGTGCGCGCGCCGCGATAGGCTTGCGCCCGCCTTCTTCGGTAGTCGCGCGAAGACAAAGGCCGAACTCGCCGCGAGACATGCGACAAGGACGAAGGCCAAGGTGAAGTCGCTCGCCAAGACCTGGTGGCTGTCGCGACCCATGCGCTCCATCTCCAGCACCAAGGCGCCGGTGGCGACCCCGGCCGACATGGAAAGCTGCTGGGCGACACTGGCAAAGCTCGTCGCCTTGCTCATCTCCTTCTCGTGGATGTCGGCATAGGCGATGGAGTTGATGGCGGTGAACTGAAGCGAGCGGAAGAAGCCGCCGACCAGGAGCACGGCGAGGATCACTGCCGCCGGCGTCAGCGCCGTGAACAACGCCGAGGCGGCGGTGAAGCAGGCCGTCAGCACGGCGTTCCACACCAAGATATTCTTGAAGCCGAGGCGGTGGATGATGGGCGCCGCCGTGGTTTTCATGGCGATGGCGCCGACGGCGGTGGCGAAGGTGAGGAGGCCCGATTGTAGTGGCGTCATGCCGAAGCCGAGCTGGAAATAGAGCGGCAGGAGGAAGGGTGTGGCGCCGACGCCGATGCGGAACAAGAAGCCGCCGGTCACGCTGGCGAAGAAGGTATCGATCTTCAGGAGCTTCAAATCGAGCAGGGCGTTCGGCGTGCGCCGCGCATGGCGCACATAGAGCGCGATGCCGACGATGCCGATGGCGATCAGCGACAGTGCGACCCAGATCGGGAACAGGCTTTGGCCGACCGTGGTGAAGCCGAAGGCGACCCCCGACAGGCCGATGCCGGAGAGAAAGAAGCCCTTGATGTCGAGTGGAGGCACTTCTCTCTCGCGGAAATTGGCGATGTAGCGCGTGGCGAGGTAGATGCCGAGCAACCCGATGGGGATGTTGATCCAGAAGATCCAGCGCCAGGAGAAGAAGGTGGTGATGAAGCCGCCGAGCGGCGGGCCGATCACTGGGCCCATGAGCGCCGGCACGGTGAGCCAAGCGAGCGCTGAGATCAGCTCCGCCTTGGGCACCGACCGCAAGATGACGAGGCGTCCGACCGGCACCATCATGGCGCCGCCCATGCCCTGGATGATGCGGAACAGCACGAAGTCGGGCAGGCCGTGGGCAAAGCCGCACGATGCCGAGCCCAGGGTGAACACCACGATGGCCGCGCGGAACACGGTGCGCGCGCCGAAGCGGTCGGCCATCCAGCCGCTTACGGGGATGAACACGGCAAGCGACAAGAGGTATGACGTCAACGCAAGCTTGAGCGCGATCGGGTCCTCATGCAGATCCGCCGCGATCGCCGGTAGCGAGGTGGCGATCACGGTGGAGTCCATGGTCTCCATGAACAAGGCGACCGCGACGATCAGGGTGACGAAATAGCGGGGCATGTGGCAGGTGTTAGAGGAGCGATATGGTGCACATGGGGCGGGTGCGGCGGCCGGGTCAAGTCGCCGCGACCCCGGAGCGTGATTAACATATGGTGAAATCAACGAAAGGCGGGGGTCTCGCGGGTCGGCGGGGCCTCACTGTGCGGGTCAAGACCGCGAAAGGGCGGAAGCTCGCCTCGACCCGCTGGCTGCAGCGGCAGCTCAACGACCCTTACGTGGAGGAGGCGAAGCGCCAAGGCTATCGCAGCCGCGCCGCCTTCAAGCTCATCGAGATCGACGACAAGCATCGCCTGCTGAAGCCCGGCAAGACGGTGATCGACCTCGGCGCGGCGCCAGGCGGCTGGAGCCAGGTCGCGGCGGCGCGTGTCGGCGCCGCAGAAGGCAAGGGCAGGGTGATCGCCGCCGACCTCACCGACATCGAGCCGGTGCCGGGCGTGACCTTCATGCAGGTCGATGTGACCGACCCGGAGGCCGGTGAGCAGATCAGGGCCGCGCTCGGCGGGGGCCGTGCCGACGTCGTCCTGTCCGACATGGCGGCCTCCTCGACCGGGCACCGGCAGACGGACCATTTGCGCGTGGTGGCGCTCGCCGAAGCGGCGCTGGACATCGCCGAGGACGTGCTTGTCCCCGGCGGGGCCTATCTCGCCAAGGTGCTGCAGGGGGGTGCCGGCCAGGAACTGGTCACGCGTCTGAAGCAGGGCTTTGCCAAGGTGGCTCACGTCAAACCCAAGGCCTCCCGCGCCGATTCCGCCGAGGTCTATGTGCTGGCCACGGGATTCCGGGGGGCGCCACTGTGAGGCTTCACGGGACTGTGCTTGGCCGTGTGCTGCCGAAGGCGGCCAAGTCTTGCTAGTGTGGCCTCATCTTTAGGTTCGGCGCAGGGAGCGGTTCATGAATGTCGAGGTGGTGAAGGAGTATTACGGCAAGGTCCTCAAGGGCTCGAAGGATCTGAAGACCTCAGCCTGCTGCGACGGCGGCGGTGTGCCCAGCCATCTCGAGGCGCTGATCGCCAATGTCCACGAGGAGGTCCGCTCCAAATATTACGGCTGCGGCATCGTCATTCCGGCGGCGCTGCAAGGCTGCCGGGTCCTCGACCTCGGCTCCGGCTCGGGCCGCGACGTCTATCTGATCTCGCAGCTCGTGGGCGAACGTGGCGCAGTTGTCGGCGTCGACATGACCGACGAACAGCTCGCTACGGCGAACCGGCATGTCGATTGGCACATGCAGCAGTTCGGTTACGCGCAGCCGAATGTTCGCTTCCTCAAAGGCTATCTCGAGAAGCTCGACGAGCTGGATCTGGAGCCCTCCACCTTCGACGTGGTGGTATCGAACTGCGTCATCAATCTCTGCGTCGACAAGCTCGCGGTGCTGCGCGGCGCGCATCGCCTCTTGAAGCCGGGCGGCGAGCTCTACTTCGCCGACGTCTATTGCGACCGGCGCCTGCCTGACGACATCCGCGCCGACCCCTTGCTTTATGGCGAGTGCCTCGGCGGCGCGCTCTATTGGAACGACTTCCTGCCGATGGCGAAGCAGGCGGGCTTCCTCGATCCGCGTCTCGTCACCAGCCGTCCCATCGAGGTCGAGAACGAGGCGATGCGGCAGAAGCTTGGCCAGGCGAAGTTCTTCTCCGCCACCTACCGGCTGTTCAAGCTCGATGACCTAGAGCCGGCGTGTGAGGATTACGGCCAGGCGGTGGTCTATCGCGGCGGCGTGGCCGAACAACCGGAAGCCTTCGCGCTCGACGGGCGTCGCCTGATCGAACGCGGCAAGGTGTTTCCGCTATGCGGTAATAGCTGGCGGATGCTCGCCGAGACGCGCTTTGCGCCGTATTTCGATTTCGTCGGTACGTTCTCGACGCATTACGGCATCTTCTCCGGCTGCGGCACCTCGCTGCCGTTCGATACGGCAGCGCCGGCGCAGGGGGCGAAGACGAAGAAGTCGAGCTGTTGCTAGGCGCTTCCCTTTGCCCGCGCGATGCGCTGCTGAACGCCGGCGCCGGCCTCGTACCATCCCTTGCTGCTGTTCACGATCTTGACCACGGACAGCATGACCGGAACCTCGATCAGGACCCCGACGACGGTTGCCAGCGCCGCGCCCGAGTTGAAGCCGAACAGGCTGATCGCGGCGGCGACCGCAAGCTCAAAGAAATTGCTGGCCCCGATCAGAGCCGACGGTGCGGCAACGCAATGGGCCTCACCGGCGGCGCGATTGAGAAGGTAGGCGAGGCCGGCGTTGAAATAGACCTGGATGAGGATCGGCACCGCGAGCATGGCGATGATCAGGGGTTGGGCCAGGATCTGCTCGCCTTGAAAGGCGAACAGCAGAACGAGCGTCGCGAGCAACGCCAGAAGAGATAGCGGCTGCAAAATCCCGAGGAGGTGCTTCAGCGCCTCGCCGCTGCGCCCCAAGGCGATCTGGCGAACGACCTGAGCGATGATCACCGGCACGACGATATAGAGCGCGACCGACAGGAGCAGCGTCTCCCACGGGACGATGATCGCCGACAGCCCGAGCAGAAGCCCGACGATCGGCGCGAAGGCGAAGACCATGATGGTGTCGTTCAGGGCAACTTGCGTCAGCGTGAAGTCCGGCTCGCCGTCGGACAGATTGCTCCACACGAACACCATGGCCGTGCACGGCGCCGCCGCGAGCAGGATCAGTCCGGCGATGTAGCTCGTGATCTGATCGGCGGGCAGGTAGGGGGCGAAGACATGGCCGATGAAGAACCAGCCCAGAGCGGCCATCGAGAAGGGTTTGACCGCCCAATTGATGAACAGCGTCACGCCGATGCCGCGCCAGTGCTCGCGTACCTTTCCGATGGCGCTGAAATCCACCTTGATCAGCATCGGAATGATCATCAGCCAGATCAGGACCGCGACGGGAAGGTTGACGTGGGCGATCTCCGCCGCGCCGATGGCGTGGAAGACAGCAGGGAAGAAATGTCCGAGTGCGATGCCTGCGACGATGCAGAGCGCAACCCAGACGGTGAGATAGCGTTCGAAAGTGGACATGGGGGACCTGGTCTTTGTGATTATTGGTGAGGCTTTGCGCGTCTCGCGACGTCATCGAGAAAGCGGCGCAGCGGCTCCAGAGCCGCGGGATTGAGCGAGTAACAGACCCGCGGACGCTCGATGCTGCCGGTGATGATTCCCGCGGCCTTGAGGATGCGCAGATGCTCGGAGATGGTGGATTGGGCGAGCCCGATCTCGTCGACGATATCGCAGCCGATGCAGGACTGCTTCTCGTGCAGCATCTGCAGGATGCCGACACGGGCTGGGTGCCCAATCGCCTTGGCGAGCAGAGCGATCTCCTCATCCTCGGCCGGATGGGCCGATACGGGTTCGCGCAATTTGACGGCGGACATTCCGGCTTCCTTCATCGTTATTCGACGATATACGATGAATAGCACGGTTTCAGGCGCGTTCAAGCGGGTTCGTCAGGTCGCGTTTTCCGTCAGGCGATCCTCCGCAAACACCATTTGCGGGATGTGTTGGGGGCAGTTCGTATCCCAGGATATGACCGTGAAGACGATGGCGGCTTCGGCGCGTGCACCGTAGCCCGGCGGCATCAGGCTTTCGATGAGCGCGGTATCGTCCTCGACCACGCGGGCGGTGCCCCAGATCTTCACCCGATGCAGGTTCTGATAGTCCATCAGGAAAAGCATGGCGCGGGGATTCTCGTCGAGATTTCCCGTCGAGATGTACTGCCGGTTGCCGGAGAAGTCGGCAAAGGCGAGCGTGTGCTCATCGAGCACGTGCAGGAAGCCGGATGGTCCGCCGCGATGTTGGATGTAGGGCTGGCCGTCACGGCTCGCGGTGGCGAGATAGAAAGACCGCATCCCGGCGACGAAGTGCGCGAGGTCCGCATCGATTGCGGTTCTCGCTGCGCCTTTCTCCTCCAGGCGCGCATAGCCTTGCCGCGAGCCGCGTCGCGCTTGCGCCGCTTTGACCGCGGGCGAAAAGGCGAGCTCCATCCAGGTGGTCATTCTGTGCCGTACAGCGCAGGCATGGCGATGAAGCCGGGCATTGCCTCGATGCGCTCGATCCATCCGCGCGTCGCGGGATAAGCATCAAGAGAAACGCCACCTTCATGGCCAAGCGCCACGTAGGGCATGCACGCGATGTCGGCGATGGTCGGTCGGTCGAGCGCCAGCCACGCGTTCTGTTTCAGATGGGATTCCAGCAGTTCAAGAATCCGCGTGGCCTTCTTGCGCGCCTGGTCCGCGTCGATTGCGTAGCCGAACTTGTCGTGGAGACGGGCGTCGTTCGGGCCGCGGGCGATCTCGTTCTCCGCGACCATCAGCCAGCTCACGACTTGCGCCAAGCCGGCGGGGTCGGTCGGCAGCCAATCCTCGTCGCCGAACTTGCGCGCGAGATAGACGAGGATCGCTTGCGAGTCCCGCAGAACCAGGTCGCCGTCCTCGAGCACCGGAATTTCAGCGAACGGGTTCAGCTCGATGAACGGGCTCTTCTTATGGGCGCCGGCCATGAGGTCGACCGGAACGATGTCGAGGTCGAGCCCGAGCAGGGCGCAAAACAGGCGGACCTTGTAGCAATTTCCCGAGAGTTCCAGGTCGTGCAGCTTGAGCGTGCCCATATGTGCTCCTCCTTCAGCGTGGTCCCTCCTATGTGGCTTATTCCGCTATTCGGCGGTATATGATGTTTGCAAAAGTCATACTTTCATTATTTGGAATAATAGGATGGATCGCTTCACCGCCATACGGGTGTTCGCTGCCGTGGCCGACGCGGGTAGCCTTTCGGCCGCAGGACGGCGGCTCGGCATGCCGCTGACGACTGTAAGCCGGCACTTGAAGGCGCTCGAAGACGAGCTCGACGTACGGCTCATGACCAGGACGACCCGGCGGCTTACACTCACAGAGCCGGGCCGCGCCTATCTGGAGACCTGCCGGCGCGTGCTGAGTGAACTCGATGCCGCTGAGCGGCGCCTTGCCGGTGAGCAGGCGGAGCCGCAAGGCCAATTGGCGCTGACCGCGCCGATCCTGTTCGGGCGCTGGCACGTGCAGCCCGTGGTGAGCGCCTATTTGGAGGCTTACCCGCGGACATCGGCGCGCATGCTGCTGGTGGATCGGGTGGTCGACCTGGTGGAGGAGGGGCTCGATCTCGGCGTCCGCATAGGGCACCTGCCGGATTCCTCCATGCGCGCAACCGCGCTCGGTACCGTGCGCTACGTCTGTTGCGCAAGCCCGTCCTATCTAGATGCGGCCGGCGTGCCCGAGGAGCCGAAGGCCCTTGCCGGCCATCGCTGCATCAGCTTCGCCACGTTCTCGCACCCGGATCGCTGGGCGTTCCACGGGCGCAAGCCGCAGGCTGTGACGGTTACGCCGCGCCTCATCGTCAACACGGCGGAGGCCGCGATCGACGCGGCCAAGGCGGGGCTCGGCATTGTGCGCGTGCTCTCCTATCAGGCCGAGGAGAGCCTGAAGGACGGATCACTTCGCCTGATCCTCGAGGCGTTCGAGCCGGACCCCATTCCCGTCAGCCTGATCCACCGGGAAGACCGTCTGCCGCAGGCGAAGGTGCAAAGCTTCATGGCGCTCGCCGTGCCCCGTCTGCGCAAGGCGCTCAAAGACATGGTGAAGAGTGAGGGTAACGGGCGTGGGCGCCTTCCCAAGCCCGCCACAAGCTGCTAAAGGAAGCCGCCAACCGGCCCTCGCCTTTTGCAGTGCGCAAAAGCCGGCAAGGGGCCTTTAACAAGAGGTTGGCCGATGCCCGACGGGCAGTCTTCTGAAAATCCCCGCTTCCCCGACAGCGCCATCGCGCTGACCTTCGACGACGTGCTCATTCGCCCGGGGCCGTCGGAAGTCCTCCCCAACGAGGTCAATGTGGCCTCCCGCGTCACACGGTCGATCTCCGTGAATATCCCGGTGCTGTCCTCGGCCATGGACACGGTCACCGAGGCGCGGCTCGCCATCGCCATGGCGCAAGCCGGCGGCATCGGCGTTATCCACCGCAATATGGATGCCGACGCCCAGGCCGCCGAAGTGGCCCAGGTCAAGAAGTTCGAATCCGGCATGGTGGTGAATCCGGTCACCATCCATCCCGATGACTGTCTCGCCGACGCGCTGCAACTGATGGCCGACTATCAGATCTCCGGCATTCCGGTGGTCGAGCCTGCGGCCAATGGCGGCCGCGACGGCAAGCTCGTCGGCATTCTCACCAACCGCGACGTGCGCTTCGCCACCAATCCCAACCAGCGCGTGGCCGAGCTGATGACCAAGGAGAATCTGGTCACGGTCAAGGAGAACGTCGACATGGAAGAGGCCAAGCGGCTTCTTCATCACTACCGGATCGAGAAACTCCTCGTGGTCGACGACGACTATCGCTGTATCGGACTCATCACGGTGAAGGACATCGAGAAGGCGCGGGCGCATCCGCACGCGTGCAAGGACGAGCAGGGGCGCTTGCGCGTGGCGGCGGCGACATCCGTCGGCGATTCAGGCTTTGTCCGGGCCGAGCACCTGATCGACGCGGGCGTTGATCTCATCGTGGTGGACACGGCGCATGGCCATTCGCAACTCGTCCTCGATCAGGTCGGGCGCATCAAGCGTCACTCGAACGCCGTCCAGGTGGTTGCCGGCAACGTCGCCACCGCCGACGGTACCAAGGCGCTGATCGACGCCGGTGCCGACGCTATCAAGGTCGGCATCGGTCCGGGGTCCATCTGCACGACGCGCATCGTGGCGGGCGTCGGTGTGCCGCAATTCTCCGCCGTGCTGGAATGCGTCGAGGTGGCGAAGAAGGCCGACGTGCCGGTGATCTCCGACGGCGGCATCCGCTATTCGGGCGATCTCGCCAAGGCGCTTGCCGCCGGCGCCGACTGCGTGATGCTCGGCTCGCTGCTCGCCGGCACCGACGAAAGCCCGGGCGAGGTATTCCTCTACCAAGGACGTTCGTACAAATCCTATCGCGGCATGGGCTCGATCAGCGCCATGGCCCGCGGCTCCGCCGACCGCTACTTCCAGCAAGAGATCAAGGACACGCTGAAGCTCGTGCCCGAAGGCATCGAAGGACAGGTGCCCTATAAGGGACCGGCGGCAAGCGTGCTGCATCAGCTGATCGGAGGTTTGCGTGCGTCGATGGGCTATACCGGCTCGCGCACCATCCCCGACTTCCAGACCCGCGCGGAGTTCATCCGCATCTCGACGGCAAGCTTCCGCGAGAGCCACGCGCACGACGTGACCATCACGCGGGAGTCGCCCAACTATCCGCGCGAAGGCTAATCGCTGTTCGTTGTCATTGCCCGGCTTGACCGGGCAATCCAGTAACCACCGTCATCCGAGATCGCGAACGCCGCGGTTACTGGATGCCCGCCTTCGCGGGCATGACAAGGAATCGTGGATGGCCGGGACAAGCCCGGCCATGACGAGGAAGAGAATCGTTTCAGCTATTTGATGCCGAGCGCTCTGATCTGATCGAAGATGCCCGGCTCGAGCCGCTGGGCCATCTTGAGGTCGGCACTGCCGTCGGTGGGTTTGCCCGTGCGGCTCTTGACCACGCCGCGGCCGACCAGCGCTGAGGCATTGGTCTTCTGCAGCGTCAACGCTTTGTTGAAGTCGGCGCCGGCATGGTCGAGATCGTCGTTCAGGACGTAGATCCAGCCGCGGTCGACATAACCCTTGGCCTTGTCGGGCTCGAGCTTGATGACCTCGGTGTAGTCGGCAATCGACAGGTCGTATTCTTTTCTCTTCCGATGGAGCTCGCCACGGCTCGAATAGCCATTGAGCGCCTTGGGATCGAGCTCGACCTTCTTGTTCATGTCGACGAGCGCCTTGTCGAGGTCGTTCATGTGGCTGTAGACGAGGCCGCGCAGCAGGTAGAAGTCGGCGTCGTTGTCCTTGATCCCGATCGCCGTGTTGAGGTCGGCGAGCGCCTTGTCGTACTTCTTGCTGGCGTCGTAGCCGGACGCCCGCATGAAGTAGCTGTTGGCGCGCTTGGGATCGATCTCGACCGCGGCATTCATCTCGACAAGCGCCTTGTCGAGGCTACCGGTGGCGGAGAAGCCCATGGCGCGGATGCTGTGCGCCCGGATGAGAAGCTTCTTGTCCGCAGTGCCCTTGTCGATGAAGGCCTGGCAGGCGTCGAGGACCTCTTTCACGGTGAGCTTGGCGTCGAAGCAGGCGTCGGCCGGTTGTTCAGCGGCGCGCGCCGGAACAGCGGCGAGGATCAGCGCAGCGGCGACCGTGCCGGCTGAAACGAGATGGGAAGCGCGAAAGCGCATGAATACCTCCTTGGGAACGCTAGGACTTTATTGTTTGGGGCTAGGTTTAGAAGGGCGCGAGGGGCTTCGTCAATTGAACTTCCGTCCATGTTTACCGAGGATTTTGGCGAGGAATTGACGTGCCCCGCCAATACGATAGTCCCGGCTCTACAGGAGGCCGCCTACGGAGTATAAGGGCCCGAGGGGGACCTGAGCGGCACGCGGGTCCCGGGAGCACGCGAAGAGGGGGCGCTCATGTCAATCGAAGCTATTCTGCTGCCGATGTTCGTCCAGGTGGCGCTGACCTTCGTGCTGTTGTTCTGGATGATCTTGTTGCGACTCCGGGCGGTGCGGCGGGGCGAGGTGCGCGCGGAGGAGATCGCGCTCCGCGAGCCGAACTGGCCACGGCATGTGCAGCAGGTCAGCAACGCCTTCCACAATTCGGTGGAGATGCCGATGCTGTTCTACGTGGTGGTGCTGCTCGCGCTCATCACGCGGACGCTGGACGTCACCCTTTACGTCTTGATGTGGATGTTCGTGCTGTCGCGCGTCCTGCACGCCGGTGTCCATGTCACGTCCAACCGGCTCGCCCACCGGACCCCGCTCTTTCTCGTCGGCGCCATCGCGCTGGCGCTGATCTGGGTGATCGTCGTCGCCCGGGTCATCGTGTTCCAGGCGGCTTCATGACGCCAGCGGCGCGGGCGAGCGCGGCCATCGAGGTGCTCGCCGATATCGATCAGCGCAAGCGGCCTGCCTCCGAAGCGCTCAAGGACTGGGGTCTCGGCCACAGATTTGCCGGCTCCGGCGACCGCGCGGCAATCGGCAATCTCGTGTTCGACTGCTTACGGACGCGTCTCTCGGCGGCTTACGCCATGGGCGAAGACAGCCCGCGCGCCCTCGTGCTCCGCACGCTTGTGTCGAGCTGGGGTATGACGCCGGATCAAGTCGCGGCGCTTTGCGACGGCAGCCGGTTCGCGCCGGCGCCGCTGAGCGCTGCCGAGCGCGACGGGCTTGCCGGCGCGCTCCCCACCGATGCGCCGGCCCATATCCGCGGCGACTATCCGGACTGGCTTGCGTCCGCGTTCGGGCAGGCGTTCGGGGACCGCGCAGCGGAGGAGGGGGCGGCGCTGTCTGCGCGCGCGCCGGTCGATCTCCGGGTGAACACGCTGAAAGCGGGTCGCGACAAGGCGCTGAAATCACTGTCCCGCTTCGCGCCTGCGCCGACGCCCTATTCGCGGGTCGGCGTGCGTATCGCGCCGCGGGAAGGAGCTGCGCGCAGCCCCCATGTGGAAGCCGAGGCGGGCCACGGCAAAGGCTGGTTCGAGGTGCAGGACGAGGGCTCGCAAGTGGCGAGCCTGCTCACGGGCGCGGCGCCCCGCCAGCAGGTCATCGACCTTTGCGCCGGGGCCGGCGGCAAGACCTTGGCGCTTGCGGCGCTCATGGAGAACACCGGGCAGCTCTATGCCTATGATGCCGACCGCCTACGCTTGCGGCCGATCTTCGAGCGGCTGAAGCGCGCCGGTGCGCGCAACGTCCAGGTGCTGCCGGCCGGGGAGCCGGAGACTTTGCGCCCGCTCGAGGGCAAGATGGACCTGGTCGTCATCGACGCGCCGTGCACGGGCTCCGGCGTGTGGCGCCGGCGCCCGGACGCGAAATGGCGGCTGTCGCCGGAGATGCTGGCGGCGCGGGTGGACGAGCAGCGGTCGGTGCTCGACCAAGGGGCGGCACTGGTCAAGCCCGGTGGGCGGCTCGCCTACATCACCTGTTCCGTGCTTCCGGGCGAGAACCGTGAACAGGTCGCGGCCTTTCTGGAGCGGCACGCGGACTTCAAGATCGTGCCATGGCGAGAGCTTTGGGAGGCTGCCGTCCCTGTGGCGCCGCCGCCGTCGGCCGACGACTCGGACGAGACTCTCCTGATGACGCCCTTGAGCCACGGCACGGACGGGTTCTTCGTCGCGGTGGTTGAGCGGGCGGGTTGAGACTCTGCTGACGGTTTGGCGATTCGTTTGAATCCCTTAGCGGATTCGGTTTCGATCGGGTCGAGGCTTCGCTGCCTTTGCCGATGCGCTTAGAAAAACTTTGCGCGTCAGCCGCAATTTCAACCGCAAAGCGTACCGAGTTTGCCGCCGCTTGGCCGCGCATTTGCCGCCATCGCCTCCTAGCTGTTCCCCTGGCCGGTTTCCGGCGGTCTTCATCAGGAACAACTTCCATGAAAACTCTGGTTGCGATGCTTGTTGCATTGGGCCTTGCGGCTCCGTTTGTCATCACCCCGACCTTCGCTCAGGACACGCCGACCGATCAGGCGTCTTGCGAAGATGCCGGCATGGTCTGGGACGATGACACGCAAACCTGTGAATCCGGCGAGTAGCCGCTAAAGACACCGAGAAGCCCCGGTCATTGGCCGGGGCTTTTTTGATTCAGGGGGTGCACTGGAGGAGCGAGAGGCCTTCGTCGGTGACGGAGACGCTGGCGACCGACAAGCCCGCGTCGGCCAGAAGGGCTTCCATCTCAGCCTGCGTCCGGGCCCGGCCGCCCGAGATCACCATCATATGCAGGTCGATCATCACCGCGGCGGGATCGTCCGCAGGGTGCTCGGGCATCAACCGCGCGATGACAACGAGCTTGGCGCCGTCCGGCATGGCCTTGCGGCAGTTCGACAAGATCGTCAGCGCTTGGGCGTCATCCCATTGCTGCAGCACGCTCGTCAACACATAGAGGTCGGCCTCGACCGGAATTCCGGTCAGGAAGTCTCCTGTGACGACCGTCACCCGTTCGGCGACGCCGAGCGGTTGAAGGAACGCTCTCGCTGCCTCGGCCGTCTGGGGTTGGTCGAACAGCACGCCGCGGAGCTTTGGATGCGCCCGAAGGAGCGCAGCGAGAAACCCGCCATGGCCGCCGCCGATATCCGCCACCGTCTCGACGCCCGTGAGGTCGAGCGCCTCAACGATTGAGCCCGCAGCGGCAAGCGACTCCCTGGCGAGATAGGAATCAAAGGCGTCGCCTTCAGCGGGATGCGACCGCCGCCAGTCTCCCACCGTCTCGCCGAACACGCGCTCGAAGGCGGGGGTGCCGGTTTTCAGGCAGGCCGCGACATGGGCCCAAGGCTGCCAGTACTGCTCGACAACGATCAGCAGCTTCTCGCGCAAGGTCGAGGCGGAGCCCGGCGCCAGGGACTGGCCGGCGGCCGTCAGGGCGAAGGTACCGTCGGGACGCGCTTCGACCAGGCCGAGGGTCGCGAGCCCGCGCAACACGCGCTCAAGATGCGGCGCCGAGACATCGAGCGCGGCGGCCAGGCGTTTCGCTGTCCAGACCTCCGATCCCATGGTCTCAGGCAGGCCGAGCTTCACCGCCGCATAGGCGAGGCCTGCGGCGTGATAGGCCTCGATCTGCGCGCGCAGGCGGTCCTCGACGGCGTGTTGCTCGGGCGGGCTCATGGGCTTTTCGCTTCGCATGGCCCCGGGCGCCAAACAAGCAGCCATTGCCGACTCGGGGTTCCTGCTATAACCACCGGCCATGACGGAGATGGACGAGATTCCCGCTGAAGACCCGCTCGATGCGGCTCATGACGGGGCCCAAGACCGGGTGCTGATTGTCGATTTCGGCAGCCAGGTGACCCAGCTCATCGCGCGCCGCGTACGCGAGGCGGGCGTCTATTCCGAGATCGTTCCTTTCGACAAGGCGGAAGAGGCTCTTGGCCCGGTGCTGCCGCGCGCCATCATCCTCTCAGGCGGCCCGGCCTCGGTGCACGAGACCGGCACGCCGCAAGCGCCGCAGGCCGTGTTCACCGCGGGCGTGCCCGTGCTCGGCATCTGCTACGGCGAGCAGGCCATGGTGGCGTCGCTGGGCGGGCAGGTGGAGGCGGGGCACGAGCGCGAGTTCGGCCGCGCCGAGCTGCAGATCATCGACGAGACGCCGCTGTTCGAAGGCGTGTTCGATGAAGGCGAGCGGGCGCAAGTGTGGATGAGCCACGGCGACCGGGTGACCAAGCTGCCGCCGGGCTTTCGCGCGGTCGGCATCTCGACCGGCGCGCCGTTCGCCGCCATCGCCGACGATTCGCGGAAGCTTTACGGGCTGCAGTTCCATCCCGAAGTGGTGCATACGCCGAAGGGCGCCGCGCTGATCTCCAATTTCGTGCGCGAGATCGCAGGCTGCGGCGGCGAGTGGAGCATGGCCCAGTTCCGTGAGGCGGAAGTGGCGCGCATCCGGGCGCAGGTGGACGAAGGCGGCGTGGTGTGCGGACTGTCGGGCGGCGTGGATTCCGCAGTCGCCGCGCTCCTCATCCACGAGGCAATCGGCGACCAGCTCACCTGCATCTTCGTCGATCACGGCTTGCTGCGCGAAGGCGAGGCCAAGGAGGTCGTGGATCTGTTCCGCGGCCACTACAACATCCCGCTCGTGCACGTCGACGCCAGCGAGCGGTTCCTGCGCGCGCTGGACGGCATCTCGGACCCCGAAGCCAAACGCAAGATCATCGGCCGGTTGTTCGTCGAGGTGTTCGAGGAGGAATCCGAGAAGCTCGAGGAGGCCGAGTTCCTGGCGCAAGGCACGCTCTACCCGGACGTGATCGAGAGCGTATCGGCGACGGGCGGGCCGTCGGTCACCATCAAGTCGCATCACAATGTGGGTGGCTTGCCGGAGACCATGAAACTCAAATTGGTCGAGCCGTTGCGCATGCTGTTCAAGGACGAGGTGCGCGAGCTCGGCCGCGAGCTCGGTCTGCCCGAGGCGTTCGTCGGGCGCCATCCGTTCCCGGGGCCGGGGCTCGCCATCCGCATTCCCGGCGAGATCACGGAAGAGAAGCTCGAGATCCTGCGCAAGGCCGACGCCATCTATCTGGAGGAGATCCGCAAGGCCGGGCTCTACGACACGATCTGGCAGGCCTTCGCCGTGCTGCTGCCCGTGCGCACCGTAGGCGTGATGGGCGACGCGCGCACCTACGACTATGTCTGCGCGCTGCGCGCCGTGACCTCGACCGACGGCATGACCGCCGACTATTACGACTTCTCCCACGACTTTCTCGGCCACGCGGCGCGGCGCATCATCAACGAGGTGCGCGGCATCAACCGCGTGGTCTACGACATCACCTCCAAGCCCCCCGGCACCATCGAATGGGAGTAGGGAATGTCCGCTAACCCAAAGCAGACATCACGCCCGGATCGCATATCTCTGCAATGCCTGTAAGGGCGTGGCGCCCGATCATGTTGTAGAATTTGAAATCTGCATAGGGCAGCCAGGAAAGTGAGATGGGAGATCAAGACATCCGAGCCGCGTTAGATCGGCACTGGGCTGCGTCCGAGGCCGGCGACGATGATGTCGAGGATGAGATCTACCATGACGACGCTGTGCTGGAGTATCCCCAGTCCGGCGAGCGCATCCGCGGCCGGCTCGCCATCCGGACGACGCGGGGGTTGCTTCCCAACAAGCACTTCACCATCCGGCGCGTGATTGGGCGCGGCGACCTTTGGGTTACCGAATACGTCATCAGTTATGATGGGAAGCCGTTCCACACTGTCAGCATCATGGAATTCAGGGATGGAAAGGTGTTTCGCGAAACACAGTATTTTGGTGAACCCTTCAAACCCTGGCCAGGTCGAGCGCAGTGGGTTGAACCGATCGACGGATAGCCGGCCGAAAAATTTGCCGGCAAAGGAAGGGGCATGCGGGGACTTTCCCGCTTTTCTCATGAGATGGAGAGCGACCTGGGCCCGCTGACATAGGGATTACCGGACTCGAAAAACCGAAGCTTGCGATGGACTTCCCGCGTCAGGCCGATGCGCGTGCTGTTGCCGATCGCAGCAATCGGCCGAGCTGGCGTGCCGAGCCAAAGAGCTTCGCCGGCACATAGATCAACGCCGTCATATCGCTTGTCGATGTGCATGGCTTGGGCGAGGCGTCCGGGGCCACGTGCAATATCGCGAATACGCGTCACCTTCCGAAAATGCTGCATGAGCTCGATGCCTTCGAGAGGTTCGAACGCGCGCAAGAGCACGCCGGCACCGACGCCTGGTTCCTCGCTGGTGACGTTCACCATGAACGAAGAGCCATAGGTGAAGTAGACGTAGCAGTGGCCACGCTCGAGAAACAAAGACTGATTGCTTCGTGTCTCCCCTCGGAAGGCGTGACCGGCGGCATCGCCAGGCGGATACGCCTCCGTTTCAACGATCACTCCGCTAAGCCTCGCTCTCGGGAGTTGGTGGACCAGCGTCTTCCCGATCAGATACTGCGCAAGCTCCATTGTTTTCACAGGCAAGTCTAC
>Ga0307424_1000863_pt1 | contig 16146 bp, 25 predicted proteins | sample SalMarWE160320MG_FD_202157 | JGI IMG/M metagenome (GOLD analysis project Ga0307424, IMG submission 202157) | Salt marsh sediment microbial communities from the Plum Island Ecosystem LTER, Massachusetts, United States - WE1603-20 | ecosystem: Environmental > Aquatic > Marine > Intertidal zone >... | reverse complement strand
CGCAGTTCTGATTCGATCGAACGGTGATGCTCCACGTGGCGCGCCATCTCGTTGGAGAAAAAAATGGCGCGGGCGCGGCCCTGACTCTTAGCCTCATAGAGTGCTACGTCCGCGTGGCGCATCAATTCCTCTGCTGTAAGCCCATTGTCCGGGGCCACCGCGAGGCCTACCGAAGCGCTGACGCGTATCTTTTGTGCGCCAATCAAGAAAGGTGACGCGAAAGCTTGAGCAATTCGGTCCGCAAGTATGTGATTGCCCTCTAATCCGACCGGTAAGCTCAGAATGGCGAATTCATCGCCACCAAAGCGCGAGAGGAAATCTTCAGGCCTGAGTCTCGCCTGCAGCCGCTGACCCACCGCCCTGATCAACTGATCACCGGCCTCGTGTCCAAGCGTGTCATTTATTTCTTTGAAGCGATCAAGATCGATGTAGGCAGCGACCACCTGTTGGTAGCCGACTTTTGCTTTGCTGCGTTGGAGCACGCTCTCGATGTGATGGACCATCTCCAGGCGGTTTGGTAGGCCGGAGAGGGCATCATGCTTGGCTTCGTACACCAGATTATCCGAGGCACGCTTCAGTCGCGAAAACATCGTCTTTGCAAGTTGCCCGGTAGCCAGAATTCCGAGGACCACGAGCGGCAGGATAATTGTCAGAAGGACGTGACCGGGACGGCGGGTAGTCCAAATCAGAAAGCCAGCTGGAATGCCATCATCGCCGACGAAGGCTTCGGAGACGATTCCATCGGCCTTCGACGGCTCGGATCTGAGTGCCATATCAGGCAGCAGCAGGGAATGTCCGATGTCAGAAACGAAGCTCTCGTCTACATAGGTAACGGTAAGCAGGAGATTGGGTTTCCCCCTCAGCAGGCTCTTGTCGATGTTGGGGACGATGGTCATGCCGGCGACGATTGCCGGCCGGTTGTCAACTGAGATTAGGTGCCCTGACCAACGGGCTGCCTCGTCAGGGGCGAGGTCGTGGTAGCGATTCATGGTTTCGCTGATGATGTCGGGACGCGACTTGAGCGGCGACACGTCGCCTGTCCTAATCTCCGCGATTATTGGGTCGAGAGCAGGCTGGCGCCTCTTAAACGACAAAGGATCGAGCCTTTGTCCTCCGGCAAAACCGTATAGCGGACGGTCCTCGGCGTTGAGTATATAAACTTCATCTTGCCCATAGGTCTCAGTAAGAAAAATGCCGAAATTGGCATCGGCGAATTCTAGATCGATGACCTTATCGGTAATCTTGATGACCGGGTCATCCCACCAAGCCACGCTCTTTTGCTCGTTCAGAACACGAGCAATCTGCTCGTTAAGTGCATTGTCAACGAGCATGCTTTCTCTCTCTGTTGCTGTCTTATTGGCCTTCCATCCTGCGTAGGCAATGATCGCTAGTAAGAGCAGCCCAAACAAGGCGATCGCACCGGCGATCGTCTTGGTGAGTCGCTGGACGTCTGTATGGGCGTGTCCGGCCCGCGATATATCCAAGATGGGATCCCCAACCGACTGAGATCCCGTTTTTACAATGCCAGCTTGAAAGCACGGTTTTCAGATTCACTAAAATTGCTGTGACTTGTGGACCACCTAGCCAGCCGATCACTGCGAAAATTGTGCACTGAGTCCTTTGGCGATGATTTCCCGCAAGAAAGCAAATTTGGCGCGTGGGCGCTGTCGCTTTTGCTCCTGGAGCCTCGCGTCCGTGGGCGGTCGCGCTCAGGATGTTCTCGAGAGTCAATCAATGTCCGTTCATGGCACGAAGCTGACATACCCGTGAGCTCTCGCGGGTGTCAGCTCTTGACTCGAAGCGCTTATTTGCGTGCAGCAGAGTAGCAAGTGGCAATAGTGGGCGTGATCACCGAGGTGCACCAAGTCACCTTTCCTGGTTGCTAAGACGCGCGAGCATCGGCGGAGTCAGGTAGAGAATCATCGTTCTTTGCTGTGCTGCTTGGCTATAGCGGAAGGTCATGATGGCGCCGCCTGATACGCTCGCGCTGTCTTGGCCAGCGCCGCCAGCCTTCGGAATGCTCAAGCTGAACTGAGCGTCTGGCAGAATGACCGTGCCGTCTTGCGGGCGGCGTCCTTCGATCTCGAGGCTGAGCTTCATCTTGCGTCCGCTTAGGTCTGGCTTGAGCGTCCCACGGACTCCCATCAGAGCCTGATCGGAGACATTGAGTCCGCCGATGCGAAAGCGATCGCCTGTGCGTGCGGGGACCTGGACGCTCTCGTCCAAGAGCCAGGCGACTGCGTCTCCCGACACTGGCTTCTGCTTACGTTTCGGTTCGGACCAGGTCGCCGCCACCGCGGCTGGCGATGTGCGGGGTGGCCTCTCGGGCGCCGTCGGGAGGCGCGTCGCCTCGGATGCCGCGACCTGCGTAATAGCCGCAGTAAGCCCATTGACGGCTCGCTGGTCCAGCATGGGCGCCAGCTGGCCTACGAACAAGACGTATGCTTCTGGGGCGGCTCGATTCTTGGCGGTGGCGAGCAAGGCGAGGCCTGCGAGCGCAACCATCGACATGGCGATGGACCCCCAAGCGATCCAGTTGCGCCACGTCATGTACGTCGCCAAGAGAAGCGCCAGGATAGCGATGCCGGCAGCGAAGGGCGCCATCTCTTCCCCCGTAGTAGCACGTCGAATTGACTCGCAAATTCATGAACTTTTGCTTAGCGCCCCGGACCAAATCAAGTGCTCCTCGATGCCCCAATGCCAATTTTGCACCGCGGTCTGCCTTCTTGTGCGCCGCATAAAGACAGAGCCTGGGTACTGTGATATGGTTTAGCAACTACCCAAAAAATTGGTCATGGGGGACTGATTCGCTGAGACTCATTAGGACTCTCGGCTGGTCAAGGAGTCCCTAAGCCATGCGCTTGCAAGACTATTCATCCTACTTTTGCCCCCAAGAGTTTGAGTCGCTAACGGCGGCTTATGACGCCGCTTGGCAGGACCTATGGACGGAGAGGCTTACCCTCGAAGCGGATCAGGTTTCTGTCCTTAAAGGGAAATTGGCGCAGATCATTCTGGCTTCAGCTTGCAACGGAAATCGCGACCTAGAGCAGTTGAAGGAGACTGCCTTGCGCGGGATATGCGGGCGCATTTGCCCTCCTGCTGCCTTTCGCTAAGTTTTCTACGGGCGGGGCTCTTCTGTGAACCGGCTAAATTTCGCCGGGCCAAAACTCTGGCGCTCACGCTTCGCTGCCACCGAACAACACTTGTCAGCTCGCCGCCCCCGAGGCTCTCTCATGACGGCCCGAATCACGCCAGGCGAGTGCTGGAATCACCATTATCTGCCGCGGTGCCCGTGATGTCCGCCACCGTGATGTGCGTGATGTCCGCCACCGTGATGTGCGTGATGTCCGCCACCGTGATGTGCGTGATGTCCGCCACCGTGGTGCGCGTGATGTCCGCCACCGTGGTGTGCGTGATGTCCATGATGCCTGTTATGGTAGTACCAGGCCTGCGAGTGACCTCCATGCCAATGATGCCACCCGTAACCTCCACCCCACCATCTGCCAGACACCCAAGGTCCATAGATGCATACGTACCAGCCCGGACCTCTCCACCCATCATCATACCAGCAGTAATCGTAGCCGCCCCAGACGTATACTACGCTTTGGACCAAGCTCTTGCTGCTGTCGGGTGCCATGCGAATTCCGCTAACGGAATTGATTGGGGCAGCCCTGGCATTGCCGTGTGCCAAGGCGCCGCCGGCCAGCAGCGCAAGCACCCCTACGACCAGAGAGCCACGCATAAACTCCTCCCTTTGCCAGTGCACTACCAACGCCGCTGTCAATTATCTCGGCCTGTTCCCCAGATCCGCGCCTAACCAGACATGTCTAACTGGCGAGCCTCATGTCAGCTTTGATCCAAAGCGGATAATCGTCCCGTCCGTGCGTCGGCCACAATTGCAGCGGTCTCTTCGACACCAAGACCTTGGCGCACATCCACCTCGGGCCGTTCGGCAAGGGGAAGTTTCGGAGGCGAATTAAATGCTTGGACAATACGGCACAGAACCGTCGTCTAAATTTTGGGTCAAATGACGCACGTTCACCATTTCTGAAGTCTCGCCTCGTGATGCCACAAAGGCGGGTGACCCTGACGGCTCAGCGCAATTGTTCACAGGGGGGCACTCTCATGCCGCGCTACTACTTCAACATAGTTTCGCCTACCCGGGTCATTATCGACTCAACTGGCAAGGAGCTAGCTGGATTGGAGGGAGCTCATTGGCATGCCGTGAGACTTGCCTATCAAGCGCGCGCTCATTTGCCCGATGACGAAGAACCTTGGGTCATCCGGATCGAAGACGAAGCGCGCTTCACGCAGGAAGTGTACGTGCCCTGCTTTAGGCGGCTCGCCTCAAACAAGTGCGAAGACGAGTTGCTAACGACGCGAGCGCATCGTTGACCTGTTAAGTTTCGCGTATAGCGGCTCTCGCCCGACTATCCCGGGCGGAGGGGCCCGGACGGGGAGAGCAGGCGCCCCCGGTCTCGCGACCAGGCCCTTGAAATCCAGACGAACTACGCCGAAAGGACTTACGATAACTGGATGGCTGCGGCCTCGAAGATCAGCGAGATGTACGGATCCTCTGCGCGTGGCGCTTGCCGGCCGGTCGGGCAGACGGTGATGAAGCACACTGACTAGTTGGCTTCCACTGTAAAAATTCCCGCAGCGAGCACCCCAGGTCTCATCAGCGCCCGGTCTTTGCGTTTGGGTCGCGAGAGTCGATGGCGTAGCTTCCGTTGCCCTGCCCTTGAAAACTATTCGTTCGGATCGGGGGTATATAGGACGTAGATGGATGCCTGTCCGGTGCGGCTTAGATCGTAGGCCGGCCCTTGTCCCCAAATCGCTCCTTGGTCCGCTGTGAAAGTAGATCCCTGCACAAGGGGCGTTGTCCGCTGCAATGGTGTCTTTGTTCTGCTCGTCATCCTTGAACGATTGGCGAGCAACATCTCGGAATCGGAAGGCTGCCGAATTTGCACGTCAATTTGCGATCTCGCAAAATCGGGACTCCGAGTCTTCGCTGCGGTCGCAATGACAACCGAGAACAGGATGGCCGCAAGGAACAGGGCCATCATATGTTGGCGCCCACTCATGGGCTGGAATATCGAATCCCAGGATTGAAAATTGCGTTATGGACGGGCCCTTGGTCGGCTTTATCGTCCAAGATGGTTGCCGAGACGTTTCTCCTTAGGAAACTCTACGAGTGATAGCGCCCGAACCAGCGAGTCAAAAGCCAACCGACTGTGACTCAAAGAACACAAGCGAGGCTTCATCATTCGCCTTGGCTCGGTACATGGCGAGATCAGCGTTGTGAACGATCTCGTCTGCCGTCGTGCCATCGTCGGGAATAATCGCAGCGCCAACCGAGGCCCCCACCTCGTATAAGCGCCCCCCTACCTGTATTCCCCTCTCTAGGGTGGCGATAACGCGCAGACCTATCGTGCGAGCGCTGTCCCGATCGACATCGTAGGAGACCAGGCCAAATTCGTCGCCTCCGAGTCTCACCAACAGATCGCTAGGTCGGGCCACAGCCCGAAACCGCTCGGCGACAACTTGCAGGACGCGATCTCCTATTGAGTGTCCGTGAAGATCGTTGACACGCTTGAACTCCTTGAGGTCTATCAGGAAGAAAGCGTGCTTTCGGCCATCGGAAGAAGACGTCGCGATCGCCGAGGTCAACGACGAAAGCAACACACGACGGTTCGCCAGACCAGTCAAGGAGTCCTGCGAAGCCATCGCCTTAAGCCGACGCATTTGAGTTTTCGCAGCAACCCCGCGCGCGACGCCATGCCTCGCCTCGCGGAGACGGCGAATGACGAAGGCGAAAATGCAAAATGCCAGGAGGATTGTGAGAAACATGACCTCAGCTAGCGATATCTTGCGCTGAGGCTCAGAGAGTTCGGAGACAAACCAAAAGAGATTGTACTGCAAAGCGAGCAGCGCGCCGACAAGCATCACACTGGACAGCAGTAGTCCGTCTTGCACGCTTGACCACGGATTCTTGATGATTGTCCGTGCTAGCGAACCGTATCCTGTACCCACCAAAAGTACCTTGAGAAAATTGAGGACACGCAAGAGCTACGCTGAATGGCTCAAAGATCGGTAAACTCAGGAACTGCTGAGGTTTCCAGGCCGGAGAAAAAAGGCCCGGGGGGTTATTGCGTTAAGGGATCAGGGCGACGGAGCGGTGCCACGGATCTGGTGGTCAAGGCGGGCCGCACTAAGCGAAGTTGTTCCATGCACCGGCTTTGGGCTTCGCCCATCAGCACCTTCGGTTTTTGCTTCGAATGTGCCTCTCGCGCTACAGCCATTTTCTGCCATCCGTGGTAGCAAGTCTGAGGCGAGGTGGCCGTCACAATTCACCGGGGGAGGCGGAGACCACGGGAACTCGCACCTTTTTCAGATCTCCGGATTAGGACTTACCCTGGTTGAGCTGACACCTCCCAACCGGGGCTTTTCTTTAGGCGCCTCGGCTTTCGCCCGAGCGCGAGATCAGACTCGCACCACCCCATCCCCCCATGCGGATGCAGTAGTCACGCATGTTCTTTCAATGCGGTTCAGCTCAGACCATCACGCCCGGATAGCCGAAGCCCTGGACACGGCGGCACGGGAAGAGTCTGATTCTACGCTTGCCGCCGAGTATGCGCGCAAGGCAGCGCTGTCCCGTGTCTGCGCCAAACTCGCCAACCTTGACCCCCGCCTCCGGGAACCCGTCTCGCGGAAATTGCTAGTCAAGTGGGGCTGTCACTTCCTCAACAACTGAGCGGCAGATAGCTGGCTAGCATCCCTGGCTGGAACTGGGGAGCAAGGATCAGCTATTCAAACAGCCCAACCGAAACCACATGAGAGAGACGACCTTAGACGACTATGAGGAGCTGTTTGAGCCTTTAAGGCTTTGTTCCGAGCACTGCATCCGTTGCATCCGTTCGTTGCCAGGGGCGGCACTGATCGACGGGCGAAAAAGAGAGCAGCTCGCCGCCCGGCAGTGGGCGAGAGCCGCTATACGCGGAACTTGACGGCTAACGAACCGCTCGCGTGGTTAACAACCCATTTGCGCGCTTGCTTGAGGCGAGCCCCCTAAAGCAGGGCACGTATATCTCCTGCGTGAAGCGCGCTTCGTCTTCGATCCGGATGACCCAAGGTTCTTCGTCATCGGGCAAATGAGCGCGCGCTTGATAGGCAAGTCTCACGGCATGCCAATGAGCTCCCTCCAATCCAGCTAGCTCCTTGCCAGTGGAGTCGATGATGACTCGGGTAGATAAAGCTATGTTGAAGTAGTAGCGCGGCATTTGAGGGCCCCCTTTTTTTGTGACCAATTGCGCCAGCTCTTCAGCGTCACTCTCCTTTGTGGCATCACGAGGCGAGATTTCAAAAATGGTGAACGTGCATCATTTGACCAAAAATTTAGACGACGTCCGGGGCCGCGTCGTCGAGGCATTGCGGCCGCCGCCGCCGCAACTGCCGCTTAGCGACTAGAGTCAAACGTGCGCCTCTCGCAACGTCTCAGTGTAAAGGGGGGTCAACCAGCACCATTCCAGGTCGACTTTGACGCCGAAAGCGGACATCGACAGATCCCTCGGCGCGCGCGGTTGCTGACAGGTCGCGGTACGACGCGGACTGGATGAGGGCATTTGTCACCGAACGGGGCGCGTGGGCCACATCGCGCCCAAGCGCAATCGCAAGGTCTGCTTCAGCTCCCATCTCTACCCCGACCGCAATCTGGTCGAGCGGTTCTTCGACAAGATTGAGCAATCCCGGCGAGTGGCGACCAGATACGACAAGCTCGCTGCCAACTATCTCGCCTTCGTCAAGCTCGCCTGCATCCGCCTATGGCTGCGCGTTTACGAGCCCACGGCCTAATCAGCTAATGTCCCAGGCGATGACGGACCACAAATCGCACCATTTGATCCAAGGACATACACTTTCGGCGTCGGCTTTGGATCGGCGCTCTTTTCTCTTGTTCGATTAGCCATTCCTAAAGGCAGTGTCGCCTAGACTGCGCCGCCTTCAATCTCCCAGGGTTGTGAGGCACACCGAGGGGGCGGGCCAGTGAAAGCTGCAATCCCTGGCCCGCCCCTTTTTTGCTGTACCGTTCTCCGGGCCCCGAGCGGCGGACCTCGCTGTTCCGCGAGACGCGCCTTGGGGGAAGATTCCAGACGCCCGCTGCACTACGCTAGTCGAGAAGCAAAATGCTTTGTGGTCGACGGCTCGCTCGGCGGTGGCATTAGCCGACACGCTCGCGATTTAGGAGAGCCATCTCAGTGTCTCGACCCCGCGCTCTCATCCCTCGTCGCAACAACGATCTCGAAATGGCACACGCGGCAGAGCATCGCGTTATCGGTCTCGCTGGATGCAGGCTTGAGTGGCGAGATTTTCTCCTCCGCCGCCCAGCAACATGGACAAAGATATTCGCTCCCCGCTCGAATAGGGAAGTTTGCGAGGCGCTGAAGCACTCCACGAGCCACTTCAATCTCGGCCTTTATCTGTTCCCTCCACGTGTCGACCTCTCCGAGCTGTCTACTCAGATTGATGTGGCTCACCTGCGCCTCCTCCGACATTTCGCGAACAACTTGCTTCAGTCGGTCGAAGATGGTCATAGGCCGCCGTCCATGCTTGAGAGGGCATTGTGAGCTGATAGTGCGCTCCTTATTTGCACGAATTTGGACTCTTCCGTGGACTCTCAGCGAATGCTGGCTCAGTTGCTGCGCGGACTGCGACCTTCCGTGCATGTGACATTCGCAAGATGTGCTCTCGATCGTGCCGAAAAATTTTCTAGAGCGGCGTCCTTGCCACCGGAGGGATCCTGTGTGGACCCCAGCCACTACTGAAGAAGCTTGAGGAAGGAAGGAACATGTGAGTGGATTCGACCTACGCTGATCCCCTCCAAATGTCGCGCCGCTTATGCCAACGCGACGGCGAGTCCCGCATAGAGGCAACTCTCTAGCAGTAGTCTCATAACAGGCACCTCAGGCTGTTCAGGCCGCTAAGATCGCCCAAAAGACGGCTGGGGTTCGACCGGGGCGCTGCTGGTGCGTCTGCACCGTCTAAAATATTCTTCAAATGATGATCTTACCGATCCATCCCCTGTATGCATAGAGTTTCCGCCAGGCTCGTCGCGAGTTCTCCGCCAGCGTTAGCCGTTGCTCTTCGCACGGGGGACATCTTTTTTGGCTTCAAAGGAACCCAGCGGGGTTACCGGTGTTCGTTTTTGGTCCCGCGGGATCGGAAGCTTGAGCATCTCCGAAGGATTGCTGCAGCAAATCTGAGAGGAGACAGGGCACGCCACGATTGCCTCGCTCTCGCCGTCAAGGCGCCTCGGCGATGCCGGCTTCAGACCTTAGGAATATCTATGGCTGACAAATCAATCGACTAAGTGGCGCGTGGATGGGAGCAGATGCCCCGTGATCCTCATCACTGTCGAGAGCACGCTAAGAGGTGCCTGAGGCTCGCATTCGAAGAGTCCACTATTTTTCGCGAACAGTTCGAGGACCTGGCCAATAGGTGGCTGAAGCTGGCCCTGGAGTTGGAGGATGCGGCGGAACTCGAGGCGGGCCCCTTACCTCGGAGGCGGAGCACCGCATTGAGGAGCCGCGCCAGAAGGTCTCCGTAGCCCTGGCACATGTCTTTGATTGTCGTGTTCCTCAGCATCGCCGCCCCCGCGGGGTCTTGACAAGCTACTCGCGCTTTTCGCGCGAACCGGCAGCGTCCAAAAGGAACGGCCCCGCCTGCCGCGGAGCCGTTCCAGAACGCAGCACAAGCTATGGGACCTGCGAGTGCAGCGGGGGATCCGAGGCTACAAGACGCCGGTTGAAAAATCGCAACGCGGAGGCATGATTGATCCGGAAAGGCACTCCGCGCTAGCGTTTGCACCGGAAAAGCGTGTGACCATGGCCGGACGTCGGCGTACAAGGGTTTCGCAAGAAGAGGGCGCCAAGCAGATTTCTGCTCGACGCCTCTCTTCGCATGGCGCGAGCCTCAGCCAGGGTCGTGGAACCGAGGCTCAGTCCAACGTTAGCCGATCTACGCCGTCTCAGAAATCAGCCACGACGTTTTCGGAAGCTTCGTTCCGGCCCTGTGGCCTTTCAGTCGCACCTCAAAGGCCTCGCAGGTGGGATGCCGCGCCGACTGGATCGCCTTGAGGTCAGCAGCGGCACGGATCCCGTCACCAGCCTTACCAGCACATTGCTTCAGTTGAAACTCAACCTTGACACGGTAATATCCCGTCCGACGGGCGGTGAAGTCGGCCGACATGTGGGTGACACCTGATGGGGGTAAACCGAGATGAGTTTTTCGCCCTACTGGATGGTCTCACGGATAAGGAGATTGAGGCTCGCCTCCCTCTCTTTGACTCTGGCGAGCTTGCACTGGTCCAGGAGTATGTCGAACGCTCCGTGGTGGACCAGATCAAGACTGCCCGCGGGGGCGGGATCATCGACAGCGCGCGCTCGGCCAAGGTCGCTCTGGCAGCACTAAAGATGGCAAATGCGGCCGACACCAAGGCACTGGCCGCGCTGATCCTCTCTGTTGGCGCAATACTGACGGCTGTCCTATGCGGCATCATTCTGGTGATGCGGAACTGAGTGCTTCACTGCGCGCACAGCAGCACGGGTTTGCGCAGGGAAACATTGGCCGCTTGCCGATCGTCCTCTCGCTCGGAGCCAAATCCGAAGGCATCTCCCAGATGACAACGGCACCTGGGTCATCCGATCAAGATGAGAGACGCTCTGCTAAGGACGTCTTCATTCCTTCCTTCAAGCCCCACGCTCAAGCGTGGCGGCAGGTCAAGACGCTCATGAGGTGTAAGCGTCGCCTTTTAACCAAAAGGAAGTCCACGGGTGCTATGTTCGGGATTGCTAGCCTCACTGAGCCGCAATACGCCAGCACAAGATAGGGCGAGCAAAAAAGTCTGCTAAAAGGCTTTGCTCGCCCCCTTTTTAGATGTCGACCGGTTCGGGGTGGTGCTGGGCGATGGGGCGCAGGGTTGAGGCTGGCGCTTCTCACTTGATGATCGGATCGTTTATCATCGCGACAACGAGTGCACTCAACATCCTGCGGCGCAGGGACTCGCCCTCGGTCGCGAAAGCGAACTCGATCTCTTCTGGGCTGAGTTCAAGCGTTATCGATACTGGGTCTTTGGGAGGAATGACGTCAAAGCCATCCCAGAATGCAACGCTACTCATGTTCTTACCCTTTCTGAGGCGATTAAAGCGCGCTGGGGCGTTACCAAAGGGGTCCCGGTCCAGCAAAAATTGTCGCCAAACTTGAGCGGATCAGCAGGGTCATCCCCTCCTTTGAACCAGAAGGACAGAGTGCCGTCAGCCAAGCCTCTGTTCTGGGCACCAGCTTGCATCTTGTCGACGAACTGCATGAAATCGTAGAGCCTAATGACACGCGTATGATCGAGAAGAGGTATGGCTACTTCGTCGATAGCCAAGATGGGAGGGCACAAAATGGCTGACCAGCATCAAAACCCGCCGGTAACAGATCCTGATAACGTTCCTGAGATCTTTAGCGATGGTCAAATGAACGTGGCGATACGAGGCCCTCTCGCCGTCATCACCTTCACGCATGTACGCGCAAATCCGACGCCAATGTTCAAGGATGGAACCATTGAGCCGATCGCCGTGGTGACCGCGCGAATCGTGGTGACCCTCCAAAATCTGGTAGCTCTGCGCGACTTGCTCAATCACGTCATCACCACTCCCGAACAACCCGCTCCACCAGCCGGGGGTCCTACTGTCCATTAGGGCTTTGAACCCAGAATGCCAGACTGCAAGATTCCATCTTGCGTAAGGGGGCGCCAGTCAGGCTTGAGGATCTCCAGTCTTGCTCTCGTTCAGCGGATCTAGGTCTGATGCCGCCGGATCTGTGGCTGAGGGGGACAACCGCTTGCAGCTCTCCCGCCAAAGCACGCCGGCGACAGCGAGGGGGTCAATCTTACGCTCCTGCCACCACTGCTTCTCTCGCAGGGTCCGGTGGATCTCGTCGTGATGTATGGAGCAAAGTGGCACCGTGAACTCGTCGCTCACCTTCAGCCCGAGTCCTCTAGGTTGGGCATGGCGCAGGTGGTGAGCGTGTGACGGCGAGCGCCCGCAAATGACACAAGGTTGGCTGGCGACGTATTGGAGGTGCGCCTTGCAGCGGATACGGCGCGGCTCGCCGATCGCCAGGGTGCTCTTGTCGATCTTTGGGTGTCTTGCGCCGTTGCCCTCTTCGGCCGTTGATGTAGCGCTTTGAGGCGACTCTCCATTGGGTTTTGCCAGCGCTATGGCGCAGCTCTTGAGGTGGGCGACGAGCTGCGGCGCGATACCGGATTTCGTGAGGTGGTCCTGCTTGAGGGCTCGACTGAGGGCGCGCACCACATCGACATTTTGCTCCCAGATGGCGAAGAGTGTTTCGATATCGGGAACGCCGCTCATCGCCTTACGCAGCGCAGCAGCGAAGTCGCTCGGCTTATCGAAGGTCGCAGCCTCGGCCCCGGAACCTGAACCTGAACGCAGTATCCAGGGCCCGCCCGCCTTCCCGGCTTGATTGCTTCGGGGTTTTCGGACGCCGTTCTGGTCTCGGTCGTAAAGCGCAAGGCCAAAAGGATTCGCGAAGGTGGCGAGCGCCCGCTTGGTGGCATCCGTCTCGGCCGACTTGAGCGCCATGTCGTGCGCCTGTCCTGGGGTCAGCGCCCTGGCCTCGCCGGTGCCTGAGCCATCGCGGATTACGGTGACGTCATCGGCGCGAACGCGGATGCGCACCTTTGCGACATAGGCGACAAGGTAATGCGGGTGATCCGTCGCGGTCCAAACACAGCGGGTCGCGACAGTCCTCCGGTCCCAAGCATCGAAGCCAAAAATCCGGTTTGCCTCGGCAATGGCGTGCCATCCCTCGACATAGTGGAGGTCGACTCCATTCGATTTTCGAACCTTGACAAATTTCGGATCGAGTTTCGCCTTGAGTTGGCGCGCCTGTGTGTCGGAAAACGCCATTACTTGGTCCTCACGTTTAGAATTGGCCGGGGATTGCTGAGTTGGGCGCCGGGTATGTCGCCGCCTCGCTTCAAATCCGTAAGCAGTGATTGGCGATCGAGTTTCGGCGGCTGAGGCACCCAATAGGACACAGGAATCGCGCTCTCCGAGACGAGGATCAGCCCCGGGAGGCCGGCGCGCGTAAAGGCCGTGAAATCAGGCTGCTCAAGCTTCTTGAGCCCGACCTCCGTCATCGCTTCAAGGGCGAGCTGGCGCTTCTTGAGGCTCCGCTCCTCAAGGCGCACCAAGCGCTGCTTCATGTCCTGGAGTCGCGACCGAAGCCCGGCTTGAAGGGCTTCATCCACTAGCGCGGAGCGGATCACGGCGGCTATCATCTCGTGGAGGTCAGTGATTCCCTCCAGCGTGTCAGTCAGCGTGTATTCATCGAGATCGGGCCAAACTGCCAGTAACCGATCTCTCGCGGTCAGGTATCCAGCGGTCTCTAATTTGGGTGCCATCATAGCTGCTCATCAGTCTAAACTGATCTTTTTTATATCACTACGAGCTCGCTAGGTCAATGAAAATCGATCAATATCGAGCGTTTTACTATCAGATATGATATTCTCAGCGGAGATCCGAGCGGGGCGAGCTCTGTTGGGCTGGAGTCAGGCCGACCTTGCAAGGGCCGCCTCTGTTGGTGTTGCCACCATCAGGCGGTTGGAAGCCTCGCACAGACAAATTCGCGGATCTGCGGAGAGCCTTTGGAAGGTTCAAACGGCACTTGAGGCAGCGGGGGTCGAATTCATACCGGCCGAGGGTCCTAAGGGGCCGGGGGTTAGGCTTCAGCACCGCCCCTGAATCGTCGTGCGGTTTCTTCTGCGACCAAGAAACTGAGTGCCCGACTTTGGTTTGGTGCGCTGGACACGGCGACCGCCCCGACCTCGACCTCCCCGGCTTGGGCTTTCACTCGTTGGAGCCGAGCATGCTGGAAACAATGGCGAAACCCATCGCGCCGGGCTGCGGGTTCGTCACCCTGCCGTAATCCTTCCAGGCGATGGCGAGATTCGGCCCGCCGCGCGCCAGCGGTGGCGCCAGCCGGTCGGGTTGGTGCCACATCCTTCATGGCCTTCTTAAGCCATGGCGCGTTCGCCTTGGCCGGGCCCATGGCCGAAGATCTTGAACGGCCCATCGGCACAGGCCGGCGCCACCGGCATCAGCCAAAGCAATAGCGCGGCGAGAAAAGCTCGCATCGTCAAACCTCCAAGTGTCTGTGTCTGGGATGGGTGTAGAAGGGCACACGCTCTCTGTATCAAGCTATGATACAAATCGCTTGATGCTTTACATGTATCGCATCATGATACATCTATAGCAAGGAGCAAGCGGTAATCCGTTCCTACAAGGACAAGAAGACCGAGACGGTTGCCCGGGGCAAATGCCCGAAAGGATTCCCCTCTAAGCTCGTCAGGAGCGCGGTCCGCAAGCTGACCATGATCGAGAATGCTGTCGTCCTGGATGATTTGCGCTCGCCGCCGGGCAACCGGCTTGAGCGGTTAAAAGGCAATCGTAAAGGCCAGCATTCGATCCGGATCAACGACCAATGGCGCATCTGCTTTACATGGACTGACGCCGGCGCCGAGGACATTGAGATCACCGACTACCATTAAAGGCAGATACGAAATTCGCGATATGAAGGAGATGACCATGGCCACCGATATTCTACCGCCGGTGCATCCCGGCGAGATTCTTCATGAGGAATTCCTCGTTCCTCTCAAGATGAGCGCCGGGGCTTTGGCGAAGCAGCTGGGCGTGCCGCGCACGCGCATCGAGCGCCTCGTAAGACAGGAAACGCCCGTCACCACCGATACGGCGCTTCGGCTTGCCAAGTTCTTCAGGACGACGCCCCAGTTCTGGCTGAACATGCAGACGAGCCACGACCTCAAGCTTGAGGCCGAAGCCAAGAAGGAGGAGTTGGCCTCAATTCCGGAAATGGAGGCGGCCTGACCGAAGAGCCGTCGATGTAGATTTGGAGGTCGGGCGCCAGGACCTGTTCGACATAGGCCTGGATGGCGGCTCGGTTGATCGGGCCGTCGAGGACCATGGGTGCTGGACGCGGCGACCGCCCCGGAACCTCCCCGGCTTGGGCTTTCACCCGCTGACCGGCAACCGTAAAGGCCGGTACAGTGACCAGGAATTGGCGCATCACATTTGCTTGGGAGGACGGCGATGCAGTGCAGGTTGATTTCGAGGACTGCCACGGCAAGTGAAAGCAATAATGGCTAAGAAGACCAAGACCACGAGGAATCCGGCTCGACCGCCCCAGCCCTCGTGCGTTCAGTCTGGTCTATATCTCGTATTCGAGCAGCCGGTTTGCGATCAACGCCTCACCCCAAAGTCTTGGAGGAGGCGCGCGATCTTCAGCCAAGAGCTGCGCCAAGGCGACGGAGGCATCGAGATAGATCACCGATCCGCCCGATCGGCCTCAATCTCCGGCGCCAGCTCGCTGAACGGCATGATGGGCTTGCGCGGTGGAGCAGCATTGGAGGCGAGGGTCGGAGGCGTGACCCACCCCTTTCGCACGGCCTCGGCCAGCCAGGCATCGGCAAGCATCGGACTGCGGCCCGAGCGCGGCGGTACGATCTCGGCCACAACCGCATCGCGGTCGGTGACGAGCACCGTCTCGCCAGCGGCGGCAAGGCGGACATATTCGCTGAGCTTGTTCTTGAGGACCTTCAGGCCAACCGCGCGCATAACAACTGTGTAGCTACCGGAAGCTACCTTTGTCAAAGGAACATGCCTAGTCGTTTGAGAGATCATTCAGCAGCTTCTTGGCTTCGCGAAGATAGGCGCGCAAGCGGGCCCGTTGGCCGCGCGCCTCTTTGGTGAAGCCCCCGTGCTTCACGGCGTTCTGATTGCCTTTTGGCGCGCCAGAGCCTTTAGCACCACCATGCATCCGACACCGGTTCTTGCCACGCACGGCGGGCGACCGGCAGCCAGTGCCCCGTCTCGTTTTGGCCCCGCAGCGGGGACTCGCGAGCATAGGGGATACGTTGCGCTTGTGGCTGGCCATCGCGCCGAGGACGAGTCTGCTGCGACCCTAAGAAGCCTTTGGCCTCTTAGGGTGAGTCTCGTTGGGTATCGGGTGCAGATCGGAATCTTTACGGCGCTGTCCCGCTTCGAGATTGCCGACGATGGCCTGTCC
>Ga0307424_1000862_pt1 | contig 16150 bp, 22 predicted proteins | sample SalMarWE160320MG_FD_202157 | JGI IMG/M metagenome (GOLD analysis project Ga0307424, IMG submission 202157) | Salt marsh sediment microbial communities from the Plum Island Ecosystem LTER, Massachusetts, United States - WE1603-20 | ecosystem: Environmental > Aquatic > Marine > Intertidal zone >... | reverse complement strand
CGCGAGCGCGCTGCTGCCGTCGAAGAAATGCACCGTAACCTGGTCAAGGCCCGCGACGACGTGATACGAGGTCAGGATGTTGCCGAACTCGTCGACGACGACGCCGGAGCCAATGCCCGCATCGCGGTTGTTGCCGTCGCGCATGATCAGGACCACGGATGGGCGCACCTGCGCGTAGATCGCGGGCTCAAGCGGCGCCGTGGGCGTGATCGCGGCGATACGGTCATCAGCCAGGCGCTGGATGTCGGCGTCGGAGTAGCGGCCGGGCTGGGGATCGAGGTGGAGATAGGTCAGCACGATGGCGACACCTAGCAGCGCCCCCAGCAGGGCCGTAAGCGGTAAGCGCACCGGACCAAGAAAACGCCAGACCATAGAATGAGCCGCCTCGCAACTTCACGGTTTATGGTACCCGTTCCGGCAGGCGCTTGGTAAAACGACGGTAAAATAAGCCCCAAACCTTGGGGCGGGGATCACGGCGTCGCGATGTTCTCGAAGTCCGACGATACCTGCGTGAAGAGGTTGACGACGTCTCCCCCCACCAGGGTCAGGATCGCAACCGCAGCTATCGCCAGCAGCATCACGATGATGCCGTACTCGACCAGTGTCTGGCCGCACTCTTCGCGAAATCTCAGGACGCGTTCAAGCTGTCTGACTGCGACCGCTCTGATCCACGGCATCTCCATCACCATCCACCACGTGATCGGTCATCCTGCCCGGCTAGCTGGCGTCCTCGCCAGTCTCCAAATGGAGCCGTTGCTGCCCGATGCGACAATGGGCCTACAGGAAAGATCGGCGGAAGAGGGAAGGACTGAAGGGCTGATGCCCTTAAGGGGCGCTTCGGCCGCCCTGCGCCTCGCGCTCGCGGCGGCGGGCCTCGGCCTCGCACCACGGGCAGGGCTCACCGTCGTACATCTCGGAGTAGCGGCACTCGCCTTCTTCGGCGTGGGACCAGGAGCGCTCAGGCAACGGCCCGTCGCGGACCATCAGCCGCTTGATCAGCTCTTCGTCGGCCAGGTCAACCATCTCAACTCAAGCATACGCGCGGAATCGCACTGAGTGAACGCGCCTTGCCCGATTGCCCGAGGGAGGATAGGGGGCGGACCCTCAGGCGCTCTTCTCCACGGCATAGAGACCGCAGAGACGGCAGACCAGCACCTGCGCCTCGCCGTATGAGGCGTCGTCATCCAGCTCCACGCCGACGACCTCGGTCCAGTCGTGCTGGCAGCCCGCGGCCTGCGTGATCGGCGGCGCCAGGATTTCCTGAGGCCCCGTCGTGTCGAACGAGTCGAATAGCGGGGCGCGCCGCTCCGGCGGCGGCGCCTCTATGACGCAGTCGCAGCTCCAGTAGGCTCCGCACTTGGGACACAGCTTTGCTTCCACGATCCCCATGATAAAGGTGACTTCAACCCCAGGCACATTTCAGGCATTAAGGTCTGGTTGCGGGACGCCGCGCAATGACGATCATGCGCCGCGTCTCGATGCCGTACGGCTCGCCCTCGTAGCCGCCGCGGACGCCCTCGTAAACGAGACCCGCCGTATCGAGCAGGCCGCGCACCTCGCGCAGCGTGTAGAGGCGGATGTGGTGCCCACCAACCTCCCGCCGCGCGCCCTCCGGCGTCACGACGCTGAACGACACGTGGTTGCGGCTGGTCTCGAGGTCGAGGCGGCGATGCTCCAGGTACCGCGTCCCGTCCGCGTCCGTGTGGCTGTCCTCGGTCTCGTAGTTGGCGACAACCCAGTCGCGGTTGAGCAGGTCCAGCAGCACTCTGCCGCCGGGCTTCAGGGCACGGACGATCGCCTCCAGCACCCTGGCGTCTTCCGCCTCCGATTCCAAATAGCCGAACGAGCTGAACATGTTGATCACCGCGTCGAAGCGGTCCGAGAACGGGATCTCGCGCATGTCGGCGTGCACCGTCTGCAGCGCCACGCCGGCCTCGCGCGCCGCCTGGTTCGCGAGTTCGAGGTACTCGCTGCTGAGGTCGAGCGCCGTGACGGCGCAGCCGTGCTTCGCCAGCAGCACCGCGTGGCGTCCCTGGCCGCAGCAGAGGTCGAGCACCTCCTGACCCGCCGTTAGGCCAAGTGCCCTTATCGCGAAGCCGGTCTCAGTCTCGGCGCGCTGTTGAGTGAAGCTCGATCCGTAGACTTCGAGGTAGTCAGGGCCAAAAAAACTCTCGTACCAGGGAGTTTCGGAGGTCAAAAATTCGACGCTCCTTTACCGAACGTCATTGCTCTTTAGCGGGGGCTTGGGGGTGTCCCCCATCTTAAATACCCGGACTCTCATACTAAGGCGGTTCAGGCGTCACGCTCATCGCGCTCCTTCAGGCAAGACGCTCGGGTCAGGCCCTTTTAGCGGGGGCTTGGGGGTGTCCCCCATCTTAAATACTGACGGTGAGATTAGCAGACCCTCGCGCTGGCCTATACTGACAGCAGCTTCAAAACGGATTCGAGTTATGACCAAGTGCTGAATCTGGACGGCAGGGGCGCCATCGTCGCCGGGACGCGCCGAATCGGCGCCACCGTAGTCAAGCGGCTGGCGCGCGAGGGCGTCAAGGTCGCGATCCTCTACCGCAACTCTCGCGACGAGGCCCAGCGGCAGGCCAAAGCCTGCGGTGGCGTCGCGCTCCAGGCCGACCTCACCGACGAGGCGTCCGTTCTGGCCGCCGTCGCCGCCGCGAAGCAGGCCCTGGGCGACCTCTCGTTCTGCATCAACTTCGCGTCGGATTACCCCCGCGCCTCCTTCGAGAAGCTCGACGCCGTGGCGTGGGACGCCGGCATGGCGAGCGCTAGGGCCAGCTTCCTGCTCGGTCTGCACGCCGCCCGCGCCATGCTGCAAAACGACGGTCCAACCCGAGGCCACCTCATCCTTCTCGGTGACTGGGCTGCCGAGGAGACCCCCTACCTGGACTACCTGCCCTACCTAACGGGCAAGGCCGCGACGCACTTCCTGACGCGCGCCTTTGCCCTGGAGCTGGCATCGCAGGGCATCCTGGTCAACGGCATCCTGCCTGGACCCACAGAGCGCCCACCGGAGCTGTCGACGGCCGGCTGGAAGGCCGCGCTGGCCCAGACGCCGCTGCGGCGCGAGTCGTCAGCGGACGACATCGCGGAGCTCATCGTCACCCTGCTCAGGCTTGAAACCATCACCGGTGAGAACATCCGCGTCGATGCCGGCCGTCATATCTCCGGCACCGCCAAGCGGCCAGGCACCCCTAAAGGCTAAGGAGAGGCCCATGCAACGCTTCCAGGTCACCAAGGTCATCGAGTTCTCCTACGGGCATCGCCTCCTGAACCACGACGGCAAGTGCCGCCACCTGCACGGCCACAACGGCATGATCGAGGTCGACCTCGGGGCCGAAACGCTGGACAAGATGGGCATGGTGATCGACTTCTCGCGCGTTAGCGAGGTCGTCAAGACATGGGTCGACGAGCACCTCGATCACAAGATGCTGCTGCGTCACGACGACCCGATGACCCCGATTCTGCAGGCCGCCGGCGAGCCGCTGTTCGTCATGGACGAGAACCCAACGGCCGAGAACATCGCCCGGCTGATCTGGACCGCCGCGCGCGACGCCGGCTTGCAGGTCGCGGAGGTGCGCCTGTGGGAGACCTCCACCAGCCGGGCAACCTACCGCGGCGAAGCGGTGGAGTAATGCGGCGCGTCGCCGTGCTGGCCAGCGGCGGGCTGGACAGCGCCGTGCTGCTGGCCGACATGGCGCGCGAGAACACAGTCTTCCCCGTCTACGTCGAAGCCGGGCTGGCTTGGGAAGCGCGCGAGCAGACCGCCCTGCGCGCCTACCTCGACGCCGTCGCGAGCGACAACCTGCAACCGCTGACCCTACTGGAGATGCCAACCCGCAGTCTCTACGGCCGACACTGGAGTGTCACGGGCGACGCGCCGGGATACGACGCGCCGGACGAGGACGTCTATATTCCGGGGCGCAACGTACTGCTCATCGGCGTCACGGCGGTGTGGTGCGCCCTCAACGGCGTCGAAGCCATCGCCATCGGCTCGCTGGACGACAACCCGTTCCCGGACGCCACGCCCGCCTTCTTCGAGGACTACGGCCGGTTGCTTAGCGCCGCCCTGGCCCACGCGATAGAGGTCACCGCCCCGTATCGTCACCAGCACAAATCGCAGATCATCGCTCGATTCCCCGAGTTGCCCCTGCACCTGACGCTCACCTGCATGTCGCCTGTCGAAAGAAACGGCGCCGTCCTGCACTGCAACGACTGCAACAAATGCCGCGAGCGCCGCGAGGCCTTCGCCACCGCCGGCGTGGCTGACCGCACCCAATACGCCACATAGCAGGAGAGGCCCCTCCCGCAGGAGAGACCTCTTCATGTAATCGCGGCAGCCCTCTGCTCCCATGCAATGGACTGGCGCCCCGGGAGGGATTCGAACCCCCGACGCGCGGCTTAGGACGCCGCCGCTCTATCCCCTGAGCTACCGAGGCGTGGCCTCAATGTAGCACGCACTGACAGCGGATGCAGACCCGCGAGTCTCAGTACTTGGAGATAATCGCGCCCATTCCGGGGCCGGCCTTGGCAAACTCGTCGGCGGTCATGACGGGGACGGTTTCGACGTCTGCCTCCAGCGCCAGCCACAACGGCTCCGCGACACGCGTCATGTCGGCCGGGTCTTTCAGTTCCACGACCATGTAGATAGTCCTCTGGCCGTTTTCCACCCCAAAGTACGTCTGCTCCGGCCGGACGTCAGCCATCACCTTGTTGAACGTAGCCTCCATATTGCCCTTCACCAGCTTGTTGCCGGCAGCAATCGGGATGGTGGCTTTGACCATGAAGTGCACTGCAATCTTCCTCTCTGATAGCGAGCAACCACAGGACGCGTCTCGCGCGCCATTCACGTTCTACGCCGTCTTGCTGCTTGAATTGCTAAGCAGAGATTGAGGGATTGCAAAAGAATAGGCGGGCCATGAGGCCCGCCTATTCAGTGTCGCTAGAAAGTGATTACAGGTCGGTACAGTAGGAGAACGCCACGCCGACCGGCGATCCGTAGACCGGGATGTAGTCGACAACCGTCGACTTCTTGCCGTCAGCAACAGCGGCGGCCGTGATCCAGTTGCAGATCTCGCGCGTGCCGCCCTGCGGTCCGCCGAAGCCCGGCATGCCGGTGGCGCCGCGGCCCTTCTCGCCGACGTACTGGCTCTTGTCGCCGTCGGGAATCTGGTAGCTGTCGAAGTGCTCCGCCATGCCCTTGATGTCGCCAACTTCGAGGAACCTCAGCTGCTCACGGTCGAAGTCTTCGTCAATATAGGCATCCTTGGCGCCAGGCGTGTGCCAGAGGCCGCCGGAACCGACAACCACCCGCAGGTCCTCGTCGTAGTCCTCAATCGCCCCGCGCAGCGCCTTGCCGAACTCGTAGCAGCGCTTCGCCGTCGGCTGCGGCGCGTAGTAACAGTTGAGCAGCACCGGCAGCACCGCCGTCTCGTGGTCGGAAATCGACTCCCACGGGCGCAGGATAGCGTGGCCAATGCCCTTCTCCGGCTTCGGCATGTCCATGCTGAACGCCGGGTCGAAGCCGCGCTTCATCAGGCCCGTCAGCACCGCGACGCCGAGGCCCGGGTGGCCCTGGATGCGCGCCATGGAGTGCTCTGGGCGCGCCGCCGTCGCGACGGCAGCGGCGCCTGCCTTCACCGACTCGTCGCCGTGGACGCTGGTGTTGCTGCCGCGGCCGAACAGGCCCGCGTCGCGGTTCGAGGTGTGACCCTCGAACTCATCGCCGACGTAGATCGCAAAGGCCGGGAAGTTGTTGAAGTCGAAGCACTCCAGCTGGTCGTCGCCACAGATCACGATGACGTCAGGCTTGACCTCGGCCATCTTGGCTCGCAGCGTCGCGAAGCCGTGCTCAATGCGCTCCTTCTTGCGCAGGTTCTCGTCCATGTCGTCCAGCGGGACGTCCTCCCGCAACGAGCGGTTGGCGCGAACTTCGCTCCAGCGCTCCGGCGGCATGTAACAGAAAGGTGTGTGTGCTGTGTTGAAAACGCCTACGACTTTTGCCATGGCTTACTCCTTCAATCCGGGCGGCCGAAACACCGCGAAACTTGGCTTCGACATTATGCGCCTGTACAAGATCAAACGCGATACGCCCGCCATACATTGCCCTTAACGTCAAGGATGATCGTCCCTCCCCCACCGGATTTCGTCAAGGCTTGGGGGCCATCGGTGCCGACGGGCTGCGCAGAGCATCACCGCGTGGCATGATCCCCAAATGAAGTCCCCTCCTATGAACCAGAGGGTGACGGGGCGCAACATCGAGAGGACTAACATCCCATGATCCTGATTACCGGCGGCCTCGGCATGATCGGCCTGCACACCGCCCGCCACCTCATCGACATGGGCGAAGACGTGGTGCTGACTCAGTACCGCGTCAACCGCGTGCCCGACTTCATCAAAGACGACCTCGGCAAACACGCCTTCATCGAAGAGCTGGACGTCACCGACGCCGAAAAGCTGCTCGACATCGGCCGCCGTCACAAGATCGACGGCATCGCCCACCTCGCGGCGCCCGGCCTCGGCGCCCTTGGTCCCTCGGACGACTTCAAGGTCAACGTTCAGGGCCTGCTCAACGTCCTCGAGGCCGCGCAGGCCTGGGACGTCAAGCGCGTCGGTCTCGCCAGCTCAATCGCCGTGTACGCCGGCGAGAAGGCGGGCCCGTTCCGCGAGGACACGCCGCTGCGCATGTTCGGTGGCAACCACGTCGAGGCCTACAAGAAAACGTTCGAGATCCTCGGCTCCCACTACGCCCAGCGCGTCGGCCTCGACGTCGTCATGCTGCGCATCGGCAGCATCTACGGCCCCATCGACCACAACCTGTTCAACGTCGTCACCCGCTTCCTGCACCTCGCCCTGGGCCGCGAGGTCCCGAACTGGCCCGGCGAGATCTTCGCCGAGGACGCCAACGACCTCTGCTACGTCCGCGACTGCGCCCGCGGCATCGCGTTGCTGCAGACGGCAGACAAGCTCTCATACCAGACCTACAACGTGGCCTCTGGCCGCGCCAGCAGCAACGGCGAGGTCGCGGCGGCGGTTAAGGCGCGCTTCCCCGACGCGAGGCTGCCGATAACGCCGGGCTGGGGCCCGAACCACCGGCACGACGCCCTCATGGACATCAGCCGCATCCGCGCAGACACCGGCTACGAACCGCAATTCACCCTGGAGCAATCGGTAGACGACTTCCTCGCCTGGCTCCAGACCCACCCGCAGTAGTCGGGTGTCTTTCACAAGAGCGGTTGGGATCAACAAAGGTGTGATCTCAAAGACGGACGCTTCTACGGCATGGTGAGCTTGTCGAACCATGCGACGCGCCGTCCTTCGACAGCCGCAGATGCTGTCTGAAGTAAGGTACCCCTGCCAGCCTTAGCGACCTTCGTGGCATGATTCTCCCGACGCAGGCCCCTCTCCCTTGGGAGAGGGTGAGGGGATTCGACCAGCTGTCACCTGCCAAGACAGTGCATTCGCCGGACGATATTCTTGCGGCCAGCGCAACATGGAGAGGACTCACACCTCATGATTCTGATCACCGGCGGCCTCGGCTTCATCGGCCTCCACACCGCCCGCTCCTTGCTCGACCTCGGCGAGGACGTGGTGCTGACGCAGTACCGCGTCGCCCGCGAGCCCGGCTTCATCAAGGACGAGCTCGGCAAGCGCGCCTTCGTAGAGCAGCTCGACGCCACCGACGGCGACGCGCTGATGGAGATCGGCAGGCGTCACGAGATCACCGGCATCATCCACATGGCCACCCCCGGCCTCGGCGCTCTCGATGCTGCGGGCGACTACAAGGTCAACATGTACAGCCTGCTCAACTGCCTCGAGGCGGCAGAGGCCTGGGGCGTCAAACGGCTCGGCATCGCCAGCTCCGTCACCGTCTACAACGGCGTCGAAAACGGGCCGTTCACGGAGGACATGCCCCTGCGCACCACCCCCAACAACCCCGTCGAGGCCTACAAGAAGGCGTACGAGATCGTCTCCACGCACTACGCCCTGCGCACCGGCCTCGACATCGTCCTGCTGCGCATGGGTTACATCTACGGGCCCCTCTACCACTCGATGGGCAGCGCCATGAGCCGTCTGGTTCACGCCGCCGTCAAAGTCGTTGCGCCGGAGCTGCGCGCCGAGCTCTACGAGGACGACGCGCAGGACTACTGCTACGTCAAGGACTGCGGCCGCGGCGTCGCCCTGCTCCAGGTCGCCGACAAGCTGCAGTACCAGACCTACAACATCGGCGGCGGCCGCGCCACAAGCAACAAGGAGATCGCCTCCGCCCTCCGGCGCCACTTCTCCCGCGCCGACCTGCCCATGAAGCCCGGCGCCTCGCAGCCGCGCAAGGACCCCTACATGGACCTCACCCGCATCAAGGGCGAGGTCGGCTACGAACCGGAATACGGCGTCGACAAGGCCATCGATGACTACGTCGCCTGGCTCCAGGCTGGCAACGCGGAGTAGACAGAGGACATAGGGCAAAGGACATATAGGTCGGCCTCGTGAACTCAGAAAACGCCTCTAATGGATTTCGCGGGCTCATCGTCTGGCAGAAGGCCCAAGCGTTTGCGCTCGAGGTGTCACAAGAAATCTCAAAATCACCCAAGAGCGCGAACGCTGGCGTAATGGGGACCCAACTGGTTCGTTCAGCCGGTTCAGTGCCTGCCAACATAGCTGAGGGTTACGGTAGGTACTCACAAGGGGCGTACAGGAACCACATCTCAATCGCCCGTGGATCCCTCTTCGAAAGCGAGTCCTGGATAGACCTCATGTTCAAGGCCGGCTACCTGAGTCTCGAAGCGAACGCCAGATTGACGGGTCAATGCCATGAACTCGCCAGACTCCTAACCGAGCGCATGAGATCACTGGAAAAGCCTCCAGGGCAACGGGTCAGAGAAGACGAAGAGAACTATGAGGTTTGACCACATGCAATTCACGCTGTCCAATGTCCTATGTCCTATGCGCTATGTCCCGTCTGCCTCGCGACTCTTGCGCATGCTGGGGTTGACCTCATGATCCTCGTAACTGGCGGCTTCGGCTTCATCGGGCTGCATACCGTCCGCGCCCTCCTCGACGCCGGCGAAGACGTCATCGTCACCCGCAATCGCACCTACCGCGAGCCCGAGTTCCTCAAGGACGACCTCGGCAAGCGCGTCAAGGTCGAGCAGGTCGACATCACCAGCGCCGAGCAGCTCATGGACCTCGGCAAGCGCTACAAGATCGACGGCATCTGCCATCTCGCCGGCCCCGGCTACAGCGCGCCCAGCGCCGCCGCCGACTACCGCATCAACGTCTTCGGCCTGCTCAACATGCTCGAGGCTGCCCGCCAGTGGCAGGTCAAGCGCCTGACGCTGGCCAGCTCCGTCGCCACCTACTACTACGGCGGCGCCTCTCGCGGCCCCTTCGTCGAGACGATGCCCCTGCGCATGACGGCCACCAACCCCATCGAGACCTACAAGAAGGTGGACGAACTGCTCGGCAGCCACTACGCCGACCGCACGGGCATCGACGTCGCGTTCATGCGCATCGCCCTGATTTACGGCCCGCTGCACACCTACCGCAACATCGCCTACGTGCTCACGCGCGCCGGCGTCGACGGCACGGCGCCGCAGTTCGCCGCCGACACCTACGCCGAGGACACCACCGACCTCTGCCACGTCGCCGACTGCGCCCGCGCTATCACGCTGCTGCAGCTGGCCGACAGACTCCCCAACCGCATCTACAACATCGGCGACGGCAAGGCCACCTCCGGCAAGCAGATCGCGGAGGCGGTCGAGAAAGCGATCCCCGGTGCCAAAGTAGCGCCGGCGCTCAAGCCCGGACGCGGCCCCGGCTACACGGTCGACCGCTACATGGACCTCTCGCGCATCAACGCCGACGTCGGCTACCACCCCGAGTACACGCTGGAGCGCGGCATCGCCGAGTACGCCAACTGGCTTCGCAGGCATGACGAGTAAGCGTGCCGGGGAACTGGCCGCGCAGTTCGAGGCCAGACACCGGGAGTTCGTCGCCTCCGTCGAGACGCTAACGGAGGCGCAGTGGCTGACGCTGGTGCCGGACGAGCAGCGCACGGTCGCGTCGCTGGCGCACCACCTCGCCTGGGGCTACCGCGTCGAAATCGAGCCGTTTCACCAGATGGCGCTGGGCCACACGCCGAAGGCCTGGACGCTGGCGGAACTCGACGCCGTCAACGCCGAGTGGGGCCCGAGTTCGCAGAATGCGACCGCCAGGAAGCCGTCGACCTGCTGAACCAGACGGCGGCCGAGACAGCAGCCATCGTGCGCTCTTTGACAGATGAGCAGCTGGCGCGCCGGGGCACCTACATCGCCGAGATGGGCGAACGCAGCGGCGAAGACCTCATCGAGCGCATCCTCCTCGGCCACATCGAGATGCACTGGCGCAGCATCCGCGAGGCGTTAGCGCCGTCCTGAGGTGACGCCAGACAATCCCCAAACAAATGAAAGAGGCGCCTCCCTCAAGAGACGCCTCTCTAGTCTGGCGGCAGCCTGCCGGCCGGCATGCAATGCCTACTCGGCGCCGAGGAGGGCGGCCGCGTTGTGCTGCGTCATCGTCTTGACCTGCGCCTCCGAGAAGCCCGCATCGAGCAGCTTGCCGATGAAGATCTCGAAGCCCTCCTGCAAGCCGGGGTTCGTCGTCTGACCCAGGTCCGTCGCCACGATAGTGCTGGACGGCCCGACCTCCTTGATGTTGTTCAGCGTCTCTTCCCAGGTGCACTTGTTGGTGTGCGGCGTCGTGAAAACGCGCTCGAAGAAGACGTTGTACTGCTGCAGGTTCTTCTGGTCGTCCACCGTGAGGTGGGTCGTTGGGAACTCCGGGTGGGTGATGATGATGCGCTGCACGCCGGCCTGCTTCGCCGCCTTGATCACCGGCTCCAGCTCCACCGGGTTGATGTGGCCCGTCGCCATGATCATGTCGTACTTCGCCATGACTTCGAGGCACTGGTGCATCTCGGGCAGCACGTGTCCGTCGCCGTCCGTCACCGTCAGGTAGGCGCCGGCGATGCCCGCCGCGCGCAGCTCCCGCGCGATGCTCATCCAGTAAGGCAGCTTGCTCTCGTCCAGCTGGCCCGCGACGTTCGCCTGCTCGTTCATCGAGTCGCACGTCGGCAGCCAGCAGACCCTGGCGCCGAGACGCGCCGCAATGTCGATCGCCGTGGGGTTGAGGCCTCCAACCGGGTTGTTCAGCGCGATGGCGCCGTAGAAGTTGGTGCCCGGGTACATCTCTTTGACCAGCGTGGCGCGGTCCGCCGTGACGGCGTGATGCGACTTCAAGACGATGCCGCCGAACTTGCGCTCCAGCGCCAGCTTCGCCAGCTGGATGTCGTTGAACTTGCGCGGTAGCAGGTCCGGCCCCGAATGCACGTGCGTGTCGAACGTGCCTTCCAGCAGCCCGCGGATCGTCTCTTTGTCAGCCATCGTCGTCCTCCTCGTGATTACTTCGGAAGCATAGCACCGGCTGCTTTGGCGTCACAGGCGTAGCCCGGCCGCTGAGCCTCCACTCCCGGCGGTATACTCCCGCCATGTCAAACTCACCCTCAGTTGAAGCTACCGCCGCGAAGGCCGCTCTCCTGCGCCAACTCCACGCCGGCCCTGCGATGCTCGTGCTGCCCAACGCCTGGGACGCCGCCAGCGCCCGCGTCCTCGAAGCCGCCGGCTTCCCCGCCCTCGCCACCACCAGCGGCGGCGTCGCCAACGCGCTCGGCTACGACGACCACGAGGGAGCCCCGATGCCAGAGATGCTGGCAGCCGCGGCCCGCATCGTCCGGGCAGTCTCGGTTCCCGTCACCGTCGATTTTGAGGCTGGCTACGGTCTGCAGGCGAGTGAGATCGTCGCACGCCTCATAGACGCCGGGGCGGCCGGCTTCAACTTCGAGGACTCGGACCACGCGGCTGGGTCGGGACTGCTGGCCGCCGAGGCGCATGCGGAGCGCATTGCCGCGATCAAGCACGCAGCGCGCGCCGTCGGTGTCGATCTCGTCCTCAACGCCCGCGTCGACGTTTTCATCCAGAGGCAGGGCAGCTTCGAAGAGCAGACCACCGAAGGCCTGCGCCGCGCCGCGCTGTACCACGAAGCGGGCGCCGATTGCATCTACCCCATCCTCCTGGCAGACGAGGCCGTCATCTCGCGGTTCGTGGAGGCCGTGGGTCCCATCAACCTGAACCTGCGGTCGAATGGGCCGCTCTCGCTTCAGCGTGCCGCGGCGCTCGGCGTGCGCCGCGTCTCCTACGCCACCAGCCTCTTCCGCGCGGCCATGGCCACTCTGGAGCAAACCGCAGCGCAGATCAGCGCCGAAGCGGCGGCCCTGTCGGCCCCTTAGAGTCTCGTGACGTTCCGCTCGTGATGATCGTGCCGCATGAGGTTGCGCCCGTGCAGAGCCAGCGCCAGGGCGAACATCGGCGCGTAGATGTTGGCCACGTTCGCCGCCAACCACTTCGGCAGGAAGATATCGGTCACGGAGCCGCTTTCCGCGCCAAGGTCCTCGGCTAGGCCGGTCAATGGACAACGGAACCGGTTGCCCGCGTAGATCACGCACTCCGCGCCGATGACCGCCGCGACCACCTTGCTCTTGCGGTCGGTCTCTCCTCGGATCCCCTTGTACAGCAGGTAGCAGATCATCGTCTGCAACGCCAGGAAAATGGCCGAATGGACCGCCTTCACCCCGAATAGCAAAACTCGCCTGGTCACCCCCGGTATACCGTCCTTGCCCCTACGAATCGTTCCAGTGCGGCAGCACCGGCTTGATATCGACCACCGGAGTCCCGTCGATCGCCTCTAGCGGCCCGACTCTGAGCCGGTTCCCCTGCACCTCACGCACCGTGACGCGATGCAGCCCAAGCGGATTAGGACGGTCCGGCGAACGCGTCGCGAAGACGCCCGTCAGCGGCCGGCCTTCAATCGACCTCGGATGCACCTGCAGCGTTTCGCGGCGAGCCTGGTGGAACCACGTGATCAAGATCACGTCCTGCCCCGCATTGAAGCCCAGCAGCCCATCGAGGACCTCCGGCGCCATCTCGATCCACGCGTCCGGCGCGCCTTCGTTGCCCTGCCTCGGCGCCGTCTGACGGTCCCTCAGCGTCGAGCGCACGAAGCCAACAGGCTTCAACACGTAGTCAATCGCTTCTGGCATAATCGGCCTCCCGCATGAAGGTACCATCCGGGCCCCGATTGCCCGATTGCCGTTCGGCCCGATAACATCAAACCCTCTCCGCACTCAGTATCGAGGTGACCTCCGTGGACAAACTCGTCGAACGTCTTCTCAAGCTCGACACCTGCGCCGTCTCCGACGCCTCCGACCGCCTCGGCCTGCCCGGCGCCGTGCTCGGCATCATGCCGACCTCGCCGCCGGCGAAGTTCGCGGGACGCATCGTCACCGTCAAGCTGGCCGATGCCAACGGCCGCACCGCGGCGCGCCACCTCTGCACCGGCGCCATCGAGGCCGCCAACCCCGGTGACGTCATCGTCATCGAGAACCCGCGCACGGACGCGGCCGGCTGGGGCGGCATCCTCTCTGCCGCTGCCAAGACCAGGGGCGTCGCCGGCGTGGTCTGCGGCGGCGCCGTCCGCGACATCGACGAGTCGCGCGAGCTCGACTTCCCGGTCTTCGCCCGCGCCTCGATCCCACGCACCGCCCGCGGCCGCATCATTGAGGAGACCTTCAACGAGCCGATCACGGTCGGCGAGCTGACGGTCAGCCCCAACGACCTCGTCCTCGCCGACGGCTCCGGCGTCGTCTTCCTCGCCGCGGACAAGGCGGAGGAGATCCTGCAGAGCGCCGAGATGATCGCGGCGCGCGAGGCGAAGATGAAACAAGCTGTCCTCGCCGGCGACCGCGTCAGCGAAGTCATGGGCCGCGATTACGAAACGATGCTCTCGCGCTAATCGCGGGGGGTACAGTGGGCGGAACCCCTCGACGGGGGCCCTGGGGGGTGCCCCCCAGGTTCCCTTAAACTAACCTGAGCGGAGCATCGCTCTCGCGCTGCGAAGCGGCTTAATGGCAAAGCTTTCCCGCCTTTCAGAGGAGAACAATGGACAAGAAATACGCCGACATTATCGCCCTCGGCACCAGCGCCCTCAGCGACGCCATGGACCGCCTCGGCATCCCCGGCCAGGCCCTCGGCATCAAGCCCATCGACCGCAGCTTCCGCGTCTGCGGCCCCGCCTTCACCGTCCACAACATGCCCGTCGACATCCACGGCGGATCCGTCGGTGACTACATCGATGACGTCCCCGAAGGCGCCGTGATCTGCATCGACAACGCCGGCCGCACCGACTGCACGGTCTGGGGCGACATCCTCACCGTCATGGGCTCACTCAAGAACATCGGCGGCACCGTGATCAACGGCGTCTGCCGCGACTCCGACCGCGCCCTCGAGGTCGGCTACCCCATCTTCAGCCGCGGCACCTACATGCGCACCGGCAAGGACCGCGTCATGGCCGACGCCTACAACGAGAAGATCTCGCTCGGCGAAGTTGCCGTCGTCCCCGGCGACCTGATCTGCGGCGACGGCGACGGCATCGTCGTCATCCCCCAGGAGCGCGTCGATGAGGTCGTCGCGGCCGCCCGTGAAATCGAGGACGCCGAGGACCACATCCGCGAGGCGATCAAGACCGGCAAGTCCCTCCTCCAGGCCCGCACCGACTTCAACTACCACGCCCTGCAGTCCCGTCGCTAACGGTCCATCGCAACCAGAAACAAACGGGGCGTCTCAATGAGACGCCCCGCTTTCAATGTCGACCTCAGTGACCTCGCGAGCCGAAGCACCCGAGCGCCACGCCCAACGGCATCGGAGCGTCAGCCATCAGCCCCCACAGCCGATCAAGAAAAACGGTCCGCCACGAATGACGGACCGCTTGCATTCTTCGCTATCACTTCAGGGTGACAGTTGCGTTCAGCGTTATTTCTTGAACCGCGGGAACACCGTGCGCACGTTCCCCTCGTACACTTGTGTCTTGTCCGCCTCGCTCAGCCCCAGCGCCTCGACGTAGCGTTTCGTGTCGTCAAAGTAGTGCCCCGTCTCCGGGTCGATGCCGCGCACCGCGCCGACCATCTCCGAGCCGAAGAGGATGTTCTCCTTCGGCACCACCTTGAACAGCAGGTCGATGCCCGGCTGGTGATAGACACAGGTGTCGAAATATACCGAGTCCTTGATGCGCTCCGCCACCGGCGTCCACTTGTTGTCCTGCGCCAGCCCGCGATAGCGACCCCAGTGGTAGGGCGCCGCGCCGCCGCCGTGCGGGATGATGAACTTCAGCGTCGGGAACCTGTCCAGCACGTCAGAGGTAAGGAACTGCATGAACGCCGTCAGGTCGGCGTTGAGGTAGTGCGTGCCCGTGAAGTGGAAGTTTGGGTTCTTGCTCTGCGAGACGTGGACCATCGCCGGGATCTCCAGCTCCGCCATCTTCTCGTAGACCGGGTACCACCACTCGTCGAACAGCGGCGGGTCCGTCCACCAGCCGCCCGTCGGGTCCGGGTTGAGGTTGATGCCGATGAACCCCAGCTCGTTGACCATGCGCTCGATCTCCGGGATGCAGTTCTTCGGGTTGACGCCGGGGAACTGCGGCAGCATGCCCACCGGCGCGAAGTTGTCCGGGTAGAGCTGGCAGATGCGGTAGATCAGGTTGTTCCAGTGCTCCGCCCAGTAGATGTTCGCCTTCTCCGAGCCCAGGTGGTGCGCCATGGCGCTGGCCCGCGGCGAGAAGATCGTCATGTCGGTGCCGCGCTCGCGCTGCAGCCTGAGCTGCGCCCCCTCCAGGCTCTCGCGCAGCTGGTCGTCCGTGATGTCCTCGCTGACCGTGCCGCGTGAGAGGTTCGCCAGGTCGGCGAACTGCGCCTCGCGGTACGTCTGCATCTCCGGCGGGACGGTCGTGTAGTGGCCATGGCAGTCGATGATCATTTCTCAGCCCTCGGAATCTAGGAAGCGGGAAGCTAGGTCGATGCTAGCGCAGGGACGGTATCCAGGGAAAGAAAGCCTTCCTTGTCCCTCGCTCATGGCCGCGTCTAGAATTCCCTCGCACCCCGTCCCTGCTGTACCGATTTCGTATCCACCTGAGGAGGCCCCTGTGGCAGAGCGACTCAACGGCATCATCAAGGCACTCGAGTCCGGCAAGCCCGCGTTTACCACCTTCGCGC
>Ga0307424_1000861_pt1 | contig 16154 bp, 10 predicted proteins | sample SalMarWE160320MG_FD_202157 | JGI IMG/M metagenome (GOLD analysis project Ga0307424, IMG submission 202157) | Salt marsh sediment microbial communities from the Plum Island Ecosystem LTER, Massachusetts, United States - WE1603-20 | ecosystem: Environmental > Aquatic > Marine > Intertidal zone >... | reverse complement strand
GGTGGAATTTTGCAGCTTCCCGAAGCAAATTTCGATATGGCAAGACCGGGGATAATTTTGTTCGGTGTTTATCCTTCTAAAGAAGTAAAACGAACAGTTGAAATAATGCCTGCTTTAACATGGAAATCTCTTGTAGTTTATTTTAAAGTTACCAAACCAAATCATCCCGTTGGTTATGGCTCCACCTGGCAAACTGATCATAATGTTCGTGCAGTAACAGTTCCTGTTGGTTATGGTGACGGCTATTTAAGAAGCATGTTCAAAAAAGCAAAAGTTATTGTTAATGGAGAGAGATATCCAGTAATCGGAAATATTTCTATGGATCAAATTGTTGTGAATCTTGAACAGGGAAGTGCTTACAATGGAGATGAAGTAATTCTTCTCGGCAGCGATGGGAAGAATTCAATAACCTGCGAAGAAATGGCTGAGTGGGCGGCAACAATTCCGTATGAAATTCTAACCAATATTAATACAAGAGTTCCAAGAGTTTATAAAGAATAAAATTATTTAATCTTTTTACATTTAGTAGTCATTCCGGCGAATGAAATAAGTCCGAAATCTGAACTGTGGAACCCCATTAACAATTAACCGGATCCCCGACGTGCTTCGCTTGCGGGAATGACAATGATTATTCTCCGATAATTAATTGATTCAAAAATCCAATTGATTCAAAATTTTCTTCGGCAATTTTAATTTGACCAACTCATAAGACTGCTTCAGGTAGTATTCCCATTCTTTCTTTGTAAGACTTGATGATTCGTTAACCGATATCCATTTATTCCTGGCAAAGTGTGGTGCCTGAATAATTCCATCCCTTTCTGTGAGTTCAAAAAAATCTTCTTCTTTAACTTTTAGTGCACAGGAGAACTCTCCGCCAAGATGTGCAAGACAAAAAATCTTTTCAGCAAGAAGAAAGCAGAGATTATCTTCCCATTTTACGTCTTCGGTAACGTGAGGAAGAGAAAGACAATATTTTCTGAGCCAGTCTATGTTCATTCTAATCCCCGGTAGGAATCACGCCAGTATTTTCAACCATAAGTATTACAGTTTTTTGGGGTGCGCGTGTTCTGTGTGTTACATTTTTCGGAACCATAAATCCTTCTATAGGATTTAGTTCAACCGTTTTATCTTCGAGGTCAATTAAAAGTTTTCCTTCGATCACGTAAAAGAATTCATCATCATTTTCATGCTTGTGCCAGTGGAATTCTCCTTCAATAATTCCAATGCGAACAACCGAATTGTTTACCTTAACGAGACTTTGATTAAACCATTGCAATTTATTTTCGGAAATGATTTTAGGAATATCAACAAGCTCGAGTGGTTTGTATTTAATATCAAGGTTTATGTTGTAGTTAAAGTCTTTGTTCATAAAAGTTTTTCCAAATTATTTTCTTAAATATTTCCAGTTATGTATCTTCCCTTCACTTATCCATTCTACTGCCGTTGCAAGACGTTTATTTCTTGTCTCCTCAGTTTTAGCCGCAGTTATCCATTCAACGTATTCTTTTTTATTTGAATAGCTGAACCCTTCAAATGTTTTTAATGCTTTTTTGTTTTTCTTAAGTGCTTTTATAAAATAGTCGGGAATCTTCAATTCCTTTTTCTTTTTGCTTAAAGGTTTTGCCGCGACTTTTATTCCTTCATCATTCAGTTTCATTGCTTCCTTAATAAACTTAGTTAATACTTTTTTAGAAGGAAGATCGGAAACTTTTGTTATTCTGCCGAACTGACCCATTGCAGTTTCTTTCGGTTTACTTTTTAAATCTTTTAATAGGGATGCTTTCCAGAATCCCAGAGTACAGTGTTCTTTAAACGCAGCCATACTCATCATCATTTGATTTTTATAATCGAAGTGCGGAAAGCTCCATTTCATTTTTTCTTCAACTGTGGGACAAGCTTCATGCACAACTCCCCTGATATATTTTAGAACTGGCTTTGCAAAATTCTGAGCATTATTAATGTATGCATCTACTTCTGGATTTTTTTTACCCATATTGTTCCTTGTTTTTAATTTTTATCATTCTGGCTTGCTTACCTCACTTTTACGATGGTCCTGAATCTATCTTAATCGAAACAGAAACATTTTGTTTGATTCCCGACTCACTTCGTTCGCGGGAATGAATTATAAGATCGTGACATAGTTTCACTCTCTGCAAACTCTTTGAACTGATTTATATATTTAAATGATTCTTTCCTGAAAGCTCCCGGCATAAACAATCCCATCAGCCACATAAATCCGCTTAGAAGAAAATCATTTTCAGCAATCCATTTTGTTTTATTATTTCCAAGTTCTATAAATTTATTTTTAATTAAGTTAAATGCACCTTTAGTTTCATAGGCCTCTGAAAATTCATCGGGAAGATTTCTTTTCGTTACGGTTTCAATCATCTCGATTTCACGGTTATTCATTTTATATCTTAATTTCGATTTTGCTCCTTACTTTCCGGGCTCATCGCTAAGATGTTCAAAACTTAAAAGATTCGGCTGTCATTTCTTTATGTTGTCGGGATTATCAAATAATTCGATGACTTTGTTTAACGGCTGTTCGAGTTCAATTACGCATGCGTATTTCATGCTTGATTCTCTCCCTCGATAGATATATAATTTACAAAGTTTTTAAAATTTCAACGTGAATATATTAGTCTAATCATAAACCGACAAGAGTGTTCGATAAGTAAACTGTAAAAACATAGTAACTATTGAATTTTTGAAAGAATACGATTCAATGTTTCAGAAAAAATAAATATGCTATTCCTCCCTCTGTTATTGTATACAAAGTCTGGTCTTTCATAAAAAACTTCCACGACTTTTCCGAGCTAAACGATGAAATGATTATGGTGGTTGTGAAGCTCAACTGAAAGTTCAACAATAAGCTCTCAGTGCTGAACATTTTTCCAATACAATATTTTCATTTAATGTTGTTATTATTCAATGATCGATTTATTATTCTTGACATTTGGATAACCATTTAACATATTAGATCAGATCAATAAGTTTGACAAAGTACTTGTTACTATTGAGAATTTAGTCTACGCATTAAAGAAGTTGTAGAATAAGTTAATGAAGCTTCCGAATATATTCATCTCATATTAACACTGACAAGACTAAAAAGCCTATTGTAAGTGTAAAATTATATTCTATTCATTTCAAATAATACTTTAAGTTTTAAATGAAAAAATATATCACTAAAGTATTATGATGACAATGCTGGATTTTTATGGATAGGAATAATAATCTATAATTTAAGTAAGTCTGATAAAGTTAAGAAAAAGTTTTTTTCGAAACACGATTCTCATCACTCCAATAAGTTAAACATCGATCTCATTTTTTCTCAAATAATGTTATGAAATCTTTAACTCCCTTTAATAATTGTTTATTCGTCTTCTTTGTATGCTCGTCTATTTTTGCACAAAATACTGTTATTAATTCCAGCAATGAGCCTCAATTGTATTTTGAACGATTTTCTACCGAAGACGGAATGCCAAGTACATCTGTCGTTAGTATTACTCAGGATCAGGAGGGATTCATTTGGCTTGGAACGTGGGACGGCTTGGTGAAATATGATGGGTACCAATTTCTAACATTCAGAAATATACCTGGTGATTCAACATCATTAAATGACAATTCAATCGAGGCAATATATGTAGACTTTACAGGTGAATTATGGGTGGGAACAAAAACTGGACTTAATCGCTATGAATCGTCTTGCGATTGCTTTTTTCGATATCACCCCGATCCATCGATTCCTAATAGTCTGACACCAGGTCAGATTAATACGTTTGCTGAAGATCAATCTAAAAACCTTTGGATTGGTACACAACAAGGAGGGCTGTTTCGTTATGAACGGGAAAACGATAGATTCACTCGTTTTCTATTTGATTCGGATAACCCAAATAACTTAATTGACGATCAGGTACGTGTTCTTCTGGCAGATCAGGGAAACAATCTCTGGATTGGTACCGGCGAGCCATTTGATCCTGCCATTACTGGTGGAGGTCTTATCCGTTTCGATCTATCAAATGGAACAATAAAACGCTTTAGGCACGATTCTGAAAATCCCAATAGTTTAATTGATGATCGTGTTAGTGCCCTTTTGGAAGATCAGAACGGCGTGCTGTGGGTAGGGACCTGTCAAAGCGGACTACATTATTACGATCCGGTGCAGGAGGAATTCATTCGAATGATGCCTGATCCTGATAATCCTGATCGTTTGCATGCACCTCAGGGCGATATGGGATTATTCTCATCTTCTCCTCATGTAAGAATTCTCCATCAGGATAAAAAAGGTGATTTTTGGATTGGCACATTCAACGGAGGGATTAATCATTTTGATTCGAAGACTAATAAGCTTACTTATTTTTGTCATGACTCTAATAATCCCAACAGTTTGGCCAATAACATGATTTTCACATTTTTTGAAGATAGGCAAGAGAGGTTGTGGATAGGCAACTTATTTGCTGGCTTTCAAAAGATTGAACCATCATTACACAAATTTACTGTATATGTTAACGATTCTAATGATCCAAACAGTTTGAGCTATATTAATGTCATGGGAATTTATGAAGCACCGAAAGAACCGGGTACGATCTGGTTAGGCACACGTGGTGGAGGTCTCAACAAGTTAGAGTTAAGGAATGGTCGGTTTACTGCATTTCGCCATAGCGCGAAGGATGCTAATAGTATTAGCAGCGATATTGTATGGACGGCATTTGAAGATCACACAGGAGCATTCTGGATTGGAACTGAAGAGGGACTTGATCTGTTAGATCGTAAAACAGGTAAATTCAGCCACTTCACGTTGAATGTAAACAGTATAGAAAGCTTAATTTCCAATGCAGTGATTTGCCTGTATGAAGACCGGCAAAACTTTTTATGGATTGGCACTTGGAGTGGGGGACTTTTCCGTTTGGATAGAGATAAAGGAATTTATAAACAATATGATTTTTCCAATGGCAATCAACGGACTTATTATAATAGCATTTTTTTAATACATGAAGACACAGAGGGAACTCTTTGGGTGGGTACATACCTAGGGGCACTGTTTAGATATGATAGTCAAAAAGATACCTTTATTACCAAATTGGAAGGTTCTGGTACTATGTGTCTTCAGGAGGATAGCAGTGGTTGTTTTTGGATAGGTACTCAAAATCACGGATTGCTGCATTTTAATCCTTCAAACGACTCTCTTAAGCACTATACTGTCGTAGATGGATTACCCAGCAATAGTGTGTATGACATTCTTGAGGATGATCATGGATTCTACTGGATTTCGACAGGAAAAGGTATTTCGAAATTCGACCCCAATTTAAAAACTTTTTCGAATTATGATATTTCAGACGGATTGCCAAATAATAATTTTAATTATTTAAGTGCGCTAAAAAGTAGTAATGGGCAATTATTTTTTGGCGGAAATGGAGGTCTAGTATCCTTCTTACCGGATCAGGTAAAGAACAATCCTTTTTCACCGGACGTAATCTTAACCGGGTTACAAATATCCGGGAAACCCTTCAATCTTCGGAATATCAGATTTGATAAGTCAGAGAAAGTTATTCTTTCTCACAATCAGAATGATTTGACTTTTGAATACGTAGGACTTCATTATACTGATCCTCTCAAAAACAAGTATAAGTATAGGTTGGAACCATATGACCCCGATTGGATAGATGCGGGTACCCAACGGACTGCCCGATACACAAATCTCAATTCCGGAGAATATACTTTTCAGGTTAAAGCATCAAATAGCGATGGTGTTTGGAATGAAAAAGGCGTATTAATTAAGATATTAATTTTCCCCCCCTGGTGGAAAACCTGGTGGGCTTATTTATCATACACTGTTTTTTTTATTTTCACTTTATACTGGATAAGACGTTATGAGATGAACAGACTATCATATAAAAATCAGGGTAAACTTGATAAAGCAATTATGAAAGAAAGAGAAGAAACGGAAAAATTAAAATCAAGATTTTTTGCGAACATTTCTCACGAGTTTAGAACTCCTCTTACTCTAATATTTGGACCAGCAAATGATGTACTGGAGAAGACGAAAGAACCGGATACAAAACAGAGTGTTGGTACTATTAAAAGAAACGCGAAGAGATTGTATGGATTAGTTAATCAATTACTGGATCTCTCAAAACTTGAAGCCGGGAAGATGGCATTGGAAACATGTGAACAGAATATTATTCCACTGCTAAAAGGACTGGTTTTATCATTCACTTCTCTTGCTGAAAGAAAGAAATTAACATTAAAGTTTAATACAATCGAAAATAATCTTAAAGTTTATGTAGATAAAGATAAGATTGAGAAGATTATTAACAATCTTCTATCGAATGCATTTAAATTTACTCCTGAAGGAGGAAAGATTGATTTTATAATTGAGAAAATGATAAAGGAAGTAGAGATAAGAATATCAGACAATGGTATAGGTATTCCGGAAGAAAGAATAGATAACATATTTGACAGGTTTTACCAGGTGGATGGAAGCCATACGAGGGAGAGTGAAGGAACAGGAATAGGACTGGCATTAACTAAAGAACTAGTAGAATTACATAGGGGGAAGATCAGGGTTGAGAGTAAAGAAGGAGAAGGAACAACATTCACAGTTCTTCTGCCTCTTGGAAAAAATCACCTAAAACCTGAAGAGATAGTAGAAATAGAAACCCACGAAGAGACAACAAAGGCTGGAGAGGAAACTGAGCTTATTCCTGATACAGAAAAGAGTAAAGAGAAAGTAGCTATTGACGTATTATTAGAAACAGGCAAACCACTACTGCTAATAGTAGAAGATAATCCGGATGTAAGAAATTATATAGTCAGCCATCTTGAAAAGGATTACGGAATACAGGAAGCAATAGATGGAGAAGATGGATTTAATAAATCGATAGAGCAAATTCCGGATTTAATTGTAAGTGATGTGATGATGCCGAAAATGGATGGATTTCAGTTCTGTGCAAAAATCAAAACAGATGAACGTACCAGCCACATCCCGGTAATTTTACTTACCGCTAAAGCTTCGGGGGAAAGTAAGATTGAGGGGCTGGAAACCGGAGCAGATGATTACATTATGAAACCATTCGATGCTAAAGAGCTGAAGGTAAGGATAAAGAATTTAATTGATCAGAGGAAAAAGCTTCGGGAACATTTTCTTAAGGAGGGGACCTTTAATTTAGATAATAAGAATCTCATATCGACAGATAAAAAATTCTTAGAAAAAGCTGTTAAAATAATTAATGAACATTTATCAGATTCATTATTTGGAGTAGAATCATTTGCCAGTGAATTGGCTATTGGTCGCACCACATTACATAAAAAAGTTGTGGCGCTGGTTGGAGAAGCGCCAGGCGAATTAATTAAAAGAATAAGACTTAGTAAAGCAGGTATTCTGCTCAAAAACAAGACTGGAAATATTTCTGAAATAGCATTAGAAGTTGGGTTTAATAATCCAGCTTATTTTTCTGAATGCTTTAAAAAACAATTCGGTGTTAACCCCTCGCAATATTAACGTAAAATTTACAAATCACTAATATTTAACAAATTAAATTCCTAAGTGAACGAGATTGATTCATTTGTGAACGAGATTGGTAGAGAACCGGCCCATTATACCATACATTGGTGAGGAAATTAAATTTGAACAAATCAACAGGAGTAACCATTATGAAAAAGACAAAAACTATTAAATCTACCATACACCATATTCTCATCTTAATTGTTTTAATAGCAGCACTATTATCTAGTAATGTATTTGCCTTAAATTTTCTTAAAGGCAATTTAGCAAAAACTCTGGAGAGTGAAACACCGGAAATAACGATAAGAAATTTAGCAATGGGAATTGAAACAGGAAATTTAGGAGTAAGAAGAAGTTGTATTTATTTTGCGGGACTTTACGAAATTGAAAAGCTTGTTGAACCGCTTGTTGCCCAATTAACTAAGGAACCTGATCCGAATACGAGAATTTTTATTGCATTCTCACTTTATAAAATCGGAACTAAAGCCGCTATAAAAGCTGTTGAAGATCTAGCTGAGAACGATGTGTTTGCCTTAAACTTTTTTAAAGGCAATTTAGCAAAAACTCCGGAGAGCGAAACACCGGAAATAACGATAAGAAATTTAGCAATGGGAATTGAAACAGGAAATTTAGGAGTAAGAAGAAGTTGTATTTATTTTGCGGGACTTTACGAAATTGAAAAGCTTGTTGAACCGCTTGTTGCCCAATTAACTAAGGAACCTGATCCGAATACGAGAATTTTTATTGCATTCTCACTTTATAAAATTGGAACTAAAGCCGCTATAAAAGCTGTTGAAGATCTAGTTATGAACGATGTTAATCCCAGGGTAAACAAATGAGAGGTGCAATACTCATCCGCCTGAACGGATTTTTAACAAGCAAGTATCTTAATTAACAAATTTTTATTAAAGGAAATTGATATGAACAATATTATAAACAAAATAAAGTGGATTGTCATTCTGGTAACTAATATGAAAAAGACAAAAACTATTAAATCTACCATACAATGTATTCTCATTTTGATTGTTTTGATCTTTTCCCAAAACATTTCGAATGCACAGACCGAGTCAAGCAGTTTTGAATTCGGTGGGATTAACAGGAAGTACAGCGTGTTTCTGCCTCAAAATTATCAAGCAAATATGCCGGTCGTAATATGTTTACATGGCCTGGGTCAAGACGTGGCAAATTTTATAGGATATACTAGGATAAATGAATTCGCGGATTCTGCCGGATTTATTCTGGTTTTCCCCATTGGAATTGGAAAGGGCTGGAATACCGGAGCAGTTGACTCCAGGGCATTACCTAACAGTGATGATGTTGGTTTTATCTCAGATCTGATAGATACATTAAATGCACATTATAATATAGATATGGCAAGAATTTATTGTACCGGGATTTCGAATGGCGCTCAGATGACTCAACGCATAGCTGCTGAGCTTGGATACCGTTTCGCAGCAGTAGCTCCCGTTGCGGGAACCCTACCTGATAGAGCGGTCAATTGGAATCCAATCTATCCATTGCCCATTCTCTATATTCATGGTACAAAAGATCCATACGCATTGTATAATGGCGGTTCAAATTGGGATTATTGGTCAGTTGAAAAAACCTTAAATTTCTGGATCCAGAATAATAACTGTTCATTAACGGCAGAGAGCATCTTATTACCTGACATCGACACTTTGGACAACTCAACTGTCGAAAAGATCAGCTATAAAGATTGTTCAAACAATAGTGATATTATCCACTACAAGATAATTAATGGAGGTCATCAGTGGCCGGGCGCTAATGCCAGCTTTGTTTATTGGGGCGGTGGAGTTTTAAACAATGATATTAATGCTAATGTCGAAATTTGGAATTTCTTTAAAAACTATGAGAATCCACTAGTTGATATGGCACGTGTAAAGACTGTTGAAGTCTTTCCAGAGTTTATGAACACTAAAGGAGATACGATTTTCGTAAAGGCTCGTATAACTAATCCTGAAAATCATCCGGTTTCTGTTTATGCGAAAATTAAAGGTGCGGTCGTATCTTTTTCTGATTCCTTACAGTTGTATGATGATGGTCTGCACTTTGATGAAAATCCTAATGATAATATATGGGGAAATACTAAATTATTATCAGGTTTAGAGGAAGATAAATATGTAGTAAATTTATACACACATGATCTTTCAGATAGCGTTATTCATAAACATCGGTTTCCGAAATATTTTACCAACATTGGACCGTTAGTTGTTGATAATTTTGAAATAACTCAGTTAGACACGAATGTTTTTGAGATTGAATATGAACTCAGAAATGACGGATTAACCGGTGAAGCAAAATCTGTAACTGCTGAAGTATTTACAACCGATACCAACGTAACAAGCATCACAGGTACCCTTAACTTTCGCAATATTTTACCTGGACAGGTTAGTACCAATGCTACCCATTCGACACACAAAATTTATACAAAAAATGGTCTCGGCAGTATGGAATTTATTGTTCACATTTTTAGCAGTGGACATTTTTTCTGGAGCGACACTTTGGCGTTTACTGTAACCGGGATAGAAAATGAAACTAACCAACCAATAGAATATGAATTAAAACAAAACTATCCTAACCCGTTTAACCCAACAACAAAAATTAACTTCGCAATTCAACAAAAGGGTTATGTAACGCTTAAGGTATATAATATACTGGGAAAAGAAATTGTGACTCTTTATAGTGGAGAAAAACCCGCAGGTACTTATGAGCTAACGTGGGACGCAGCAAATCTACCAAGCGGAGTTTATTTCTATCAACTTCTGGCGGGTTCATTTGTTGAAACTAAGAAAATGTTATTGATGAAATAGTTTTGTTAAATACCTCTGCCATTCCTCCTCCATAGCAGACGATCTCATAATCTTGACTGGCAGAGGTTTATTTTATTTTTTCTTCTAATCAATCTTTTGTATTCCCCTTTACAAAAAGACAATCAAAAAAACACTTATTGTTATAATCTCATGATATTCTCTCCTCAGTTTCGCGCAAGTTACTTATAATAAAAAACTTGAATACAAAATTTAAAATCTTTCAAATCCCTGCCTTAGAATCTATCTTTCATCATTCAATTCAAATCATTATTATTGCCGGAATTTGTAATTAAAAATGTGAATAATTGTTCAGGAGAATTTAGTTGGAATTTAAAAATAATATTCTGGAACAGATAGGGGAAACACCGCTTATAAAGATCAATAAAATCAACAAAGAATTGAAACCTCAGATTTTTGCAAAGCTTGAATCTGCGAATCCCGGCGGAAGTGTGAAAGATCGCATTGGTTACAGCATGATAATAGATGCTGAAAAAAGCGGTGAATTGAAACCCGGCGGAACTATCATTGAAGCAACGAGTGGTAACACTGGTATCGGTCTTGCGATCACAGCAGCGGTTAAAGGATATAAAACTGTTTTTGTTGTAACTGATAAAGTAAGCGCAGAAAAAATCAATTACCTTAAGGCACTTGGCGGCGAAGTAATTGTTGTATCAAATCTTGTCGATCCTGAAGACCCGGAATATTATGTTAACTTTGCAAAACGGATTCACAAAGAAACACCAAATTCAATTTTTGCTTACCAGTATTCCAATCCCTCTAATCCTGAAATACACTATAGAACAACCGGACCTGAAATCTGGCGACAGACCGATGGGAAGATTACGCATTTTATCTCTAGCATAGGTACCGGTGGAACGATAAGCGGAACAGGAAGATTTCTGAAAGAAAAAAATCCAAATATAGAAGTTATTGGGGCAGATCCGCTTGGTTCGATCTTCAAACATTATAAAGATACTGGAGAGTTAATTAAAGGTACACCTTACTTAGTTGAAGGAATTGGGCAGGATTGTTTACCGAAGAATGTTCATTTCCAGTATATCGACGATATAATTAATGTAAGCGATAAAACCTCATTTGCTGCTGCAAGAAGACTCACAAAAGAAGAGGGAATTTTTTGCGGTGGAAGCACAGGCACAATTGTCCATGTAACTCTCGAACTCGCAAAGAACCTGGGTAAAGATGCCGTTATTGTTTTTATTGTTTGTGATACCGGTGAAAGGTATTTATCAAAAGTTCATAACATTGATTGGCTAAAGATGAATAGGATGCTCGATTCCGAAGTTGTTACGTTAAGAGATATTTCCGACGATAAAAAAGCACGTGGTATAGAAGATATTGTTTGTGTTAGGACCGATGCTAAAGTAAAAGATGTCGTTCAATTAATTAATGAAAAGGGTTTTTCCAACATTCCGGTTATGAAAGGGAAGAAAGCAATGGGATGTATTTCGGAAAACAAATTAATGAGAAGATTACTTGAAAAACCTGAACTATTGGATGCATCAGTTATGGAAGTCGCAGAAGAATGTTTTCCTACGCTTGATGCCAAGTCGGAATTATCTGAAGTGAAAAATATTCTGAAAGATAATTCGGCAATTTTGGTAAGTGATTTTGGACTGATCACCGATATCATCACAAGATATGATTTAATTAATTTTGATTCAGGCAATAAGCCTTAAACATAGACTTGAACTTGAACATCTTGGCGAAATTATGAAGTGGTTCAAGTGTAAGTTTAAGTCTAAGAGTAAGTGTAAGTGAATTCTATAAATTGATAAAAAATTTTAGGAGTTACTATGGGCTTTTCAACAGATGCAATTCATGCAGGACAAATTCCTGATCCGACAACCGGTGCGGTAATTACTCCTGTTTATCTTACTTCAACTTATGCACAACCGGAGCTTGGTAAAAATACCGGCTATGAATACGGAAGAACGCATAACCTAACTCGGCAGGCAATGGAAAAAAATATTGCTGTGCTTGAAAAAGGAAAATATGCAATTGCTTTTTCTTCCGGTCTGGCTGCAACCAATGCTTTAATGAGTCTTGTTAAAGCCGGCGATCACATAATTGTTTCCAATAATGTTTACGGCGGCACGTACAGATTATTTGAGCAAAATCTTACAGATTATGGGATCGAATATTCGTGGGTTGATACAAGTGATGTTTCTAATATTCAGAATGCGGTAAAGAGCAACACAAAAATGATCTTCATTGAAACTCCGACAAACCCGATGCTTGTGTTAACTGATCTGGAAACTGTATCTAAAATTGCAAAAACAAATAACCTGATCAGTGTTTGCGACAGTACGTTTATGAGTCCATACTTTCAAAATCCTATTGAGTGGGGAATCGATATTGTTCTGCATTCAACAACAAAGTTTATAAACGGACACAGCGATGTAATCGGTGGGATACTTATTACGAGTAATGAAAAATATCATGAAAGATTACGCTATATCCAAAATGCTGCCGGTGCAGTTCCTTCACCATTCGATTGCTGGCTTGTGCTACGATCAGCGAAAACACTTGCTGTAAGAATGAAGCAGCATGAAGAAAATGCAAACGCTTTAGCCGAATTTCTTGCTGAATCCGGTGCGGCAAAAAAAGTTATTTATCCCGGATTGGATGCTCATCCTCAGCATGAACTTGCAGTAAAACAAATGCGCGGTTTCGGGGGGATGGTTACCGCAGATTTCGGTACGTTAGAAAAAGCAAAAAAAGTTTTGAACAGCGTTAAAGTATTTACATTAGCCGAAAGTCTTGGTGGAGTTGAAAGCTTGGTTTGTCATCCTGTTTCAATGACACACGCTTCAGTTCCTAAAGCAGACAGGGACAAATTTGGATTAACAGATTCACTTGTTCGTTTTTCTGTTGGGATTGAAGATGTTGATGATTTGATTGAGGATGTTAAGAATGCGCTTGTGTAACGTTCGATTATTAGAGCAGTGGCGGCTTTTCAGGCACTAACTTAACTTTTAGATTATTGTTTTCCTACGAACTAATCATTTTTGGGTACCTTTCCCCTCTTTGTCAATTTCGCTGTCAATAGATTTCAAAAAATTATGGACAGCCATAAGTCGCTCGTTACTATCTGCCTCCGGCCATGCACTATTGATCACGACTACAAGGCGCCTCGCAGGATCGATATGAATCATTTGACCATGGATGCCCAATGCCTCGAAAGAACTGCCATTAAAGATCCACCATCCGTATCCATAGCCCCCACCGGGCCAAAGTGCTACTTGTATATGGGTCGCTGTCTTGAACCAATCGTCAGGAACAATGGATTCCCCGTTAATGCGTCCGTCTTCGAGAACGAATTGTCCGAACCTTGCAAAATCACGGAGCGTCATTTGGAGACAACAGCCTGCCAATTCCTGACCAGTTCGATCCAGCGTCCAGGTGGCATTTTGCTCCATACCGTAAGGAATCCAGATCTTGGAAGAAAGGTAGTGGGATAAGGTTTGATGTATAGCTGAGCTTACAAGGACACCCAGCAGGTGAGTTTCACCTGTACTATACACCCATTTTTTGCCAGGTTCTGCCTCGGCTGGCAAACGTCGCATGTAACTTACTGTTGCATTTATGCCCGGTTCAAGCGAATCTGTATCAAATCTAGCAATGTCAGCATTCGGATCAGTATAATTCTCGTTCCATCGTACACCGGCGGTCATAGTCAATAAATGGCGAATAGTCACTTTTTCGTAGGCGCTCTCTTTTAAATCTGGGATGTAGTCCGTTACATAGTCGTCCACACTTTTGATGTAATCATCCTTGATGGCAGCCCCTACGAGGGTGCTCGTTACTGACTTTGCAACAGACAGTGACGACCATAAGGCGGATTCGCTGTGCCCAAGAGCGTAGCGTTCCAGCCGGATTTTTCCATCCTGTAAAATTAGGAAGCCGGCTACTTTCTGTTCCTTCATAAAATCTTCCAGTTCTTTTTCTTTTTCTCCGCCTATGCTAAATGCAGCAATGGGCAATCCCTGTGAAAGCTCATGCACTTTGCTTCCCTTCGGCACTTCACGCTCTTCCTGTTTCCAATGGGATGAGTTTTTTGAAAGTGAATCCGGGTTAGTGATGTCCTGCGCAAGAGAAGATGAAGCTGAGATAAGTATAATGACGAGTACGATAGTGCTTAGGAATGATGAGGTAACTGGTATACGCATAATTTGGTTACTGCTTTTGTGTTGTTAAAAAAAACATTCAACCGCTAAAAGCGGTACTAATTAAAATATATTGGTAATTGGTATTGAAAACAAATTGAAGGCTCTTGTTTTGCAATAACCATTAACAAGATTCTTTACGCAATTTTGTTTATAATAATCTTTAAAAGCAATATTTATTGCCTAAAAAATTATTCCCCCAAACTGAAAAATCATATTTACATCATCTAATCCTTTTCTTAGATTATATTAAGAATGCAAAAGTATAAGATGTAAACTCAGTTATCTTGTTCCTTTTTCTGTTGGTATTGAGGATGTTAAGAATGCGCTGAAGTAATTCTTAAATATTTGTTACAAGATTTTTGGCAATAGATTCAATATGTAGTTTTGGAACGTCGCAATCTTTCGCATAATATTTCCAGTTGCTAACAACATCTTTCACTTTAGTAATAATTTCCTTTGCTTTTTTAATATTCATTTCTTTCCCTACTTTTAATAAATCTTCTCTCGTTATTTCTTCCCTTTTTCCGTTTATTGATATCTGGTGTCGTCTTGTCCATTTGCTATATGGATTGTATGCATAAGTAACATCATAAGCAGGAGAGAGTTTCCATTTACCGGTTTTATCCATCAGGAATGAAATATTTTTCGTATGATCGTCCAAGTTTTTTGCGATAACGTTAAACACCAATCTTGTGTACAATTGTTTGGCATCGGGATAGTGAAGCTTTAACCGCCGCATTACCTGGAAAGCCTGTTCGTAGGAATACGAATTCGGGTCGTTGTAATCGTAGTGTGCAATTGCACATAATGTTTGCAGATGAAGTTTTTCATTTCCATTTAACCGATCGAATCGTTTTGTCATAAAGTGTGCTCTTTCGTTTTCTTCTAGCAAACGACATTCATTCATTATAATTCCACAATCAATTGCCATTTTATGATAAGCGTATTCTATCCTGCCATAACCTTTTGGGCTTTCAAGTTCTTTCTGTTTTATTCCATCGAACTTTATTATCCAGTGTGAAAAATTATCAGTTACATCAGCCTGTCCGGATCTGACCTCGCCTGTTTTTTCATTGTAAGCAATTACTGCTTTTGCTCTTGCACCACCGGCAGAAGTTCCTACTTTAATAATATCGAGTAAAGCTTTTTCACTATCCTTATCCAGGTTGACGTGTATATTTTTTCTTTCATTCAAAATTTCATTTGTAAGATTGATCAACTCTTCAATCTCAAGCGGATCTGATTTAAAATATCTGTTAGGATGAAGTGCCGGTTTATACTCAAGGGCACCCATTCCTCTTTTCCCGGTATAACAAAGTCTTTCTACAGGATTAACACTTTGTAAATCTCGGCCCTGTCTCGCAAGCCAGGCGTCGAGGATTTTATTGCCAAACCTATCCGGTAATGAATCTGCAAGCAATCCCGGCAAACCAAAAAAAGTTTCCTTTCGGAGAGAAGGAAATGAGAAAATAGTATTTCCTCTCTGAAGTTCACTAAGGGGCATCAGCAGAGGAGAAATAGCTAGCGCACTTTTAATAAATGATGGTTCAAATTCAAGAATTGCATATTGCCTGTTTTCATCCCACAAGACTGCTGCTACATTTTTATTCCAGAGAATTACTCTTGCAA
>Ga0307424_1000860_pt1 | contig 16164 bp, 13 predicted proteins | sample SalMarWE160320MG_FD_202157 | JGI IMG/M metagenome (GOLD analysis project Ga0307424, IMG submission 202157) | Salt marsh sediment microbial communities from the Plum Island Ecosystem LTER, Massachusetts, United States - WE1603-20 | ecosystem: Environmental > Aquatic > Marine > Intertidal zone >... | reverse complement strand
TTGAAGAAGCCGAGGATAGAGACCGTCGCGAGATAGTACCCCATCAGCAGAGCGCCGCCATCCCCGACGAATATCCGCGCCGGGTAGAAGTTGTACGGCAGGAATCCCAGCAGAGCTCCCAGCATTCCCAGGCTCACCAGCGTGAAGAAGTAATCGCCCTTCGCCAGCGACAGTATCAGGATCGCGAGGAAGGCGATTGCGCTGACGCCACTGGACAGCCCGTCCAACCCGTCAATGAAGTTGATGGTGTTTACAATGCCGACAATCCAGAAGGCGGTCAGCACGTAGTCCAGCCAAACGGGGATGGCCACAGTGCCAAACAAGGTGCCGAAGCTTATCCCCGCCCAGGCGACGCCCAGCGCAAAGAGTATCTGCAGCGAGAACTTCACCCGCGCGGACAGATGCCAGATGTCATCAATAAAGCCCAGCGCGAAGAAGAGAACTCCGCCTCCGATAAACGCAGTGAGCTGCATCCGGGAAAGCGGAATGAAGTCCGGGTCGAGCATCATCGCCGTGTATGCCACCGCGAAGAGCGTGGCCGCGAACAGGGCAAACCCGCCCAGCCGCGGCTTGTCCCCCCGGTGCACCTTGCGCGGGTCTCCGGGGTCGTACAGCTTGTACTTCCGGCAGAGCAGCAGCAGCAGCGGCGTCAGAATCAGCGCCACCGCAAAAGCCCCCGTGCCCGTTACAACGATGAGTAGCGTCATGATTCAGGTGGTTTCTCCGAGCGGGTTGGGCGTGCAACACCCCTAACCAGTGGATTCTAGCACAGCGGTCTCGGCCAGCGCCGCGCAAGGCCTGCCGTCAAACGCAATGGGGCCAGCGCGTCAACTGCTCGTGATATAATCGCCTACAGGATATGGCACTCGTATCCAGCTCTACTTCGGTGAAACCGGAGGACCTGAAGGGGGTATATCTGCTCAAGGACATCTCCCCCCAGCAGCTTGCGCGCTTCGCCTCCGCCTGCGCGATTGTCGAGTGCAAGGCCTCAGATACTATTATTCGCGAGGGTGACACCGGCGACGAGATGTATATCTTGCTGGATGGAACCGTGGAGATATCTCGCAAGCTTACGCTCCTCGCCAGCCAGGAGTACGATGAGCTGAGCAAGACGCTAGTGATGCTCACGGCGAAAGAGCGGCCGTTTTTCGGTGAAATGGGCCTGTTGGGCCAGAAGGAGCGCACTGCTTCCGTGGTGGCGCGCACCGAGTGCAAGCTGGTAACCATTAAGCAGGCGGACTTTGAAGAGCTCTGCCGCGAAGACCCGCAGATGGGAGTTGCCATCCTGCGGCTGATAGCCCTCACCGCCGGCGAGCGCCTGCTGAAAACCAACAAGGATGTAATGAAGTTGACCACCGCCCTCTGTCTGGCGCTGGAACCGTAGTTCTGCTTGAAGGCCGCTGACGCCTAGCTCGACGGATTCGCCCATTTGCATTTCGGGCCTAGTTTATCGACTTATAGCCGCTACCGCCGAAGAGCGGCCGAAACCACTCATGACCGCACTCGGCGCATTTCCAGTGGGGAAGGCTCGGCGCCAGTGAGTGAACCAGCATATCCGCGAAGTACCGACCCGGTAGACGGATTGCCACTTGGACAAACACTGCCGCAATGGAGCCGAGAATACTGCCCACTACCCGGCCCAGCGTGGGATAAGCAAGGTACTTCGTCTCTGCCGAGTTGCACTTCGGGCACCGAACCTCCTTCCCCGCCTTCTGGACAGCTGCGCACGTTGCTGCACCTCGCTCGGCTCTTGTTGAGCCTCTCTTCCCGGGAAGTCCCTCTCTGCGGTGATGCTTCATCACGCTTGCTCCTCTTTCCTCTTCACCCGCCAAACATGGCCGCAGGACTTGCAGCGGTAGCGCCACTTCGCGGCAAACACCAGAGGAAGTGAAGCCAAGAACGATGGCAGGAAGTACACAAGAAACATACCCAGAAAACCCAGACAGGATAATCCTAGCATGCTGCTAGGTCCGCGCGCTGTGTCGCTGCTTCCGCACTTCGGACAGAGCACCTGGTCTGCTTCGGCGGCTTCGAGCGGTATCCCGGCCTTGTCATCGAGAATCTCGAGAGCAGCGCCCACGTCCTCCGCCCGCACCTGTAGGCGGATGCCGCCCATTGCGATGGAGTAGAACCAGTTGGTGTTGACCATGTTCTCGTCCGCCAGGAATGTCGGGATGCCGGCGGATTCCAGGCGCGAGCGCGCGAGATAAGCGTCGGTCTGGTTGAAGTAGGAGCGAACTGTAACTAGCTCGTCAGCCATTTGGTCACCACACCGATTCTACCAGATGTGGCGCAGTACGTTCACGGGAACGCGATAGGCCCAGCGAGCCGCTTCGCTGCCGCCTCCGCGTAGTCCCGGTTCACCTCGACCATTACGAAGTCGCGGCCCAGTTCCTGCGCCGCCGCGCCGGTCGTCCCCACGCCCGCCACCGGGTCCAGCACCAGGTCGCCCTCATTGGTGGACGTGAGAATGACGCGCCGCAGCAGCTCCAGCGGTTTCTGGGTGGAATGCGCCTTCTCTCCCTTTTCATTGCGCAGGCGCTCCTTGCCGGTGCAAAGCGGCAGCGTCCACACATTCGCCCCCACCTTCCCCGCGCCGAACTCCTTGGCGGCCGCCTTGTTGAAGGTGTAGCCCTTTACGCCCTTGTCTTTGACCGCGAAGATGAGCGTCTCGGTAGCGTTAGTGAAGCGCACCCCCAGCCAGTTGGGCATCGGGTTGTTCTTGACCCACAGCACGTCGTTGAGTATCCAGTAGCCCAGGTCCTGCATTACCTTCCCGATGCGGAAGATGCTGTGATAGGTGGAGATGACCCAGATAGTGGCCTTGGGCTTCATCACGCGCTTGGTTTCAGTGAGCAGGCGCTCAATGAACTCGTCGTATTCGGCGAACGAGGCGAACTTGTCCCACTGGTCGTCCACCGCCTCCACCTCGCTGTTCACTTTCCAGCGCTTGAGCTTTTTCGGCGGTAGCTGCAGGAAGTACGGCGGATCGATAAACACGCAGTCGGCGCACTCCGCCGGCAGCTTGGGTAGCACTTCCAGCGCGTCACCCACGATGATGCAGTTGCGCACGCGCTCCAGGTCATACGCTTTGGCGCGCCCGCTGTCAGTGATGATGCGCCTCCCGCTGCTCTTGCGCTCAGACATCAGCTGGGCAACTGCTCCAGCTTGCCCTTGAGGAACGACCCCATCTTCATATCGGTCTTGCGCACATGGCTGAGGAACCAGTCCACCAGCGTCTTCTCCGCCCGCACATATAGCCCCTCGCTCGGGCCGTCCGCTGCCAACTGCTTAGCCATCTCGCTGACCTCTTTGATCAACCACACATGCGCGTCCTTGTGCTCGCGGTAAAACGGGTAATCGTACTGCGTCATCTGTTCTTCTTCCGCGTCAAAGTGCAGTACCACGTAGTCCTGCAGGAATGCCATCGTCTTCGCAAGCTCCGCGCCGGAGCCAACTTCGCCCAGCCCGGCGAGCAAGCGGTTTATGCGCGCGAACAGCTCCTTGTGCTGCTCGTCAATCAACTCCACGCCGACTGACATGTCGTCCGACCACACGATCAACATTTGCACAAACCTCCATGCGGCAGAATTGGCAGCCCCGCTGGCTCAATGATACCAGCAACCGATGCAAGACACGTGAAGGAGCTCCCCTACCGTAGCGTGATCAACAGCCCATCTTCCATAGCCTCCACCTTCGCGTTAGCGAACTCGCCGGTGAAACCGGCGACCTCCACCTTCAGCCTGCCCTCCACCATGCTGACTAGCGGCTTTCCCGGAAGCCCCCGCACGGTGATGCTACGCACACCGTCAAACAGCGGATGTTCCCCCGCCGCCTCGGTCAGCGACCAGCGGTCCAGCACTTCCAGCGACGCATCATCGCTGCCCAGGCGCACCCAGCGCGTGTGCAGCACCTCGCCTCCGCCCAGCACCTGCACGTTCATCGGGTCAAATCCCTGCGGCCACAGCGGCTCACCCGAAGCCATCACCGTTACCGTGAATCCCTGCTGGGCCAGGAAGCTGCTCTTCATCTCCTCTCGCTTGCCGACTACAGCCTCCGCGTCCGTCTGTGCCATACTCGCTTTGGCTGCGCGCTCCTCCGCGGTGAAATCCGGCGGCTCCACGCCTTCGGTCCCGGCAAGGGCCTCGCGCAGCATCTCATCCAACGCGGCAGTATCCCCAGATGCCCGCTGCTGTTTCCACACCGGCCTGAACTCATCCAGTAGCAGCGCTAGCGCATTCCCCACGGCATACGTGCGCGGGCGCATTTGCTCCGCACCGAACCCTTCTGGCGGAATCATCACCAAATCCGGATTGTGCTCCGCCTTCGCCTGGATGTAGTGCGCCGTGCCCTCTATCAACTCGTTGCCCCGGTCGTACTGAACAGCCCCTTCGGGCATCCGGACGAATCGCTCTTGCCGCAACACCAGCGCCCGCTGCGCCCAGCCGCGCCGCTCGTCTGGTTGTTCAGCGTCCAGCGCCCGGCGCAAGGCTTCCGCTTCCAGCCTCCGCAACGTCAGAATCCCCGCGTCGGCAACCGGATAGGTGAACAGCTCCGCCTCGTTCGCGTAAGGCCATTGCCCGCGGTGCGCCGCCTGGTAGACGTGGAACAGCTCATGCACCGCCACCGCCGCCACCGCCCGCAGGCTCTTGTCTCCCATCATGTCCAGCATTACGGTCGCGGTCTGCACACTGCCCAAGTCTAGGCCCGTATTCGCCCGCATCGCTTCGTGCTGCCCGGTGTAGATGAAAGTGCGTTCGCGGCCTTCTACTGGAACGAATCCCTCCAGCGGCGACGGATGGTTGAAGAGATAGGTGTCCTTCCCGTCGTAGAGCGCCAGCGGAAAATCGGTGGGATCATACCCCGGCCACAGCTCGCCTTCCGCCGCAATGCGCGCCACCTCGTCCGCCACGTCAAATGCGGTGACCGCTTCATCCGCGTCTTCAGCGGCAGCCGCCACAGCACAGGCTGCCAGTCCCATCGTCAGTGTCAGCAAGCAAGCTATCAGCCATCTAGTGTTCATTTCAGCGCGGATACTATTCCCTAATGCTGTGGCTGTCAATCCCCCTACAGCGCTTCCAGCTCCTGCTCAATCTCCGCGCGGAGGCCGTCTTTCGGCGCCTCGTAGCCCCAGAACACGCTGCGGCCGTTGAGGAAGATCGCCCGCGACAGCCCGAACGCCATTGCCTCCGCCTGGTCGTTCACGCCGTGCTCGTTGAGCACCACGCGGTCGCCGAACTCAGCTGCGACCTCGCGTACGTGCTGCGCCTCAATGTCGCTGGTCAGGCAGAACGTGTTGTAGAACAGGTCAATGACCACTTTGCCGGGAACCGGCGAGAATTCGTAGCATCGCTCCAGGAAGGCGGGCGGCTTGGCGTCGGCGTCAAACAAGTGCCACATCAGCGCTGACTGCCCCTCCCGTGCCGCTTCGATGAATCCCATCTTCTTGAAAAACACCACGGGCATGAACCAGAAGTCCCATTCGTAAGCGAAGGTTACCAGCGCCTGTAGACCGGTCGCGCGCGCCGCCTCCACCGCGGCCTGCACCAGCGCCGTGCCCGCTCCCTGCTTCTGCAGCCGAGACGGCACCCACACGCAGGGCATAACCATCAAGTCCTCGCCCGCCGGCCCCCAGGGGCAGGCTTCCACCGGCATCAGGTAGGCGCAGCCCATAGGCTCTTCACCGCGCATCGCCGTCAGCACTCGTAGGCCTTTCGGCTGCATCGCCTTCAGCCACGCCAGCCGCCGCTTGCCGGCCGCGTCAATCCCCTCGGACTCGTTGACGTGGCTGCAGGTGGCAACGAAGTACTCCGTTTGCGCGTCCATCCCGCGGATCTCAATTCCGCTCATGTTCAGCTCCCCCTTTTGGCTGTTCGCCTAGAGCCCGCGCTGGATGCCTGCTTCCAGGGTCGCATCGATGCGCGTTAGGCACTCTTCCAGGTGAGCCTGGGTCATGGCGTCCAGCCCACCCTTGCGCAGCGACGCGGCAATCTGGCCGCGCAACGCCGTCAGGTCGGCCCGCGCCAGGCTGGCTGCGTCTGGCGGCACGCCGTTATAACCCAGCGCAATGCCACAGATGATGTTCAGATGGGCGCGCTGCAGGTTGCGGCGTATGCCGTCCACATTCACCTGCTGGTAGACTTCATCCCAGATAGCGAAGCGCGTCTGCTGGAACATCTCCGCCATGGTGAAGGGCTCCTCGCCCTTCTCGTAGAGCAACGGCAGGTCAAGCATGCGCTGGAGCACCAGTGGATCGTACATCCGCGCCAGCGCCCGCATCTGGATGTTGTTGACCATTGCGTGCAGCGGGTAGTCATCACGTTCGCGTGCCCAGTCGTCGCTGAAAGTATCGTAGCGCTCAGCCTCCAGCTTGCGCATCAGCTCGGGCGGGAACTTGAACGCGTCGGAGCTGAAGATGTACTCCTTGAGGAAGTTCATCGCCTCGCGCTGCTTGGCGGCGGACACCGGCGTAAACGGCAGGCGGTTGCCCGGATCGCCGATATGCGCCCGGTCTTCATAGAGGCCGCCGAAATACTTGGGCACCAACATGCTGGAAGCCCAGTAGGGGTACATCACGTTGGCAAAAACCCAGCGCAGCTTCTGGTAGCGCTCGCCGTCCTTCTCGAACTCGGGCAGCTTGGAGTACAGCTCCTTGCCGATTTCAATGCGCTCGCGGCAGAAGGCGATGGGGTCGTTGCCCATATCCCACATGTTGCACAGCGGGTCCACGCTGAGGACGGACATTCCGGCGGCGTCCTCATCGGTGCCGTAGGGAGTCTTCTCCAGCCCCGTAAGCCCTGCCAGCTTGTCCAGCACCGGAATCTCGTCTTCCGGGGTCTCCGCGTCTATGGTCCGGTAGCCGTAATCAATGATGAAGTAGTCGTAGCTTCCCAGCGTGGTCTGCCAGTACGATCCCTGCTTGCGGCCCTTGGGCGCGATATTCACCGTGTTGTAGTCCATCACCGAGCCGGAGACTCCTTCCGGATTGGTAATGCCCGGGTCGTGCATCGCCGCCAGGCTATGGACGGTGCTGCCCTTGAAGTTATGGCGCAGGCCCAGCGTATGGCCCACCTCGTGGGTGGTCAGGTCCTTAATGGCGTCGTGGATGAACTTCTTGCCCTCCGGCGAGTCCGGCAGCATTCCGCTGCGGGCGAACTCCACGCTCATGCCGAAGGACGCCTCGCGCATCTTGCCCGCCACATAGTTGTCGTCGTACTGGGGCCGCGCGCCCGGAAGTCCGGGCAGCTTAATCGCGGGCTTGTTGCCAGCGGCCAGCGGCTCGGCTTCCTCGTAGTACGACGAGATGATGTAGCGCATCATGTCCGCGCACATGCGGATGTCCGCCGCGTACAGCTCGCCGGTGAACGGGTCGGCCACCGACGGGCCCACGGCGTAGCCCTCGCCCGGCATCACAATCCATTGCACCACGTTGTAGCGGATGTCCGCCGGATCCCAGTCCGCGTCGTCCGGCATCTGCTTGACGATTATGGCGTCCTTGATTCCAGCCTTCTCAAAAGCGGTGTTCCACTCCAGTATCCCGTCGCGCACCGCGTCGCGGTACTCCAGCGGAATGGTGTTGGAAAGCCAGTAGACGATCGGCTGTTTGGGCGGGCTCACCGCCTGGTGCGGGTACATTTTCTCCAGGCGCCAGCGCTGGATGTAGTACTTGTACGGCAGGTCGGCGGCCATGTCATCGTAGTCCATGTACATCGTCATGAAGTAACCGATGCGGTCGTCGCCGTAGCGCGGCTTGTAGCCCGGGTCGGGCAGGCGGCACATGCTGTAGCGGTAGTAGTGGGTCAGGCTGCGCGGGTCGGGCAGCGCGGGGCTGGCAGCCTCCGGCTGGGGATTGCGGTAGTGCGCGATAACCTGCACTTCGGTGTTGCGGGGGAATGTCTTGATAAAGCCGAAGCGGCTATCCTGCCCGTCGAACATGTAGCCCGCGAACTGGCCGAGGGCTGCGCCGATGCCGGTGAAGTCCTGGATGAACAGCTCCCCCGGGTCGATGAGCACATTCCCCGTCTTTGGATGCGGCTCGCCCACAATCTGAGCAACTCCGCGGATGGAGTCGTTCACTCCCAGCTCAATCGCGCGCGCCAGCGGGTTCTTCTTTGAAGCGCGGTAGGCCACGTTCTTTTGCATCAAGTGTACTTTCTTCCCCACTTTCTCGAAGTAGAAGGGGAAGTTGTCCTCCATCGCGCCCGAATCGAGGAAGTAGCCGTCACCGCGCTCCACCTCGATGTTCAGCAGGTATATCTGGCCGAACTGGTCGGCGCGGACTTCCAGCAGCCACTTCTCTTCCTCTTCGTTGTAGTACACATTGAATAGGCCTTCAACGCACTTGAAACCCTCCAGCGCCTTGTCGAAGGCGCACTTCTCTTCCTTCTTCTCCTCCGGCTTGGGCTGCTCCGCCGGCGCCTCCGGCGCGGGAGCAGCCTGCTCAACCGCTGGAGTCTCGTCGGGCGGCGCGGGGTCTTCCGCCACCGGCCCGAAGGATGAAAGTATCATTGCGGCCAGCAGCGCCGCCAGGATTATCAGCAGCTTGTGTCGCATCAAGCCCTCCTCCCGGAAGTTTCGTAGATTAGATGGCAAAACAGCTTGTGTTGTTCCAATGGAATCGCCGCGCGCCTTCCCGCCCGCGCGGCCCCACCATTATACCGCCAGCAAGGAAAACCGGAGTGGGGACCTCCAAGTCCCCGCACTAGTGATTCTCTTCATGGTGGCACATATACGAACCCGGTGTTATGATTCCACCGAGGGACATACCAATGGAACCAGAGAAGCAAACCCGGCCGAATGAACCAAGCAGTGGAACTGGGAAACCACGCCCCCCGCAAATGAGCTGCTGCTTCAGGGGATTCCTTATAGCCCTCGCTGCGTTCTTCGGTTTGCTGTTTCTTGCGATGCTCAGCATGGTCTGGCTCACCAAGAGCCTGGAATCGCTCACCGGGGACCTTCGCGGCAACGCCCGCGAAGCCGAGGTCAAAGCCAATCTCCACGCCATCCAGCTCGCGGTGGAGCGCTACTCAGTTGACCACTCCGGCCAGTATCCTCTCTTCCTTATCGGCGGTGAAGGGAAGTACGCTGAAATGGTGAAGAGCGAGGATGGGCGCGAGGTTTACACTGAGGCCAAGAACTGCCCCTTCCCCACGCAGTTGATTGACCCACTGGTTCGGGAAGGCTACATGCCCTTCTACCCCAAGAACCCGTTCGTGCGTAACATCGGCGTCCACGGCTGGCAGATGGAGTACGACGACCCGCTGCGCAACGGCACCAAGGAGGCCAAGCTGCACGGCACGCGTTTCGGGCCGTCCTGCCGGTGGATGGGTAATGTGATGGCTGATAAGCGCTATGCCACTTTCACACTGCCGGGCGCCACGGAAGCCGTTCGCACCTATGCCGACATTGAGTACACCTGCGCAGACCTGTGGCCACGCGGAGCGAAGGAGCCCAATCCATTCCTGCCGGGGATGTTCTTTTACCGCAGCCAGTCGATGTTGGCGCTCGTTGGCGGAGAAGGCGCGGAGCCGCAGATGCGCGAGATGGTGGACAGCTACATTCTGGGGGCTTACGGCGGCCTACGCACCAAAGGCAAAGACGTCATCGGCCCGGACGCAACCAGCAGGAACACTTTCTCTCCCTTCGGCGGCGGCGCCGCTGACGAATCCGTCTTCGGCAATCCCAACGGCATCCGCGACGCCGTTATTCTCGTGCTCACGCCGGGGGAGGATGTACCCGCTACCCAGGAATCTGATCTCTAGCCTTCCAGGATTTCGGTTTCCTTCTTCTTGAAGGCGCTATCCAGGTCCTCCACCGCGCCGTCCAGCGCCTTGGTAACCTCGTCGGCGAAATGGTGGAACTCATCCTCGCCGAGGTCCTTGTTCTTCTCCAACTTCTTCAGCGAATCAATCGCGTCCCGGCGGATGTTGCGCAGCACCACGCGCCCCTCTTCGGCGGCCTTGCTCACTACTTTGATAATCTCCTTGCGCCGCTCCTCGGTCAGTGGCGGTATGTTGATGCGGATAACGCTGCCGTCGCTGTTGGGGTTGAGGCCGACTTCCTGCGTGCTCAAGGCCTTCTCAATGTGCTTGATGACGGTCTTGTCGTAGGGAGCAATGAGAATGGTCGTCGCGTCCGGCGTGGTGATGTTGGCGACGTTGCGCAGCGGCATGCGGCTGTCGTACGCCTCCACCATGATGTGGTCCACCAACCCCACCGAGGCCCTGCCGGCACGGATGTGCGACAGATCCTCGGCCACTTTCCCGAGCGAGACCTTCATGCGCTCCTTCGCGTCTTTGAGGACTTCCTGGCCCTTTTCCATGTGGGTTCCCTCCTTTGATTGGCCGTCTTTGCGCCCCGATTATACCATTGCCCCAAGCCCGCGCATCGGTCCGTCCGCCGCCCGCTAGATGCTATAATTCACCCGATGCTGAGCGTAAACTTCACGTTCCATTTGCATCAGCCACTGGGCAACTTTGACTTTGTCATAGACCGCGCGTGCGAAGACGCCTACTTCCCCCTGCTTGACGCCCTGGCGGCGCACCCGTCATTTCGCTGCACGTTACACATAAGCGGCTGCCTGTTTGACCACCTGAGCGTGCGCCACCCGGAGTTCCTTCAGCGGGTACAGGAACTGGCGCGGCGCGGGCAGGTGGAGATGCTCGCCTCCGGTTATTACGAGCCCATCCTGGTGGAAATACCCCGCCGCGACGCGCTGGAGCAGGTGCGGCTGATGCGCGAGTTCATCCGCGCCAACATCAACCAGGAGCCCGAAGGCCTCTGGTGCACCGAGCGCATCTATGATTTGAACCTGCCGGAGATAGCCAAGGAGGCGGGGCTGGAGTTCACGCTGCTGGATGATTACCTCTTCCTGCGCGTCCTGGAGGAGGAAGACCTCTACCGCCATTACGTCCTTACCGAGCAGGGGAACGAGCTGCTCATCTTCCCCATCTCCGAGAAACTGCGCTATCTCATCCCCTTCAAGCCGGTGGCGGAGCTGGCGGCGCACCTGGATACCCTTGACCGCACCTATGCGGAACGCGGCATTGAAGACCCCATCGCCGTGTTCGGCGACGACGGCGAGAAGTTTGGCGTGTGGCCCGGCACCAAGGAGTGGGTGTACGGCTCCGGCTGGCTGAAGGAGTTCCTTGCGTTCTTTGAGGAACACGCCGAGCGCTTCCCGCTGGTTCATCTGGGCGAGTTCGCCCGCGCGCATCCCCCCGCCGGCCTGGTCACGCTGCCCGCGGGCAGCTACCGCGAGATGTGCGAATGGGTGCTGCCAGTGGACCGCCAGCGGCGGCTGGCGCAGGCTAAACGCATGCTCACCACCAAGGGCATTCCGCGACCGGAGCAGGTGCTGTTTTCCGGCAACTTCAAGTTTTTCTACCGCAAGTACGACGAAGCCAACCGCATGCACCACAAAACGCGCAACCTCTCCAACCTCACCTGGATGGGCATTGACCGCGCGCAGGGCGAGGAAGACAAGAAACTCGCGCAGGAGGCGCTGCGCCACCACCTGCGCTCCCAGTGCAACTGCGGCTACTGGCACGGCATCTTCGGCGGCATTTACCTCAACTACCTGCGTGAAGCCGTCAACGAGCAGATGATCAAGGCCGAAAGGACCGCCCATGCCGCGCTACACACCAAGCTCCCCCACGTCGTCCGCCTAGACTTCTACAGCAACAGCCTGGACGAGATACTCGTCTTTGACGAGGGTTACTCCATGCTGCTGCTACCTCAACGCGGGCTGTCGCTGGACTACTGCGACTACCCCCCAGCGGACGCAACTCTCCTCGCGGGGATGGGCCGCCACTACGAGTACTACCACGACGAGCTGCTCAGCGGTCGGGGCCGCGATGCGCGGGAAGCTCATAAGAGCATCCATGAGAGCGTACGCATGAAAGATGGTTCCGCCCTCGCAAGCGCTGCTTTTGACGCCTACCCGCGCCTGAGCTTCGTGGATATGGCCTTTGCGCAGGAAGTGCGCACCGCGGATTTCGCGCAGGGCGGAATGCAGCCACAGCACGAGCTATGGCGCGAAAGCTATGAGACCGAACTATCCCCCCACGGCGTCTCCGGGCGGGCCGACGCCCCGCTGGGCCGCATTGACAAGATAGTGGGCTGGGACGGACCGGTGCTCACTGTGCGTTGGGAAATCCTGCCCAAGCCGGACGCGGGCGCGGAGTGGTTTGCCACCGAACTGAACATCAATCTGCTCACCGACCGCAGCGACGACCGCTTTGCGCTCTACAAGGCAGATCGGTTGCCGCTGGCGGAGCTGTGGGAGACGGACGCGCCTGAAGCGGAGCTCGTATTCGTGGACGGATACCGCCGGACCCGTATTGCTCTCACTTCCGAGGGCTTCGCCCGCATCGGATTCTACCCGGTGCGCACGCTGGCGATGAGTGAGGGCGGCGCCGAGCTGCTGTACCAGGCGCAGGCGGTAGTGCTGATTGCCCGCCTGCCAACAACCGAATCCTCACAGTTTAGTGTTACCATAGACGTAAGTCCCCTCTAGGAGGGAGGAATGAAGCGAAGTGAACTTGAGGCGCACACCAGTGCCAGCCTCATTGCCGCTCTCAAAGCCGCGGGCTGCACCGGCTTGTCGAGAGCGAAAAAGGACGAGTTGGTGACCGCGGCACAGAAGCTGCGCGGCGGAGCGCGCGAGCGCTTGCTCGCAGTGCTGGAGCGTGGCGGCGAAACCGCCCGCCCGGCTGCGCCCGGAACGGCGAAGCGAATCACTGCTAAGCCGAAACCTAAGCCGCCCGTTAGTCCCTCCGCCGAGGCGGAGAAGCCACTCCCGCCGAAGGAAGCCGCAGTCGAGCCTGTTCCCACCCCGCTGGGTGAGGCCAAAGGCCGCAAGTTTGAGGTTGACCGCAACGGCCGGGCGCGCGGAGTGCCGGAACCCGGCGACTTCCCGCTGCCCGACAGCTATGGGATAGACCTCTTCCACGTGCTGGTGTTTGACCCTAACAGCGCCTATGTCTTCTGGGAGCTCTCACCGGAGCTGCTGGCGACACTCGCCGCCAAACACCGCAGCAAGTGGGATGAGCGCAGGCTTTGTGTGCGCGCCCTGGCGCGTGACGGCAGCTTCGTCCAGCAGGAGCTTTACGGCGACCGCGGCAGCTACTACCTGGAGCTTGGGTTCGCCGGCCAGCGCGCGGTGGTCAGCCTCGGCTTCATCGTGGACGGCGGCTTTGAGCAGGCCGCGCCCCCGCGCACCATCCAGTTCCCGCGCGACCGCGAAAGCGAGGACGCGCCGGTGCGCCTGATGCGCCTCGAGCCTGGCCAGACGCTGAAGGAGGGCTCGCCCGTTACACCCGAAGAGGCTTTCGGCAAGCCGCTGGAAGAGCTGGGGGAAGAACATCGCGAATGGCGGCCGGACGACGCGTCCTCCAGCTCCAAGCCCCGCGGCGGGGAGGGCGGCGATGATTGAGACCCTGGTGATGATAATGGCGGGAGGCAAGGGCGAACGCCTGCATCCGCTTACGCAGGACCGCGCAAAGCCCGCCGTCCCCTACGGCGGCAAGTACCGCATCATTGACTTCGTACTCTCCAACTTCGTCAACTCCGGCTTCTTCCGTATCAAAGTCCTCACCCAGTACAAAGCCAATTCGCTGATGATCCATCTCGCGCGCGGCTGGAACTTCGGCAGTGTCACCGACCACTATGTTGACGCGGTGCCGCCGCAGATGCGGGTGGGCGAGCAGTTCTACCAGGGCACGGCTGACTCGATATACCAGAACCTCAATCTCATAGACTATGCCCGCCCGCGCGAAGTCGCAGTCTTCGGCGGCGACCACATCTTCAAGATGGACGTCTCCACGATGCAGCGCGTGCATCGCGGAAAGGGCGCCGACGCCACGGTTTGCGCCATCCCCTACCCCCGCGAAGAGGCTGCCAACCGCTTCGGCATCATTGAGATCGACCAGGATTACCGCATTGTCGGTTTCCAGGAGAAGCCGCCCGATCCCGCGCCAATTCCCGACCGCCCAGATATGGCGCTGGTGTCGATGGGCAACTACTTCTTTGAAAGCGAAGCACTGGTCAAAGCGCTCAAGGAGGATGGGGCCAATCCAGATTCCCGCCACGACTTCGGCGCCAACGTCATTCCCCAGATGGTTGCCGAGGGCAAGCGGGTATATCTCTACGACTACTCGCAGAACCGCATAGCCGGTGAGGAACTGGAGTCTGCAACCTACTGGCGGGATGTCGGGACCATTGACGATTATTACGACGCGAGCATGGAGATTAAGCGCGTCCGGCCGGTGTTCAACCTGTACAACCGCGATTGGCCCATCCGTACCGCCCACCCCAACTACCCTCCAGCCAAGTTCGTGTTCGCCGAAAAGACCGGGCGCTTCGGCCGCGCAGTGGACAGCGTTGTCTCCGACGGGGTGATCATCAGCGGCGCCTCCGTCTTCGACTCGGTGCTGTTCAGCAACGTGTTCATTCACAGCTACGCCGAGGTCACCAACTCCATCATCTTCTCCGGCTGCGACCTCGGCCAACACGTGGTGGTCAAGGACGCGATAATCGACAAGAACGTTACGATTGAGGAAGGAGTGGAAATCGGCGTTGACAAGCAGGCCGACGCCGAGCGCTTCACCATCTCTCCGAAAGGAATCGTTGTCGTTCCCAAGAACACCTATATCAGCGCCAGAGGCGTACCCACGCAGCTTACCGAAGGCCAGGTGGAGGAATTGCGCTACGAAACCAGCCGCCGCCTGCCGCGCACGCCTGACGGCATCTAGCGATTAGGAGGATATCAAGTGGCAAGCACCCTTAACCTCGGGTTTGTAGTTTCAGAGCTGGCGCCGCTGTGCAAGACCGGCGGGCTGGCGGATGTCGCTGGCGCATTGCCGCCGGCGCTGGCGCAGCTGGGGCACACTGTATACGCCTTCTGCCCGCTCTACAGCGAAGTGCGCCGCAACCTGGAGAAGCTCAACCTGAACACCGTGCAAGTTATCCCCCAGTTCCCTCTGTGGACGGGGGAGCTTCGGCACGTCTTCGCCGTCCACCGCGCCGAGCTACACGGCTTCCAGCTCCTGTTGGTGGAGTGCGATGAGTTGTTTGGGCGCGAAGGGCTGTATCAGGTGGAAGGCCACGATCATCCGGACAACCTCATCCGCTTCTCCGCCTTCACCCGGGCTTCGCTGGAAGCGGCGATGCTGATGGGACTGGAGCTTGACGTGATCCACAGCCACGACTGGCAGGCCGCGCTCGCCCCTGTTCAAGCGCGCCACCGCTACCGCCTGCCGGGCATCGCGGGTGTACCGCAGGTGCTCACCATCCACAACCTCGGCTACCAGGGGCTCTTTCCGCCGGACCAGTTCCGCTTCACTCACCTGCCCGCGGAAGCGTTCGGAGTGGACTGCATTGAGTTCTACGGCAAGCTGAACATCCTAAAGGCCGGCATAATATGCGCCGACGCCATTACTACCGTAAGCCCGCAGTACTCTCGCGAAATCCTCACCAGCGAGTTCGGCGCGGGGCTGGACGGCGTGCTTAGGGCGCAGGAGCACAAGCTGAGCGGCATCATCAACGGGATTGACACCGAGGACTGGAATCCCGCCACCGATCCGCACCTGCCGGCCAACTATACGGCTGACAACCTTGCCGGCAAAGCGGCCTGCAAGGCGCAGCTTTGCCGCGAGCTGGGGCTGACGGACAATCCGCAGCGCCCGCTCATCGGTATGATCACGCGCCTCGCAGCGCAGAAGGGGCTTGACCTGGTGATTGACGCTGCCGTGCGCCTGCTTGAGCTTGACTTCGCGCTAGTAGTTCTAGGCACTGGCGACCCGTATCTCCATGACGCGTTCAGCGAACTTGCGGCCGAGCACCCGGAGCAGCTCGCGGTCGCGCTGAAGTTTGACAACCGCCTGGCGCACCTGATTGAAGCCGGGTCGGATATGTTCCTGATGCCCAGCCGCTACGAGCCTTGCGGCCTCAACCAGCTTTATTCCATGCGATACGGCACCATTCCCATAGTCAACCCTGTAGGCGGCTTGCGCGACACCGTCATACCCCATACTGCGGAGAACGTGGAAGCCGGCGTGGCCCGCGGCTTCTGGCTGCCGGACCTGTCGGCGGAAGGCCTCGTCGCCGCGGTCGAGCAGGCGTTGGAGGCTTACGCCAGCCGTGAGACCTGGCACTCGCTCGTGC
>Ga0307424_1000855_pt1 | contig 16193 bp, 15 predicted proteins | sample SalMarWE160320MG_FD_202157 | JGI IMG/M metagenome (GOLD analysis project Ga0307424, IMG submission 202157) | Salt marsh sediment microbial communities from the Plum Island Ecosystem LTER, Massachusetts, United States - WE1603-20 | ecosystem: Environmental > Aquatic > Marine > Intertidal zone >... | reverse complement strand
GCGCTTGACATCCTCAACGATTTTTCGAATGTCATCCATGATGTCGGAAACATCCTCCATGGATCTTTGCATGATGGATTTCCTTTTTGAAGGGGATAACTGGTCAATTGGTTCAGCCTTGATTTTCATGGTTCTCTTTTACTCCTCATTTTCTGCTGGTATTAATATTTAGGTTGTTTCGGTTGAAGACTGAAGACTAATAGTCTTCACGGAACCTGCCACTTCCTTTTACATTCCAAAATGTTGATCCTCTATTCCTTCAGCCTAAACGCCTTCAGGCTATTTACCTGTTTTCATTTCTTTGTAGTAATCCCTGAGGGCGTCTGTTGTGCTCTGGAAGGCGAGCCGGTCCCAGGGGATTTCTTGGGGAAGAAAGAGGCCTGCCTCGGTTGTCTCGTCCCCGGCCGTCAGGTTCCCTCCGAGTGATTGGGAGGTATAGACGACGACAACCTGGGTATTTCCGGGATAGGAGTATACTCCCAAAAGATCCTGAATGCGGATGTCGAGGCCGCATTCTTCCCTGGTTTCCCTGACAGCGGCAGTCGTCACTTCCTCTCCCCTGTCCACATACCCCCCGGGCATTACCCAGCGCCCTTTCTGGGGTTCGATTCCCCTCTCCAGGAGGACTACCCTCCCTCCAATATTCACGATGGAACAGGCGACGACCTTGGGGTCAAGATAGAAAACAAATCGACACCGGGAACAAATCAGCCTCGGCGGTTCGGTTTGTTTCAAGGTGACGGTGTCCATCTCCCCGCCGCACACGGGACAATAATGAAATGCAGGTTCATGATGGCTCATTTCGAGGTTCCTCTGACCCAATCAACAGGCTGACGAGCCAGTTTCAAAACGCCCCCTTTTGCCCGATCTCTGCGGCAGGAGAAAATTTCAATCCTCGAAATATCCAACATATTCCTGTGGTTAAAATTTTCACCTTTCCCCGCTCAAAGTCCGGGATCTTCGACTTGACCTCGAACAAAATTGAACATTTTGAAACTGGCTCTGACGAAAAAGATCTTTTCAATCCTGTTTTTCGTGTGTAACGCTATCTGAAGTTTTGATTTTTTTCCAGGGAAATTTTCCTGGGTGCCATGAAAAATTCCTTCCGGTCAGCCAGACGAAATCAGCGCCATGCCTCTCTAAAATGATTGGCTTGTCCACTGCGTGTGTGACCACGGTAGCAGTTGACACGGAGATTCTCCTGATCACCCTGTCCGGAATACCGTAACGGTTCAGGATGTGTCCTTTTCCAGCAAAAACCAAGAGCGGACCTTGCTGTTTATCCAGCAATTCCGCGATATGTTCCGCCATGGAGTCTTCCCAGACGCATTGGGCCTGGTAGAAGTACTCAAAATTGCTGAGATCACCATGGGCATGCTGACTGAAAACTTTTTTCAGAAAGGCACGATGTTCCCGGTTCGTGAGATCGATGTGTCTTGCAATTTGATTCCGTTCCTGTGGGCTCAGGTTATCGAGTCCGGTTCTGGCGACCTTTTTGACGATTTTCCGGGGAACATTGATGGCAAAGAGATTTCGATTGTGTTCCCTTGTGGCGAGGATGAGGGGTCGATAGAAACGATAGGGAAATCCCCAGTTTCGGCGCCAGTGCGCCTCTTTGAGAAACTGTGTTTCCTTGATTTTTCCTTGGAAATAGCACTCTATGGCCTGCTGCTGTGGCACCTGGAAGAATTCCATGGCAACGTCGGGCCGTGGTTTGCGTACCATCAGGGCCTGGAGGATCTGCACCTCTATCAGATGATCTTCGGCACTGGAATGCACCTCTCCAACGAAGACAAGGCGCTTCTCTTTGAGGCGGGCAATAAGTTCTTCAAAGGAAATTATTTTCCCTTCCGGCAAAGAAATGATCTGGCCGGGGAAGAAGTGACCGTTGATCCCTTCCACCGTCGCAATAGGCATACCTACCGGTCTGGTCCCGGCACATCCGGATATGACGAGCACGAACAGGGCGAGAACAAAAAAAAAGGGGGATCGTTTGTGTAGGTGCATCATTGTTTAATTTCTCCAATCAGTGGAAACCAAAGGGTGTTGACTCGGTTTTCCCTATCATTTACGCTTGTGTTATGCAAATAAAAGGTTTGGATTGAAGAAGAGAAGGTACCATGGATGATTACGAACCAGGCGTGACCTCCGGTGTGCAATTCGAGTATGCCAGGGATGGAGGAAACACTCCAGCTGGCCTTCCGAAGGCCCCGGGAGTATATATTTTCAAAGATGGATCGGGCCGGGTTATCTATGTGGGCAAGGCGAAGCATATACGGAATAGGGTCCAATCCTATTTCAAGCCGTCGGAAGGAATGCCCAGGAAAACCGCGCTCATGATGAAGAACGCACGTTCGCTGGAGTGGATCCTGACCGAAAGTGAGAATGAGGCATTCATCCTTGAGAGTACCCTGATCAAGAAGTCCCTCCCTCGCTACAATATTGTCCTGCGGGATGACAAGCGATATCCCTGCCTTCGCCTCGACCTGAAAGAGCCCTATCCCCGCCTTCAAATCGTCAGACGCATAAAAAAGGATGGTGCCCTCTACTTCGGCCCTTTTTCTTCGGCCCATTCAGTGCGGAGCACGCTGAAGGTCATCGACCGTATTTTCCAGCTTCGGAAGTGCAAGGAGCGCCGATTACCGAAACGGACGAGGCCGTGTCTGAATTTTCAGATGGATCGGTGCCTTGGACCGTGCACCCGAGAGGTTTCCTCTTCCCTGTATCAGAATGTGGTCCGGCAGGTGCGGCTGTTCCTGGAGGGCCGAAACCAGGAGTTGATCACCCAGTTGAAAAAGGAGATGGAAAGGGCTGCTGAAGCCCTTGATTTTGAAAGGGCAGCGAGGATCAGGGACCAAATCAGGGGTATAGAGCGCACTGTGGAAAGACAGAACGTGGTTTCGTCTCACCTCGATGACAAGGATGTCATTGGAGTGGCGGAGAAAAAATCCATGGTACGGGTGGCACTCCTGTTTGTAAGGCGCGGATACCTGATGGGGAGCCGTCAATTCCTGTTCAGAAATCAGGCGGGAAGGCCGGCGGAGGTGCTTGAGGCATTCATCAAGCAATACTACGCGAAGGGGGTTTTTATCCCACGGGAAATCCTTGTTTCGCTTGCCATCCATGATCTTCCTGCCATTGGGACGTGGTTATCGAGCCTGTCGGGAAGAAAGGTTCAAATCCACAGGTCCATGCGAGGGGAGAAACGGAGATTGGTAGGCATGGCTGTGGCCAACGCGGAGAGCAGCCTGGTCGGTGACACGGCCGCCGCCGGGATGGAACTCATGGAAAAACTTGGTGAATGCTTGCAACTCCGGGAAGCGCCGAGAACAGTAGAGGGGTTTGATATCAGCAATCTCTCCGGAGACCAGGCAGTGGGCACAATGGTCAGATTTATTGAAGGACAAGCCTCTCGTACGGGGTACAGGAACTACCGAATTAAAAGAGTGCAGGGTATTGACGACTACGGAATGATGGCTGAGATGGTTTCAAGGAGGGTTGCCAGGGGGGGGCTTCCGGATCTCTTTGTGGTGGACGGTGGAAAGGGGCATCTGCATGCGGTCCAGAAGATACTTGCATCTGCAGAAAGGGAGAGTGCACCGGCGGTTGTCGCCATTGCCAAGGCTGATGAAAAAAGAGGGGAAAACAGAGACAAGCTTTATGTCCCCGGGAGGAAAAATCCCATCCTCCTGGAACCAAACGATCCCATCCTCCTTTTCCTGATGCGGGTACGTGACGAAGTACACCGGAGGGCCATTTTGTACCACCGGAGCTTGCGGAAAAAGGCATTTACCGTTTCTGATCTGGACCGTATTCCGGGCATTGGAAAGATGCGGAAAAGGCAGTTGCTCACGCATTTCAGAGGCATCAATGCGATTGCTCAGGCAGGTCCGGAGGAGCTTGCGGCCGTGCCGGGCATCAGTTCCCGCCTGGCGGGGGAAATCAACCGATTCTTTCAGATAATGGAAACTCCGTAAGAAGTTTGTCCTTTTTCCGTATTTTTCCTGGCATACGGCTTGCATTGCTGACTATACTAGTGTGAAAATATTCGTGGGAAGCATCGGTGGACTTACGAAAGGGTAAGGCCTTAGGTGCTCGGCATAACTGAGTTTTCTTGATTTGCTCCCGGGATATCCCTTTTCTGAAGGAGTGATGTTCCAGGTTGACAAAAGGAAAAAAGGTGTGTTAAATAAAATACTGTTTCACTGATATCTTTATAACTATTTGAAATAACAGGAAGTATGGTTGTTTGCGAAACAGGAAAAGCAGACGAGCTTCTGCAGATAGCCGCGGAATAGCACCCAGCAGCGTCGCGAATGGACAAGTCAGGAAAAGACAGCGCAGTCTCCACCGTCTCGTCGGATACACGCGGGTTCCTCTGATTTTATTGAAGTGTTAAAGATTATTTATTCTACAGCCGATTTGTCTTTCATGGCAGGTTAAGAGAAAAATGACTTTCAAAAAATTGACCATTGTATTTGTCCCGGATGGAACGAGTGGAACGAGGCAATTCAGCTTGCCGAAGGTGGTTCTCTATGCGTTGATCGTGTGCCTCCTCGGGGGTGGGGCGTATTTTGGGTGGATTTGTCAGGACTACCTGGGGTTGCGGGCGAAAATGCCGCGGTTCGCACAACTGGAAAAAGAGGACGAATTTCAGAAAAAACAGGTTCTACACCTGGCTGAGCGAATCAATAATATGACCAAGCGGGTAGGGGAACTGGAAGCCGTTGATCATCGTCTCCGGGCAATGGTGAATATGGAAACAAGCGAAGACAACGGTCCTTCAAATGGGGTAGGGGGGCCCGATCCAGTTCTCCGTGACCCGCGACAGGCCGCCGAGAAATCGTTCCGTACGCTTGTCCGGAAAATGCACAGCTCACTGGATAATTTGAATGATGAGATTGCCTACGGGAAAAGGGAAAAGGCTGAACTCGAAAAGTTTCTTGAAGAGCAGAAGACGCTGCTGGCCTCGACGCCGTCAATCTGGCCTACAAAAGGGTGGATGAGCAGCGGTTTCGGATATCGAACATCACCTTTCACGGGACAAAGGGAATTCCACAAGGGGATCGATATTTCGGCTCGCTTGAACGCTCCCATAATTGCGCCGGCCAATGGGATAGTGCGCTTCGTCGGTTGGGATCATGGTTATGGAAAGAGCATTATTATTTCGCACGGACACGGCATAAAGACGAGATATGGCCATCTCCAGAAAGCCCTGGTGAAGAAGGGCCAGTATGTCAAGCGGGGCGACACGATCGCCCTCGTGGGCAGCACCGGCCGATCCACAGGATCCCACCTGCACTACGAAGTCCATGTCAACGGGATGGCGGTTAATCCCTTGCGTTATATCCTCAATTGATTCTCCTCCAACGCTTCTCCTTTATTCATTTCCAGTCCCTAAAGAGACGCGGTGAAGGACCACAGCAATCTTTTTGCGAGCACGATGGTGCCTTCACGCCGGTGGCGGAATGAGTTCCGCCGCAAGGCGGCCGGGGTGGCCTTGTCATTTCCTTTGGACCAATAAATCACCTGGTAAAGTTCCTGCAATAGCGCCGGCCCGCCCTCACTCCAGAGATAGGCAAAGGCCCAGCAAAGAAAAGATATCGTGCGTGTGGAACCATACGGACAATCCTTAGACAACCCCTGTTTCTCCCGAATTGATTCGCGTTTGCTTGTAGTCGATGGCGTGACATCCCGACTTCACAATGTCGGGGCAAAAAAAATCCCCGTGCCCCTTCTCCGCTGCAGACCGCTGACATTTTGAATCACCGGATTTGGCTTGGTGCAGAAAGGGAGGGACAGGGAGTTCGTTTCTGAAAGGGCAATATCCGGAACGTGGGAATGCCTTCACACCTGCTGTCGGGATATTTACGTTCCAGGCAGGCGCATCGGACGGCTTTCCTGAATATTGATCGCCTATTATTTCTCAGGCAGCCTTGCAGAATATTGGCGCCGTCCCATACCCGCAGGCAAGATATATTTCCGCCAGAAAGGAATTCTCTGGCCGTTCCTGATCAATCTATTCGATAGAGTGCTTTAGAGAGATGTGTTTGAAGGGTCACAGCAATCTTTTTGCGAGCACGATGGGCCAGTGATATTGGCGGTGAAGATAGTTGCTGAGCAAGGCGGCCGGGGGCCGTGGCTGTTCAGCTGCACCATGGGATGACATGGAAAGGTTCCTGCAATTTCGCCGGCACGCCCTGACGCCGGTGGTTCTCGGAGGCCCAGCAAAGAAAAGATATCGTGCGTGTGGAACCATACGGACAATCCTTAGACAACCCCTGTTTCTCCCGAATTGATTCGCGTTTGCTTGTAGTCGATGGCGTGACATCCCGACTTCACAATGTCGGGGCAAAAAGATCCCCGTGCCCCTTCTCCGCCGCCACAGTAGATTGCCCGTGAGAAATGCGGGTTATCAAACCCGCAGGATGAATATGCTTGATTTTTGGTCTGTATCGTTTTTTAATAAAAGATTACAGATTACATTCGACAATTTCGAGCGAAGAGATGGAAAGCTGATATTCTAACCAGCTGTCATCTTTCAGAACAGGAAGGAAATCATGATAGGAAAAGTGATTAAAGGTATACTTGGCAGCAAGAACGAAAGGGAACTCAAGCGGATGGCTCCGCTGCTCGATACCATAAACCAGCTCGAGCCGAGTTTCCAGGCCCTTTCCGATGAAGAACTGAGGGGAAAAACCGATGAGTTCAAAGAGCGGCTTGCAAAAGGAGAACCTCTTGATAATCTCCTGCCGGAGGCGTTCGCCGCGGTCAGGGAGGCCTCTGTCCGGACACTGGAGATGCGCCCGTTTGACGTGCAGATTATCGGCGGCATTGTCCTGCACAACGGGAAGATAGCAGAGATGAAGACCGGTGAAGGAAAAACCCTGGCGGCAACCCTGCCGCTTTACCTGAATGCCCTTGAAGGAAAAGGCGCGCATCTGGTAACGGTCAATGATTATCTTGCCCAGCGTGACGCTGAATGGATGGGTGCAATCTACAAGTTCCTGGGCCTTTCGGTGGGCGTCATCGTGCATGGGATGGATGACCGGGAACGGAAAGAGGCATATGCCTGTGATATTACCTACGGAACCAATAACGAGTTCGGGTTTGATTATCTTCGCGACAACATGAAGTTTGACGTGGAAGATTTTGTGCAGCGGGAACATCACTATGCCATTGTGGATGAGGTGGATAGCATCCTCATAGACGAAGCAAGGACGCCGCTGATTATCAGTGGCCCGGTGGAACACAGCGAAAACAAGATCTACGGGGAAGTCAAACCACAGGTAATCAATCTAAAAAAGAAACAGGTTTCGGTCATTCGCTCTATTCTGAAGGAGATCCGAACGAAGATTGAGATTGACGAGATCGATGATCGCATCATTGAAAAATTACTCCAGGTCAAGCGGGGGGACCCCAAGAATAAGGTTTTTTTGGAGATCCTCTCGGACCATCAGGCCTTGAAAAAGGAAATTGACCGACTGGAAAGTGTCCTGAGCGCACAAAAACTTCTGCCTGACCTGGACCAGATTCTCTACTGCATCATAGATGAGCGAAGTAATGCTGTGGAGCTGACAGAGAAGGGGATCAAACTGCTCGCTGCAAGCGGCCTGGGAGATTTTACCCTCCCGGACCTGGATGACGAAAGCCACTTGATCCGGGAAGACGAGACCTTGAGTGATGAGGAAAAGGAAGAGCGTCTCAAGGAATTGGAGGAGCGTTTTGTGCGATCATCAGACCTGCTCCACTCGACACAGCAGCTGATCAAAGCCTACTGGCTTTTTGAAAAGGATGTACACTATGTGATTAAGGATGATCAGATTGTCATCGTGGACGAATTCACCGGTCGTATGATGCCCGGGAGAAGGTGGAGTGACGGCCTTCACCAAGCAGTGGAGGCAAAGGAAGGCGTGAGCATTGCCGAGGAGAATCAGACCCTTGCCACTATTACCTTTCAGAATTTTTTCAGAATGTACGACAAGCTGGCCGGCATGACCGGAACCGCGGATACCGAGGCGGCTGAATTTGATAATATCTACAAGCTCGATGTGGTGGTGATACCCACCAATGAGCGCATGATCCGAAAGAATTTCCCGGACGCTATCTACAAGACGGAGCGGGAAAAGTTCCAGGCGGTGGTGAACGAGATCAAGGAGCTTTACGAGAAAGGGCAGCCCGTCCTTGTGGGAACCGTTTCAGTGGAAAAGTCCGAGATGCTCAGCAAGATGCTGAAACGGTCGGGAGTCCCCCATTCGGTCCTCAATGCCAAGCACCATCAACGAGAGGCTGAGGTCATCGCCAACGCCGGCCAGCCAAAGACGGTGACCATCTCCACAAACATGGCAGGACGAGGGACGGATATCGTTCTTGGGGACGGTGTTATCGAACTGGGCGGTCTTCATGTCCTGGGGACGGAAAGACATGAGAGTCGGCGGGTGGACAACCAGTTGAGGGGCCGTTCAGGGAGGCAGGGCGACCCGGGATCATCTCGCTTCTACCTCTCCCTTGAAGATGATCTTCTCAGGATTTTCGGGTCTGAACGGATTTCCTCCATCATGGACCGACTTGGTATGGAGGAAGGAGAACCCATCGAGCATGGTCTCATTTCAAGGGGAATCGAGAATGCCCAGAAAAAGGTCGAGGCACACAACTTTGATATGCGTAAGCATCTCCTTGAATACGATGACGTGATGAACAAACATCGGGAGATTATCTACTCGTTGAGGAAAGATATCCTGACAGAGCAGGGGATGGATGAAATTATCCTCAATATGATGGACGAAAAGGTGGAAGACCTGGTTGGAAACTGGATCGACCCCAAGGAATACGCCGAGGATTGGGACCTCAAGGGGTTGCAGGAACAATTTACGCGGCTTTTCGGCATGAAGGCCCGAATCGAGCCGGAAGACGTGGAACAGGAATCGTTTGATACGCTCAAGCCGGAAGACCTTTCCGATATGTTGAAAAACCAGGTACGGGAAGCGTACGAGAAGAAGCAGCGCATGTTTGGGAAGGAAGACTTCCGGCAGATAGAAAAGTTGATTCTTCTCCAGATTATTGATGATCAATGGATTGCGCACCTTCAAGACATGGAAAACATGAAGGAAGGAATCGGCCTCAGGGGGTATGGCCAGCTTGATCCCCTCACTGAATATAAAAAGGAGGGTTTTGCCCTTTTTGACAACCTCCTGGACAGGATTCGTGAAGAGTCTTTGAGCATGATTTTCAGGATCCAGTTGATGAGAGAAGCCCCTGAGCCCGTTTCCAGGAAAAAGCGGAGAGCGTTGCACATGTCCCATGGGGGCGATGGTGAGCCACCTGCTCCTATCCGGCGAAAAGAGAAAAAGGTGGGCAGAAATGATCCCTGCCCCTGCGGAAGCGGGAAAAAATATAAGAAATGCTGCGGGGCAAACCAATAAGACAGGCGTAAGGTTAAAGGCGAAAGGCAAAAGGCAAAACCGATTCAACGGGTAACCCGGCCAACGAGCCAGGGCAATAGAGGAAGCATATGGGATATACAACACAGGGGTTCAAGGCGTCAGCCGTTTCCGCGGGCCTGAAAAAGAACGGGGCACTGGACCTTTGCCTTATTTATTCAGAAAAAGCGGCAACCGCTGCGGGGGTTTTTACCACCAATTTGGTCAAGGCTGCGCCGGTGCTTTTGAGCATGGAACATATCCGGGATGGAAAGGCCCGGGCTATTGTCGCCAATGCGGGAAATGCAAACGCGTGTAGCGGCCCAAGGGGGATGCGCGGTGCACGGAAGACGGCAGAACTTGTATCGCGGAGCCTCGGTATTCTTCCGGAGGAGGTGCTTGTGGCGTCCACGGGGGTCATCGGTGAACCCCTGGATATGAATCTGGTTTCAAACGCCATTGCTCTCTTGGCAGAATCCCTGGGGCCTGACGGGCTCCAGGATGCGGCAAAGGCTATCATGACGACGGATTCTTTTTCCAAGATGGCCAGGTTTGAAGGGGCTGTTGATGGCCGTCCTTACAAGATCACCGGGATGGCCAAAGGCGCGGGCATGATCATGCCCGACATGGCTACGATGCTCAGTTTTATCCTCACGGACATCTCCATTGATGCTGCCTCCCTCCAGGCTGCACTTCTTGAAGGAGTGGAAAAAACCTTTAATCGAACCACGGTTGATGGTGACACCAGTACCAATGATACTGTTTTTGCCCTGGCAAACGGCATGGCGGGAAATGGACCGCTCTCACAGGGAGATCTCATGGAATTCACACGCGGCTTGACCCTGGTGATGGATGATCTGGCGCGGATGATTGCCAGGGACGGGGAAGGTGCTACCAAGTTCGTCACTGTGGAGCTGAAAGGCGCTGCGAGCGCTCACGATGCCCTCCAGGGGGCGCGCACGATTGCCAATTCAGCCCTTGTGAAAACCGCCATTTACGGCCGGGATCCCAATTGGGGAAGGATCATGGCGGCCCTGGGAAGGGCAGGTATATCCATGGATGAATCTGCGACAGATATCTGTGTGGATGATGTGCAGATCGTAAAGGGAGGCCTGGGGTGCGGTAAAAAGGCTGAAAAAACGGCTGCCAAGAGGATGGAAAAAGATTCATTTGTGATTAGTATTGATATGCATTTGGGGACCTTTGCGGAGAAGATATATACGTGCGATTTGTCCCATGAATACGTGAGCATCAATGCTGATTACAGAACGTAGCGGTTGGAGGTGGACATGTACGCGGTAATCATGGCCGGTGGATCAGGGACCCGTTTCTGGCCCGCGAGCCGAACAGGAAGGCCAAAGCAGTTCCTTAATGTGACCGGCAGGAGTCCCCTGATAATGGAAACTTGCGGCAGGCTGGCTTCGATCACAGCGGATGACCATACTGTTCTCATCCTTGGGCGCCGGCACGGGCCGGAGGTAAAACGGCTTTTTGCGGGCAGACCCGTCCACATCCTCCTGGAGCCCATTGGTCGAAATACAGCCCCTTGTATCGGACTGGGAGCACTGTATGCCCGTTATCGAGGATGCGAAGAGGCCATTGCCTTCCTGCCCGCCGACCATTTCATCGGGGACGAAGAATCTTTTATCTCAGCCCTGCGGGATGCGGCGTCGTTGGCGGAAAAGAGCGGCGGGTTGGTTGCCCTCGGCATCGTACCAACGAAACCCGAACCCGGATACGGGTATATTCGGAAGGGAAAAGAATGTGATGTCGGCTCCGGGTGTACAGCCTATGATGTGTCAGCGTTTGTTGAAAAGCCTGATCTGCAGACGGCGATGGACTATGTGGCCAGTGGAGAATTCTATTGGAACGCCGGCATCTTTGTGGCGACCCCGGAGAGAATTCTTCGGGAGATGGAAACACATCTTCCCGCCTTTTATCAGGGGTTGCAGGAAATTGAGCATGCCTTGGACGGCGATGAATACGAGACGGTGCTGGAAGAAGTCTATAAACGGACGGAAGGATTCTCATTTGACTATGCCGTCATGGAAAAGACCCGTTCACCTGTCTTTGTTGTGCCCTGCGACTGCGGCTGGAGTGATGTGGGATCCTGGGAGGCTTTGTATAATTTGAGAGAAGAAGAACGGGACGACCAAGGGAACCTGAGCGAGGGCGATGTCCTCCTGGAGGGATGCAAAGAGAGCTTTATTTCGGCCCGGGGGGAGCGCCTGGTGGCGTGCCTGGGACTCCGGAACGTGTTGGTGGTTGATACGCCGGATGCACTGCTGGTTGCCGACCTTGAAAAGTCACAGGATATCAGGAAGATTGTGAACCGATTAAGAGAGAAGGGAAAGGAGTCTGTCTTATGAAAGCGCATGTCTTCAGGGAATATGATATTCGAGGCATTTATCCAGAAGAACTCAACGAGGAAACGGTCCATGAACTGGGACAGGCCATCGGCACATTTTACCATGATCGGGGGGCACGGAAAGTCAGCTTGGGGCGAGATGGTCGGCTCAGTTCCCCGGCCCTTTTTGAAGCTCTTCAGAAGGGACTTCTTTCGACAGGGATGAAGGTTGTGGGGGTAGACATGGTTCCTACTCCGGTCCTCTATTTTTCGCTCCACCATCTTGACGTGGACGGTGGCATTCAGATCACCGGAAGCCACAATCCCCCGGCTTTCAACGGATTCAAAGTGTGTCTCGGGCATAATTCCGTGTATGGGAAGGAGATTCAGGAAATCAGGAAACTTCAGGAAATTGGAAACTTCCAGGTGGGAAACGGAACGTATGAAGAAGCAGACGTGACCAGACCCTACATTGAATACCTTGCAAGGAATCCGAAAACGGGCCCGGTGAAGCTGAAGGTGGTTGTTGATGCGGGAAATGGCGCCGCAGGCCACATTGCGCCGGAGATATATGATCGCATGGGGTTTGACGTGATTCCTCTTTTCTGCGAACCGGACGGGCATTTTCCCAACCATCATCCCGACCCAACCATCCCCGAGAACCTGGAGGACCTTCGGGAGCAGGTATCTGAGACCGGCGCTGATCTGGGTATTGCCTTTGACGGGGATGCGGATCGCATCGGCGTTGTGGACCGAAAGGGGCAGGTCATATGGGGCGACCGGTTGATGGTACTCTTTTCAAGGGACTTGCTTGAGCGACATCCCGGCGCCAAGGTGATCGGCGAGGTAAAATGCTCCCAGGTCCTTTTTGATGACATAGAAAAGCATGGGGGGAAGCCTATTATGTGGAAGGCAGGCCATTCCTTGATAAAGGCAAAAATGAAAGAGGAAAAGGCCCTCCTGGCGGGAGAGATGAGCGGCCATCTCTTTTTTGCTGAAGATTATTACGGATATGACGACGCCATCTACGCGGGGGCCAGGCTCCTGGAGATCCTTTCCCGCAAAGAGGGATCTCTGGACGAATTGCTCGCTGACATCCCTGTGACGTTCAGCACTCCTGAAATTCGGATGGAATGTCCCGAGGAAAAGAAATTTGCGGTGGTAAAGCGCCTTGCTGAGTTTTTTAAGAGGGGTTACGAGGTGATTGATGTGGACGGGGCACGGGTCCTTTTTGATGGAGGCTGGGGCCTCATCCGCGTGTCAAATACCCAGTCCGTCCTGGTTTTGCGGTTCGAAGCAAACAGTGAGGAAAAACTGGAGGAAATCCGGAACATCTTCATGGAAAAACTGGGCGAGTACTTGTAACCTCTTCGTCTTCTTTGGAAAACCCGTTCGTGCTACTTGAATTTCATGGAGCAGAGGATGATCCTGATCTCTTTTTCCGGTGTCCGGATTGTCTTTTTTTGCGCTTTCATTTCGAAGTACCGGCCCATTTCCTTGAAAAAATTGACGCTTGATTCCCGAAGGCCTTCTGCGAGGATAATTTCCCCGCCCGGTTTGAGGAGAGCCTTGAACAGGGCGAAAAGGGGCTCATAGTTCTTTTCGCTGTAAACAATCTCCGATGCCACAATAAGATCAAATGTGCGATCAAAAGCGGGCTGATTCCAGTCGAGCCTGTGGATCTCGATTGGGGGATTGGAGGGCGAGAGATTGGTAAAGGCATTTGCCCGCGCAAAATTGAGCGCATCCGGATCCTGTTCAGTCATGGTGACCTCATGACCGAAAGAAGCCGCCACAATGCCGACCAGGCCCAATCCACATCCTATTTCAAGGAGGCGTTTGCCGGGACGGGGTTCCATGGAGGCCAGGTGATCGGCGAGTACTAATGAGGCCTCCCAGATCTTTGTCCACAGGGGAAAATGGTGGAACACGTCCTGTTGATCCAGAAAGGGTTCCAGTTCCCGAGGGATGAAAAATGAAAATGCTCGATCCCTGATTTTTACTTCTGTTAAATCGGTTTTGTATTTATTGCGGAAGATATCCAGTGAAAACATAGTGTCGTTCCTCTTGTTCCTGGTGCCGTATTTCTGTCACACGATGCATGTCATGTCCACAAATTTTTCATGGTTCATCCGACTAAGTGCACCGATTCGCAAATACACCAACATATTGAGCCGCTGCAGGCAGGGAACCGGCATATTCCCTCCGCTACGCTCGCTTCGCCCTCCATGGCTCCGCTCACTGCGGATGTCGACCCTTTCCCGCCCATGGCGGGACTCCAGGGCCGACATGACGCCGCTCCGGGAACATCCCGTTTCCCTGCCTTCCCGGAAGCAGCATTCTTGGTAGCGTTGAAATACGTTAGCGTATTTACGAATCAATGGACTAAGCGTACTTTGAGGAAAGAGAGAATTTTGAATGTACCAGGCTATGCTCTTTTTTCTTCGATTCCAAGTCTCCGGGGAGGCTTTTTTTGGACGGGATTCAGTCAGGAGGTGTCAGCAGATGTTCGTTTGACACAGGTATTATTTTTATCTACTATAAAAAGATAACTTGATCAGCGACGAAAGGAGTTTAGTATATGGATCTAACGGCCAAGGAAATCATGGAAAAGGATTTTTTAACGACCCATCCAGATACCCCGGTGAGAGATGCAGCACGACTGATTTTTGAGGGAAGTGCGAGAAAGACCGGCTACAAACCTTTCGGATTGATGGTGACCGATGAAAACGGGCTTCTCGTGGGCATGATTTCCATGTTTGATATTATCTACCATCTTCGGCCCCCTTTCATGAATTATGAGCTTGAAAGTTTCAAGCTCGAGCATGGTGAGCTGAGCCTTACCTTGATCACTTTAAAGATCTGAAAGTTGAACAAGTGATGAGCAGCCCGGTTGTCACTGTTGCCCCAGACAGTGATATGATGGTTCTTTTGGACACCATGGTTAAAAAGAAGGTCCGCCGTGTGCCTGTAGTGGTAGATAGTCAAATACTGGGGATAGTGTATCTCTCAGATGTCTTTTATCATTTATGCGGCCTCTGGCTGGCGTGTCCGGCGGGTCCTGAATGATTTTCCATGAAAGCGGTGAGGCTGTACAGGATGAGATGGGTGGAGATTCTCGGGAGATCATGAATGACTGTGGAAAAGGGGAGTTCCATGAATGTTGACCGGCCCATTGTGCTGGCCACAAGAAACATGGGAAAAATCAGGGAATTCAAGCGCCTCCTTGGTACTTTTCCCGTGCAGATCAAGAGTCTGGAAGATTTCGGCCCCATTCCTCCCGTGGTTGAAGAAGGCGAGACTTTTGAGGACAACGCAGTCATGAAGGCACGTCACACCGCCAGGATACTGGGCCTTCCAGCCATCGCGGATGACTCGGGTCTCGAGGTGGCAGCCCTTGGCGGAGCTCCTGGAGTCAAGTCAGCACGGTACGCGGGAGAAAAGGCCAGTGACGATGAAAGGAACCTGAAACTTTTGGACGCTCTCAAGGGAGTGGTGGATCGAAGTGCGAGGTTTGTGTGTGTTCTTGCCATTGCAGTCCCAAGGGGGCCCGCCCTTCTCTATGAAGGTATTTGTGAAGGCAGCATTACGGAAGAAATGCAAGGAAGCAATGGATTCGGGTATGACCCGGTTTTCTATTATCCCCCTTTTGGCAAAACATTTGCGAGACTTTCAGTAGATGAAAAAAACAGGGTGAGCCATCGGGGAAAGGCCATGTCGGAGCTCCGGGAGGAATTCGAGAAGGTACTTATTTGGCTGAGACAGAGACTTGCAGAAGAACCATTTTGATGGTCTTTTTTAGCCGGTCCTGACGATAAGAATTTGACAAAAGCAGATTGAGTACCTATCTTAGACCTACAGTATTTGTTATGAAGAAGCGAGTACACATTGAAGAGAAGAGCTAAAAAGGAGGAATAGAATGTTTGAAGTAACACCGAAGGCAAACGAAATGGTAAAGGAATTTCTGAAGGATCGTGAAGAGATCCCGCCCATAAGGATTGTGCTGTCACAGGGTGGCTGATCCGGGCCCTCTCTGGGCATGGCTCTGGATGAGCTGAGAGATGAAGATGAAGTCTTTGATCATGACGAGATCAAATATGTCGTAGAAAAGAATCTGTTGAATCAGGTGAAACCCATTAAGGTTGATTATGTAAGTTCAGCAATGGGATCAGGATTTTCCATTACATCCAATATGAGTATGGGAAGCGGTTGCGGGAGTGGCTGCAGCTGCTAGGTATTTCCCACCATTTTTCCAGGCCCCCATCTTTTCTGACCGGCTCGTGCGGTTTCAAATAAGGATGGGGGCCTTTTTTTTGTAACTTCCTGTCCCGGCCGGAGAATGCCCGGATCAGAAGGCACCGAGCTGGCAAGGCCTGATCTTGACTCCCAGTGTTTCACACGCAGATGAGACAGCCATTTTACCGATA
>Ga0307424_1000854_pt1 | contig 16199 bp, 11 predicted proteins | sample SalMarWE160320MG_FD_202157 | JGI IMG/M metagenome (GOLD analysis project Ga0307424, IMG submission 202157) | Salt marsh sediment microbial communities from the Plum Island Ecosystem LTER, Massachusetts, United States - WE1603-20 | ecosystem: Environmental > Aquatic > Marine > Intertidal zone >... | reverse complement strand
CAAGCCGGTTCGTGACCTTTTTCGTCGGGCAGCGTCTATCCGGGTGAGTGGTCCGGGTGAACGGGTCCGGGTGACGGATCGAGGATGCACGGGTCGACCGGCCGGCCGACGGGCAGGGCCCGGTGGGTTCGGGTGACACGTTTCGGAGGAATGCGAGACATGAGCACGGAATACGCGGTGCGGCTCCTGGCCGGTACCCTGGTCCTGGCCGGGCTGGTGCTGGGCCTCCTGGTCAGCCCCTGGTTCTTCATTCTGGTGGCCTTCGTGGGGCTGAACCTGATCCAGTCCTCCTTCACCGGGTTCTGCCCGGCGGAGATGATCATCCGGAAGGCGAAAGGCGAAAAGCGGGTCCAGACGGTCCATTAGGACGGCCTGAGCGGGGTTCCGGGGCTGCGGCGGCCCCCCGGAACCCACGGTCTGCGGCCGGGTATATAATGGCGAGAGGCGGCTCAAGCGCATCGGGCCGCCTCGCTCCTCCCCCTCGGGCAGGAAGGAGACCGCCATGGTCCGGATCGCGCTAGTCGCCACCCTGCTGCTGTTCTCGGCCTGCAACGACACCACCACCGCGCCCGTGCTCGAGATCCCGGAACCGGTGGCCGTGACTGCCGCCGACGTCCCCACCCCCGGGGATGGGATCTACTTCTACATCGGAATCGCCGCCCAGGACGATCCCGAACCCCTGCTCAAGCAGGCGCTCCGCCGCGGGATACGTTTCGTGGCCGCCTGGATGCCCCAATACCAGACCCCCTGCGCCGCTCCCGGCGCCACCGCCGCCCTGGTCGTCCAGGTGGCGGCCAACGGGGACCGGCTGACCGATCTGGGATTCCGGAGCGACCCGGAGCCCTGGCTCGTGAACTGCGGGATCAGCGACTTCTGGAAGTACGCCTTCCGGAACCAGGTCGCCGGGCAGGAGTTCCTGTTCGAAGCCGCCTACGCGAACTACGCCTGGGGTCGCCGCATCAACGGCTATTTCGTGGACCGGACCGGCGCCGTCTACCGCTACAACCACGACGACGCGGACTGGCAGCCCAAGGACCCGGATGCGATCGCCTGGGCGGAACTCCAGGAGAAGTTCAAGAACCGCGAGCTGGTGAGCCGCGTGGACCGGCAGACTCTGGCTCGCATGGCCGAGCTGATCGACCCCGCCAGCCGGGGACGGCTCTCGGACCCGGTCTCCCGCTGCGCGGACTTCGGGGCGTGGGAGTACCGGGCCTACCAGTACGACGCCGGCGCGGACGTCTACCGGCCGGTGTTCCTGTACCAGGCCGGCGACTGGGCGCAGAAGAACCTCTCCCTGAGCGCCAAGGCGCTCTACGACTGGCTGTTCACGATCGCCGGCGGTAAGCCCAACGACTGTCTGCCGTAAGGGGATCCTGCCCGGACAGAAGGCGTTGATGTCCTGGGCGAGTCCTTCCGCGGTTCTCTACTGCAACTCCTGGATACCGTCAGCCGTTGCTGACGGAAAGACGACCGGCGGCGTAGGTGCGGAGCGAGATCCAGCGGAGCAGCACGCCCAGCAGAATGATCACCGCCGGACCTCCGTAGACGATCCCCACGTAGATCCAGTCGATGGTCTCCGCCTGGAGGGCGAAGAGACCCGCCCCGAAGTAGCCCAGGCCGGAGACCACCAGCACCAGGATGCCGATGGTGGTGGCGAGGCCGGTGGAGCGCGCCATCTTGAACGGCGCGTCCATCCCGGCCCGGCGGGCGCGGATGTAGGCCAGGGCGATGAAGACATAGGGGATCACCAGGGAAAGGGAGGACAGGTCGTTCAGGAGCGAGATGAACCGCTCGGATCCCGAGGTTCCGGTGAGGATGGAGAAGAGCGGGATCAGGATCAGGATCGAGACCACCCAGGCCTGGGTCCAGAGGGCCTGGTGGTGGGTGCCGCCGGCGTCCCGCCGGGTAAACCGGGGCGGGAAGGTGCCCGCCGGAACCTCGGCGAACATGGCCCGGATCGGCGACTCCATCCAGATCACGTAGGCGGCGATGGCGCCGACCACGATGAAGGTCATGCAGGCCCGGGCAAGGGCGGCCCCCGGGATCCCCAGGGTGGAAGCCCAGTAGACCCAGATGTCGTAGATCCCGGTGTCTTTGGTGAGGGAATCCAGGGGAATGATGAAGCTCACGGCCACGGTGGCCAGCACGTAGATCGCCCCGATCAGGATCGTGGTCAGGAAGATGGCCCGGGGGAAGGCGCGGGTGGGGTTCTCGACTTCCCGCACGTAGGGAGCGGCCACCTCGGCTCCGGCCACGGCGAAGAGCAGCCAGGAGAAGGTCGAGAAGTAGTCCAGGTCCAGCTTGGGGATGAGGGCGGCCAGGGAATAGGGATTGGCCGAGACCTTGGCCGTCCCCAGGACCACCACCAGGGGCACGATGATGAGCCCGGCCACCAGGACGAGGGTTCCCTTCCCCACCCAGTCGGCCAGGTGGGAGAAGACGCGCACCCCCCGGGTGCTGAGGTACGTGGCGGCGATACAGATGCCGACCCCCAGAAGTGGAAGCATCCAGGTGACCGCATCGAACACGTCGGTTCCGCTCACCGCCAGGGAGATCCGGATGGGAAGCTTGCTGAACACGGATTGCAGGTAGACGAGGTTGGCCACGAAGTAGGACCAGGTGCCGACGAAGGCCCAGGTGGGGCCGAGCCCCCGCTCCATGTAGCTGTAGATCCCGCCCCCCTCGTCCGGGGTGTCCGAGGCGAACTCGGCCAGGATGAGGGCCAGGGGAAGGAAGTAGAGGAACCCCACCGCCACCCAGGACGGGATGGCGGCCAGCCCCATCTCGACCAGGTTGTCGATCACGTTGGAGATGCCGAAGGTGGAGACGACGATGATCATGCTCACCGTCATCACCGACATCTTGCGGGGGCGGGCCGCGGATTTCATCCGGGGGACTATAGGCTAAAGCGCCCGCGCTGCGGGGTCCCGAAGGAATTCGCCTGGAACCGCCGTGTACACGTATACCTACAGTTGTAGTAGTAACCGCGTTCGTTCCGGCTCGCGGGAAACGTGCACAGCACATGCGTCAACTTCCTCCGGGGCCCCAAGTGCCGGCGAAGGAAAAGCTCCTGAATACCCGGGTACTGCGTACCGGGGCGCCTAACCGGAATCCCAGGGTGTACAGGTGTTCCTACGGTTGTAGTCGTAAGCGGGTACTCGGCAGACGTCGGGTCCCGGTTCCGTTCGGTCTCAAGCGGGCTATCTTCCCGTGCCTGGAGCGTTCCATGCCGAGCGGTATCGTTCTCGCACGAACCGATCGAGCCGCTTGGTCATTTCCGGCGTTTCCCAGGCGGGGAGCGGCGGGCCCAGGATGGTGGTCACCGTCGGGCTGTTCACCTTGCCCAGGATCAGCATCGGTGCATTGTAGGAAAAACCCTCGCCCGGGAGAGACACGGACACCTCGTGCACTCCCGTGACCACGAAATGCTCGGCGTCGATCCAGTTCGCGGAAAGGTACACGATGGGCGTTCCGGTCACCTGCCCCCAATGCCGTTGTGGGCCTGGTATGTTTCGGTACACGATGAATCCCCCGTCCGGATCCCGGCCCAGGTGTCCATCCGGCATGATGTCCGAATACACGAAGGGATGGACCTTCCACGCCGAATCGGGGGAGATGCTGACCATCCCCCGCGAGACCAGGTCCTTGTCGTCGATGATCGTGCTGTCGCGGGATTCGGACAGCTCGTGGCTCTTCTGGTATCGCCAGGTGTCGAAAGGCCAGCCGGGGACGAGGTCCTCCCACATGGCGAGCCAGGGGCCCAGGCCAGCCCCTTCCAGCTCCCGCCGGGAGACGGGAAGGGGCGGCGCCTCGGCGCTGTCGGGGTGGATGGGGACGGGAACGATGAAGTGGATCAGCGCATCGGGAGGCTTCTGCCGGGGCGGCCACCACAACTTGCCGTCGGATCTTCGGATGTGGAAATGGACCGCCCGCACCCGGTCCAGGATCGAATCGGTCTCGGCCGGGGTCGCGGCGCTGTACATGGTGCCGGCGGTCACGACGCGGCCCGTGCTGTCGCAGGCCACCTGCAGGACCACGGCAGGATAGGCGGACCAGTAGAGGCCCTTGGGCGCCCACCCGGAGGGCACGTCCAACTTCATCTGCCGGGTGGCCGCCGGTTGGGTCCCGCCGGTCCGGGTCGCCTCCCCGGTCTGCGTTTCAGCGGGCTTCATGCCCTCGTTGGTATGCGTTCCCCCTCCGGACTGGCAGCCGGCAGACACCGCCAACAGCAACACGGGAACAGCCAGTTTTCTCATCAGCGCTTGCCGCTCCTGACCACGGTGTACACGTGTACCACTACAATTGTAGTTGATGCGCGCCATGACCCGAGTGCCCGGGGCACGCCCGGGCGATCGCAGACCCCGCGAACCCTAGTCCAGCTTCAGCACCGCGAACGGCGCCCCTTGGGGGTCCTGCAGCACGGCGAAGCGGCCCACGTCGGGGATGTCCGTGGGGGGGACGATCTCGGTGGCGCCCAGGGAGCGGGCCTCCTTGGCCGTCCGGTCGCAGTCGTCGACGCCGAAGTAGATCATCCAGTTGGCGGGAACCTGGCCCATGTCCGGGGTGATGGCCATCATGCCGCCGGCCGACTGGTCGCCGCGCTTGAAGACCGTGTACTTGAACTCGCCCATCGGCATGACGTCGGCGCCCCAGTCGAAGAGCTTGGTGTAGAAGGACCCCGCCTCGTCCACGTCCGGGGTCATGAGCTCGTTCCAGCTCACCCCGCCGGGCTCGTTCAATACCTGCGCCCCGATCGCCTTCCGGGCCTCCCAGAGGGCGAAGACGGCCCCGGTGGGATCCTGGAGCACGGCCATGCGGCCCAGGTCCATGACGTCCATGGCCTCCCGCACGACCTTCCCGCCCAGGGACTCGGCCCGGGCCACGGAGGCGTCCACGTCCGCCACCGACACATAGGAGAGCCAGTGGGGCGGGACCCCGGCCGCCTTCATCTCGTCGTTCATCCCGTAGAGGGCGGCGGCGTTCTTCCCCCCCTTCATGAGCATGGTGTAGACCATGCCCGGCGCCACCTCGTCGTCGTGGTGTTCCCAGCCGAAGAGCCGGGTGTAGAACGTCCTGGCGGCGTCGGCGTCGGAGGTGGCCAGCTCGGTCCAGCAGAAGATTCCGGGAGGGTGTGCGTCAACCGTCGGCATGGTGGCCTCCTTGGTGGCGCAGGCCGAGGGGCGGCCTGCATGGCGGGCCGGGAGCAGGTCCAGTATGGCAGGCGGCGGCCGGACCGGCGAGGGGGAAGCGCTAACCCCGCGTCACGCCGACAGGTACTTCCCGATCCACCCCAGCACCGTCTCGTACCAGACCTCGCGGTTCCGGGGCTTGAGCACCCAGTGCCCCTCGTCCGGGAAGTAGAGCAACCGGGACGGGACCCCCCGCCGCTGCAACGCGGTGAACAGGGTGAGCCCCTCGGTGACCACGCAGCGGAAGTCCTGCTCCCCCTGGATCACCAGCATCGGGGTCTTCATGTCCTTCACGTGCAGGTGGGGCGAGAACCTGAGGTAGGCCTCGGGGTTCTCCCAGGGGGCGCCCTCGAACTCCCACTCGGTGAACCAGAGTTCGTCGGTGGCGTAGTCCATCATCTCGGTGTTCACGATGCCGTCGTGGCTCACCAGGCAACGGAAGCGGTCCGTCTTCCCGGCGATCCAGTTCACCATGAAGCCGCCGAAGCTGGCTCCGGCCGCCGCCGTGCGCTCGGGGTCCGTGAACTCGAAGGTCGCGAGCACGTGGTCGAAGCCGCGGGTCAGATCCTCGTAGCAGGCGGATCCCCACTGGCCGCGGATGGCGTCGGTGAACTCCTGGCCGTAGCCGGTGCTCCCCCGAGGGTTCATCATCACCACCACGTGGCCGGGGGCGGCGAAGAGCTGGGTGTTCCAGCGCTCGTGGAAGTCGTAGGTGAAGGCCGACTGGGGCCCGCCGTGGATCAGGAACACCACCGGGTACTTCTTCTTCGGATCGAATCCCGGCGGCTTGAGCAGGATCCCGTGGATCCGCGCTTCCTGAGCCCCCTCGAACCAGAACTCCGTCCCCTCGGCCATGTCCAGCTCGGCCAGCACCGCCTCGTTGAGTGCGGTCAGCGGCCGCTCCTTCCCGCCCTTGGAAGACGCCCGGAACACCTCCGGCGGCCCGGTCATGGTCTCCCGGGTGAACACCAGGACCTTTCCGTCCGGGGAGACCACCGGGCTTCCGTCCACGCCGTCGGCCGAGGTCAGTGCCTCGGGCTCCCCGCCCTTGGCCTCGACCGTGAACAGGTGCCGGCGCGCCTTCGCTTCCGCCCCGAAGTACAGGCGCTTGCCGTCCGGGGACCAGACCGGAGGCCCGACCGAGAGATCGAACCCCTCGGCCACCTCGCGCACGTCGCCCGTGGCCCGGTCCAGGATCAGGAGTTCCCGCTTGTCCGCCTCGTACCCCGCCCGGCGCATGGCGCAGTAGGCGATCCGCTCGCCGTCCGGTGAATAGACCGGAAACGCGTTGCACCCGTTCCAGTGGCTCACCCGCTTGGGCTCCCCGCCCTCCGACGACACCGTCCACAGGTTGGTGTTGGTGGAGAGGGCCTGCCGGTCGTCGCGGAGGGAGACGAAACAGACCTCCTTCCCGTCCGGCGAGACCGCGTAGTCAGGGACCCCGGTGAGGGACAAGGGCGGCGCCGGATAGGGCCCGGGGGTGAGATCCCGCCCCGCGCCGGTCTCCACGTCGATCACGAACAGGTGGTCCACCTTCCCTTCGGTCCAGCGGTCCCAGTGGCGGAACATGAGGGAGTCGATCACCCGGTGGGTGGCTCCGGACTCCTTCCGCTCGTCTTCACGCTTGATGATGAGCTCCTCGGTGGCCAGACCCGGATACGAGGGCGAGGTGACCAGAAGGCGCTTGCCGTCCGGAAACCAGACCGGACGCTTGGCCCCCAGCCGGAGCCGGGTGACCTGGCGGGCCTCCCCGCCGTCGGCGGGCATGACCCAGATCTGGTTCACCTCGTCCGCCCGGTCCGAGGTGAAAGCGATCCACTGGCCGTCCGGGGAGAACGTGGGATCGGTGTTGGCGCCGCCGCGCCGGGTGAGCTGCTCCGGCCCCCCCCCATCCAGGGGGACGCGGTAGAGGTGGGTCTGGTTCCGGTTGGCCTCCCGTTCCGGCCGGGTGGCGGTGAAGACCACCTGCCGTCCGTCCGGGGAAATGCGCGGCGATCCCGCGCGAGCCATCCGCAGCATGTCCTCGAACCGGATCGGTCGGCGTGCCATCCTGCCTACCCCCTTACCTCCCAGGTGTCCCCCGCGTGGAGCAGGGCGTCCAGGTCCCCCGTTCCCCGCTGCTTCTGCACGGCCCGGATCTGATCCCACACCCGCGTCTCCATGGCCGGGGCCTCGATGTCCCGGAAGACCCCGATCGGCATGGGAGCCTGGGGAGGCTCCAGCCGGCTCAGGGCGAAGGCCAGGGTGGGATGCGGCGCGCCGGTGTCGTGGACCACGATCGCGTCCTCGCCCACGTCGGCGACGCGGACGATGTCGAAGTGGGTGCCGGCCCAGTGAAGGCCCATCTCGCCGTCGGCCCCGAAGCGGATCGGCTTCCCGTGCTCCAGCTCCAGGTTCTTCTCGGCCCGCACCGAGCGCTCGGTGAAGTTCTCGAACGCCTTGTCGTTGAAGATGTTGCAGTTTTGGTAGATCTCCACGAAGGCGGTCCCCGCATGCGCCGCCGCCGCCTTCAGGGTCTCCATCAGGTGCTTCTGGTAGACGTCCACCGAGCGGGCCACGAAGGTGCACTCGGAGCCCAGGGCCAAGCTGATCGGGTTCAGGGGACGGTCCAGGGACCCGAAGGGCGTGGACTTGGTCCGCTTCCCCACCTCCGAGGTGGGCGAGTACTGGCCCTTGGTGAGCCCGTAGATCCGGTTGTTGAAGAGCAGGATCTTGAGCCCGATGTTCCGCCGCATGGCGTGAATGAGGTGATTGCCGCCGATGGAGAGGGCGTCCCCGTCCCCGGAGACCACCCAGACCTCGAGTTCCGGGTTGGTGATCTTGACCCCGGTGGCCACCGCCGGGGCCCGCCCGTGGATGGAGTGGAAGCCGTAGGTGTTCATGTAGTACGGGAAGCGGCTGGCGCAGCCGATGCCCGAGATGACCACGAACTTCTCGCGGGGAATACCGAGCTGGGGGAACACCGACTGCACCGCGTTCAGGATGGCGTAGTCCCCGCAGCCCGGGCACCAGCGGACCTCCTGGTCGGTCTGGTAGTCCTTCTTGGTCTGGGCCGGAGGGGCCGGGCTCCCCGACTTCTTCTTGGCCGTGGTGCTCATCGTGTGGCTCCTTCCAGCATGGCCTCGATCGTCTCCTGGATCTCCTCCACGGCCAGGGGACGCCCCTGGATCTTGTTCAGCCCCACCGCGTCGATCAGGAACCGGCTCCGGATCACGAACCGGAGCTGGCCGGTGTTGAGTTCCGGAATCAGGATCTGCTTGTGGCGGCGCAGGATGCCCTCCAGGTCCGGAGGCAGCGGGTTCAGGTGCCGCAGGTGGATCTGGGCCACCGGGAGCCCGCGCTCCACCGCGTCCCGGACCGCGCTGTGGATGGCCCCGTAGGTGCCTCCCCAGCCCACCACCAGGACTTCGGCGTTCTTCGCGCCGAAGATCTCGGTGGGCGGAATCTCCGCCGCCACCCGGTCCACCTTCTCGGCCCGGGTGCGGATCATATGCTCGTGGTTGGCCGGCTCGTAGTTCACGTTGCCGGTGACGTCCGCCTTCTCCAGCCCCCCGATCCGGTGCTCCAACCCGGGGGTGCCGGGCACGGCCCAGGGCCGGGACAGGGTTTCGGGGTCCCGCTGGTACGGGAAGAACGGCGCTCCGTTCTGCGGCTGGAAGTGCTTGGCCGGGATCTCGGGCAGCTCGGAAAGAGCGGGGATCCGGAACGGCTCGGTGCCGTTGGCCAGGTAGCCGTCACTCAGGAAGATGACCGGGGTCATGTACTTGACCGCGATCCGCGCCGCCTCGAAGGCCATCCAGAAGCAGTCGCTGGGGGTGGCCGCGGCCAGGATCGGGAGCGGGGACTCCGAGTGGCGGCCGAAGAGCGCCATCAGGAGGTCGGCCTGCTCGGGCTTGGTGGGAAGCCCGGTCGAGGGCCCCCCGCGCTGGATGTCCACGATGACCAGGGGCAGCTCGGTCATGACCGCCAAACCCATCCCCTCGCCCTTCAGCGCCATCCCCGGCCCGCTGGTGGTGGTGATGCCCAGGGCCCCGGCGAAGGACGCCCCCAGGGCCGAGGTCACGGCCGCGATCTCGTCCTCGGCCTGGAAGGTGACCACCCCGAAGTGCTTGTAGCGGCTGAGTTCGTGCAGGACGTCGCTGGCCGGGGTGATCGGATAGGAGCCCTGGAACAGGGTGAGCCCGGCCCGGTCGGCCGCGCACACGAACCCCAGCGCCAGGGCGGCGTTCCCGGAGATGCTGCGGTAGGTGCCGGGAGTCAGCTTGGCCTTGGGCACCTCGTAGATGCTCTGGAACAGCTCCACCGCCCTCGCGTACTCCAATCCCCCCTTCATGGCCAGGAGGTTGGCCTCGATGAGTTCCGTCCGGCTCTTGAACTTGGTCTCGATCCACTTCTCGGTGGTCTCGGTGGGCCGGTTGTAGAGCCAGTACATGACCCCCAGGGCGAAGAAGTTCTTGCAGCGGTCCTTCTCCTTGGGGGTGATGTCGACGGCGTCCAGGGCCTTCCGGGTGAGGTCGGTGAGCGGGATGCCGATCAGCCGGAACCCGTCCAGGCTGTGGTCCTCCAGCGGGTTGGTGGTGAAGCCCACCCGCTCCAGGTTCCTCTGGGTGAAGGCGTCGGTGTTCACGATGAGGATGCCGCCGGGCTTCAGGTCGGCCAGGTTGAGCTTGAGCGCGGCCGGATTCATGGCCACCAGCACGTCGGGCTTGGAGCCCGGAGTGTAGATCTCGTGGCTCGAGAAGTGGATCTGGAACCCGGAGACCCCGGGGAGTGTTCCCGCCGGGGCGCGGATCTCGGCCGGGAAGTCCGGGAGGGTGGCCAGGTCGTTGCCGGCCACCGCGGTGGTGTTGGAGAACTGCGTGCCCGTAAGCTGCATCCCGTCCCCGGAATCGCCCGCGAAGCGAATGACGGCGTCGTCCAGCTCGATGCGTCCCTTGTCGGCGGTCTTCCCTGCCATGGTCGGGTCGGATCCTTGTCGGCCGCGGAGAACCAGAAGAGCCGCACAGGCCCGCGGAAAGGCCGTCGTGCGGCACAAACGGTGACAGTTTAGGGTATCGGCGAACCGGGGGGGAACCCCCCCTCCGGGGTCCCGCGGAGACCGGGCCTCAGCGGCTCAGAAGGCGTTGCAGACGCCGGGCGTGGGCCCGGACGTCGGCATCGTCGTGGTCCTCGAAGTCCCGGGCCACCCTCAGGATCCGCCGGCGCTGGGTCTCGTTTCCCCGGCCGGTCCGGAAATAGGAGGCCAGCTGGCGCTCGGCCTGGCGGACGGCCGGCCCCGCGGCCGGGGCCCCGTCGGCCAGCCACTGGGCCATCTCCTCCAGGGTGTGGTCCGGGTGGCGCGGGTAGAGGCTCTGCCCCAGAACGTGGCCCAGGAGGCGCCGCACCCGGGGGTGGCGCTCCCCCCGCAGAAGGCGGAGCACCTTGAGCGCGGCCCGGGGTTCCTTCCGGGCCGGGATCTCCAGCCCGTGCAGCGCCGCCCAGCGCCGCCAGGGGTCCCGGTGGGCCAGCCACGGGGTCATGAGCCGGAACATGTCCCGGGGGGCCTGGGACCACATCCAGTACAGCTCCTCCATGATGGCCACCCAGGGCTTGCGGCCGGGGAGGGCGGCTACCCGACTCATCTCCCGGACGAAGGCGCGGGGGTTCTTGTCGTGGAGGAAGGCCCGGGCGTAGAGGACGGCGGTGCGGACGGCCAGGCGCCGGTCCGCCTCGTACCGCTCCAGGAATTCGTCGGAAGCCTCGCGGCGGGAGGTGCCGCACCGGGCCAGGGCGTAGCCGACCTCGTTCAGATGATCGAGGCCGCCGTCGGTGCAAAGCTGGACGAGTTCCCTGCGGGCGGCGGGTTCCGGCCACTCGTCCAACGCTTCCAGAACCTGTTCCCTGACTCTGGTCACACCGGCATGGGACTTCGAACGCAAACCGTTCCTCCGTGGACCGCGGCGAGGATCCATACTGCGGCCGACACGCGCATGATAGGAGGAGGTGGCGCGGAATTGCCAGAAAAAACGACGCCGGCGACGGCCGATCGGCCGGTGATTCATGAACGGCCGGACTAGACGGGCGACCCGGTCACCGGGAACGCGGCCTCGAGTTCCTCCCGGTCCTTGACCGACAGCCGGACGGAAACCGCCTTCACGTTCTCCTTGATCTGCTCCGGGGCGGTCGCCCCCACGATGGCCGAGGACACCGCGTCCTGCCCGAGGATCCAGGCCAGCGCCACCTGGGACGGCTTCTTTCCCCGCCGGCGGGCGACCTTCTCCAGGGTCGCCACCTTCTTGAGCTGCTCCGGGGCCAGGGACCGCTCCATGAAGGCGGCGGCCGGGGTGGTGGCCCGGCTCCCCTTGGGAGCCTTGCCCCGCCCGTACTTGCCGGTGAGCACCCCCTGGGCCAGGGGGGAGTAGACGATGAGCCCGATCCCCTCTTCCCGGCAGCGGGGGACGAGGGCCGGCTCCACCGTCCGGTCCAGGAGGTTGTAGCAGGGCTGGCTGGAGACGATCCGCTCCCAGCCGTTCCGCTCGCACAGGCGCTGGCACTCCACGTGCTGCTCGGTGGAGAAGTTGGACACCCCCAGGTAGCGGACCTTGCCCGAGCGGACGAGGTCGTTGAAGGCGGACAGGGTCTCCTCCAGGGGGGTGTCGTCGTCGGGGGCATGGGCCTGGTAGAGATCGATGTAGTCGAGGTTCAGGCGGCGGAGGCTGGCATCCGCCGCGTCCATCACGTGCTTGCGCGAGAGGCCGCGCCCCAGCGGGCCGTCCCAGACCCGTCCCATCACCTTGGTGGCCACGACGATCTCGTTCCGGGGGAGCTCGGGGAGGACCTCCCCCAGGACGACCTCGGCCTGGCCGTGGCTGTACACATCGGCGGTATCGAAGAAGTTGATGCCCCGGTCCCAGGCGGCCAGGATCACCTTGCGGGAGATCTTGGCGTCCACGGTCCCCCCGTAGGTGAGCCAGGAACCCAGGGAGATCTCGCTGACCTTGAGGCCGGAACGCCCCAGACGGCGGTAGTTCATGACGGTCCACTCCTCTCCTGCCGGCCCGCGCCTCCCGCCCGCGCCGGTGCGGGCGGCGTGCTGCCGACCGGCAAGACTAAAGGGGATCGGCCGGAACGGCCAGCCCGGACTGGCGGGACCGGATGAGTCATGTAGAATGGCCGCCGGGCTCCCCGCGCGCGGGAAGTCGCGGGCCGGAGCCGACGGAGGGAGTGGAGATGAACGTCGGTCTGGTCATCGTCGTCTCGCTGGTGCTCCTGGCCCTGGGATACCGGTACTACGGGGGCTACGTGGCCCGCACCCTGGGGGTGGACGACTCGCGCCCCACCCCCGCGGTGGCCCTGGCCGACGGCAAGGACTTCGTCCCCACCCGGACCCCGGTCCTCTTCGGCCACCACTTCGCCTCCATCGCGGCCGCGGGGCCGATCGTGGGGCCGACCCTGGCCGTGATCTACGGGTTCGTCCCCGCCTGGCTCTGGATCCTGGGGGGCGTGATCTTCATCGGGGCCGTCCACGACTTCGCCGCCCTCTACGTGAGCATGCGCGAGAAGGGCCGCTCCACGGCCGAGGTGGCCCGGGCCACCCTGGGCCGGAACGGGTTCCTGTTCTACGTGGCTTTCGCGCTGATCCTGTGCGTCCTGGTCTGCGCCGCCTTCCTGCAGCTGGCCGCGGTGGCCCTGACCTCGGTGCTCCCCCTGGCCACCCTGGGCCTGGGCGCCGACCAGACCCTGCTCCGGACCACGGTGGGAGCCGGCGGGGAACTCGAGGGGCACCTGGGGGGAATCGCCTCCACCTCGGTGGTGATCATGACGCTGCTGGCCCCGGTGGTGGGCTGGCTCCTCTACCGCAAGCGCGCCCCCATCCTGCTCATGAGCGTCCTGGCCCTGGGGATCGCCGCGGTCTCGGTCTGGGTGGGCTTCCGGCACCCGCTCGCGGTGAGCGCCAACCTGTGGATGGGGGTCCTGGCCGCCTACACCGCGGTGGCCGCGGCCATCCCGGTGTGGGTGGTGCTCCAGCCCCGGGACTTCGTGAACGTGCACTTCCTGTACCTGGGGCTGGTGACCATGGTGGCCGGGCTGGTGGCGGCCGGGTTCCGGGGGGTGGGGGTCGACGCCCCCAGCTTCCAGTTCACCCCCGAGGCCTTCGCGGCCATCGGCATGGTCTGGCCCTTCCTGTTCGTGACCATCGCCTGCGGCTCGGTCTCCGGAGCCCACGGCCTGGTCTGCGGAGGGACGACCTGCAAGCAGGTGGCCTCCGAGCGAAACGCCAAGATGGTGGGCTACGGCGGGATGCTCCTGGAGGCGGTGCTGGGCCTCTGCGTGGTGCTGGTGATCCTGGGAGGGCTGGGCTACTCCGGCTACCACGGCATCGTCTGGCCGGCGACCGGCCGCGGGAACGCCCCCCTGGCCTTCGCCCTGGGGGTGGGGATGACGCTCCAGAAGGGGTTCGGCCTCTCCTCGGTCTACGGAACGTTGTTCGGGATCCTGCTCCTGGAAGGGTTCGTGATCACCACCGTGGACACCATCATCCGGCTCTCGCGCTACCTGTTCGAGGAACTCTGGGCCACCCTGCTCCCGAATCCGCCCGCGCTCCTGCGGAACAAGGTCTTCAACTCGCTCCTGCCGGTGGCGGGGATGGTGTTCCTGGCCTACACCAACGGGTACAAGACGATCTGGCCGATCTTCGGTTCGGCCAACCAGCTCCTGGCCGCGCTCACGTTGATCGCGGTGACCGCCTGGCTGGTTCGCGAGGGGCGCTCCTTCCCCTTCGCGGCGATCCCGGCCGCGTTCATGCTCGTGACCACCTTCGCCTCGCTCTCGTTGTTGCTCCCGGGCTACGTGCGGACCGGGAAGTGGGCGCTGGCCACCGCCGACGTGGTGCTCTTCGCGCTCGCGATCGGCGTGGTGGCCCTCACCGTGCGCTTCTTCGCCGCCGAGCGGCGGAAGCGTCTGGCGGGAGCGGTCGGCGTGGGCGCCGGGGGGCGGTGAGGGCTACTCGATTCCCCCGGCCAGCAGCTTCGCCTTCCGCAGTGCGGCCTGCACCTGGGGCTGGAGCTCCGGATCCGCGTCCTTCCACAGATCTGCGAACTTCCGATAGTACTCGGCCGCCTTGGCCATCTCCCCGCGCGACTCGTGGAGTTCGGCCAGACGCCGGTAGCTTCCGGCCAGGAAGGAGGCGTCCCAGAAGAGCCGGAAGGCGGTGGGCCGGTTCACGTAGCGCTCGTAGGCGGCCAGAGCGGAGTCCGGCTGACCGGCGGCATCGTAGGCCAGGGCCAGGGCCGGCGTGAACCCGGTGACCATCCCTCCCGTCCGCTCCAGCTCCCTGAACTCGGTCACCGCCTCCCCCGCCCGTCCCTCGGCCAGGGCGATCGATCCCTGGGCGGCGTGAACCCCGGGCTCCCGCGACCGGACGACCCGGGGGTCCACCTCCTTGTGGAATGCCGCCAGCAGATCGCGGGCGCGTTTCGGATCCCCCACGACCGCGTAGGCCGCGGCCAGGTCCAGGTAGGGCCGATCCACCGGACGCATGGAACTCAGGGGATACCTCTCCAGGGCCCGGTCCAGCGCCGCCCGCCCCAGGTCGGGCTGCTTCCGCACGAACGCGTCGCTGAACGCGACCCCGGTCGCCGAGTCCAGGGCCTCGGAGACCCGGCCGGCCCGCTCGAAGGCGGCCACCGCCTCCCGGTCGTACTCCGCCGCCCGCTTCATCTGACCCCGGAGGGAGGCCAGGCTCTCCAGGACACCGTCGGCCATGGAGGTGAACATCGGGTTTCCCCGGGCTCCCTCGGCCAGGGCGGCGACCCGCGACTCCGCGGTGGCGTAGTCCCCCCACGCCGAAGCCATGAACGCCCCCAGGAGGTTCGCATTCGGGGACTCGGGGTAAGCCTTCATGGTTGCCGCATAGGCCGACTCCGCGTCCGCCCGCCGGTTCAGGGCGACAAGCGATCCGACCACGTTGAAATAGTTGTTGAGGGAGTGATCGACCGCGACGCCGCGCTTCGCGTATTCGAGGGACTTCCCGGCGTCCCCCATCTGGGCATAGACAAACGACAGGTTGTTGAGGGCGTAGGAATCCAGCGAATCCGCATCGAGCATCTGCCGGTAGGCGGCGATGGCCTGATCGTATTCCCGGAAGAACTCATGGTAGGAGGCGGCGGTGAGCAACCGCTCCCTGGGGGTGAGCCGGTCCCTCAACTCGTAAGCCCGGGTCAGGGCGTCCAGACGTCTGGACTCGTCCAGGCCGTAGTTGCCCAGGATGACCGCCAGCTTGCGGTAGGCCATGGCGAAGGTCGAGTCGAGCGCGGTGGCCTCCTCCAGCAACCGGACGGCCTGGCTCGACTCCCCCTGGAATTCCTCCACCCGCACCGCCTGGGAATACTTCTGAAGCGCCTCCAGGGAGTTCGTGGTGACCGCGGCCAGGTCGGACTGACTGCGAATGGACTTGAGTGACTCTCCGATCTTCTCCCGCACGCCTCTGGACAACCGGTCGACCGCGTCGATCAGACCGCTCGCATCCTTGGCCGTCTCCCGGTGGGCGGAGAGGACGTCGCCGGTCTCCGGGGCCAGGAGGCGCGCCGTCACGACGTAAGCCGGCCCGGTGGAGAGGATCTGCCCGGCCAGCACCGCTTTGATTCCGTCCCGGACCGCGATCTCCCGGGCCAGGTCCGTGTCCAACGGGGTGTCCTGGGGCTTCTCCATCCGCTCCAGCACCTGGGCGATCCGGCTGGCCGCCACCACCCGCACCGCGCGCGACTGGGCCAGGTCGATGCTAAGGGCCTCTTTCATGGTCTCGCCCAGGAGCGAGTCGGGAGTCTGGTTCTGGAAGTCGGCGACCAGGATCTCGTCCTCGCGATCCAGGATCCCCGCCGAGACGAGGGACGCCCCCGGCCCCACTCCCATGGCCCGCGAGATCATGTACCCGCCGGTGACCAGGGACCAGAGACCGAAGGCGACGACGCCGCCCAGGATCGTCTTCCTCCAGGTGAGCCGGCGCGGGGCGCCGCCGGAGGCGCCCTGGAC
>Ga0307424_1000853_pt1 | contig 16205 bp, 12 predicted proteins | sample SalMarWE160320MG_FD_202157 | JGI IMG/M metagenome (GOLD analysis project Ga0307424, IMG submission 202157) | Salt marsh sediment microbial communities from the Plum Island Ecosystem LTER, Massachusetts, United States - WE1603-20 | ecosystem: Environmental > Aquatic > Marine > Intertidal zone >... | reverse complement strand
ATCTCGCCCATGCGCTCCGGCGTGAGGTCGATGCGGACGCCCAGCGCCTCCAGCACGTCCGCGCTCCCGCTGCGGGACGTGAAGGAGCGGTTGCCGTGCTTCGCCAGGCGCACGCCGGCACCCGCCGCCACGAGCGCGGCCGCGGTGGAGATGTTGAACGTCGTGATCCGTCCCCCGCCCGTGCCGGCGGTGTCCACCAGGGTCGCCGGGTCGGAGGCCGGCACGCGCACCATCGCCTTGCGCAGCGCCCGGACGGCGCCGGCCACCTCCGGGGGGCTCACGCCCTTGGCGCGCAGGCCCACCAGGAAGCCGGCCATCTGGATCTCCGTGGCGGTGCCGGTCATGAAGAGATCGAAGGCCCCTTCCGACTCCTCGGCCGTGAGGTCTTCCCCCTCCGCCACCTTCTCGATCAGGCGGGTCAGATCGACCGGTTCGCCCTTGGTCGCACGGCGGGTCAAGAGGTCCTCCTTGCAGTGGGTGGCCGGAGCCCGAAATCCTAATTCCCATGCGGTTTTCCGGTCAATGTGCGGGGCCGCCGCATCTGTTGACATCCACCCCCCTCGGCCTACCTTTCCGCCGTGGAGACACCCGACTCGATCCGCCTGCGGCTCACCGTCCACTACGACGGCTCCCACTTCCACGGCTGGCAGTTCCAGCCGGATCAGAGGACGGTCCAGGGCGAGCTCGAATCGGCCCTCTCCCGGCTCGCCGATGGGCGGCGCGCGGTGGTGGGCTCGGGGCGGACCGACACAGGCGTGCACGCCACCGGCCAGGTCGCTTCCGTGGACATGCCCCCACGGTGGGTCCCCACCGAGCTCCACCGTGCGCTCAACGCGGTCCTCCCCCACGACGTCTGGGTCCAGGACGTCCGCCCGGTGCGCCGCGATTTCCATCCCCGCTACGACGCGCTGGCCCGCACGTACGTGTACCGCGTGGGAACGGTCGCGGAATCGCGCTCACCCTTCCACCGTCCGTGGTGCTGGGCGCTCGCGGAGCCGCTGGACCTCGGCGCGCTGTCTTCCCCGGCCGGCCTCCTGGTCGGGGAGCACTCCTTCCGCTCGTTCGCCAAGGCCGGGCAGCCCGAGCGCGGCGACCGCTGCCGCGTCTCGTCCGCTGCGTGGGAGGGGTGGGAGCTGGGGGTGCGCTTCACGATCACGGCGGACCGCTATCTGCACCACATGGTCCGATACCTGGTGGGCACCATGGTGGACATCGCTCGGGCCGGCCGACCGCCCGGAGACCTGGCCCGCCTCCTCGACTCCGAGCCCGGTCTCGAGACCTCGCCACCCGCCCCGCCTGAAGGGCTCTTCCTCGCCAGAGTGGAGTATCCAGACCACGTGCACGACGTGGAATCGACGACGCCTGAAGCACGGAGCGCGACAACCGCATGAAGATCTTCCTCGATACCGCGGACCTCTCGGAGATCCGCCGCGCCGCGGACGCCAACCTCATCGACGGAATCACCACGAATCCGTCCCTGATCGCCCAGGTGGCCGGCGACAAGGATCCCAAGGAGATCTACAGGGAGATCTGTGAGGTCGTGGACGGGCCGGTGAGTGCCGAGGTCGTGGCCAAGGACAAGGACACGATGGTCACGGAGGGCCGGAAGCTGGCGGCGCTCCACGACAACATCGTCGTCAAGGTGCCCTTGACGGAGGACGGACTGAAGGCCTGCCGGGCACTGGGCCAGGAAGGCATCCGGACCAACGTGACGCTGTGCTTCTCCGTGTCGCAGGCGCTCTTGGCGGCCAAGGCGGGCGCGACGTTCGTCTCGCCCTTCGTGGGGCGCATCGACGACGTCTCCGGAGAGGGGATGCAGCTCATCCACCAGATCCGGCAGGTGTACGACAACTACGGCCTCGACACCGAGATCCTGGCCGCTTCCCTGCGCCACCCGATGCACGTCGTCGAGTCGATGCTGATCGGCGCCGACTGCGCGACGATGCCCCCAAAGGTGCTCTGGCAGCTCGCCAAGCACCCCCTGACCGACAAGGGGCTCGACGCGTTCATCGCGGATTGGAACAAGCTGGGCGCCGAGATCTAGTATCGGGAGTCGGGACACTTCGAGAGGGACGAGGTACGATGAGAACGTGGCGTCGAGGGACGGCGACACTGATGGTCGCGGCGTGGCTGGGCGCGTGCGCTCCTGACGGAGGCGCCGTGGCAGGCACGGCGCAGGCGGCGGAGGCGGAATCCGGCTCCGTCAGCAGCCTCGCAGCGCAGGAGCTCCAGGCTCCGACGGCCGCTCCGAAGCAGGCCCAGGTGGCTTCCTCCTCGGTCGACGCGTCGCGGCGAACCGCGATCGTCCAGGCCGCGAACCGCGTGGCCCCCGCCGTGGTGAACGTGAGCGTGATCTCGCGCGAGACCGTCCAGCCCCGGGGCATGTGGGAGAGCCTCTTCCTCCAGCCCGGGAGGCAGCGCCGCGCCGCGGGCTTCGGATCGGGCGTGATCGTGCGCCCCGATGGCATCATCCTGACCAACGACCACGTGGTCCGGAACGCCGACAAGATCAAGGTCACGCTCCCCGACGGACGGGACTTCGACGCCCAGCTCGTGGGCAGCGACCAGGTCGCCGACATCGCCGTGCTGCGCATCGACGGCCAGAACCTCCCCGTCGCGCCCCTGGGGACCAGCGAGGGGCTCATGATCGGCGAGTGGGCGGTGGCGATCGGCAACCCGTTCGCCAACTACTTCTCGGACGCGGAGCCGACGGTGACGGCCGGCGTGGTCTCGGCCGTGGACCGCAACATCGTGCCGTCGTCGGACGAGGAGGGCTTTTACCTCGGGATGATCCAGACAGACGCCTCGATCAACCCGGGCAACTCCGGCGGTCCCCTGGTGAACGCGCTCGGTCAGGTGATCGGTATCAACGCGTCGATCTTCACCCGCAGCGGCGGCAGCGAGGGGATGGGATTCGCGATCCCCATCGACCGCGCGCTGCGCATCGCCGACGACCTGGTGGACCACGGCGAGGTCCGACGCGCCTGGGTCGGCCTGGACGTCGAGCCGGTCGAGGCCGACGAGTGGGGGCGCACGCGGGGCGTGCGCGTCGCCAGGGTCGCCCCGGGATCACCGGCCGACCAGGCCGCCATCGAGGTCGGCGACCGGCTGCTGCGCGCCAACGGACGGGCGCTCGCCGCGCCCCTCGACTTCGAGGCCGTGCTCCTCGACATGCGTGCCGGCGACACGCTCTCGCTCGACATCGACGGGCAGTCGCGTCCGGTGCGCATGACGGCCGCCGGCCTCCCCTCGGTGAGGGCCGAGCGCGTGACGGTGCTGCAGGACATGCAGCTCATCACCGTGACGCCACAGATCCGGGCCGAGCGCGGGATCGTGAACGAGGAGGGTGCGCTCATCGCGTCGATCTCCGACGGGCTGTCGGCGCAGCTCGGGCTGCAGGCCGGAGACGTGCTGATCCAGGTCAACCGCACGCGCGTCACGAGCGCGGAGGACGCGAAGCGGATCTTCGAGGGGCTGCGGGGCCAGGGGGCCGTCCGCATCTACGTCGAGCGCAACGGAGGCTACATCGCCCGTGATCTCTACTGGCGCCGCTGAGGCGCCCCCCGACGAAAGGGTCGCCGTGACCGAGAGCCACAACCGCTATCTGCACCCCCTCTCCGACCGGTACGCCTCGGGGGAGATGCAGGAGATCTTCTCGCCGGCACGCCGCTTCGGCACGTGGCGGCGACTCTGGCTCGCGCTGGCCGAGTCCGAGCGCGAGCTGGGGCTGCAGATCCCGGAGGCGGCGCTCGACCAGATGCGCGCCGCCCTAGACACCCTCGACCTGGAACGGGCGGCCGAGTACGAGCGACGGTTCCGGCACGACGTGATGGCGCACGTGCACCTCTTCGGCGACGACGCGCCGGCAGCCCGCCCGATCATCCACCTGGGCGCGACCAGCGCGTTCATCGGCGACAACACCGACCTCGTGCTCCACCGCGAGGCTCTCGGGTTGGTGCGCGATCGCGTGGTCCGGTGCGTCGCCGCGCTTGCCGACTTCGCCCGCCGCCACGCGGACCTGCCGACGCTGGGCTACACGCACTTCCAGCCCGCGCAGCCCACCACGGTGGGCAAGCGGGCGACGCTGTGGATCCAGGACTTCCTTCTGGACCTGGAGGAGATCGAGTTCCGGCTCGACAGGCTGCGCTTCCGCGGCGTGAAGGGAACCACCGGCACCCAGGCGTCCTTCCTCGAGCTGTTCGGCGGGGACCACGCGAAGGTCGACGCCCTCGACGAAGCGGTCGCGCGGCGCATGGGCTTCGAGTCCTCGTACGCGGTGACCGGCCAGACGTACACGCGCAAGGTCGACTTCCAGATCCAGTCCACACTGGCGGGGGTCGCGGTTTCGGCCTCGAAGCTCGGTCACGACCTGCGCCTGCTGGCGCACCTGCGCGAGGTGGAGGAGCCCTTCGAGCCCGAGCAGATCGGCTCGTCCGCGATGCCGTACAAGCGTAACCCCATGCGGGCCGAGCGCATCTGCGCGCTCGCCCGCCACGTCATCACGCTGGCGCAGGACCCGGCCTTCACCGCCGCCACGCAGTGGCTGGAGCGCACGCTGGACGACTCCGCCAACCGGCGGCTCTCCATCCCGGACGCCTACCTGTCGCTCGACGGCACGCTGGTCCTGGTGCAGAACGTGGCCGCGGGGCTGCGCGTGAACCCGGAGGTGGTGCGCCGCAACCTGGCCGAGCACCTTCCGTTCATGGCCACCGAGACGATCCTCATGGACGCCACCGCCCGAGGAGGAGACCGTCAGGACCTGCACGAGCGCATCCGGCGCCACTCGATGGAGGCGGCCCGCCGCATGAAGGAGGAGGGCGCGGAGGCCGACCTCCTGGAGCGCATCGCGACGGACGACGCCTTCGGGATGAGCGCCGAGGAACTGGACACGCTGGTCGATCCACGCCGATTCGTGGGGCGGGCACCGGAGCAGGTCGCGCGCATCCTCGACGAGTGGGTCGCGCCGGTGCTTGCACACTACGAGGCCCGGGCGAGCCGGGTCGGGGAGGCTGAAGTCCGTGTCTGACACGCCCCTGCTCCACACCGACCTCGAGGACCTCGCGCTCCTGCACCGCGGGAAGGTGCGGGACGTATACGAGGTGGACGACGACACCCTGCTGATGGTGGCCTCCGACCGGGTGAGCGCCTTCGACGTGATCATGGACCGTCCGGTCCCGCGCAAGGGCGAGGTGCTCACGCTCATCACGGCGTGGTGGCTGACGCAGCTGGAGGGCCGCGTGGACCACCACCTCCTGGCCGTCGATCCCGACGAGATCGTCGCGCACCACCCCCGGCTCGGGCCCAGCCGGGCGTCGTGGGAACGACGTGCCATGCTGGTGCGCCGCACGCGCCCGGCGCTCGTCGAGTGCGTGGTGCGGGGCTACATCTCGGGCTCGGCGTGGAAGGAGTACGGCCAGCGAGGCACCCTCGCCGGAGAGCCGCTTCCCGCGGGTCTCCGGGAGTCGGACCGACTGGAGCCGCCGATCTTCTCGCCCGCCACGAAAGCGCAGGAGGGCCACGACGAGAACATCACCTTCGCGCAGGCCGGGGAGATCCTCGGTGTCGAGGTGGCGAGGCGCCTGCGCGGGCTGTCGCTCGAGATCTACGCATTCGGCCGCGACGTCGCCGCCGAGCGCGACATCATCCTGGCCGACACGAAGTTCGAGTTCGGCCACGACGCGGGTGGACGGCTCCTGCTCATCGACGAGGTCATGACGCCGGATTCTTCGCGCTTCTGGCCGAAGGAGCACTACGCGCCGGGTCGCGGCCAGCCGTCGCTGGACAAGCAGCCCGTCCGTGACTGGCTCGACGCCCTCGAAGGATGGAACAAGGCACCGCCCCCACCCGAGCTTCCGGACGAGGTGGTCGAGGCGGCCTCCGAGCGCTACCAGGACGTCTTCCGCCGCCTGACCGGCAGCACGCTCGATGCCTGGGACCTCCCGCGCTTCGGGAACGGAAGATGAGGTTTGCCCGCGAGGGCGTGCCCTTCATCGCCGGCGCCGCCCTGCTGGCTGCGGCCGCCTGGCTGGGCGCCTCCACCGGCCTGGGGGGCGCGTGGACGGGGGCCCTCGCAGGCGTGCTCACGGTCCTGGCGCTCTTCACCATCTGGTTCTTCCGCGACCCGCGCCGTCCGATCCCCGGTGCGCCCGGCCTGGTCGTGGCCCCCGGCGAGGGTCGGGTGATCCTGGTCGGGGAAGCCGACGAGCCCACGTATCTCGGAGGGCGCTGCCGGAAGATCTCGATCTTCCTGAGCATCTTCGACGTGCACGTGCAGCGCGCGCCCATGAGCGGTACGGTGGAGCATCGGTCCTACAAGCCGGGAGCGTACGCGGTAGCCTGGCTCGACAAGGCATCGGAGGACAATGAGCAGGCCTCCATCGGCCTGGCGACGCCGCAGGGAAGGGTCCTCGTCCGGCAGATCGCGGGTCTGGTGGCGCGCCGCATCGTCACCGATCCGGCGGAGGGGGATCGGGTCGAGCGCGGCCAGCGCATCGGCCTGATCCGCTTCGGCTCCCGCGTGGACCTCTTCCTCCCCCTGGAGTGGGAGGTCGCGTGCGCGGTGGGCGATCGCGCCCGCGTGGGCGTCACCGTCCTGGCCCGCCAGCCCGTGGAGGCGCCCGCATGAAGACGCCTCGACCGCCCCGCAAGGAGACGCTCCAGAGGGGCGTCATCATTCTCCCCTCCGCGTTCACCCTCGGGAACCTCTTCTTCGGCATCCACGCGATCGTGGCCGCCACCCGCGGGGACCTTGCCTGGGCAGGATGGTCGATCATCTTCGCGGGCATCCTGGACATGCTGGACGGGCGGATCGCTCGCTTCACGCGGACCGGATCGCGCTTCGGCGCCGAGCTGGACTCGCTTGTCGACGCGATCTCCTTCGGGGTCGCGCCCGGCTACATCATGTACCAGATCTACTTCTCGGACACGCAGTGGAGCTGGACGCTCTCCTACGTATACATCACCGCGGTCGTCGTGCGGCTGGCCCGCTTCAACATCGAGCAGGGCGGCGAGGCGAAGCGCTACTTCCACGGCCTGCCGTCCCCTGCGGCTGGTATGCTGCTCGCTTCCTTCTACCCGTTCAGCCGGACGCCCTTCTTCCAGCAATACCTGGTCAGCATGCCCTGGCCGCAGATCACGGGCGTGTCCGTGGTGCTTCTCGGCGTCCTCCTGGTGAGCCACATCCCCTACGCCAAGGTGCCGCGCATCGGACTGCGCACCCCGCGAGGGCTTGCGCTCACCGCCTTCGTGATCGCCTGCATCTTCGCGGCCGTTATCATCCCGCAGTACTTCTTCTTCACCTACCTCCTGCTCTACATCGTGTGGGGGCTGGTGAAATCAGCCCTCCTCGGCCTCCAGGAGCGCCTCCCCGGAGGCGACCCGCTCCTGGACGAGGAGGAGGACGACCACGGTTCCGAGGTGCGCGTGCTGGACTACGGCGCCCTCGGCCCCCTCTCCCCCACCCCCGTGGGGGAGCCCGACGACGACAACGAGGACGACAACGAGGAGGAACGGGCTTGAGCCGCTTCCGGCTGGAGATCCGCGTGAAGCCGCGCCCCGGGCTGCTGAACCCGGAGGGCAAGGCCATTCACCACGCCCTCAACTCGCTCGGGTGGAGCGAGGTGTCCGACGTGCGCGTCGGGAAGGCCATCTACGTCGACCTCGAGGCCCCGTACGCCGACGGCGCCGTCGAGGCGGCCGAGGCGATGTGCCGGAAGATCCTGGCGAACCCGGTCACCGAGGACTTCGAGGTCGCCGTGGTTGCCGAGGCCGAGGAGGCACGCACATGAAGGTCGCCGTGGTCACCTTTCCAGGCTCCAACTGCGACTACGACCTCTACAAGGCCATCCAGCAAGTGGGCGGCGAGCCCACCTTCGTCTGGCACAGGGAGCGCGGCCTCGACGGCTTCGACGCCGTGATGCTCCCCGGCGGCTTCTCCTACGGTGATTACCTGCGCGCCGGCGCGATCGCGCGCATGAGTCCCGTCATGGAGGACGTCGTGGCCTTCGCCGAGGGGGGAGGGCCCGTGCTCGGTGTCTGCAACGGCTTCCAGATCCTGTGCGAGGCCGGCCTCCTGCCGGGCGCGCTGGTGAAGAACGCCTCGCTCCGCTTCGAGAGCCGTGACGTGCTGCTGCGGGTGGAGAACACGGGCAACCTGTTCACCGCCGACTACGAGGTCGGGGACGTCCTGCGCGTCCCCATCGCGCACGGCGAGGGCAACTACCAGGCCGACGAGGGGACGCTGGAGCGCCTGGAGGGCGAGGGCCGGGTGATCTTCCGCTACGTGGACGCCGCCGGCGCCGCGACGGATGCGGCCAATCCCAACGGGTCGCTCCGCAACATCGCGGGGATCGTGAACGAGCGCGGCAACGTGCTGGGGATGATGCCTCACCCCGAGCGCGCCATGGAGCCGTTGCTCGGCTCCTCGGATGGCGTGGGGGTGTTCACGTCGCTGTCCCGGAGCCTGGTGCCGGCGACCTCCTGAGGACCCCATCGAAGAACCTGCCGACCGGAAAGGGCTGATCCATCGTGAGCACGGCTGAGGGTGTGACCCGCGTTCCACCGCGCGCGGGCGATCCTGATATCACCCCGGAGGTCGTGGCGGGCCACGGCCTCTCGGAAGAGGAGTTCGAGCGCATCGTCCGCATCCTCGGACGGGAGCCCACGTTCACCGAGCTGGGCGTGTTCAGCGCCATGTGGTCGGAGCACTGCGGCTACAAGAACTCGAAGCGGATGCTCCGCCTCCTCCCGACGCAGGCGCCGTGGGTGATCCAGGGGCCGGGCGAGAACGCGGGCGTCATCGACATCGGCGACGGCTTCGCCCTGGCCTTCAAGATCGAGTCGCACAACCACCCCTCCGCGGTCGAGCCCTACCAGGGCGCCGCGACGGGCGTGGGCGGCATCCTGCGCGACATCTTCACGATGGGAGCCCGGCCCATCGCGGTACTGGACTCGCTGCACTTCGGCGACCTCGCCTCGGGACGGGTGCGCTACCTCTTCTCCGGCGTCGTGGCGGGCATCGGCGACTACGGCAACTGCACGGGGATCCCCAACATCGGTGGCGAGACGTTCTTCGACCGTGGCTACGAGGGCAACCCGGTCGTCAACGCGATGTGCCTCGGGCTCCTGAAGCAGGACCAGCTCATCCGGGCGTCCGCCTCCGGTACCGGAAGCGCGCTCATGGCTGTCGGAGCGCGCACCGGCCGGGACGGCATCCACGGAGCGACGTTCGCGTCCGAGGAGCTGAGCGCCGACTCCGACGAGGCCAGCCGCCCCCAGGTCCAGGTGGGTGACCCCTTCACGGAGAAGCTGCTGCTGGAGGCGAGCCTCGAGCTCATCGCCAGCGGCGCGATCACCGGCATCCAGGACATGGGCGCGGCGGGGATCACCTCCTCCGCGTCGGAGATGGCGGGCCGCGGCGGGAGCGGCGTCGAGATCGACACGGCGCGCGTCCCGGTGCGGGAGCCCGGCATGACCCCGTACGAGATCCTCCTGTCGGAGTCGCAGGAGCGCATGCTCGTGGTGGCCGAGCCGGGGAAGGAGGCCGAGGTGCACCGCATCCTCGAGAAGTGGGAGCTCGAGGCCGCGGTCATCGGCCACGTCACCGACGACGGCCGCTTCCGCGTGCTGGAGGATGGCCGCGTCGTGGCCGACATCCCGGCGCTGCCCCTCACCGAGGGGTGCCCCACCTACGAGCGGGAGGGCGTCGAGAGCCCGGACGTGCAGACGCTGCGCTCCATGGACCTGAGCGAGCACGCGAAGCCGTCCGGGGACCTGAGCGCGCTCTTCCTGCGCATGGTCGGCTCCCCGAACGTCGCCTCGAAGCGGTGGGTCTACGGCCAGTACGACACCACCGTGCGCACGTCCACCGCGGTGCGCCCCGGTGGCGACGCCGGCGTCGTCCGCATCCGCGGGACGCGGCGCGCCGTGGCCGCGACCACGGACTGCAACGGACGCCACGTCTACCTCGACCCGGGGGTGGGCGCCCGCGCTGCGATGGCCGAGGCGGCGCGCAACCTCGTGTGCGTGGGGGCGCTGCCCACGGCGATCACGAACAACCTCAACTTCGGCAACCCGCTCAAGCCGCACATCTACCACCAGTTCCGCGAGGCGGTGCTGGGGATGGCGGAGGCGTGTCGGATCTTCGAGACGCCGGTGACGGGGGGCAACGTCTCCTTCTACAACGAGACGGACGGGCGGGCGATCTATCCGACGCCGGTCATCGGGATGGTGGGCGTCGTGGAGGACGTGGACGACATCACGCCGCAGGCCTTCCGGACAGCGGGCGATTCCGTGATCCTCCTGGGCCGGAACACCGACGAGCTAGGTGGGTCGGAATACCTGTACGTGACCGCGGACCTCGTGGCGGGCGCGCCTCCGGCGGTCGACCTCCTGGCAGAGCGGAGCCTGCAGCAGGCGGTGCTCGCCATGATCCGCGCGCGGAAGATCCGCTCCGCCCACGACTGCGCCGAGGGAGGGCTCGCCTGCGCCCTCGCCGAGTCCGCCGTCGGCTTCGGAGAGGACCCGTGGGGCGTGGACGTCACCCTGGACGACGACCTCCCCCCGGTGGCCGTGCTCTTCGGAGAGGCCAACGGACGGGTGGTGGTCTCGTCCGCGCCGGAAGACGCCGCGGAGGTACTGCGGATCGCGGAGCGGCACGGGATCCCGGCCCGGCGCATCGGTACCGTCGGCGAGATCGGCGGACCGTTCCGCATGCACGTGAAGAACGCACAGGTGGAGGTCGACGCCATGCGCATAGCCGACGCCTTCTACGGAGCGATCCCCGCGATCATGGACGCTCCGGCCATATCGGGAGTGTAGCATGCACCGTTCGCTGCCCGTCCTCGCGCACCCGCCGACGCGCGCCGAAGCGCGGCCGGCCACCCACGAGCTCGACGATCGGCCGCACGAGGAGTGCGGCGTCGTCGCGGTGAGCGGCGTGGACGGCGCCGCCGAGCTCGCCTTCCTGGCGCTCTACGCCCTGCAGCACAGGGGCCAGGAAGCCGCCGGGATCGTCGCCGTGGGCGAAGACGGCGTCACCCGCAAGCACAAGGGTGCGGGGCTCGTGTCCGAGGTTTTCGACGCCGGGATCCTGTCCCGGCTCGAGGGGAAGACGGCCGTGGGGCACGTGCGCTACTCGACGGCCGGCGGCAGCAACATCGAGAACGTCCAGCCCATCACCGCGCGGTTCGCGCGCGGGGACATGGCCCTCGCACACAACGGTAACCTCACCAACCAGCGCGACCTGCGGAACCGCCTGGTCGAGGAGGGGGCGATCTTCCGCACCACGTCGGACTCGGAGATCCTCGTCCACCTCATCGCCAAGTCGCGCCACGACACCGTGGACGCGCAGGTGGACGACGCGCTCACACACCTCGAGGGCGCATTCTCCCTCGTGCTGTCCATCGACGAGACCGTGTACGCGGTCCGGGATCCGAGGGGCTTCCGGCCCCTGGTGCTCGGGAAGCTGAACGGAGGCACGATCGTCACCAGCGAGACGTGCGCGCTCGACATCCTCGGCGCCGAGTACGTGCGGGACATCGCGCCGGGTGAGGTGCTGAAGGTCCGCGGGAGCAAGCTGCGGAACCTACGCCCCCTCCCCGCGGCGGACCGCGCCGCGCCCTGCATCTTCGAGCTCGTGTACTTCGCGCGCCCCGACTCGCGCATCTCGGGACGGAGCGTCGACCGCGCCCGCAGGGCCTTCGGCCGGCGCCTCGCGTGCGAGCACCCGGTGGAGGCCGACGCGGTCATCGCCGTGCCGGACAGCGCCAACTCGGCGGCGCTCGGCTTCGCCGAGGAGAGCGGCATCCCCTTCGAGCTCGGGCTCCTGCGCAACCATTACGTGGGGCGCACGTTCATCCTGCCCGCACAGAAGGCCCGCGACTTCGGTGCGCGCATGAAGTACAACCCCGTCCGCGAGGTCCTCGCCGGAAAGCGGATCGTCGTCGTGGACGACTCGCTCGTGCGCGGCACCACCAGCCGCAGCCTGGTGCGCATGCTGCGCGCGGCCGGAGCGTCCGAGGTGCACTTCCGCATCGCCAGCCCGCCGGTCCGCTTCCCCTGCTTCTACGGCATCGACATGCCGACCAAGAGCGAGCTGATGGGCTCGCAGATGGAGATCCCCGAGATCGAGCGGAAGCTGGGTGTGGAGTCCCTCGGCTACCTGTCCCTGGAAGGGATGGTGGAGGCGGTGGAGGAGGGGGCCCCGTATTGCACAGCCTGCTTCTCCGGGGACTATCCCTCCGCGCTCGTCGACGTCGAGCGCGGGCTCGCGTCCGTCGAGGGGCCGGCGGGTTGCTGACGCCGTCGGACGAGCAGCTCCTCCGGCTCCCCAAGGCGGAGCTGCACGTCCACCTGGACGGTAGCATCCGTCCGGAGACGATGCTCGACCTGGCGCGCTCCCGCGGCGCGCCGCTCCCCGCCTCCGACCCGGAGGCGCTCGCCCGCCACATGCTGGTGGACGACGCGCATAGCCTGGAGGAGTACCTGGCGCGCTTCGTCCTCACGCTCTCCGTGATGCAGGACGCCGAAGCGCTGGAGCGCATCGCCCGGGAGCTCACCGAGGACCACGCGCGGGACGGCGTGCGTTACGCGGAGGTGCGCTTCTGCCCGGCCCTGAACACCGAAGGCGGGTTGAGCTCCGACGAAGTGCTGGACGCCGTCCTGGCGGGCCTGGACCGGGCCGAGGCGGACCTCGGGGTGCGCTCGCGGGTGATCGTGTGCGCGCTGCGCACGCTGGACCCCTCGGTGTCCGTCGAGATGGCCGAGCTGGCCGTGGCCTACCGGGACCGTGGTGTGGTGGCCTTCGACCTCGCCGGCGCCGAGGCTGGCAACCCCGTGCGCGAGCACCTGGAGGCGTTCGACGTGGTCCGCCGGGCGGATCTCCCGGTGACCGTGCACGCAGGCGAGGGGTTCGGGTCGCCCTCCATCCGCGAGGCCGTGCACCTCGCGGGTGCCTCGCGCCTGGGCCACGGCACGCGTCTCTACGAGGACCCCGAGCTCGAGGCGCTCGTGCGCGACCGAGCCATCCCCCTCGAGGTGTGCATCACGTCGAACGTGCAGACCGGCGTCTCACCGTCGTACGGGCAGCACCCCGTCCGCCGGTACTACAACGAGGGGATCCCGGTCGTGCTGTGCACCGACAACCGCCTCATGTCGGGCACGACGGTGACGCGGGAGTATGCGCACGCACGCGACCACCTGGGCTTCGGGTGGGAGGAGCTGAAGGCCCTTGCCCGCACGGGCTTCGCCGAGGCATACCTCCCGCCGGAGGAGAAGCGGGCGCTGCTGGCGGAGGTGGAGACGGCCACCGCCCGCCTGGGCTGATCGCCCTCACCCCCCGGTTCGTCCTTCCCCCAAAGCGAGAGCCCCCGCCCGGCTTGCGCCGGACGGGGGCCTCGAGACCTGCCGAAGCAGGGTTGGGGTCAGGTCATCAGTTGGTGCCGTTGATCACGGTGACGACCCCGCCGCCGTGCGGATCCGACACCAGCAGCGTGCCGGTCGCGGCGTTCAGGCCCATCGCCACCACGTTGATGGCCGTGCCGTCACCGATCGCCGCCACGTCGTCCGACGTCACCGTGAACGTCCAGGTGTACGTCCGATCGGAACCATCGTCCGTCAGCGCGGCTGACGAGGCGTTGATGCTGCCGATCAGGTACCACGCGTTGGTGTCCGTGTAGTACCCGCCGGTCGGGATGTTGACGTAGATGTAGATCACGCCGGAAGCGCCGAACGGGTTCGCGTACGTGCCCGACGCACCCATCGCGGTGATCTCGAAGTCGACCGACGTGACGTCCGTCCCGTCCGGCGCGACGTCGCAGGCCGTGCTGCCCTGTCCGTTGCACAGGTCATAGTCGTCGTCGGTGTTGATGGCCCAGTCCTGGGTAGCCGGTGCGAAGCTCGCCGCCTTGTCGGTCGGGTCGACCGTGCCGGCGAGGAAGTTGTTGCCGGCTGGCAGCGACTGGTTGCCCGCGGCGTCCGTCGTGATGGCCTGCACGTTCGTCGCCAGACCCACGTCGCCGCTCGGCACGCCGGCCGGCGCCAGCTCGCGCGCGACGACGGCCTTGTTAAGCGTCAGCACCGCCGAACCGCTCGTCGGGAAGTTCATGTCCCAACGATTTCCGTCACCCACGTCCACGTTCTCGCCGAACGGCAGGAAGACACCGTCTCCCGTACCCGAGCCGGCCGCCGTCTCGAAGTCCGTCCCGAAGGCGACAGACCACAGCTCGTGGTTGTCCGTCACCGGCGCGCTATACGTGACCGCCTGGTTCGCGATCACCTGCGGCGGCAGCGCCACGTTCTGCGTCAGGGGCCGCTCCGCGTCCACCAGCGCCATGCGCTGGATGTGCGTCGTGGTCCGGTTGCCGGCCTGGTCCTGGTCGACCGCGTCGAACATCCAGATGCCGGCGTCCTGGCCGATGTCGTTCGGGTAGCACGGATCGCCATTGTCCGGCGTGGAGCCGTCGCAGGCCGGGATGAACGACGGGAGGTTGATCGCACCGCCGTCTGCGTCGTCCTGCGCGATCGCGTAGAACGGGTCTTCGCCCGCCGCGTACAGCACCAGGTACCCGGAGATCGGGACGCTGGAGAAGCCCGCCCGGTCTTCGGTGGCGCTGAAGCTCAGGTCGAGACCCGGGCCCCCATTCGCGATGTTGTAGATGATCTTGTCCGGCTCGGAGGCCGCCGAGAGCTTGAACGCCGTCGGCATCGTGTTGTCGAAGCCGAACGTGTCGGCGTCGTTGGAGTCGCCGTTGCCCGACAGCTGCACGACGGTCTGGTTGCCGACCTTGTCGGTGTAGACCACGTAGACCGTGTACTCGTCGTTCGTGAAGCTCAGGTCCAGACCGGCGTCACCGGCCGTCTCCACCGGCGTACCGGCGATGACGTCCGCCTCGTCGTCACCCGCGGCGCCCACGTAGAACTCCGTGGTGCCGATGCCCGCGCCGTCGTCGCCCGGATCGTCGACCAGACCGTCCGCGAACGCGTAGTCCGCGCCGACCCAGTTGTTCGAGCAACACGCGGTACCGGACTCCCACTCGATGACCTGGTCGGTCAGCTCGAGCGGCACGTCCCACGGACCCACCTCGTCGATGTTGTGCGTCATGCCGTTCGGGCCCGAAGCGAGCGTCCCATTGAGCACGGCCGCCGACGTACCGTCGTCGTACAGCGCGCCGCCGACCTCGAAGACGTCGTCGTCGGCGTCGCAGCTCTCGTAATCCCAGAGCGGCTCCGTGTCGTCCGCCGCCGAGAACACCACGTCGCCGGGGAACTCGTCGGCCGTGATGGTTTCGTCGAAGCCCTCACAGCCGTAGAAGGTCACGGCCGCCGTAGAGAGCGTCTTCCCGGAATAGAGCACCACCAGCAGGTGGACCGTCTGGTCGCCGCCGTACCACAGCTTGCCCTCGCCGAAGTCCGAGTCGGGGCCGCCCACGGCGGTTACGGCCGGCTCCACCGTCGCCAGGATGATGTCCTGGTTATTGAAGGTCAGCCCCATAGTGGTCTGCACCGAGGACTGCGTGGCGTTCGTCAGGTCCAGCTTCGCGGAGAGCGTGTGGTCCCCGTTGCCGTGGTCCGCCGCGCCCGTCGTGGCGTTGAAGCTGTTCGTCAGGAGCGAGAACGTCGCGGTGAGCGTCCCATCCGCCGCCATGGGCAGATCGTCGGCGCCGGCGACCGCGCTGCTCAGCGTCTGGCAGCCGTTCGGCACCACTGCGTCGTCGAGGAGCACGCAGACCTGGCTCAGCTGGTTCGTGCCCGGGTCGATCTGTAGCGTGACGTCGATCTGGCCGAAGATGTTCGCCGGGTTCGCGGACGTCCCGTTCGGGAGCTTCACGCTCTGGATCACGACCGACGCCGTGACCTCGTCCTGCGTCTTCGTGCCCGAGAACTGGGCCTGCTCCGTCGCACCGGCCGCCACCGTGACGGTCTGGGTCGTCGTCGTGAAGTTGTAGGTCGCAGGGATGTTGGAGATGGTAACCGTGTACGAGCCGGCACGGAGCGCGGTGAAGTTGAAGCCACCGTTCGCGTCCGTGACCTTGTTCTGCGTCCCGCCGGGGCCGTCGGCCGCGACGGACACACCGGCGATGCCGGTGCCACCCGCGGTGACCGAGCCGATGATCGAAGCGGTCCGGATGTAGGAGCCGCTGAAGTCCACCGGCACCGACTGTCCGGCCGTCTGGATCGCCGCGGCCTTCGACGTCGACGAGAACGTC
>Ga0307424_1000852_pt1 | contig 16235 bp, 7 predicted proteins | sample SalMarWE160320MG_FD_202157 | JGI IMG/M metagenome (GOLD analysis project Ga0307424, IMG submission 202157) | Salt marsh sediment microbial communities from the Plum Island Ecosystem LTER, Massachusetts, United States - WE1603-20 | ecosystem: Environmental > Aquatic > Marine > Intertidal zone >... | reverse complement strand
TCGGAGAAGGTGTGGCTGGACGGGCAGCAGTTGGAACGGGGCGAGGAGCGGGACTACATCTTCGACTACAGCCTGGGCGAACTCACCTTCACCGGCAAGCGCGTCATCACCGCCAACTCCGAGATCACCGTGGACTACCAGTACGCCACCGCCCGCTACCGCCGGCGGGTGGCCTACGCGGGGGCGGAGGGCACGCTGCCGGTGGGCCGGCTCCGGACCGCCTTCTTCACCGAGGGCGACGATTCGCAGAACCCGTTCGGGGGGGCGCTCTCCACCTCGGAACTCCAACAGCTGCGGGCGGTGGGGGACTCGGCCCAGGTGGCCGGCGGCACCGGCTACGTTGGCCCCGGTAACGGGGACTACAAGCTGGTGGTGGACGCGGAGAGCGGGGACGAGATCTACGTGTTCGTGGACGGGGCCGGCGACTACGACGTCACGTTCCTGAACGTGGGGGAGGGGAAGGGCACCTACGAGCCGGACGAGACCCGGGCCGGGAGCAAGGTGGTCTACACCTACGTGGGGAAGGGGAACGGCCGCTTCGTCCCGCGGCGCGACCTCCCCGCCCCCCAGCGGACCCGGGTGGGGGACCTGCGCTGGGACCTGGAGCGGGGCGGCCTGACCCTGGCCCTGGAGGGCGCCGTCTCCGACCAGGACGGGAACGTGCTGAGCCCCCTGGACGACGGGGACAACCGGGGCGGCGCGGTCGTCGCGGAAGCGACCCTGCGCCCGGTGGACCTGGGGGGGGGATGGACGGCGGCCCCGCGGGCCCGCTGGCGGCGGGTGGGGGAGACCTTCCACAGCCCGGGGCGGGTGCGCCCCGCCTTCTTCACCCGGGACTGGAACCTGACCGGCACCGAGGAGGTGGGCGGGGAGAACCTGGCCGAGGGACACAACGAACTCCGCTGGTCCGACCGCTTCCGGTGGATCGCCGACGTGGGGCACCTGGCTCTGGCCGACACCTTCGACGCCACCCGCCAGCAGCAGACCCTGGGCTGGGACGACCGCTGGGTGGCCGTCCGGGGATCGTGGATCACCACCCGGAGCACGGTCTCCGGCGTGGCCGGGAGCCTGGACCGGACCGGTGGGGAAGTGACGCTCAGGCGGTGGAAGGTGCAGCCGCGGGCGCAGGCGTTCACCGAGTCGCGCCGCCGCGGCCCCGCGGGCGGGGAGCGCCACCGGGACTGGGAATCGGCCCTCCGCTTTCCCCTCGGATCCTGGCCGCTCACCGCGGAGGTCGGCGCCGGCCGGCGCCTGGACGACTCCCTGGAGGTGGCCACCGGCGGCTGGCGCCCGGCCCTGGAGTCCCGCCGCGGGTTCGGAAGCCTGGAGGGGAGCTGGCGGTCCCTGTCCTTCCTTCTCCGCTACGACGGGCGCCGGGTGCAGAGGGAGGGACAGGGAACCGAACGGCGCGACACCGGCCGCCTGGACTTCCGACACCAGGCCCTTCGCGGGGCGTGGAACGCGGTGATCACCGGCGACGTGGGGACGGTGGGGCTGCGGCGCCGCGAGAAGATCATCGGCCCGGACTCGACCGGGTACTTCGACCAGTTCGGAAACTACCTCGGCCCCGGCGGCGGCTACGATGTGCAGTACGGGCCGCCGGGGAACGAGGTGCTGACCGGGCGGGTGAATCTCACCACGCGGCTCCGCTGGTCCCCGCCGGGGAAGGAGGTCACGATTCCGCTCCTGTTGCGGAAGGTGGCCTGGGAAGGCTACTTCAACCTGGTCGAGGCCTCCTCGCTCCCCCTGGTCCAGCCGCGGTACTTCCTCTCTCCCGGCTCCTACTTGGACCGGGAGACCACCCTGGACGGCCAGGCCAATGCGCGCCAGATCCTGGACCTCTTCCCCTCCAACCGGAGCGCCGGGTTCCGCATCCGGCAGGAACTGCGGCGGCGCATGGTGCAGAACCCCACCCTGGGGGGTGGGAAGCTGGTCGAGATTCAGAACGAGGACCAACTCGCCGGCACCCTGCGCCTGAACCCGGCTTCGGGATGGGACAGCGAGCTGGAAGGGGAACTGGGCAGCCGTCGCTCGGAGGTGGACGCGGGAACCGGAGCAACCTTCGTGCAGGACACCGACCTGCGAACCGGCACCGTGCGCGGGGGGCGGCGCTTCCGGGCCCTGGCCGGAAGCGGGCGGGCTTCCACCGAGGTGAGCTATAGCACCGAGGCCGGGGAGGGACGGCGGGCGGTGGGCTGGGTGCTCCGGCCGCGCCTGCAGTGGTCCCTGCCCGGAGCCGGACGGGTGGACGTGCGCTACGCCTGGACCCGGCTCACCACCCGCACCGGGTTCACCGGGATCAAGGGACCGGGGGCGCCGGCCCTCACCGAGGGATGGCGCCTGGACACCGTGGCCGAACTCCGGGTGCGCACCGGCATCGTGGTCAGCGGCGCCTTCGGTATCGACCAGCCCCAGGGCCTGGCCCGGGTGGTGCGCGGGCGGATGGAAGTGCGGGGGACGTTCTGATGCGGCCACCGTCTTTCCCCCGCGCCGTCCTTCTGGGACTCCTCCTGCTGGCTCCGGCCGGTACCGCCGCGGCGGCGGAGCCGGTCCGCTGGGGCCGTCTCACCCTGGACGCGCCGGCGGTGGTGGATTCGGCGGCTTGGCGGGAGGCCCTCGACCTGGAAGGGCGCCCGGTGGAGGAGGCGCCGCTGCCGCCGGCGCTCCGCCGGGGGCTCCGGGTCCTGGCCCGGGCCGGGTATCCGTTCGCGGTGGTCCACCCCGGAGACTTCGACCTCCGGGACGGGCGCCTGGTGGGGACGCTGCGGGTGGATCCGGGAGACCGGGCCACCGTGGCCGGGCTGCGGCTCTCCGGGGCCAAGATCACCCGGCCCCGGACCGCGCTCCGGGTGGCCGGCCTGGTCGAGGGACAGACCTACACCGGCGAGGAGGATGCGAAGGCCCGGGAGCGCCTGGCCCGGTCCGGCCTCTTCAACCAGGTGGGCGCGGTCCGTCTCGCCCCGGCCGAGAGCGCGGGGGCGGTGATCCTGGAGATCCCGGTGACCGAGCCCCCCTACACCCGGTTCCAGGGGGTGCTGGGGGTGAGCGGTCCCGACTCCAAGCTGACCGGCCTCCTGGACCTGGACCTGGCCAACATCGCGGGTACCGCGCGCTCGGCCCGGGGGCGGTGGGAGAACCGGGGGGAGGGGCTCACCCGGTTCAGCCTCCACTACCGGGAGCCCTGGCTGCCCCTGGTGCCGATCGGGGTCGAGGGGAACCTCGACCATGACGTGAATGAAAGCCTGTATTCATTCACCAAATGGGAGGTTACGGGGGACGTTTCCTGGCGCAACCAGTGGACCTTCCGGGCCGGCCGGGGGGGGTCGAAAGCGGTGGAGACCCGGGAGGGGGGCGACCGGGAGACCGAGTCCTTCTTCGTGGCCGGGATCGCGCTGGACCGCCTGAACTCGGCCCGGAACCCGACCGCCGGATTCCAGCTCTCCCTGGAGAGCCGTCGGGGGACCAAGACCCGGACCCCGGCCGGGGACTCCCTGGAAGTGCGGCTGGACCGCACGCGGTGGAACCTGGCCGCCGAGGCCTACCGGCGGGTGGGTGCGCGGTGGCTGGGGGTGCTGCGCTCGCGATTCGAGTACCTGGACACGCCCGAGGATTCGATTCCCCGCTGGGATCTCTTCGCGGTGGGCGGGGCGACCACGCTCCGCGGCTATCGCGAGGAGCAGTTCCTGACCCCTGCCTCCTGGGTGGTGCAGAGCGAGTGGCGGTGGCTGCAGGGGACGGAGGGTTCGGCGGTCTACCTGTTTGCCGACGCCGCCTTCCTCGCGCCGCCGGGGGCGAGGCGCCTGCGCGACACCCTGAACCGGTTCCTCCTGGGGACCGGGGTGGGGGTGCGCCAGGCCAGCCGGCTCGGCATCCTGGGGGTGGAGTACGGGGTGGCCAAGGGCGAGAGCCCGCTCCAGGGGCGCATCCATCTCCGGATCGACGCCGTCTTCTAGGGCGGCGGGGGAAAGCGCGCGGCGCCGCCCGTGCCCGGCGTGGTCACCCGGGCCCGGGACCGGTATCATGGAGGGCCCGTCGTCACCCACCTGGAGGATCCGCATCCGTGAAGAGCGCCGCCAGCCGCGTCCGGGAACTGCGTGAACGCATCCGCGAGCACGATGTGGCCTACTTCGTGCGGGCGCAGCCCACCATCAGCGACCGGGAATACGACCGGCTCCTGGAGGAGCTCCGCCGGCTCGAGGACGAGCATGCCGAACTCCGGGATCCGGATTCCCCCACCCGGCGGGTGGGGGGGGAGCCGCTCGACGCCTTCCGCACCGTGCACCACTCCACCCCCATGCTGAGTCTGGACAACACGTACAACCGGGACGAGCTGGCCGAGTTCGACGGCCGGGTGCGGCGGGGACTGGGCCTGGAGGATGCGGCACCGCCGGTGGTCTACGCGGTGGAACCGAAGCTGGACGGCGTGGCCGTCTCCCTCACCTACGAGAGCGGGCGCTTCACCCTCGGGGCCACCCGCGGCGACGGCGCCCGCGGGGACGACATCACCGCCAACCTGCGCACCCTGCGCGCCCTGCCGCTGCGGCTCTCCCGGGACCTGGACCTGGAGGTCCGGGGCGAGGTCTACATGACCCACGCCGACTTCCGGCGCCTCAACGAGCGCGCCCTGGCCGAGGGCCGGGCCGCCTACGTGAACCCGCGGAACACCACCGCCGGCACCCTGAAACTTCTCGACCCCCGGCTGGTGGCCCGCCGCCCGCTCCAGCTCGCCTGCTACGCGGTGGTGCGCCCGGAGCGCTACGACATCACCGGTCAGGTGGACGCGCTGCGGTTCCTGCACGACCTCGGCCTTCCCACCCGGGGGGCGGAGACGGCCCACGGCGTGGACGGGGTAGTGGAACGCATCGCGGCCTGGGAAGGCAAGCGGGCGGATCTCGGGTTCGACGTGGATGGGGTGGTGGTCAAGGTGAACGCCATCCGGCTCTGGGAGGAACTCGGCAGCACCAGCCGGTTCCCCCGCTGGGCCATCGCCTACAAGTTCGCGGCCGAGCAGAAGCCGACCCGGCTCCTGGACATCGTGCTCCAGGTGGGACGGACCGGCACCGTCACCCCCACCGCGGTGCTGGAGCCGGTCTTCGTGAGCGGCACCACGGTGAGCCGGGCCACCCTGCACAACGCCGACGAGATCGAGCGCCTGGACGTCCGGGTGGGGGACACGGTGCTGGTGGAGAAGGCGGGGGAGATCATCCCCAAGGTGGTGAGCGTGGTCACCGAACTCCGGCCCAAGGGCGCGCGCCGCTTCCGCTACCCCGCGATCTGTCCCAGCTGCGGCGCGGACCTGGTGCGGGAGGAGGGCGAGGTGGCCATCCGGTGCGTGAACGCCGCCTGCCCGGCCCAGCGCGACCGGAGCCTCATGCACTACGCGGCCCGCGGGGCCATGGACATCGAGGGGCTGGGGGAGAAGCTCGTGCTCACCCTGACCCGGGAGGGCCTGGTCCGGGACGCGGCGGATCTCTACAAGCTCACCCGCGAGGCTCTGGTGCCCCTGGAGCGGATGGGGGAGAAGAGCGCGGAGAACCTGGTGGCGGCCATCGAGGCCAGCAAGGAGCAGGGACCGGCCCGCCTCCTCTTCGCCCTGGGCATCCGCCACGTGGGAGCCACGGTGGCCCGGGTCCTGGCCCGCCGTTTCGGGTCGATGCGCGCGCTCCTGGAGGCCCCGGTCGAGGAACTCGAAGCGGTGGACGAGGTGGGCCCGGTGATCGCCCGCAGCCTGGTGGCGTTCTTCGCGCGCAAGGAGAACCGGCGGCTCCTGGACCGGCTGGCCGCGGCCGGGGTGCGCATGGACGCGCCCCGGGCCGGGAAGGCGGCGAGGTCGGACCTGGCCGGAAAGACGGTGGTGCTGACCGGGAAGCTCGCCTCCCTGACCCGGGAGGAGGCCGCGGCGCGCATCGAGGAACGGGGGGGCAAGGTGGTGGGGAGCGTGAGCCGGAAGACCAGCTTCGTGGTGGTGGGGGAGGACGCGGGGAGCAAGAGGGAGAAGGCGGAGAAACTGGGCGTCCCGCTCTGGACCGAGGCCGACCTGCTGCGCGAGATCGGCGGCCCGGAGGGAAAGAAGCGCTGATGTACAACGCAGAAACGGTCCCCGACCTCCTGGCCCCGGACGGTCCCCTGGCCGGGGTGCTGGCCGGCTACGAGGACCGGCCCTACCAGCGGGAACTGGCCCTGGAAGTGGCGCGGTTGCTGGAGGCGGGGGGCCGGATCGCGGTGGAGGCGCCCACCGGGATCGGGAAGTCCCTGGCCTACGGCCTTCCCGCCGCCCTCTGGTCGGTGGCGGGGAACGGTCCGGTGGTGGTCTCCACCCACACCCGGGCCCTGCAGGAGCAGTTGGTGCAGAAGGAAGCCCCGCGGCTGGTGCGCGCGGTGGGGGGCGACCTCTCGGTGCGCGTGCTCAAGGGCCGGACCAACTACCTCTGCCGCCGGCGCCTGGAAGCGGCGGCGGCAGAGGCGGCCGGCGAGGCCACCACGCGGCTCCTGGCCCGGCTGCGGTCCTGGGCCGAGACCACGGCCGCCGGCGACTTCGCGGAACTGGAGGATCTCTCCGCGCGCGACGCCCGTTTCCTCACCGCCCGGGTGGCCGGGGAGGTCCGGTTCTGTTCCCGCTCCGCCTGCACGCCGGCCACCGGATGCTTCTTCAAGGCGGCCCGGGCCCGGGCCGGCAACGCCCATCTCCTGGTGGTGAACCACGCGCTCCTGGCCAGCCATCTCTTCGGGGGCTACGACATCCTGCCGGAGATGGGGGCGCTGATCGTGGACGAGGCCCACAACTTCGTCCGGGTGGCCCTCGACCATCTCACCCGGAACGTGGGACCGGGCCGGGTGGCGGCGCTGCTGGACGAGGCTCCGGGGTCGGGCGGGCGCACCCCGGCCTCGCTCCTGGCCGGCGAGGGGGCGTCGCGGCTGGCCGCGTTGCATCGCGCCGCGGCCCGGGTGGAGGGGGCTGCGCGCACCTACTTCGGTAAGGAGAACGGACGGCCGCCGACCGAAGACGCCCGGCTCCGCTACCGGGACGCCGGGGAGCTGGGCGCCCTGTGCCCGCTGCCTGCGGATCCCCTGGACCACGCGCTCGGCACCCTGGAGGCGGACGCCCGGACCCTGGAGGCCTTCCTGGCCCCGCACCCGGAGGCGGGGGAGGGGCCGACGGCGGGCGCCCTCGCCGACCTGGCCCGGCTCCGGGACGAGACGCAGCTCCTGCGCCAGGATCTGGAGTTCTTGAGCCGCCCGGATCCGGAGAACCGGGACACGGTGTGGTGGAAGGCGTGGGCGGCCTCGGGGACCTTTTCCCTCAACGCGGCTCCCCTGGAGGTGGGTCCCAGCCTGTCCGCGGTGCTGGGCCGGGGACCGGAGGCGGTGGTCTTCACCTCGGCCACCCTGGCCGCCGGCACCGACTTCTCCTACTTCGCCCGGGAGACCGGCCTCCATGGCGACCTCCACTGCGTGGCTTATCCCTCGCCCTTCGACTTCGCGTCCCAGGCCCTGGTCATCGGGGTGCGCCGGGGTCCGGATCCCAGGGAGCCGGGCTGGGCGGAGTCGGTGGCCGCCACCCTGCACACGCTGCTCGCCGATCCGGGCCGGAAGACGATGGCGCTGTTCACCTCCTATCGGGACCTGGGCCGGGTGAACCAGGCCCTGGAATCCCTGGGCGCCGGCCCCGGAACCGTTCCCCACGCCCGGCTGGCCCAGGGGGACGGGGACACCGCGGCCCAGCTCCTGGAGCGCTTCCGCCGCGAACCGCGGGCGCTGCTCCTGGGCACGGCCAGCTTCTGGGAGGGGGTGGACCTTCCCGGAGACGATCTGGAAGTGTTGGTGCTCACCCGGCTCCCCTTCGGGGTGCCCACCGAGCCGCGCTTCCGCGCCCGGGCCGAGCGCTTGGAGGAGGCGGGCGGGAACCCCTTCAACGACCTCTATCTGCCCGAGGCCGTGCTGCGCTTCAAGCAGGGCTTCGGGAGGCTCATCCGCCGCCGGTCGGATCGCGGTATTGTTGCCGTGCTGGACCCCCGGCTCCTGGGCAAGGGATACGGACGCCGCTTCGCCGGCGCCCTCCCCGTGCCCGTGGCCGAGGCGCCGGACGCGGCGGCCCTGGCCCGTCGCGCCGCCGAATGGTGGCGGACTTCCACAGGGCAAGACGAAGGAGACGGATCATGAACCCCACGGCACCGGCCACCCCCATTCGCGCCCCCCGGGGCACCACGCTCTCCTGCAAGGGATGGCAGCAGGAGGCGGCGCTCCGCATGCTCATGAACAACCTGGATCCCGAGGTGGCCGAACGTCCCCAGGATCTCGTGGTGTACGGGGGGACGGGGAAGGCGGCCCGGAACTGGGAGGCGTTCGGTGCCATCGTCCGCGCCCTGCGGGACCTGGAGGGCGACGAGACCCTGCTCGTGCAGAGCGGCAAGCCGGTGGCGGTGTTCCGCACCCATCCCGGCGCCCCCCGGGTGCTGATCGCCAACGCCAACCTGGTGGGCCGGTGGGCCACCTGGGAGCACTTCCGCGAACTGGAGCGCAAGGGCCTCATCATGTACGGGCAGATGACGGCCGGCTCCTGGATCTACATCGGGACCCAGGGCATCGTCCAGGGCACCTTCGAGACCTTCGCGGAGGCGGCCCGCCAGAAGACCGGCGGCGATCTCTCGGGACAGATCGTGCTCACCGCGGGCCTGGGCGGGATGGGTGGCGCCCAGCCCCTGGCCGTGACCCTGAACGGCGGGGTGTGCCTGGCCGTGGAAGTGGACCCCGACCGCATCCGCCGCCGGCTGGAGACCGGCTACTGCATGGAGAGCACCGAGAGCACCGACGACGCGGTGGCCCGGGTGGAGGCGGCGCGCCGCGATCGCCGGCCCTACTCGCTGGCCCTGCTCGGGAACGCGGCCGAGGTGCATCCCGCGCTCCTGGCCCGCGGGCTCCGCCCCGACTTCGTGACCGACCAGACCTCGGCCCACGACGCCCTGGGGGGCTACGTGCCCCACGGCATCCCCTACGCCGAGGCGCTCGATCTGCGTGACTCGGATCCCGAGCGCTACGTGGCCCTCTCCATGCAGTCGATGGCCGCGCACGTGAGGGCCATGCTCGGCTTCCAGCGGCAAGGGGCCTCGGTCTTCGACTACGGCAACAACATCCGCGGCCAGGCCGAGAAGGCCGGGGTGGCCGACGCCTTCGATTTTCCCGGCTTCGTCCCCGCCTTTATCCGGCCCCTCTTCTGCCGGGGGAAGGGACCCTTCCGCTGGGCCGCCCTCTCCGGCGACCCCGAGGACATCCGGACCACCGACCGGGCCCTGCTCGAGGCATTCCCCGAGGATCCGGTCCTGGCCCGGTGGCTTCCCCTGGCCGCCGAGCAGGTCCGGTTCCAGGGCCTGCCCGCCCGCATCTGCTGGCTGGGCCAGGGGGAGCGGGCCAAGGCCGGCCTCCTCTTCAACGACCTGGTGGCCCGGGGCGAGGTCGGGGCGCCGATCGTGATCGGACGCGACCACCTGGACACCGGCTCGGTGGCCAGCCCCTTCCGGGAGACCGAGGCGATGAAGGACGGCACCGACGCGGTGGCCGACTGGCCGGTGCTGAACGCGCTGCTCAACACCGCCTCCGGCGCCACCTGGGTCTCCTTCCATCACGGGGGCGGGGTGGGGATCGGGCTCTCCCTCCACGCCGGCATGGTGATCGTGGCCGACGGCACCCCCGAGGCCGCGGAGCGCCTGGAACGGGTGTTGACCAACGACCCCGGTCTGGGGGTCGTCCGCCACGCCGACGCCGGCTACGCGGAGGCGGTGGAGACGGCCCGGGCCGCCGGTCTCAAGCGTCCGATGGAGAACGATCCCCGATGAGCGACGTGGGAGCGGCGGGTCCGGCCGATCTCCTGGTCACCGGCATCGGGGAGCTGTGCCGCATGGGTCCGGGCCCCGGACCGCTGGCCGGTGCGCGCCAGGGCGAGGTGGACGCGGTGGCGGACGCGGCCCTGGCCGTCCGGGACGGGCGCGTGATCGCGGCCGGAGCCCGGGACGAGGTCGAGGCGGCGGCCGGCGCCGCCCGGCGGGTGGTGGACGCCCGGGGCGGCCTGGTGCTTCCGGGCTGGGTGGACGCGCACACGCATCTCCTGTTCGCGGGCACGCGCGAGGACGAGTTCGCCCAACGCATCGAGGGCCGGAGCTACCAGGAGATCGCCGCGGCCGGAGGCGGGATCCGCGCCAGCATGAGGCACTTCCGCCAGGCGACGGACGCGGAGATCCTCTGCCGGGCCACGGCCAACCTGGACGCCGCGCTCGCCCTCGGCACCACCACCCTGGAGGTCAAGAGCGGCTACGGGCTCTCGCCCGAGGAGGAACTGCGCGCACTCCGGCTCATCGGGTCCCTGGCCGCCACCCACCCGGTGGAGATCGTTCCCACCTTTCTCGGTGCCCACGAGTTCCCCCCGGAGTGGTCCGGCGACCACGCCGGCTACGTCGACCTGGTGGCGAGGACCATGATCCCGGCCGTGGCCCGGGACCACTTGGCGGAATTCTGCGACGTCTTCTGCGAGGAGGGCGTCTTCACCCCCGAGGAGAGCCGCACCGTGCTCCTGGCCGCCCGCGAGCACGGACTGCAGCTCAAGCTGCACGCGGACGAGTTCGGCGACACCGGCGGCTCGCGGCTGGCCGCGGAACTCGGCGCGGTGAGCGCGGACCATCTGCACGGCACCCCGCCGCAGGCGGCGGCGGCCATGGCCCGGGCGGGGGTGGTCGGGGTACTCCTGCCGGGGACCTCCTTCTTCCTGAACCTGCCGCACAAGGCGCCGGCCCGGGCCATGGTGGAGGCCGGGCTCCCCCTGGCCGTGGCCACCGACATGAACCCCGGCTCCTCCATGTCCCAGAGCATGCCTCTCATGGTGACCCTGGCCTGCCTCCAGCTCCGGCTCAGCCCGGAGGAGGCCCTGGTGGCGGCCACGGCCAACGGGGCGGCGGCTCTGGCGCGCGGGGACCGGGTGGGCCGCCTGCAGCCGGGCTACCGGGCCGACTTCCAGCTCCTCGATCTCCCCGCCCATCGGCTTATCCCGTATCACTACGGGATTTCCCACGTTCGCGCGGTGTTCCGCGAGGGCCGGCAGGTGGCGGGACCCCCCCTGGCCTGACCCGGCCCGGAACCGGCGCCCGGGGCCTCTCCGCCGCTTCCGGTGGGCCCGGAGCGGGGGAGGTGCCCCAGAATCTCGCCACTTAGAGGTAACTTCGCGGGCCGGTCCACCGATAAACAGGAGGGCAGCCGGTCCCCGGGGCCGGACTGTGCACTCTATTGAAACGACAACGACTTCCGTCCGAAGGCGCTCAGCGATAGGCAGGAGGGAACCCCCCCCCTTGGACAACACCACGGCAATCAGGCGCAAGGCTCAGAAGCTGATCCAGAAGGGGGCCTACGACGAGGCGGTCTCCGTCTATGCCAGGCTCGCCGAGTCGAGCCAGCTCGAGCCCTACGACCTGGTGGTCTACGCGGATCTGCTGAGCCGGAACGGCAACCGCTCGGCGGCGGTCGACCGGTACCTGGAGGCCATGGACAGCTATTCCCAGGCCGGGCTCTTCCGCAACGCGATCGCCCTGGGAAAGAAACTGCAGCGGCTCTCTCCGGACACCAGCCTCACCCACCGCAAGCTGGGGGATCTCTACGCGTCGGAGGGATTGGGGAGCGAGGCCTGCCTGCACTATCTCGAGTTCCTCCAGCAGACCCCGGGCACGGACGCCGAGGCCGGGAATTCGATCCTGGAGGTGGCCGGCCAACTCCTGGGACTCTCCCTGCCCTCCTTCGACGTGGTGGACCGCATCGTGGACGCGGCCAACTCCGTCGGCCGGGGCAAGGAACTGGCCGGAGGCGTCCTCTCCCAGGCGGAGCGGGCGGCCAACCTGGGGAACGCGGACGCCCAGGCGCACCTGATGGAGTTGGCCCAGACCCTGGATCCCGAGGCGGCCTCCCTGGCCGCGTCGGCCGAGGACCGGGTGATCCTGGAGCCGGGGACGGTGGAACTCCCGGAGCCGGAGGAAGCCGCCCCCGAGGCGCTACTGGAGACGGACGGAGGTGACGACGCCCCCGCGCCGGAGGAGCCGTCGGCGCTCTCCCTGGACGGGTTCGACTTCGAGGAAGCCCCGGCGGAAACCCCGGCGGAAGCGGACACCGGCGCCGCGCCTCCCGTTGCGGCCGAGACCAACGGCACCGGGAACGAGGCGGAGCCGGGACCGGCCGTGGGACCGGAAGCCGAGGCCGCGACCGAGACCCCGGAGATCGGGGATGCCTTCCTGGCCGGAACCCCGGAACCGCCGCGCGAGGCCGCGAACCTGGTCCGCGAGGCGGACGCGCTGCGCGCCCGGGCCATGAACTTCCTGGGCACGAACGACCCGGTGCGGGCGCAGATGGAGTTCATGAAGGCGGCCGGACTCTACTTCGAGGCGGCCCGGAGCCGGGAGGCGGCCGAACTCTACGAGCGCGTGGTCTCCATGGACCCCAACCACCTGGACGCCCTCCGGGGCCTGGTGGAGATCGCGCACATCAACGGCGAGAAGGCGAAGATGGCCCATTGGGGCTGCGAACTGGGGGACGTGCTCCTGGCCCGCGAGAAGTACCCCGAGGCCAAGGTGCAGTTCGAGCGGGTGCTCGCCTTCGATCCCAAGAACAACAAGGCCCTGGCCCGGGTCAAGCGGCTGAACACCATGGCCGGGGTCAAGGAGGCGGGGTACGGCGCCCTGGCCCCGGCGGCCAGCGAGGTGGAGGGGGCCCAGGTCACCATCCGCGACGACGAGGCGGAGCAGGGGAAGGAGCAGTCCGCCCTCAACCTGTCCCAGATCCTGGACGAATTCCGGGCCGCGGTGGTGGACAGCATCCCCGCCGGGGACGCCCGCTCGCACTTCGACCTCGGGATGACCTACATGGAGATGGGCCTCCACGCCGAGGCCGCCCTGGAGTTCGAGACCTCCTCCGGCGACGAAAACAACCGTCTGGCCTCGCTGGAGATGCTCGGGGAATGTTATCTTCAGCTTGAGCAGTTCGAGGACGCGGTCCGCGTCTACGAGCTGCTGGTCGACGAGGCGGACGGGACGGTCAAGGCCCGCGCCTGTTGTCACCTGGGACAGGCTGCGGAGGCACTGGGGGAATGGGACCGAGCCGAGGCCGAATACACACACGCTCTCGATCTGGACGAGAACTTCGAGGAGGCCCTCCTGCGCCTCCAGGATCTGGAGCAGCGGCGTGAGCAGGGAGCGGCCTGACCGGCCTGACCGTCCTCGCGTCGATCTCCACGCCCACAGCTTCTTCTCCGACGGCCAGCATCCCCCCCTCGAGGTCGCGCAGATGGGCCGGGACGCCGGCCTGACCGCCCTCGCCCTCACCGATCACGACTGTCTGGACGGGATCGCCGCCTTCACCGCCGCCGCGGCCGGGTTCGAGCCGGTCCCCGGGGTCGAGGTGAGCGCCCGGCACCGGCAGGCGGACGTCCACGTCCTGGGCCTGTTCGTGGACCCGGACGACGCCGAGCTGCGCCACCGCCTGGGAGGTCTCCAGACCGCCCGCCGGGAGCGCAGCCGGATCATGGTCGATCGCCTCCGGGCCATCGGAATCCCCCTCACCCTGGACCTGGTGGGCAAGCACGCCGGCCAGGGGGCGGTGGGGCGGCCCCACCTGGCCCTGGCCCTGGTGGAACTGGGGGCGGCGGACTCGGTGGACGACGCCTTCCGCCGGTACCTGCGGCCCCGGACGCCCGGCTACGTGCCGCGGGCCGGTCCCTCGCCCGCGGAAGCGGTGGCCTGGATCCACGAGGCGGGCGGGGCGGCGGTTCTGGCCCATCCCGGTCTCCTGCGCGAGCGGACCTGGGTCGACGCCTTCGCGGAAGCGGGGCTGGACGGCATCGAGGTCTGGCATCCCAAGCACGACGAGGCGGCCCGGACCTTCTGGATGACCGCGGCCCGGAGACTGGATCTGGTCCCCTCGGGGGGTTCCGACTATCATGGAGCGGCCGTGGGGGATGCCCGGGTGGGGCAGGAGCCCGTCCCCCTGGAGTCGCTGGAACGACTCCGTGAGCGCTGCCGCTAGCGTCCTGGGACAGGACGCTGGCCCGCCCGGGGCGCACGGCCGTCCGACGTTCTTCCGCCGGCACGCATGCAGCCTATGACCGATACCGAACGACTGGCCTTCCTGGCCGCCTTCCTCACCGCGGTGGTGGTGGCGGGGCTGGCGCTGTCCTACGTGCCGCACGTGGAGCTGGTGACCCTGGTCGTGTTCGCCTCGGGGATTCTCCTGGGCGCGGGGCGGGGGATGCTGGTGGGCGGGGTGGGCATGCCGCTCTACGTGTTCACCAACACCGCGCTCAAGGGATTTCCCCCCTCCCCCCTCCCCGTTCTCCTGGCCCAGGCCCTGGGCATGATGCTGCCCGGCCTGGCCGGCGGCTGGTGGCGGCGGCACTGGCTGGCCGCGGGGGTGCCGCGGGGGAGTGCGCTCCTGCTCCTGCCGGTACTGGGAGTGATGCTGGCGGCGTGGAACCAGGCGATTCTCAATCTCAGCTTCGTGCTCTTCCTCACCGACACCCCCGGGGCGAGGACCACCCTCTTCGTGTCCGGTATGGCCTTCGGGCTGCTGGACATGGTCTGGAACGGGGTGGTGTTCGCGGTGGCGGGTCCCCCGGTGGCCTCCCTGCTGCGGCGGACGGCCCGGCGCCGCGGCTGGTGGGGCGCGGTCCTGGTCCTGTTCCTGGTGGCCGGGATGCCGGGCGCCTCGCGGGCCCAAACGGCCGGGGAGGGGGGGGAGGCGGACAGCCTGGTGGAGGCGGCCGCGGCCGCCGCGGCGGCGGACAGCGCGGCCGGCGTGGAGGAGGGTCGCATCGCTCCGGCCCCCCCGGAATCGACCGCGGCCCCGGTGACGGCCCGGGCCGCCGGGATGCGCCGGCTCCGGCCGCTCGTCCAGGTTCCCCCGCCCCTGTGGAAGGAAGTCCCGGCGTCGGAGGCCTCGGTGTTCGGAACCCCGACCGTCCCGGGCGCCGGCATCCTGACCGCGGGGGAGCTGTCCCGCACTGACAGTCCCAACGTGCCCCGGAATCTGGAGCGATGGGGCCTGGGATGGGGGCGGGTGCGCTACGAGTACGACGGCCTCCCCCTGGGGGGGCCGGTCCACGCCCTGGAGACGCCCCCCGATCTTCCCGCCGCCTGGAGGGGGGCCTGGTCCACCAAGCGGACGGCCAGCGGAACCGACCTCGCCCTGGCCGTGCCGCCCCCGCAGACCGGGGAGCCCCTGAGCCAGGTGTCCCTGACCACCGGGGCCCTGGGGCGGCGCACCGCGGAATTCGGGCTCTTCCGCGGGCTCGGGCCGGTCAACCTGGGGGTGGACTTCGAGGACCGGGAGGGACAGGGGTTCCTGAGCAACCTGGACGGCGACCGCGTCTGGATCCATCTGAGCCCCGAGCCGGGACGGCGCCCCGCGTGGTCGGTGGACCTCTCCAACGGGTCGGACACCCAGAAGTTCCTGACCGGGGGCAGCCTGGGCCGGGACGTGCGGCGGCTCCAGGTCTCGCTCCACGGCCCCTCCGCCGGGGGGGAGACCCGCTTCGGCCTGCAGCTCCGCCGGGTGGCCCTGCAACTGGACCGGGCCCCCGGGGCCTTCGGCGAGATCCTGTTCGACGGCTATACCCTCCAGGGGGACTGGGCCCCTCCGGTCCCCGGCCTCACCGTGCGCGCGCGCTGGGACCACCAGCGCCGGCGCGGCCTGCTGGCCGAGGCGGCGAGCTGGGACGGCTTCACCGGACACGCGGCCTGGGCGCGCACGCTGGGGGAGCTGGAGTTCGGGGCCGACCTGACCGCCGGGCACCAGGAACCCTACGGTTTCACCTGGGGCGGCTCCGCGCTGGTGGGGATGAAGGACGCGGGCTGGGAGGGGTTCCTCTGTCTCAGTCACGAGGAGGAACTCCCGCCCCTGGTGCTCGGGGTCGACCGGCCGGCCCCGGAGGAAGGGATGGAGGCCTATCTCCTGGCCTACGAGACCGCGGCCAATCCCGAGTCCCGGACCGCGCTGCGGGCGGAAGGGAGCGTCCGGGGATCCCGGGCCTCGCTGACCGCCGGAGGATGGGTCGCCCATCTCCGGGGCATCCGCACCGATTCAAACCCGCTCTGGTCCGAGACCAGCCTCTACGCGCCGATCCCCTATCCCGGCGAGCGGGCCGACCTGGTGGGGGCCTACGGCGAGGGACGCCTGGATCTCGTGGGCGGCTTCTTCGGCCAGGGCCAAGGGCGGGT
>Ga0307424_1000850_pt1 | contig 16249 bp, 16 predicted proteins | sample SalMarWE160320MG_FD_202157 | JGI IMG/M metagenome (GOLD analysis project Ga0307424, IMG submission 202157) | Salt marsh sediment microbial communities from the Plum Island Ecosystem LTER, Massachusetts, United States - WE1603-20 | ecosystem: Environmental > Aquatic > Marine > Intertidal zone >... | reverse complement strand
GTGACCGGGGTGGGACCGACGCTGCGGGAGGCGGTGGATCTGGCCTACCGCGGCATCGGGGCCGTGCACTTCGAAGGCATGCGGTATCGAAACGACATCGGACATCGAGCGCTCGGCGCCGCCGCCGGCGGATGAGGCCGGGCGGAGCACAGGAAGGAGACGACATGGCCCAGCCGCTGGTGGGAATCCTGATGGGAAGCGAATCGGACCGGCCGCGCATGGAAGGCGCGAGCCAGGTCCTGGACGAACTCGGCGTGGCCCACGAGGTGCACGTGATGAGCGCGCACCGGACCCCGGACCGGGTGGCCGCCTACGCCCAGGGGGCGGCGGACCGGGGGATGAAGGTGCTCATCGCCGGAGCGGGCATGGCCGCCCACCTGGCCGGCGCGGTGGCCGCGCGCACCATCCTCCCGGTGATCGGGGTGCCCCTGGACGGATCGGCGCTCCTGGGACTGGACGCGCTCCTGGCCACGGTGCAGATGCCGCCGGGGATTCCGGTGGCCACGGTGGCCGTCGGCAAGGCCGGAGCCAAGAACGCGGGCTGGCTGGCCGCGCAGATCCTGGCCCTGGGCGACGACGGCCTGGCCGCGCGGCTCCGGGAGCGGCGGGAAGGCTGAATGGCCCCGGTCCCGGTGGCGCCCCTGGATCCCGCCCACCCGGATCCGGACGTGCTCCGGCGGGCGGCCCGGCTGCTGGTCGTAGGCGAGGTGGTGGCCGGTCCCAGCGACACCGTCTACGGCCTCCTGGCCCTGCCGCGAAGCGAACGCGCCCGGGCGTCGCTGCGCCGTCTCAAGGGACGGGACGGCCCCTGGATCGTGCTCGTCCGCGGGTGGGAGGAAGCGCGGGGGTGGACCCGCGACGTGCCGGCCGCGGTGTGGGAGCGCCTGCACGCGGTCTGGCCGGGGCCGGTGACCGCCATCCTCCCTGCCCCGGAGGCGATGCCCGGTTGCCGCGACGGTTCCATGGCGCTGCGGATGCCGGATTCGGTGTTCCTTTCCCGGCTCCTGGACGCGGTGGGCGAGCCCCTGTTCTCGACCAGCGCTAACCCGCCGGGAGCACCGGCGCCGCTCGACGCCTCGAGCGTGGTGAACGCCTTCGTCCGGGGCGTGGCCCTGGTCCTGGATGCGGGGCCGGCCGTCTCCGGTCCGGCGTCCACCATCGTCGATCTCACCCGGAATCCGCCTCGCATCGTCCGGGAGGGACGCGGGGACGCGAGGCCGCTCCTTGACCCTGTTCCACCCGGCTCCTAGAATCAAGGGCAATGAACCGACCGCGCGGGTACGGAATCCTGTTTGTCTGTACGGGGAACATCTGCCGCAGCCCCATGGCCGAGGGGATCCTCAAGGATCTCCTGCCCATGCGGGCGCTGGCCGCGGCGCGCGTCGCCTCGGCCGGGACCGGAGCGCTGGCCGGATATCCGGCCAGCGCCAACGCGATCAGCGTTTGCGCCGAGAACGGCATCGACATCGGGGGGCACCGCTCCCGTCCGCTCTCCCCGCGACTGATCGAGGAATGCGACCTGATCCTGACCATGGAGGATCACCACCGGGCGGCGTCGGCGAGCCTGGCTCCGGAGTTCGAGAACCGGATCCACCTCCTGGCCCGCTACGCCGCCGGCGACGCGCCGGGGACGGTGGATGGTGTCGGTGATCCCATCGGGGGCAGCCTGGGTGAGTACCGGGCAACCTACCGCCAGATCCTAGGCCAGATCGAGGCGGCCCTCCCCCGGATCGAGCGCGAGATCCTGGCCGCCGTGGAGTCCTGACATGCCCAGACCACTACCGCCCCCCAAGCGTGCCGAGACCATCTGGATCGACGGTGATTTCGTTCCCTGGGACGACGCCAACCTGCACATTTTCGCCCACGTGATCCACTATGGATCCAGCGTGTTCGAAGGGATCCGCTGTTACGACACGCCGGAGGGACCGGCCATCTTCCGGCTCCAGGAACACATCGACCGGCTCTTCTATTCCGCGCGGGTCATGCGCATGGAGATGCCGTATTCGAACCAGGAGGTAACGGAGACCGCGATCGAAGTGGTGCGGCGGAACGGTTTCGACGCCTGCTACATCCGGCCGGTGGTCCTGCGGGGCGCCGGGAGCATGGGCGTCCTTCCCCGGGACTGCCCGATCCACGTGATCCTGGCCGCCTGGCCGTGGGGAGCCTACCTGGGGGCCGAAGCCCTGGAGCAGGGCATCGACGTGATGATCTCTACCTGGAGAAAACCGTCTCCGGGCACCTATCCCACCCTGGCCAAGATCGGCGGCGCCTACAGCCTGGCCACCCTGGCCAAGATGGAGGCGGCCCGCCTCGGTTTCGCCGAGGCCATCTTCCTGGATGCCGAGGGCCGGGTAGCCGAGGGAACGGGGGAGAACCTGTTCGCGGTCCACGAGGGGCGCGTCATCACCCCGCCGCTGAGCAACTCGGTGCTGGGCGGGATCACCCGCAAGAGCATCATGGTCCTGGCCCGGGAACGGGGGATGGAGGTGATCGAGCAGCCCTTGGCCCGGGATTTCCTCCACATGGCCGAGGAGGTCTTCCTGACCGGCACCGCGGCCGAGGTCACGCCCATCCGCAGCGTGGACGGGATCCCGGTGGGCAGCGGGCGCATGGGGCCGGTCACCCGCCGCCTGCAGAGCGAGTTCTTCGACATCATCCACGGGCGGGTGCCGGACCGGCACGGGTGGCTCACGGTGGTGGCCGGCGCGGCCCGGCTGCCCGGGGAATAGGCGGCGGCAACCATGGATTTCCTGGACACCGACCCGGAGATCCGGGACGCCATCCGCAGGGAACTCTCGCGCCAGCGCCACACCCTGGAACTCATCGCCAGCGAGAACTTCACCAGCCCGGCGGTGCTGGAGGCGGTGGGCTCCGTGCTCACCAACAAGTACGCCGAGGGCTATCCCGGCAAGCGCTACTACGGCGGCTGTGAGCACGTGGACACCGTGGAGCGCCTGGCCCGGGAGCGGGCGATCGAGCTCTTCGGGGCCGGCCACGCCAACGTCCAGCCGCACTCCGGATCCACCGCGAACATGACCGCGTACTTCGCGCTCATGGACCACGGGGACCGGATGCTGGGCATGAACCTGGCCCACGGCGGCCACCTGACCCACGGCCACAAGGTGAACTTCAGCGGCCGCTTCTTCGACGTGCACCAGTACGGGGTCTCGGCGGAGACGGGGCGGATCGACCTGGACGCCATGCGGGAGAAGGCGCTCGAGGTCCGGCCCAAGGTGATCGTGGCCGGGGCCAGCGCCTACCCCCGGGTGATCGACTTCGAGGCCTTCCGCCGGGTGGCGGACGAGGTGGAGGCCAAGCTCCTGGTGGACATGGCCCACTACGCGGGGCTGGTGGCCGGGGGCGCCTATCCCAGCCCGGTCCCGCACGCCCACGTGGTGACCAGCACCACCCACAAGACCCTGCGCGGGCCCCGGGGCGGATTCATCCTGGCCACCGAGGACCTGGGCAAGGACATCGACAAGGTCAACTTCCCGGGGATGCAGGGCGGACCCTTGATGCACGTGATCGCGGGGAAGGCGGTCTGCTTCGGCGAGGCGCTCCAGCCGGGGTTCCGGTCCTACGCGGCCCAGGTGGTGGCCAACGCCCGGGCGTTGGCCGAGGGCCTCCTCGAACGCGGGTTCGACCTGGTCAGCGGGGGGACGGACAGCCACCTCCTCCTGGTCGACCTCCGGTCCAAGGGGATCACCGGGAAGAAGGCGGAAGAGGCCCTGGAGCCGGCCGGGATCACCGTGAACAAGAACGCGGTCCCCTTCGACCCGGAAAAGCCCTTCGTGACCAGCGGCATCCGGATCGGGACCGCCGCCCTGACCACCCGCGGGTTCGGTGAGGAGGAGATGCGCCACATCGCCCGGCTGATCGCGGACGTGATCGAATCCCCGGACGACGAGACGGTCCGCCATCACGCCCACGCCGAGGCCTCGGAGATGGCCAGCGTCTTCCCCCTCTACCCCGAGCTGCAGTGACCGGGGACCGGACCGGGGAATCCCTGGCCGCCCGCGGCGGTCGCCCGGTCCGCGACACCCCCCTGGCCTTTTCCCGGCCGTCCTTCGGGGAGGAGGAGACGCGGGCGGTGGCCTCGGTCCTGGAATCGGGGTGGATCACCACCGGCCCCCGGGTGGCCGACCTGGAGCGGGCACTGGCCGCGTCCGTAGGTGCCGCCCACGCGGTGTGCCTGGACTCCTGCACCGCCGCCCTCCACGTGGCCCTGGGCGCCCTCGACCTCCGTCCCGGCGACGAGGTGATCACCTCGCCGCTCACCTTCTGCAGTACCGTGCACGCCATCGAGCACGCGGGAGGGGTCCCGGTCCTGGCCGACGTCGAGCCGGACACCCTGAACCTGGACCCGGAACGGGTGAAGGCGGCCCTCACCGCCCGGACCCGGGTGCTCCTTCCCGTCCACTACGGGGGGCATCCGGCGGACATGGACCCGCTCCTGGAACTGGCCCGGGACCGGGGTCTCACCGTGGTCGAGGACGCCGCCCACGCCTCGGGTGCCGCCTACCGGGGGCGGCCGGTGGGACGCCTGGGCCAGGCGACCTGCTTTTCCTTCTACGCCACCAAGAACATGACCACCGGGGAGGGCGGGGCCCTGGTCACCGACCGCGAGGACCTGGCCGAGCGGGCCCGGATCCTCTCCTTGCACGGCATGACCCGCGACGCCTGGGGGCGGTACACCGCCTCCGGCGGCTGGCACTACGACGTGGTGGCCTCGGGCTACAAGTACAACATGACCGACCTGGAAGCGGCGCTCGGCCTTAGCCAGTTGCAGAAGCTCCCCGGCTTCATCGTCCGGCGGCGGGAGCTGGCGGCGCGGCTCACCGCCGGCCTGGGCGCCGAGCCCGCCGTCCTGGTTCCGACGGCCCGCGGCGACGTGGAGCCGGCCTGGCACCTCTACCCGATCCGCCTGCGCATCGAACACCTGGACACCGGCCGCGACCGGTTCCTGGAGGATCTCCGGGCGGAGAACATCGGGGTCTCCGTGCACTTCATCCCCATCCACCACCACACGCACTTCAAGGGGCGCCTGGGGACCGAGGGCGACTTCCCCGTGGCCGAGGACGCCTTCCGGAGACTCATCTCCCTGCCCATCTACCCGGCCATGACCGACGCCGATGCGGACGACGTGATCGCCGCCGTGCTCAAGGTGGCGGCCCACCACCGGCGGTAAGCCGTGGAGAAGTCTCTGGTCCTGGTGGTGGGCGGCGGCTTCGCCGGGGTGGAGGCAGCGCGGCGGCTGAGCCGCAGCAAGGTCTGCGACGTGCTCCTGGTGGACGTGGCCAACTTCACCCTGTTCACCCCCATGCTGCCCGAGGTGGCCACCGGCGACATCGAGACCCGTCACATCCTGGTTCCCCACCGCGACCTCCTCCACCCCGGCCACTACCGCCAGGGCCGGGTGCTCTCCCTGGACCCGGAGGCGGGAACGGCGGAGGTGGAGACGACGATCATGCCCCGCCGGGACGTCATCCGGTTCGATCACGCGCTGTTCGCGCCCGGGGGGGTGACCAACTTCTTCGGGGTTCCCGGAGCCAGGGAGAACACGTTGACCCTGAAGACCATCGCCGACGCCGTGTATCTGCGGAACCGGGTTCTGGCCCTCTTCGAACGGGCCTGGGTGGAACCGTCCCGCGAGGGGCGGGAGCGGCTCTGCCGGGTGGTCGTGGTGGGCGGGGGCTATTCCGGGGTGGAACTGGCCGCGGCCATGGGTGATTTCTTCCGGGCCGCCGGGCGGCAGTATCCGGAACTCGCCCGCTATGTCCGGGTGACGGTGGTGGAGCGGAACGACGGCGTCACTCCCACGCTGCCGCCCAGGCTGCAGCGGGTGTGCCGGGCCAAGCTGGAGCAGATCGGCGTGGATCTCCGCCTGGGGACTGCGGTCCGGGAGGTGGCGCCGGAGAGCGTCACCCTGGGCACCGGCGAGGTGCTGCCCACCCTGACCACGGTCTGGACCGCGGGGGTGACGCCCAGCCCCGACCTGGCGGTATGGGGGCTGCCGCTGGACGCCAAGGGCCGGGTGCGGGTGGACCGCACTCTGCGGGTGGACGGGTCGCCGCGGCTGTGGGCGGTGGGGGACGCCGCCGCGGTACCCCTGGCCGACGGCGGCCTGGCGCCGCCCACCGCCCAGCACGCCACCCGCCAGGGCGCACGGGTGGCCGAGAACATCCTGGCCGTGCTGGCCGGCCGGCCACCGCGCCCCTATACCTACCGGACGATGGGGGAACTGATCTCCCTGGGGCACCGTTCCGCGGTAGGCACGGTGATGGGAATCCAGGTGCGCGGCTTTCCCGCCTGGTGGCTCTGGCGCACGTACTATCTCTTCCGGCTCCCGTCCTGGCTCCGCCGGGTGCGGGTGGCCTTCGACTGGACGGTGGATCTCTTCTTCCAGCGGGACGTGGTGCAGCTTCCCATGGGACGGGAGGGACGGGAGAGCGATCAGGCCGGGAGTTCGTGAAGGACCTCGGCCACCCGCTCCTGATGCGTCTCCGGCATGCCGGGATAGAGGGGAAGGGCCAGACACGTGGCGGCCCAGGTCTCGGCCCGGGGGAACCGGCCCGCGGCCAGGGCGGCGAAGGCGGGCTGGGCGGGCACGGTGCGCGGATAGTGCACCGCGGTCCCGATCCCCCCGCGGGCCAGCGCCTCCCGGATGGCCTCGCGCCGGGAGTGCCGCACCACGAAGAGATGGTAGACGTGCTCCGCCCCCGGCCGCTCGGCCGGCAGGAGGAGCGGCTCGCCCCAGGGCGCGGCCCCGGCCAGGAGATCGCAGTAGCGGGCGGCGCCCTGTCGCCGCGCCTCGGTCCACCCGGCCAGATGCGGCAGCTTGACCCCGAGCACCGCGGCCTGGAAGGCGTCCAGGCGCTCGTTGTAGCCCGGGGTTTGGTGGGTCATGGGATCGCTCCGGCCGTGGTTGGCCGCGGCGCGGACACGCTCGGCCAGATCCCCGTCGTCGGTGCTCACGCAGCCGGCGTCCCCGGCCGCTCCCAGGTTCTTGGTGGGGTAGAAGGAGAAGGCGCCGGCCCGGCCCAGGGTGCCGGTGGTGCGGCCGTCCAGGCGGGCCAGGTGGCTCTGCGCGCAGTCTTCCAAGACGGCCAGCCCGTGCCGGGCGGCCAGGTCCAGGAGCGGCCCCATGGCCGCGGGGTGGCCGTAGAGATGGACGGGCAGGAGCGCCTTGACCCCGGGAGAGAGCGCCTCGGCGGCGGCCTGGGGATCCAGGGTGCCGGTCTCGGCTTCCACGTCGGCGAACACCGGAACCGCTCCGGCGTGGAGCACCGCGGAGGCGGTGGCCACGAAGGTGAAGGCGGGCACCACCACCCGGTCTCCCGGCCCCACCCCCATGGCGGCCAGGGCCAGGCGGAGGGCGCTGGTGCCGCTCTTCACCGAGACCACGCGGCGTGCGCCGAGAGCGGCCGCGAAGGCGGCCTCGAAGGTGGCGACCGGCTCCCCGCCGATGAATCTCGCGCCGCGCACCAGGGGCCCGAGGGCGGCCAGGATGTCGCTTTCCAGCTCCCGGTGGACGGCGGCCAGGTCCAGGAAGGGTACGGAATCGCGCGACATACGGGGCTCCTCGCCACGGGGCATAAAGACCGAGGCGCGGGAGTATAGCACCGGGAGCCTTGCCGGGGGTGTGCCTCCCGGATAGACTCCTTGGCCGGCCGGTTGACGTGAGACGGTCGCTCCCCACGACGGGACGAGGAGGTACCGTGCAGGATATTGCCGAACTCAATGCCCGCGTCCGCGAGGACGCCCAGATCCTGAGTCGTCTGACCGGCGAGGTGGGCCGGGTGGTGATCGGCCAGAAGCGGCTCCTGGAGCGGCTGGTCATCGCCCTCCTGGCCGACGGCCACATCCTCCTGGAGGGGGTGCCGGGGCTGGCCAAGACCCTCTCCATCAAGTCCCTGGGTGCGGCCCTGGACCTGGATTTCTCGCGGATCCAGTTCACCCCGGATCTGCTTCCCGCCGATCTCACCGGGACCCTGATCTACAGCCCCAAGGACGGCTCCTTCTCCACCAAGAAGGGTCCGGTGTTCACCAACATCCTCATGGCCGACGAGATCAACCGCGCGCCGGCCAAGGTGCAGAGCGCCCTCCTGGAGGCCATGCAGGAGCGCCAGGTCACCCTCGGGGACGAGACCCACCGGCTGCCCGAGCCTTTCCTGGTCCTGGCCACCCAGAACCCGATCGAGCAGGAGGGGACGTACCCGCTGCCCGAGGCCCAGGTGGACCGCTTCATGCTGAAGGTCCAGGTCGACTACCCGGAGAAGGACGAGGAACTCCAGATCCTGGAGCAGGCCGGGCTCGGCGTTCTGGCCGTCCCGGAGCGGGTGATGGGAGCGGCCGAAGTCCTCCGGCTGCGCAAGATCCACCGCGGGATCTACGTGGACGAGAAGGTGAAGCGCTACATCGTGGACCTTGTCTTCGCCTCCCGGGACCCGGCCTCCTACGGCCTGGACATCGCTCCCCTGATCGCCTATGGCGCCTCGCCGCGGGCCACCATCTACCTGGCCCAGGCCGCCCAGGCCCACGCCCTGCTCCGGGGCCGGGGCTACGTCACCCCGGACGACGTCAAGGCCATCGGCCTGGATGTGTTCCGGCATCGCATCATCGTCACCTTCGAGGCGGAGGCGGAAGAGGTGACCTCGGCCATGGTCGCCCAGCGCATCCTCGACTCGGTGGAAGTCCCCTAGATCGCTCATGATTCCCCGCGATGTCCTGCGCAAGGTCCGGCAGATCGAGATCCGGACCCGGCACTTGGTCACCGACCTCTTCGGAGGCGAATACCACTCGGTCTTCAAGGGCCGGGGCATGGAGTTCGCCGAGGTACGGGAGTACACCCCCGGGGACGATATCCGCTCCATCGACTGGAACGTGACCGCGCGCCTGGGGCATCCGTTCGTGAAGCAGTTCCAGGAGGAGCGCGAACTCACCGTGCTCCTGGTCGTGGATCACAGCGCCTCGGAGCGCTTCGGCACCCGGAACCGGCTGAAGGGGGAGCTGGCCGCGGAGGTGGCGGCGCTGCTCGCGCTCTCCGCGGTGCAGAACAACGACAAGGTGGGGCTCATCCTGTTCACCGACGGGGTGGAACTCTACGTGCCCCCGGCCAAGGGCCGCCGCCACGTGCTGCGGGTGGTGCGGGAGATCCTCTACTTCCGGGCCCGGGGGCGGGGCACGAACCTGGCCGCGGCCCTGGACCACCTGAGCCGGGCCCAGAAGAGGCGAGCGGTGGTCTTCGTGCTCTCCGACTTCCTGGACACCGGCTACGAGCGGTCGCTGGCGGTGGCCTCGCGGCGCCACGACCTGATCGCGCTGCGCCTGCGCGACGCCCGCGAGGAGCAGCTCCCTTCGGTGGGGCTGGTGGCGCTCGAGGACCTGGAGTCCGGAGCGCGCCTGGTGGTGGACAGCTCCGACCGCGGGGTGCGGCGCGCCTTCGCCGAGCAGGTGGCGGCTCGGGAAGCGGCCTTCGCCACCGTGACGCAGCAGGCGCGGGTGGACCGGGTGGACTTGTGGACGGGGGAGGACGTGGTGCGTCCCCTGGGCGCGTTCTTCCGCCGGCGCCTGCGGAGGCGGTCGGCGTGAGGCGCGGGCTCCCGGCCGGCTGCCTGGCCGCGATGGCGGGGGCGGCGATGACCGCGGCCGCCGCCGCCGCGGCGCCCTCCGGCGGCGGGAGTCCGGATACCCTCTCGGTCCCGGCCGCGGTGACGCCTTCGGTGGTGCGGATCGGGGAGCCGGTCACCGTGAGCTTCGCCATCCCCAGGCCGGACACCACCGCCCACCTGGTGGGTCCGGCCTCGGCCTCGAGCCTGGGGCCGATCGACGTCCTGGAGTCGGCGGCGGCCCCGGCCGGGCCGGACAGCCTGGCCTGGCGGCTCCGGGTGGCCTTCTTCCAGCCGGGGGATCAGGACGTCTCCGCGCTCCCCTTCACCCTGGCCGCCCGGGACGGGGACCGGCCGCTGCGCCTGGCACCCTACCGGATCTCGGTGGAGTCGGTACTCCCCGACTCGGTGGGGAAGGACTCCCTCCGGGCCATCAAGGGCCCGGTGGCGGCGCCGGTGCGCCTGGATCCCCTGCGCACCGCCCTGGGGGTGGCCCTCCTGCTCCTGGCCGGAGCGGCGGTGCTGCTGGTGCGCCGCCGCCTGCGCCGGACCCCGGAGCGCGCGGTCCCCCTGGAGCCGGACGTGCCTCCGGAGACCGTGGCCCTGCGGGCGCTGCGGGTCCTGGACGAGGATGCCCTACCCGAGCGCGGGCAACTGAAGGAGCACTTCGCCCGGCTGAGCCTCATCCTCCGGGAATACCTGGAGCGGCGGTTCCGCCTGGCCGCGGTGGAGTCCACCACCGCCGAGATCCAGGACGCGCTGGAACGGGGTCCCCTCGGTCCGGAGCAGCGGGGCGCGATCCTGGAGATCCTGGACGAGGCCGACCTGGTCAAGTTCGCCAAGTACGATCCGGGAACCGAGGCCGCGCGCATCGCCCTGGACCGCGCGCGGCGCTGGGTGGAGAAGGCGGCCCCGCGCCACGGGCCCGGAGAGGAGGCCTGATGCGTTTCGCCAGCCCCCTCTTCCTGCTGGCCCTGATCCCCCTGGCCCTTCTCCTCCTCCGCGAGTTCCGCCGGCCCTGGAGCCGGGCCCGGCTGGGGATCCCCGCCGCCGGCTTCTTTCCCCGGCGCGGCTGGCGGAGCCGGCTGGCCGGGGCGGTGCCGGTGCTGGTCGGTCTGTCCGGGCTGCTCCTGGTGGTGGCTCTGGCCCGGCCCCAGACCGGCGCGGCCAAGGTGGAACGGAAGAGCGAGGGGATCGACATCGTGCTCGCCCTGGACATTTCGGGGAGTATGCGGGCCGAGGACTTCAAGCCCAACCGGCTGGCCGTGGTCAAGCAGGTGGCCAAGGAGTTCGTCCAGGGCCGCTCCGGGGACCGGATCGGGCTGGTGGTGTTCGCGGGGGGCGCCTACACCCAGTGTCCCCTCACCCTGGATTACGGCGTGCTCACCACCCTGCTGGACGAGGTGGACTTCGGGAACGTGCCCGACGGCACCGCCATCGGCATGGCCCTGGCCACCTCGGTCAACCGGCTGCGGGGGACGCCGGGCAAGAGCAAGATCGTGGTCCTGCTCACCGACGGCCAGAACAACGCAGGCGAGATCGATCCCGTGACCGCGGCCGAGGCGGCCAAGGCGGTGGGGGTCAAGGTCTACACCATCGGGGCCGGGACCCAGGGGCCGGTCCGGGTGCCGGTGGATGATCCGGTGTTCGGGCGCCGCTACGTGACCATGGAGGCCAGCCTGGACGAGAAGACGCTGACCGAGATCGCCCGGACCACCGGCGGGCGGTATTTCCGCGCCACCAGCGCCGAGGCCCTGGAGGAGATCTACGGCGAGATCGACCGCATGGAAAAGACCACCGCCTCCACTGTGGAGTACGTGCAATACAACGAGCGGGGCCCGTGGCTCGCCCTGGTGGCGGGGCTGGTCCTGGCCGGGGCGCTGGTGGTCGGAGAGACCGCGGGCAGCCGCATACCCTAGGAAGACGACGTGATCATCGGCCAACCGCAACTGCTGCATCTGCTCTGGCTCGTTCCCGCCCTGGCCGGGCTGGGGCTCCTGGGCTCGTGGCTCCGCGGGCGGCGGTTGCGGCGGTGGGCCTCCCGGGAACTCTGGGTGCGGATCGCCCCCGAGCGCTCGCGCCTGCGCCGGGCCACCCGCTTCGGCCTGGCCCTGGTGGCCCTGGCCTTCGCGGTCATGGCCGCGGCACGCCCGCAGGTCGGGGCCAAGCTGGTGCAGGTGGACCGCCAGGGGATCGAGGTGGTGGTGGCCCTCGACGTGAGCCTGAGCATGGAGGCCACCGACGTGGTTCCCAACCGTCTGGAACGGTGCAAGCAGGAGATCCGGGAACTGCTGGGCGGCCTTCCCGGGGACCGGGTGGGGATCCTCCTCTTTTCCGGCACCTCGTTCCTCCTGTGCCCGCTCACCCTGGACGTGGCCGCGGCCAACCTGTTCCTGGATGCGGTCACCGTGGACGTGCTGCCCGATCCGGGTACCAACGTGGATGCGGCCCTGGCCGGGGCGCGGCGGGCCCTGGCGAAGGACGAGACCGGAGGCGCCCGGGTGGTGATCCTGTTTACCGACGGGGAAGCGCACGAGGGGAGCGCGGTGGAGACGGCCCGGACCCTGGGCGAGGCGGGCATCCCGGTGCTCACGGTGGGGGTGGGCACACCCAGCGGGGAACCGATCCCCGTGTTCGACGCCGGCGGCCGGCGGACCGGCTACAAGAAGGACCGCTCCGGCAACGTGGTCCTGTCCCGGCTGGACGAGGGGCTGCTCAAGCAGGTGGCCGACGTCTCCCACGGCCGGTACTATCCGGCCACCTTGCAGGGGCACGAGATCGGAGAGATCCTGGATACCCTGCACAAGATGGAGCGAGGGGAACTCGGCGGGGGCATGCGCCGGCGGGTGGAGGAGCGCTACCAGATCCCGGCCGGCATCGCGGCCCTCTTCCTGTTCCTGTCCCTGCTCCTTCCGGAGGGGAAGCGGGAGGAAGCCGACGCCGCGCCTTCCGGCGGCACGGCGGGGAGTTGACCCGGATGACTGGACTCAAGAATCTGGCCGCGATCCTGTCCCTGACCGGACTCCTGTCCCCGTTCCTGGAGAACGGGACCCGGGAAGTCCGCCGCGGGCTCCAGGACTACCGGGACCGCGACTGGGTGGGCGCCATCGAACACTTCGAGAAGGCGGGAACCGCGGACGACGCCCCCGAGGCCGGCTACAACCTGGGTGCCGCCGCCTACCAGGGGAAGAACTACCCCAAGGCCCTCCGCGCCTTCGAGGCGGCCACCCGGTCCCCGGAGGTCCCCCCGGCTCGGGCCAGCTACGATCTGGGGAACGCGCGCTACCGCTCCGGGGACCTGCCCGGAGCGCTCCAGGCCTACCGCACCGCCCTGCGCCTGGATCCGACCGACGAGGACGCGCGGTGGAACTACGAACTCACGCTCCGCCAGCTCCAGTCCGGGCAGCAGCAGGACCAGAAGCAGCAGCAGCAACCGGGAGGGGACCGGAACCAGGATCAGAAGGGATCCCAGGGCCAGCAGCAGGCCGCGCAGGACTCCACGGGAACGTCGCCGCCCTCCTCCGGGGGCGCGGACCAGAAGGCGCCTCCGGACAGCACCCGACAGCAACCGCAACCGCAGGAGGCCCAGGCCGATTCCAGCCGGAACCAGCCCCAGGCCGCTCCCGGGGATTCCACGGGCACACCCCCCCCGGGCCAGGCCGCCCAGGCGGGACGGCGCCTCACCCCGGAGGAGGCCAGGCAGCTCCTGAACGCGGTCACCCCCGAGGAGCGGGAACTCCTGCGGGCCCGGCTCAAGCCCGCCAAGCGCCGTCACGTGGAGAAGGACTGGTGAGGAGCCTCCCCGTCGTCCTCCTCCTGGTCCTGGTCCTGGCTGCTCCGGCCCGGGGGGCCAAGGTCACGGCCACGGTGGACCGGACCACCGTCCAGGCCGGGGAGCAGATCGTGCTCACCATCCAGGCCGAGGGGATCCAGGGATCCATGGGGGAACCCAGGATGCCCCCCCTGGGGGACTCCTTCCAGATCTACTCCGCGGGATCCTCGCGGAACTTCTCGATCATCAACGGGCGGGCCGCCTCCAGCCAGAGCCAGCGATTCGTCATCGTGCCCCAGAAGGAGGGGACCTTCACCATCGGACCGGTGGAGGTGGATGCCGACCACCAGACCTATCGCACCGACCCCATCCGGATCACCGTGACCTCGGCCCCGCCTCCGCCCTCGCCCCCGCCGGTCTCCGAGGGGGAGACCGGGACCTCGGCGGGGACGGAGGCGATCTTCGCCCGGGCCACCGTGGACCCGCCGGACCCCTACCTCTACCAGCAGGTCACCCTGCGCATCCGCCTCTACACGCGGCTGCGGTTGCTGGACAATCCGAACTACGCCGCGCCCACCACCCAGGGGTTCTGGCGCGAGGACCTTCCCGCCCGGAAGCCGGCGGTGGAGGTGCTGAACGGCAAGCGCTACCAGGTCCTGGAGATCGACATGGCGCTCTTTCCCACCACCCCGGGGGACCTCACCGTGGGCGAGGTGGGTCTGGACTGCACGGTGCAGGACCCCAGCCGCTCGCGGGATCCGTTCTCCATGTTCGGGGGATCGCTCCTGGACGGGAAGCAGGTGTCGATCCGTACCGATCCGGTGACCGTGCACGTGCGGCCGCTCCCTCCCGGGGCGCCTCCCGGCTTCCACGGCGCGGTGGGGGACTACCGGCTCCGAGCCGCCGTGGACCGGACCGAGGCCTCCCAGCAGAGCCCGGTCACCCTGACCCTGGAACTCTCGGGCCAGGGACACCTGCGCACGGTGGGGGACCTGGACCTGCCCGACCTTCCCCAGTTCCGCACCTATCCCTCCCAGGCCGACCAGAAGACGACCCGGGACCAGGAGCGGATCGGGGGCACCCTGAGCAAGCAGTTCGTGCTGGTGCCGCTGACCGCGGGGGATCTCACCATCCCTCCGGTGGAGCTGGCCGTGTTCTCACCCGCGGCGGGGGCCTACAAGACGCTCAAGACGAAGCCGATCGTGATCCATGCCCAGGCCGGAGGCGAGGGGACGCCGGGCGCGACCGGCACCCGCGGGGACATCGAGGTGGTGGGACGGGACATCCGGTTCATCGAGACCCAGGTTCCCGCCTTCGTCCGGGTGGGGAGCACCTGGAGTCGGGCCCGGTTCTGGCTCTGGCTGATGCCGGTCTCCATGTTGGCCTACGGGGGGTTCTGGGCCTGGGAGCGCCGCCGCCGCCGCCTGGGAGCGGACCGCGCGCTCCGGCGCCGGCTGTCGGCGCGGCGCACGGCGCGGCGGATTCTCAAGCAGGGCGAGAACCGGCAACCGGAGGAGGCGGCGGCCAAGGCCGCCGAAGCGGTGCGCACCTACGTGGCCGACCTCTTCGATCTCCCGCGGGCCGGCCTCACCCCGGATCACATCGGACGGGCGCTCAAGGCCCGGGACGTGGATCCGGAGCCGGTGATCGGCTTCCTGGACCGGGCGGACGCGGTGCGCTTCGCGCCCTCGGCCTCGGCTGCCGGGGACTGGCTGGACGAAGCCCGGGCCGCCATCGACGCGGTGGGTAAGCCGTCATGAGGCGCCTGACCGTCCTCGCCGCCGCCCTCCTTTTGGTCGCAGCGGCCCCGCCCCGAGCCCAGGCCCAGGAGAAGGGGAGCGAGGCCTTCCTGCACGGAAACGACCTCTACCGGGCCGGGGACTACGCCGGGGCCGCCGCCGCCTACGAGACGGTGCTCGCCTCGGGGTGGACCGCCCCGGAACTCGAGTACAACCTGGGGAATGCCTATCTCAAGGCCGGAAAACTGGCCTCGGCCATTCTCCACTACCGCCGGGCGATCCGGATGCGACCCACGTACGAAAGTGCCCTTCTCAACCTCAATTACGCCCGTTCCTTGACCCAGGACGTGAAGCCGGACGAGCAGCCCCCGGGACGCCTGGCCTGGATCGGAAACCTGCGTCTGGGGCCGGGCACGGCGGCCCTCCTGTGCTTCCTGGCCGTGACCGCGTTCCTGGTCCTGGGCGCGTTGCGCCTGCGCTGGCTCGGGGCGCGCCCCTGGGTGGGCGTCCTGCAGGCGGCCCTCGGGGTGCTGGCCCTGCTCCTGGCCGGAGCCGTGCTCTTCGAGTGGACCGAGGTCCACGGCCGGCCCGAGGGGGTGCTCCTGCCCGAGGAGGTGGAGGTGCGGGCCGGTCCCGGCGAGACCTACACCGTGTCCTTCCGTCTCCACGAGGGAGCCGAGGTGGACCTGTTGCGGCAGAGCGCCGGTTGGCGGGAGATCAAGGTCTCGGATAGGCTCCAGGGGTGGGTGCCGCAGAAAGACGTCGGCGCCATCTGATCCGCCCTCGTCCGAAAGGGACCATGAAACGCAAGCTCGCCGTGGCCGCCGGCATTCTCGCCGCCCTCGTGGCGGCCGCGGTGGCCGCCGTGTTCCTCCTGGTCAAACCGGAGGCGCTGAAGAACCAGGCCCTGGACCGGATCCGCGCCGCCACCGACTACCGGGTGGAGGCGGGCCCGGCCGAACTCCACCTGGGTTTGCGCGGCGCCGGGCTGCGGGTCCACGACGTCCTCATGGTCGCCCCCGATTCCTCGCAGACCCTGACCGTGGACGAACTCGACGTCTTCCTGAAACTCTTCCCTCTCCTGCGAAAGCGGGTGGAGCTGGCCCAGGTCACCCTGCGCCGTCCGGTCT
>Ga0307424_1000848_pt1 | contig 16259 bp, 19 predicted proteins | sample SalMarWE160320MG_FD_202157 | JGI IMG/M metagenome (GOLD analysis project Ga0307424, IMG submission 202157) | Salt marsh sediment microbial communities from the Plum Island Ecosystem LTER, Massachusetts, United States - WE1603-20 | ecosystem: Environmental > Aquatic > Marine > Intertidal zone >... | reverse complement strand
CATAGCCAGCAACCACTTGGGGATGTCCTCGTCTACCATCTCCAGCACCACCTCCAGCTCCTCAGGCGTGATCCGGGGGGTAACCGGGAACGTCTGACATCCCACCGTGATCTGGCCCTTGCCTCCTGGACACCGGTAGATCACAACCGGTGTCCAGGGCGTGTCGACCAGCCTCACGTAGTGACCCGGGTCCGTGATCTCAGCCCCGATCAGTCGTGAGCCATACCCGGTGATCGATACGCCCGTGAATACAGAGTCAACAGCAACGACATCCCGGAGAGCACTCCGTAGGACCACGCACCCATTCAGCCGACTGGCGGTCACTGTGGACGTGCTGACTATTGCGTGACCCATCCTGACATCACCAAACAGCCCGCACCGCACCGTACTATCCGTCACGCACGACGAAGTGACCGTGACATGATTCCCTACGATACTGTCTCCCAGCACATCTGAATCAATAGTGATGGTGGCAGTGCCATAGACGACGACTTTCGGATCCATAGCCATTCGTAATCTCCCTTTCTCTACGTGCATCACTTACCTTGGCGCTCCCGGATCCACAGGTTCTCCAGTGCGGCAGCCGCGTCCACCAGACCATCCCACATGGCCAGCAACCACTCGGGGATGTCCTCGTCTACCATCTCCAGCTCCTCAGGCGTGGCCGGAGGGATGACCTGGAACGTCTGACATCCAACCGAGATCCGGCCCGTACCTTCCAAGGTCCGGTAGACCACAACCGGCGTCCAGGGCGTGTCGACCAGCCTCACGTAGTGACCCGGGTCCGTGATCTCAGCCCCGATCAGTCGTGAGCCATACCCGGTGATCGTTACGCCCGTGAATACAGAGTCAACGGCAGTGACATCCCGGAGAGTACTTTGTGTGACCGTGCACCCGATCAGCAGACTGGCGGTCACTGTTGACTTGTCGATGGTTGCGCGATCCACCCGGGTACCGTCATGCAGCCCGCTCCGCACCCTACTGTCCACCACACACGACGAAGTGACCGTGACATGATTCCCTACGATACTGTCACCCAACACATGAGATTCCGTGATGGTGGCACTGTCATGAACGGTGGCTTTCGGATCGATAGCCATTCGTAATCTCCCTTTCTCTACGTGCATCACTTACCTTGGCGCTCCCGGATCCACAGGTTCTCCAGCGCCACAGCCGCGTCCACCAGACCATCCCACATAGCCAGCAGCCCCGGAGGGATCACCTCCGCCCTGTCGAGAGGAATGTTCTCAGGCCTGGTCCGGGGAGTAACCGGGAATGTCCGACATCCAACCGAGATCCAGCCCTTACCTCCCGGACACCGGTAGACCACAACCGGCGTCCAGGGCGTGTCGACCAGCCTCACGTAGTGACCCGGGTCCGTGATCTCAGCCCCGATCAGTCGTGTGCCACACCCGGTGATCGTTACGCCCGTGAACACAGAGGCAAAGGCATCGACATCCCGGAGAGCACTCCGTAGGACCGTGCACCCGGTCAGTCGACTGGTGGTCACTGTTGACTTGTCAACTGTTGTGTTATGCAGATCGCTTCTGGTCACTGTGGAGTGGGAATGCACCCTACTGCTCCTCACGAGCGACGAAGTGATCGTGACGTATCCCCCTACGATACTGTCACTCAACACATGAGATTCCTTGATGGTGGCACTGTCATGGACGGTGGCTTTCGAGTCATTCTTAACCTCCCTTTCTCTATATGCACCACTCATACTCAGCCTCCCGGAGCCACAGGTTCTCCAGTGCGGCAGCCGCGTCCACCAGACCATCCCACATGGCCAGCAACCATTCGGGGATGTCCTCTTCCACCCTCCCCAGATCATCAAGCGTGACCGGAGGGGTGACCGGGAACGTCTGACATCCCACCGTGATCTGGCCCTTGCCTCCCGGACGCCGGTAGACCACAACCGGTGTCCAGGGCGTGTCGACCAGCCTCACGTAGTGACCCGGGTCCGTGATCTCAGCCCCGAACAGGCATGTGCCGCACCCGGTGATCGTTACGCCCGTGAACACGCAGGCAACGGCATCGACATCCCGGAGAGTACTTTGTGTGACCGTGCACCCGACCAGTTCACTGTGGTCCACTGTTGACTTGTCGACTGTTGTGCTACGTAGCTCACTCCCGGTCACTATGGACTGGGAGTGCAGCTTACTGTGCCTCACGAACGATGCCATGATCGTGACGTGCTCCCCCACGGCACTGTTACCCTGCACATCGGATTCCGCGATAACGGCACTGTCATGGACGGTGGCTTTCGAGTCGATCATTCTTAACCTCCCTCGCCCACCCTACCCCTCCATGCAACCTAGTGCAACCCGGTGCATCACTCACCTTGACCGGACAGGCGCTCTGCGGCTGCCTCCGCTGCCCTTGTGGCCTCGGCCTGAGCTTCCACACTGACGTCCAACCTGAGAGCCGCATCCAGTCCCATCAACTTACTGACTCGTTCCTGAAGTTTTATGGCTCTGTCCACAGCTGCCAGCCGGCCACTGTGGTCCCGTACCACCGCGCCCGTTTCCGGATCCCGCACCACCCTCCCGTCCTTGCCCGCGGTGACGGGCGCGGCTGGCATGTCCCAGAGAGCCATCACTTCAGAGCGCAGCGTATCGAGAAACGCAAGATCTCTGGCTACGGTGTCCGCCACAGCGACGGGAGTGGCGGACTTCCGCATCTCTATGAGGATCGTCGATACGTGCTGCTGGCTTATGCCGAAACATTCGGCAATGTCCCGCTGCCGCATCCCAGATAGGTACTTCCTCCATATCTCATGGTTACGTACATTGTCGCTCATCTATTCCTCCTATCCAGGTTGGGATGAGCCATCAACCACTCATCCCACTTATCACGATCCCATAACGGACCGGAAGCCAATCGTCGGAACGGGACCGGGGTATCCAACCCCTGACGGGTGGTCCAGTTGTGTACCACCTGGCGGGAACTGGCCCGAGCGAATTCCGCCACTTCATAGAGACCCATGATTCTATGGCTTGGAACAGCACGGAACCCGAAGAATTCCATCATGGACTGCGCCATGGCGAAGGTACCGCCGGTACCTAACGCTTTGAGGACATCTCTGGTCTCGTCATCCATGTTGACATCCTAATCCCACATTCCCCTCGTAGGGTCTCCCAGTACCCTCCTGGCGGGTGGATCGTCCAGGTAGTCCGCCAGGGCGCGCAGGGTCCGGGGGTCGTCCCACACAGCTCCCAGCATCCGATTGCAGGTCGAGCACAGCAGGCCCCGTACCTCCCCAGCCGGCCCGTGCGCGTCGTCGCGGTGCCGGTGGTCCACCGCCAGTCGCTTGGTTCGCCCGTTTCGTCCGGTTCGGTGTCCACACCCGGCACACACCCCGCCCTGAACGGCCTTGAGAGCGTCGTAGACCCCCGGCCCTAAGCCGTACACCCGAGAGTCCCTGTTGAGCCGTGAGCGTTCACGCTGGGCCCGTTTCTGGGCCCGGTGGTGCGTCACGCACCGGGGGCCGGGGTGAGGGGCCGGCCGCTGGGTGGTCACCCCAGCCTCCCGGCAGTCCTTGCAGATCCTTGTGGCCATATTGCATCTCCTATCCTGATCACGCTCGGGCCCGATCATGATCGGCCCCGAGCGTGACCATGGCTGACCGTCACCCGGGATGATCCATTCCCATTCCCACACCCCCCCACGTAGTGGGGGTGTGGTTCTGGGAATGGATCCCGGGCTGAGAAAGATTTGGGAAAGTCCCTGGTGACGAGGTTCTCACTTGTGGATCTTGTGAGAAAAATCTGGGAAAGTCCCTGGTAGCGAGGTTCTCACGGACATATGGGATGTTGATCACCTAGTTGATCTTGTGGGAACCTCGCCATCAGCAGGTATGTAGAATGATCTATGTCGTTCAATGATGGCCATCGATAGATGCCTGAACGAGCGTTAAGGACCAACCTTAAATCCGCTGACCAGGATGGGTGCTCCATCGATGTCCCTGACATTCCCACAAGATCACCCAAGTGAGAATCCGTGGGAATGTCATGGCCGTCGATACGATACCTGGACATACCCGGCACGTTTTGTCACTCTGTGTGATCGGGGACCCGGTACCTCTGGCTACGGTCCACCGACACGATATGTCCATCATGTATGGCTTTGTCCCATAGACGATAGAAAGACGACTGTGGCACACTTGTCATGATTGACCTGACCTCGGACTTGGTAAGTCCCCGATGCGAGGCATGGCCCACCGCGGCCAGAAGTTCCCGGATACGGTCGGGAGGCTGGGGGGCTTGGAAGGGGTCCAGGGCCGTCACCACCACCGAATCCGCCACAGGATCCAGCCGGAAGATCAGATCATCGAACGGCTCGACATCCTTGCTCTTGTCGCAGGTCAGAACGATGGACCCGTCATCGGCCCGGGACACCCTGAGCTCAGAGTCCAGGGCCGCGGTGACGGTGCTGGCACCGCGACCGTGTTCTCCCAGATGCCCCAGGTGATGGATGGGCAGCACACACGCCCCGGTGTCCCGTCGGATACCCTCCAGCCGTTCGACGAATACGCCCATTTCCGTATTGTCGTTTTCCTTCACTCCGACGGTGATCCTGGCCTGCGTATCCAGGACCACAAGCACGGGCCTGCGTTCCCGCAGGCCCGTGCGGAAGTCGGGCCACTGCTTGCCGGTCACCTGAACGGGCACCGGTAGGATCAGCAGATGGTCCCGGGGGATGGGCACTCCGCCGTGGTGACGGTCCTCCCACGCCCGTAGTCGCCGGCGGAACCCCCGGGCACCTTCCGCTACCAGGTAGATGACCAGTCCCTGATGTACCGGGTGACCATGCCAGTCCTGCCCGGTCGCAATACACGCCATCATATCGATAGCAACAAATGACTTTCCGTGTCCGGACCGACCAACCATCCTGGCTAGAGTGTCCCGATGCAGCACGCCTTCAATAAGCGGCTCCGGCTCCGGGATACTGTCAAGATCCTCCGAGGCCAGGGCCAGATCCCACAAGGACGATCGCTCCGACCCACCTGCTATCTCTGGTGAGCCGGGAACATCGAAAGGGAGGTCGTCTTCCTCCGAGGTGAGGGGAGGGAATTCCGGGTCTGCTTCGAGCATTCCCAGGTCCTGTAAGGTCGCCCGGTAGTTGCCCTGGTGTTCCCGTAGTGCCAGGTAATTCAGCTTTGTAACGGTGCTGACTCCCGTGAGAAACGACGGTGGATGGTCGGTCCAGATGTGCAGGGGACCCCACCCGGTGGAGGTATCGAACCGGTCACACCCTGCCTGATGTGCTGTGGCTGACTTCGCCGAGGCATGGATGCCCGGTGCTGTCCACACCGGGCAGGAGCAGGTGTCGACCAGTCCGGTATCCACCCACCCGTCAGGACCCAGCAGCGTCGTCCAGGGCATCCCCGCCGACCACTGCTCAATGTCTCCCTCGGGATCGGGCAGGGTGTCGCGTCGGTACTCCCAGGATTCCACCGCCTTAATGATCATGTCAGTCAGCCAGGCGGGGGCCATCTGGACATCCCCCACCAACCGGTAGGGACCTTCGGCCCGCACGGACGGTGGCACCAGCACCTGGTGCTGGTGCCACATGGCCACCCACCCACCGGGAGCTTTCAGCACACCCTGTCCCGTGGGCAGAACCAGCCCGTCCGGCAGAGTGAACCACCAATGACCGCCCCCGTGGTGCACCCATCGGCCTTCGGCATCCCGACTGCCGGGGGACTGGACTGTCAGGGTCTGGTGATCTTGGGCCTGACCGCTTGCAGCGGTCCAGTCCGCCAGGAACGCATCCCGCTCCTGTGGAGTATCCACGTCCACCACCAACATTCGGGACGCTCCCAGCTCCACCCCGATGTTGGCTCCGGGGGTCCGGTCCAACACCCGCTTGAGGACTGCGGGATCGGTGGTGGCGTGGTCGATCCCGCATGGGTGCCTGCCCACCTGCTTGGCCTGTCGGGCGGTCAGGGTGCACATCGGCTGTTTGCTGCCGGGCCGGTTGATCACGATGGCCATCCCCGCGGCCGCGGCTGCCCGGGCGATGGCCGTGACCCGGTCATCGCCCGCGGGAACCGACCCGAATATGGTCAGGAACGTCGATCCACCGATCATGCCGCGGCCCACCTCTTCCCCATGTCCGCCCGGTCCACCCGCAGGACCGGTACCCGGCCGGCCAGTTCAACCAGCCGGCCGGGTGGTGTGGTCATGATGCGTGCAATGTCGGCTGCCGCGGCTGTGGAACACACGATTTCGTCGTGCATGGTGAGGTACACCGCATCACTCAGTCCAGCCTGATCTACCGCCAGCAGTGCCTCAGCCAGCAGGTCATACGCCCCACCTTGGGTGAAGTAGTTGATCCCCTTGTGGGTGGCCACCGACGGTGGGCCTCCGTCGAAACCACGACCCATCGGGATGTCCAGGATTCTTCCGGACAGAGTGAAGATCTTGCGGTGATCCCGGGCAAGTTGCCGTAGTTTCCAGGACAGTTCGGCCACCTTGGGCAGGGTGCGGAAGATCTGATCCTGTATCTGGGTGGCCCGGGCCACGGACACTCGAAGGTCCCTGGCCAGTTTTCCTCGACCCTCCCCATACAGAGAACCCAGCAGGACTGTCTTGGCTGTCTTACGGTTGACCCTCGCGAAGGTAGCAATGTCGGTATAAGTATCGGATGTGCCCGATTCGTATCCCTCAAGAATCCGGTAGTCATGGGCAATATTAGCTATCAGTACCGGCTCGATCTGTGCCCAGTCGATCGAGGTGAGCTGGTCTCCCCGATCAGCCAGCACCACTCCCCTGGCCTCTGCGGGGAACTGGTGGAGGGGAGGGTTACTGATCGACATGCGTCCGGTGGTGGCCTTGAGAAAGGAAACTTCCGGGTGGATGTAGTACTCCCCCTCCCGGCCGATAGCCAGATCCCTGACCTTGCTGAGGTAATCCTCCTGCACATGCGTGATCTGCTTGCACTGCACGTATACCCTGGCCAGGGGGTGATCCAATCTGTCCAGGTGCTCTGCTGTGGTGGAGGGTCGGCCCGTCTTGGGTGTGCGGGGGTACCCCTCTGGCAGGTCGATGACCGAGACCAGGTCCCCAGCGTTGCCCGGGCGTACCCCCGCTTGGGTGAGCATCTGTTCACAGTGGGCCCGGTGTGCTCCCTGCTGCTGGTCGTACCGGTCCAGGTAGTCCAGGTCCACCCGCACACCCCGGGCGGTTCGTTTCAAGGCCTGCCGATTGAGCACCTGCTCCCGATGGATCAGGTGGGTAGGGTCCTTGATACCAAAACGGACATATGGATGCCTGGTCAGAAGAGTGTCCCGCGCGGCCTGCACGATCACGGGAAGAAGCCGGCATGTGGCCACCGCGTCCACTGCCGCCCCGAACAGATACATCGGGGTATCCACGTCCATGGATCGGTATCCTTCGGCTCTGGTCATCCCCAGCCGGCGGAAAGCGACCTCCACCGTGTCCGCCAGACGGAGACCCAGAAACCGGGTGGCCAGATATTCCAGCCCTTTATGTGCCAACTTGTCCGGCCAGGCCAGCCGGGCAGTGATCAACGTGTCCCATACCTTGCCGATCTGGCTGACCTCCAGCAGCCCGTTGAGTGCCAGGCTGGGGACATCGAAGGCAGAGTTGTGCAGGATCAGTTGAGGGCAGACGGTCCACACCCACCGGACCAGCTCGGCATCCTGTGGCTGTCGAGGGTCCAGCACCACCGCGGCGTGCTGGTTAGCGAACGACACCGCCTTGATCCGTCTGGCATCCACCCCCAATCCATACGTCTCGATGTCGCAGGCCAGGGGATGATCGACCATCCTGACCAAATGGTCCCGAGCTGTCGGTCCGGCGGTCACGGTAGCGGACATCCCGGGCAGATGGGTGGTACCGGTAAGGGCTAGCACTGGTTCGACCTTTTGAGTAGCTTGTCCAGGTCTTCCGTCCTATACCGGACTACCTGAGATGTCCGCCATCGGGGGAGACGCCCCTCACGCACCCATCGCCACAGGGTGGTCCGGTGCACTCCCAGGTATGCCGCCGCTTCGGCGGTATTCAGCCATTCGGTCATGCCTCATGGTAGCGCACACGGTTGCATCATGTTGCAAATCGTGTAGGATTGACAGTATGATCACAGTGAGGGACTACCAAGAAGACATCATTCAAGCTGTGGAAGACCAGTTCCGTTCCGGCGTCCGGCGTACCGCCGTGGTCGCTGCCACAGGACTCGGTAAGACAGTGACCTTCGCCGAGCACATCCGACGTACCCCCGATGCACGCACCCTGGTCCTGGTCCATCGGGACCACCTGGTCAAGCAGGCCCACCGCACCATCGCCCACCAGACCGGGGCCCATGTGGGGGTGGTCAAAGCCCAGCAGGATGACCGAGATGCCCGTAACGTCGTGGCCTCGGTTCTCAGCATGGTCCGCCGACTGGCCGGCTCCAGCTTCGATCGGATCGTGGTGGACGAGTGCCACCACGCCACCGCCCCCACCTATCAGACCATCCTGGCTGCCTATCCCGATGCGGAGGTGGTCGGATACACCGCCACACTCAGCCGTTCCGACCAGGGCAAGCTCGGTAACGTCTGGCAATCGGTGGCCAGCAGCACCTACGACATCCAATGGGGTATCTCCCACGGGTATCTGACCGATGTCCAGGCATACGAGATCCAGGTGGATGGGCTGGACCTGGACCGGGTGCTGACCAGCCGGGGGGATCTGGCCGCGGGGTCTCTGGGTAACGCACTGATCGGATCCGGGGCCCACCACCGCGCCGCAGAGGCATACCTGGACCACGCCAGGCTGTCCGATGGCACCCTGCGGCAGGGCATCGTGTTCTGTCCGGACGTGATTTCCACCGCAGCGTTTACCGAAGCGTTCCTCGCCGCGGGGATAGCCACGGCAGAGATCACGGGGGCCACCTCGGACGAGGACCGGGAAAAGATCTATCAGGGACTGGCCGACAAGTCGATCACAGTAGTGACCAACTGTATGGTGCTGACCGAAGGTTTTGACCTTCCTCAGATCTCCTGTCTGGTGGTGGCGCGCGCCACCACGTCCCAAGGTCTCTACACGCAGATGGTGGGTCGAGGGTTGCGGCCCTGGCCGGGCAAGGACCACTGCATGATCATGGACATCACAGGGGTGTGCCGGCGACACACCCTGATCTCCTTCCCTGACCTTAGCCAGGGGCAGGATGACCCCGCCGGTAAGCCGGCGGGATCGCAAGAGGAACAGACCGAACGCACCATCCCGGAACTGTCCTCTATCGATGGTCAGTTGTCCCTGGACCCGGTGGACGTGTTCGGCCGGTCCAAGTCAGCATGGCTGACCACCACGTCAGGGACCTGGTTCCTGCCCACCCGGGCCGGGTACATCTTCCTGCGGTCGGACCCTCGTGATCCCGGCATGCTCATGGTCGGCAAAACCGCGGATCAGTACCGTAAGCAGGGTGGGGAAGGGTCTCGGGTGCACCCGGGAGGGAACGTCACCGTAATGTCGTGGGGCTGGGTCACCACCGGGATACCTATGGATCTGGCCATGTCAGAGGCAGAGCAACTGGCCTCCCGACTGGATCCTTCGGTGTCGGAACGCACCGCATCGTGGCGGAGCAACCGTCGGCCGTCAGAAAACCAGATCAGTCTGTTGGACCGGCTGGGGATCAACCCGTCCGGCATGACCCGGTCCATGGCATCGGATGCGCTGAGCATCCACTACGCGAGCAAGATTCTGTGAGCCCTTCCTCACGATGGACCCGCATGCATGGCCACAAGGTTGTGCATGCGGATCTGTCGAGTGCCCAGCAGCACGCGGAGCACTTGAGACAGACCACTGGCAGAGATCTCTGGGTTCCCTACCTGTGTTGGTGGCAACAGGACTATAGGGACGGACCAGCACGAATACCACATTGGCATGTTGGGAGACCCAAGCATGGATGAATTCGACACACCCACGGGGGATGTTGCCCGGGATCAGTGGGGGAGGTACGTGCTGCCCGATCGAGACGGCCAGTTGAGGGGCCATACCCGGGTGACCACGTTCATTACCGCTGTGGATGACCTCTACCGGCTGGAAAAGTATCACCTGAGGATGGCCCTTAAAGGGATGGCGCATGACCCGGGCATCCACGCCATGGTGGCCGCCACTCCCTTGGGGGACCGGTCCACCCTGGATGATCTGGCACAGCAAGCCATGGACATGGCTGGAGCTCGGGTGCGAGCCTCTCTGGGTACCGCCATGCATAAGTTCACCGAACGGTACGACCGGGGTGAAAAGGACATTCCAGTACCGGATATGTGGGTTCCGGAAGTCAAGGCGTATATCGACTTGGTAGACACATTAGGGCTGGTATACACCAATTTTGAGGAAATCGTGGTGGTACACGATTACCTCACGGCTGGCACATTCGACAGAATCGCCAGGATCACCACTCCACTGACTTTCCAGTCTCCTACCGGTACCGTCGTGCTCTCCCCAGGGGATCACGTGATGGTTGACCTGAAAACCGGCAGGGACATGGACCTGCTCGCCGAGAAAACCTCGGTTCAGTTGGCACTGTACAACCATGCCGACGGGGTCTGGCGCGGACAGGTGTACCGCCGTGCCGGTCAGTGGATGGTCGAGGGGGACTATGCCCCGCTGCCCGATGTTCGTAGGGACGTGGCATTGATCATCCATCTTCCCATCCGACCGGACCAGGACTCCGAGGCCGTTGCTGAGCTGTTCGCGGTCGACACCACCGCCGGGTGGGCGGGGGCTCGACTCTGCTGGGATGTCCGGCAGTGGCGTCGACAGACTCTAGGCATGCGAGTCAGCCAGGCCCCGCGGCCGGCCAGCCCGCAGCCGACCGAGGCCAGCCCACGGCCGGCCCGCTCGGGCAAGGCCAGCCCACGACCGGCCCGCTCGGGCAAGGCCAGCCCACGACCGGCCCGCTCGGGCAAGGCCAGCCCGCAGCCGACCGAGGCCAGCCCGCAGCCGGCCGAGGCCAGCCCACGGCCGACCGAGGCCAGCCCACGGCCGGCCGAGGCCAGCCCACGGCCGGCCGAGGCCAGCCCGCAGCCGACCGAGGCCAGCCCACGGCCGGCCGAGGCCAGCCCGCAGCCGACCGAGGCCAGCCCACGACCGGCCATGTCCCTGAGAGATCAGGTCCTGGCTGCCACGTCTCGGGATGAACTGTCACAGTTGTGGCAGGCCAACCGTCACCAGTGGACCCCCGATCTGACTGAGCTGGGCAAGTCCAGGGACTTGCGCTAGTTTGCAACTGTATGCTACAGTGGGCATCGATCCAAAATGACTGGTCCCGACCGTGGGAGAGACGATCGGGACCAGTCGGTAAGGCCAGCATCGTCATGGCTGAGAAAGGGTTTTTATGACAGAAGATGATGAATTTGACTCTGCAAATCCGGACGAGGCATTTGTCCGGTTTGAAGACATCGAGGGTCGGCTGGTGTGTGCTTTCGCACCGGTTGAGTTTCGGAAGCAGAAAGGCACCAACGGCCCCTACGAGGCTGCATTTGCTGATCTGTTGATCCTGGACGGCGAACCGCATGCTCTGTTCGACCCGGTACCCCCGGGCGTCAATGGAGCTATCGGGGTAGTTCAGCAAATGATGTTCACCACCGATCGCATCATCCGCATGTTGAAGAGGGTGGAGGGTACCGGTAGGCCGTTGCTGGGCCGGCCGGAGACTCGACCGTCCAAGTTCAGGACCAAGGCATTCGGGTTGTCCGCGCCCACCGCCGCGGATAGGGAACTGGCCCGCGGGCCAGTGGCACAGTATCGGAAGGTCAGGGCTGACCAGGAGGACCCGTTCTCCTGAGATGTCCGTGTAGGCCCCGGGGTCGCGATTCGAGCTCCGACCCCGGGGCCGCCCCTTGAGGGAGACACACGGTGCGGATAGAAACGATACTATCGTACAAAACCGCGTCACGTCTGCTTGACCATCCCATTGCCTCGTCATGGATGTTTCCGGCACCGGACAAGTTGACGAAGACACGCACCGGACGCTATCGGGTGGTGTGGAATGACCACCCTATGGTCAATGATGTGCTGGTTCTTTTGGGGTACGCGCACGTCAATCCAGATATTGACTTCCCCACCCTCCGGGAGATGGAACTGGTATTTCTTAGTTCGATGGATGACTTGGCCACGTACCCGGGTGTGACAGTCACGTTCCCGGGGGTGGTCATGACCGGCCCCCTCCCGGATGTGTATACGACCCTGAAAGGATACGATGGAGATTGACGTCGAAATGTCCGGCCTGACAGACGATCAGGTACGGATCCTGGTGTCCCATGTCGAGGGGACACTCCGGATCGAATGGTTGATGGGGGTCTGGCACGTGAGCATGTACCCGCCCGACATCCCGTCACTGTCTCGGATGTTGGAGCATATGTCATGATCAGGTTCAGATTCCGGCTCGGTCCCCTGGTTTGTGGGGCTGGCGGTACAGTCACCATGGTCATGCTGGTGCTGGTCGTGCTCTGCTGCTGCGGGGGATGGGCACTCGGGCACTTGCTCTATACCCCCTAGGCAGAAACACTGAAAGGGAGAACAGAATGGCGAGCACTACTGAGTTACGCGCGGCAATGGCCGCGGCAGCGGATCAGGTTCTGCGATCGAACCAGCAGAGCGCCGAGACCAACCGGCTCAACCACATGGCCCATAATCAGTCCGCACTCAGCCTGGCCTCGGCTGACAATTCGTTGCACGATCTCGATTCCATCATGGCGTTGCTGGAGACCTTGGTAGCCAGGCTGGCCGCTACCCGACACAACATGGAAGAGACCAGGATCTATCAGGCTGAGCTCCGGCAGAATGCGGGCAGGGCCCTGGCATCGTCAGAACCCCCCATGCAAGGAATCATCGCCGCGCGTAACTTGATGGCCCAAGTGGCGCAGGACACCAGCCGGCCATCGGGACCGAAAGCGGTTCAGGCTGCCGAACAGGCCAACCAGGCACTTAATGAGTGCCGGGTACGGCTCAACCAGACGGTGTCCGATGGCAACGTGCTACGGGTGGTGTCGACCGATCTGGACCAGCTCGGCAGGATCGGAGAATTGCTGGCCTCGGTATCCCAGCAGGTACGAACCATGTACCTGCGGGTGGGTGCCATGTCAGCGGCCAACGGTCCGATCCAGGCACAGATAAACAACCTGTACATGGTGACGGACAAACTGGCGCTGGTCACGTCGGCCCTTACCACGTCGAGGGATGCGGCGAAAGCGTGGGTGCAAAGCGCATAGGACATCTCAGAATCAACACCCCCGGCCGGCGGCCGGGGGTGTTGATCTGTCACTCCACAGGGCTGACGTTACCTCTCAGAATCAACGCCAGTCCAGCGATTACCGCGGCCTGGACCGCACCGATCTGCTGCTGGGTAAGATCCAGACCGAACGTGGTGAGCATGGCGGACCCGGTGGTGACCACCGCGGTGAAGGCCGCGGGGGCTACCGGGCGTACCGCCCATGCCTGAACAGCTCCCAGTGTCGCGGCCAGCAGCGCCACGATAGCCCCCGCCGAGGCGCTGCTGAGACCAGGCAACCCGAAAGCCACTGCCAAGGCCAGACCGGTGGATACCCCTTGGATGACCAGGGCTGGTTCTCTACCCCAGAGTTTCACCGCTCACCTGCTCCGCTGTCTCGATGATCACTGGCCATCTGGCTGTCACCAGGGCCAACTTTTCCTGAGCATGACGTGTTGCGGCCTGTGCGCAGAGCAGAGACCAGGCGCTCTGTCTGTCCGACGGCCATTCGTGAGATCTGCTCTTGGGAATCATGTGCGCGTCTCCACTCCCGTTCCCGCTCCCTGGCCTCTGCCGCACGTTCCCGCCAGGATGCCTCCAGCCTGGTCACGGTGGGGCCAGGGACCACCCATCCTCTCCACAGTGCCAGGAACAGCAGGCCCAGCATGCCAGCGGGGGTGACCGCGGCAAGGAGAGAATCCATGATCAGATGTTGGTAGCTGCCGCGGTAAGGGCAGCCTTGACCGCGGCAGCTACCGCCGTGGTGAGAGCTTCCGAGGTGATGCGCGCGGCCACCGCATCCGCGATGGTGGTCACCTGGTCATCGGTCAGTTCAGGCACGATCAGGTCGTCCAGCTTGGCACTGATCACGTCAAGGTCCTGCATGATCGTGTCCAGTCGCTGGGGCAGCTGGTTGAGCGGGGGGTGGATATCCTCCTGAGCCGACCAGGCTCCGACCCCCCGCATGAGCAGGGACCAGACATCCGCGGCCAGGATATCGGGGTGGTCGAACCGCCAAGTGTCCTGAACCTGATCCGTGCCGTAGTTGGGATTGCCGAGACTTCCGTAGTCTGCCATGTCGGGTACCTCCTGCTGGGTTGTGCCCAGTATGGACTGTAGCTGGGCCAGGGTGCCGCGGAACGCGGAAGCATCACAGGTCGGCTGGCTGCCGATGATGGTCTTACTCCCGTACTGCAATAGGGTGATATTGGACATCCAACGACTGGACCCGTCACCCGGGTAGGCCAACCGGTATGCTACGGCGGGGTTGTTCCCATACTTGGATTCCCATCGTGGTGCGGATCCGATACTTCCGGTGCCGTACGCCCATGATGGCGCATACAGCACCACTTTCTTGCCCCCGCCCACCGCGGTCAGCCGGTCGACCATGGCCAGGCCCTGACTTGCGGACACCGCATCGTAGCTCCACTTCTCAAGGTCCACCTGGTGGAAGAACCCCGGGTGATCCCGCCACCAGGAAATCTGCGAATTCAGGTACGACAGGTAGTACTCCACCTGCTGGGTGATGGACCCGTTCCCGGCGTTGCCGGGAGTGCGGACCACCACGTACGTTCCCAGCAGGGGGATACCCGCCGACCGGGCCCTGTTGAGTGCCTCACCCATGTGGGTGTGGTGGGTGTGGGTGCCTTCGGTGGCCTTGTGACTGAAGAAGTCGATCCCGTCCGCTCGGGCCCTGGATAGGTTCATAGATCCCCTGGTCCAGTCGTAATCACTAGCATCCCACCCAAAGATTGTCACGGTGTCTCCCCTGTCATAGGTTCATCGGGATGAGTACGTTCATCGCTGTGAAAGCTCCCCCATAGGAGCTCATACCCCAGCATCGGACCAGCCCGGCTGTGGTCACGTCGAATCGGGCCGATGGGGCACCCGACACATAGATAGGGAACGAGGTGCTAGCGGCCGGGCGATACCCGGACGGCAGCGTGAACACGGTGGTCCCATCCGATACGGTACCTGCGAAGAAATCCCCCACCATCCATACGGCGTTGTCCGGACTGGCTACCCTCTTATACGAAGGAACCGCATCCCCGGGTACAGTGGTCCAGGAATTCTGAAGAGATGCGGAAGTCCATGAGTCGTACTGATAGGTGATGTTCCCGCACACTACATTCTTGGTAGTGTACAGGCCGGTGGATGTATCGTAGTACGCTCCGCTGCCCAGCTCCAGATCAGCGAAGGAAGACGCATTGTCACTGGCCATTCCTTGCAGACTGGGGGAAGTGACTTTCCCGACGATCACATAGGTGTTACCCACCGGGATCATCAGTACCCGATCCCCCGAATACGGCAGATACCCATTCGTGAAAGGGTATCGCTTGCCTGACAGGGTTGTTTCCCCATCGAAAGTCACCTTAGGGAGCGGGGATGCACTGGGGTAGTTCTCATAGGGACTGTAATCGGGGTCGATGGTGGCCAGCCGGACCCCACCGGTACGGGGGTTCATCACACCCGCGATCGACTGTAGGATAGTCAGCGCTGTCATACCGACACCACTCTCCGGATCGTATGGGACATACTCGCCCCCGCTTGCAGGTCCATCGACCAGGAATGCTCGGAGTACTTGTCATTGATGGCTAGCCCACCATAACGGAATGCGATCACGTCATTCCCGGAGTGTACCGGCATAAGGGCCGTACTGAACGTCACTATCTCGTATACCTGGCTGGCCGCAAAAGCCAGCCGTGCAACTTTGTCGTCCAGGGTGGTCTGATCGGCGGCATCCAGTTCCTGTCGGAAGTCCGTGATGGTCCTGCCCCGGCGTACGGTGCTGGTCGGACTGGCCGGGTCCGTGTTGGTGTAGGTGGAGCTGAGAGGATCCTGATCAGGGTTGCTAACGGTGAGAATCCAGTGATTGGCCACAGAGAACAGGTCCAGGGTCTGATCCACCTGAGGAACGATCAGACCCTGGTCGTCGTCGGCGTAGGTGTACTCCGCTGGCCGATCGGTAGGGGATCGGTAGGCTTGGACCACTGCTCGACCATACTCGTCCATGCTCAGCGACTCATAGTTGATCGAGT
>Ga0307424_1000847_pt1 | contig 16259 bp, 16 predicted proteins | sample SalMarWE160320MG_FD_202157 | JGI IMG/M metagenome (GOLD analysis project Ga0307424, IMG submission 202157) | Salt marsh sediment microbial communities from the Plum Island Ecosystem LTER, Massachusetts, United States - WE1603-20 | ecosystem: Environmental > Aquatic > Marine > Intertidal zone >... | reverse complement strand
CTTCGAAGCGCAGCAGCAGGCGTGGCGCGACGCCGCCGAGCTGGTGGACGACAAGTGGGAGCGCGCCTTCGAGAAGTACGAGCGTGTATGCCACGGGTTCTCCACGCTGCTCGGCGACGCGGACGGAAACGTCACCCTCGCCTCCAACACGCACGAGCTCGTCGTGCGCTTCCTGTCCGCGTTGCCGCTGCGGGAGCGGCCCCGCCTGGTCACGACCGACGCCGAGTTCCACTCCATCCGGCGCCAGCTCGACCGACTGGCCGAGGAGGGCTCCGTCGAGGTCGTGAAGGTGGCGGGCTACCCGTCGTGGGGTGCCGCCGAACGGCTGGCCGCCGCCGTCGACGACCGCACCGCCGCGGTCCTCGTGTCGGCGGTGTTCTACGAGCGGGGGCACTGCGTGCCCGGGCTGAGCCGCGTGGCCGAGGCGTGCGCGCGCCACGGCGCCGAGCTGCTCGTCGACGCTTACCACGCGCTGGGCGCGATCCCCTTCCGGCTGGCCGACCACGGCCTGGAGGGTGCGTTCGTGGTGGGCGGCGGCTACAAGTACCTCCAGCTCGGCGAGGGCAACTGCTTCCTGCGCACGCCGCCCGACTGCCGGATGCGGCCGGTGGTCACCGGGTGGTTCAGCGAGTTCACCGAGCTGGCCGACGAGAGGGAGGTGGGCCGGGTACGCTACGGGGCGGGCGGCGCGCGCTTCGCCGGCTCGACCTACGATCCCACGTCGAGCTATAGGGGCGCCGCGGTGATGGACTTCTTCGAGGAGCAGGGCCTCGACGCCCAGCTCCTGCGCGAGATCTCGGAGCACCAGGTGGGCCTGCTCGCGGACACGTTCCGGGAGCTGGACCTGCGCCCCTCCGTGGTCGGGCTCGACGACACCGTGCGCAGGGACGACCGCGGCGGCTTCCTGGCGCTCACCGCGCGGGAGGCGGGGCGCATCTCCGCCGCCCTGAAGGAGCGGGGCGTGCACACCGACGCCCGGGGAGGCTATCTGCGCTTCGGGCCCGCGCCCTACCTCACGGACGCGCAGCTGGCGGCGGCGATGGAGGCGCTGGGGGAGGTGATGGGATGACGCCCCGCGAACGAGGCGCGGCTCAGGAGCCCCCCCGCTCGAACTCGATCCCCGTCACGCGCCCCGCGAACACCCGGAAGCCCGTCACCCGCCCGCCGTCGCGCACGAACGTGAGCGACACCGGCCCGAAGAACTCCGCTTCCACCCCCGGCTGTACCGTCTCGCGATCCCCGTTGGGGAGCGTGACCGCAAGCCCACCCTCCGCCGCCTCCAGGGTCCAGGACGCGTCCAGCTCCGGGCTCCGGTACGTGCCGGCGAGGGCGGCGAGGGCGTCCGGAGCGGGCTCGGCGATGGTCACCCTGGAGTAGGTGTCGCCGCCGACCGAAGCGCGGGCGACGCCTCCCTCCTCGGTGAAGCGGACCGGCGCGCCCGACGGGCCCCGGAAGGTGGACGCGTCCACCGGCACGAGCCGCGTCGTCCCCGGCCGGAGCACCAGCGCGCCGTCCTGGACCACGACGCCCACGTACTGCGGGCGGTCCGGATGCCGGTACAGCCCGGCCCAGCGGGCGAGTTGGGCTTCCGTGAGCGAAACGGCCGGCGCGTCGGGGGCGGCGGCCACCACGGCCGGCGGCTCCGTGAACGCGTCGGCCAGTACCAGGTCGGCGATCTCCGTGGCGTACCGACCCGGGTTCGCGTCGGCTCGGTTGCACTCGACGATCACGCTGGTGTGCTGATCCGGGAAGCGCGTGAGCTGCGCCCGGAACCCCGCCCACGACCCTCCGTGGGCCACGCTCCGCAGCCCCCGGTAGCGGTCGAGAGAGAGCCCCATCGCGTAGGGGATGGTGTCGCCCGAATTGAGGATGCCGCGCGTCTGGATGCGCTGGAGCAGACCGGGGCCACCCACCTCCGGGTCGTAGAAGTCGGCGTCCCACTTCATCAGGTCCTCGATGGACGTGATGACCTGGCCGTCCCCGCCCATCTGGAAGTTCCAGGCGTGGTCGATCCTCCAGCCGTGCTCGCGGTCGGGCGCGTAGCCGGTGGCGCGCTCGGCGAGGATCTCCGTGTTGCGGTCCCAGATCGACGTGTGCGCCATGCCGAGGGGGTCGAAGACGCGCCGCTCCAGGAACGTTCGCAGCGACTCGCCCGTCGCGCGGCGCACGATGTTGGCGAGCATCAGGTATCCGGAGTTCGAGTAGAGGTACTCGGAGCCCGGAGTGAAGTTGAGCGCCCTCTGGCGCACGATGATGTCGATGCCGTCCTGCTCGTCGAAGACGTTGTCGTAGTCGAAGCCCGCCAGCCCGAGCAGCGTGAGGTAGTCGCGCACGCCGCTGGTGTGGTTGAGCAGGTGGCGGATCGTGAGGAGGTGGCCGTAGTCCGGGAGCTCCGGGATCCAGCGGTGCACGTCGTCGTCGATGGACAGGACGCCGTCCATGTCGAGAAGCGCGATGGCCGTCGCCGTGAACTGTTTCGACACCGACCCGATGTCGAACACCGACGAGGTGGAGAGCGGGACCTTCCAGTCCATGTTGGCCAGCCCGTAGCCGCGCCCGTAGGCGAGCTTGCCGCCCTGCACGACGCCCAGCGCGCAGCCGGGCTCGTCCCGGCCGACGAAGGCGAACACCGAGTCGACGCCGCGCTTCACGGAATCGGGGAGCGTCCAGCGCTGGGCGGACGCGGGCCGGGGCGAGAGGCCCGTCACGAGGGCGAGGACCACGGCGGCGGTGCGGATGCGTGCGGACATGCGAGCTCCCGGACGATGAGGTGAGGGACAGTGTAGCGAATGCCCCTCCGGACGAAAATCCTTGCGGGCGTCCGGTCGGCCATCCATCCTGTCGCGTCCATCTCTCGTGGACCTATCGATCGCGCGGCATATCCGCGCGCGCGTGGACATAGGTGGTTCAGCTTGGAGCAGCCGATGCGTGCCATGCTGGTGGCAGGAATCATGTTGGTCGGAACGGGCGCGTGCGCGCCGCAGGGTGGGGACGCGGGATCGGCCGGCGGGGCTGCCGAGGCTTCCACGGCGAGCGCGCCGGCACCCCGGGAGGTCCGCTTCGTCGCCCGGGACTTCCAGTTCGACGGGCCGGACACCATCCCGGCGGGGATGACCACGCTCGTCCTGAAGAACGACGGCCCGGGCTACCACCACATCCAGCTCGTCCGCCTGGAAAACGGGATGACCGTCGCGGACCTGGAGGCGGCCGCGGGCAAGATCAAGCCCGGAGACGTGCCGCCCCCATGGCTGCACGTGGCCGGAGGCGTGAACCCGCCGGATCCCGGGGCCGAGGCGCGTGCCACGTTCGTGATCGAGCCGGGTGACTACGCCGTCGTCTGCTTCGTGGACATCCCCGACCACATGCCCCACCTCATGAAGGGGATGGCCCGGGCGCTCACCGTGACGGCGTCGGACGCGCCCGTCGCCGCGCCGCCCACGGAGGACCTCACGCTCACGCTGGCGGACTACTCCTTCTCGTTCTCGGCGATGCCCACCGCCGGGCGCCATGTGATCAAGGTGGTGAACGGGGGGCCCCAGCCCCACGAGGTGGCCATCTTCCGCCTCAAGCCGGGCATGACCATGGCCGACTTCCAGCGGTGGGGCGAGACCTTCGAGGAGCCGGTCCCCATCCACATCCTCGGGGGCCCCGCCAACATGTCGCCGGGCCAGGTGGAGTGGGTGCCCGTTGACTTCCAGCCCGGGGACTACGTCCTCGCCTGCTTCTACTACGATGCGGGGGACGGCATGCCCCACATCATGCACGGGATGGTCCTGCCGTTCACGGTGACCTGAGGGTGGGGAGGGGTAGTCGGCCGGGTGTTCCCGCCGGCTGCTCCTCCAACTCGGCGATCCTCCGCTCCAGGTACGCACGCACCGGGCGGTTGCGGCACGCCATCAGCGCCCGCCGTGTCTCGACCGCGGCCTCCTCCGGCCGCCCGGCCATGGCCAGGAGGTGGCCGCGCGCGGCGGGTAACAGGTGGTAGCCCGGGAGCGTCGCCGGATCGATGGCGTCGAGGGCCTCCAGGCCCGCCTCCGCCCCCCGCGCCATCGCCATCGCGACGGCGCGGTTGAGCGCGACCACCGGGGACGGCGCCACCTCCGCGAGGAGGTCGTAGACGTCGAGGATGCGCGCCCAGTCGGTTTCCTCCCACGACGGTGCCGCGGCGTGCCCCGACGCGATCCCCGCCTCCAGGTGCCAGCGCGTCAGGCGGTCGGCCTCGATGGCGCGCTCCAGCCGATGGAAGCCCTCCGCGACGAGCCGCCGGTCCCACAGCGTGCGGTCCTGGTCGGCCAGGAGGACCAGGGACCCGTCCTCCCCCTCCCGCGCCGGCAGGCGGCTCGCCTGGAAGAGGAGCAGCGCGAGGAGCGCGTCGACCTCGGGAGCGCCCAGCACCGGGTGGTCCGCGAGGATGCGCGCGAGTCGGATGGACTCGCCGCACAGCTCGGCCCGCACGAGCGCGTCGCCCTCCGAGGCCGCGTACCCCTCGTTGAACATCAGGTAGAGGACGGCGAGCACGCTCTCGCGCCGCCCGTCCGGGAGCCCGCCGTCCGGCAGCTCGAGGGACAGCCTCCGCTCGGCGACGGCCCGCTTGGCGCGTACTATGCGCTGTTGCACGGTGGCACGGGAGGTCAGGAAGGCGGCCGCGATCTCGTCGGTGGACAGCCCGCCCACGGTACGCAGCGTCAGCGCGACGCGCGCGTCGAAGGGGAGGGCGGGGTGGCAGCACATGAGGAGCATGGCGAGCTCGTCGTCGAACGCCCCCGGCGCCTCGGGCGCAGGCGGGGTGATGTGCGCCAGACGCTCGGGCGCGACGCTCTCCTCGACGTGGCCGCGGCGGCGCAGCACGTCGAGGGCGCGGTTCTTCGCCACGCGGAAGATCCACGCCTCGGGGTCGCGCGGGATCCCTTCGTACGGCCAGATGCGGAGCGCCTTCAGGAGCGCGTCCTGCACCACCTCCTCCGCCAGGTCCAGCTCGTGCGCGCCCAGCGCGCGGCACAGCGACGACACCAGGCGGCCCGCACACCGCCGGAAGAGGTGGTCGACGAGGGGGGCGACGGAGCGTGCGGCCCCGTCGCCCCCGGACGAGCGGGCGTCGATCATTTCACGTCGAGCACCTCGATCTCGCGGATCTCGAGGCCGCCGTGCTCCAGGTGCGGGTGCGAGGCCATCGTCTCGACCGCGTCGTCGAGGTCGTCGGCCTCGATGATCCAGAAGCCGCCGATGATCTCTTTCACCTCGGCGAACGGCCCGTCGGTGACGCTCCTCGCGTCCCCGGCGCCCCGCACGACCCTCCCCTCGCCGTCGCGCAGCTTGTGCGAGAGGTGGACGCGGCCCCGCGCCTTCATCTCGTCGGTCCACTCCGTGTAGCGCACGATGGCGCGCTGCATCTCCTCGGGGCTGATCTGGAGCGCGGCATCCGGCAGGTCGCGCGCGAGCACGATGAACTTCGGCATCGGTTCCTCCGTCGTCGGGTGTCGATGCGGGGACGGCGACCCGTCCCTCCTCTCACCCCTCGGGACGATCGGCGGGGGGCTCGATCGACACGGCGTCCCCCACCCTCACCTCGCCGTCGTCGAGCACCGAGCCGAAGGCCCCGCCGCCCCAGCGCTCGCCCAGCGCCGCTCTCAGCCCCGGACACTGCTCGTCCATCCGCTCGCAGGGTCGGGTCTCGCCGTGGAGGAGGATGCGCACGTCTCCGACCGTGAGCACGTGGCGGCGGGCATCCTCCAGTCGGATGCCGCTCACCATCAGGTTGGCGCGGCGCATGAAGGGACGCGCGTCGGGAAGGCTGCGTGCGATGCGCTCGAAGGTCTCGCGCTCGATGACCGTGACCTGCCGCTTCCCGCCCTGGTCCGCGTTGCCGACGATGCCACGGTCCGTGGCCAGCGTGGCCGCGTCCGCCGGATCCATCGGCCCCCGCTTCATCCGCTTGATCCAGATCGCCTCCAGCCGTCCCTGTCCGCTCATGCCGCACCCGCTCTCGTGGAATGACCTTACGAAACGCCCTCGACCGCCCAAGGATAGGCGCGCGGCGCCCATGTGTGCTATGCTGCGCCCGCGACTCCATCCCTCTGGAGCAGGAGGATTCCTGGCCCTGCGGCTGCACGTCGAGCTGATCTACGACCCCGAATGCCCCAACGTGGGCAAAGCGCGCGAGGTGTTGTCGCGCGCGCTCCAGGAGGTCGGGGCGCCGGCGGTGTGGACGGAGTGGAACACCGGGGACGCGGCGTGCCCCGAGACCCACCGCGGGTACGGCTCCCCCACGGTGCTGGTCAACGGCAAGGACGTCGCGCCCGGGCCGCATCCGTGGGCGCGGCGGGAGGACTGGACCGGCCCGCGCTGCCGCGTCTACGTGGACGGGAACAAGATGATCGGCGCGCCGCCCATCGCGCAGATCGTGAGCGCGCTCCTCGCCGTGTTGGGACCGGAGGTGGGCTGAGGGGAGCATCGCCGGTCAGAAACGTCCAATCATCCGGATGCCGCCTCGAATATATTGCAGGCCGTGACACGCGGCCCCGCCCCGGGGGCGCAGGAATCCCGGATACACGGAGGTGGACCGATGGGCGCAGGCTCCCTCAACTGGTTGGCGATCGTGGCGGCGGCCCTGAGCAGCTTCGCCATCGGCGGGCTGTGGTACGGGCCCCTCTTCGGCAAGGCCTGGATGCGGGCGAGCGGGATGACCGAGGAGAGGGCGGCCCAGGGCCGCATGGGGATGATCTTCGGGCTCTCCTTCGTGCTCCAGCTCGTCGCCGCGGTCGTGCTGGCGATGTTCATCGGGGCCGAAGCCTCCATCGGCTTCGCGGTGGCGGCGAGCTCCTCGGTGGGGCTGTTCTGGGTCGCGCCGGCCTTCGGGGTCGTCTACCTGTTCGAGCAGCGCTCCTTCGTGCACTGGGCCTTGAACGCGGGCTACCACGTGGTGGCCTTCACCGTCATGGGCCTGATCCTCGGCGCGTGGCATTGAGCACCCGGCGATCGGGAAGGCTCGCGCTGCGCGTGGCTGCCGGGGTGTCGCTCGGGGCCTGCGCCCAGGCCGCCCCGGAGGCGTGGACCCCGGAGACGGCCACGGTGCTCTATACGGCCGCGCCGGAGGGAGACGCCGAGCTCTTCGTGCGCCAGGGCGCGCTCGGCCAGCCGGTCGACCTGACGCGCAATCCCGGGCAGGACCACTGGGGCGGCTGGTCTCCCGACGGCACGCGCATCGTGTTCCAGACGCTGCGCGACGGGAACCGCGAGGTCTACGTCATGGGCGCCGACGGCTCCGATCCGGTGAACCTGACCCGCGACGAGGCGGAGGATCTGCTCCCCGAGTGGTCCCCCGACGGGAGCCGCATCCTCTTCTTCTCGAACCGGGGAGTGCCCCGCGGACCGAACGGCGAGCTGGCCGGCCATCTCTGGGTGATGGGCGCCGACGGCAGCGGCCAGCGGCGTCTGACCCGGGAGCCCCTTCCCTCCACGTGGGCCGCGTCGTGGTCGCCCGACGGGCGCGCGGTGCTGATGGCGCGACCCATCGACGGCGACCTCGACCTCGTGCTCCTCGATCCGGAGACGGGGGAGGAGCGGACGCTGCTCCACCGGACCGGCTCCGACAGTGCGGGCCGGTACAGTCCCGACGGCAGCCGGATCGCCTTCCACGCGGCACTGGGGGAGGAGTCGCGCATCGCCGTCATGTCCGCCGACGGGAGCGCGCTCCGCTTCCTGACCGAGGGGGGGCTGCACTATTACCCCAAATGGTCGCCCGATGGCCGGTGGCTCCTCTTCACGGGCGCTCCCCCCGGAGGGGACGGCAACGACCTCCTGGTGGTGCCGGCGGACGGAGGCGCGGTCACACCACTGGTGGCCGGTCCGGGCGACGAGCGCTTCGGGAGCTGGGCGCCGCCGGCCTCGCGCTGAGCCGGTGGGCGGGACAGATTCGGCCTCCATGTCCGGGTTCGTCTTCTTCGCCCATGCGCCCACGCCGGCGCTCGCCCCCTTCGTGGAGACGTTCTGGGGGGTGAGAGGCACGGCGCATTTTCACGTCGAGTCGGTGCTGCCCAACGGAGCGACCGAGCTGATGGTGAACTTCGGGCCGACCCAGGAGGTGGTCGCGTACGGGGAACGGCAGGCGCGCGACGGCTTTCGGCGCGCATGGATCGCGGGGATCCAGGACCAGCGCCTCGTGCACGCCTCGCCCAACGGGGCGGACCACGTGGCGGCGCGCTTCCGCCCAGGCGGGGCCCACGCCTTCTTCGGCCTGCCGATGGACGAGCTCACCGACCGCGTGGTGGAGCTGGAGGACGTGGTGGGCCGCCCGGCGGCCGCGGCGCTGTGGGCGCGGGTGCGGGAGGCACCCGACGACGAGGCCCGCTGCCGCGCCCTGGAAGGGTGGCTCCTGGAGCGGCGCCGCGCCGTACACCCCTACTTCGAAACTGTGCGCCGTGCCATCGACATCCTGCGGGACCGGAGCTGGGGGACGCCGGTGGGGGAGGCGTGTGCGCGCCTCGGGCTCAGCCACCGCCACCTGGTGAAGCAATTCCGGCACACCGTGGGGCTCACGCCCAAGGTGTACGCGCGCATCGAGCGCTTCCAGGGGGTGGTCGACGCATGCCGCGGACACGAGCAGGTGCCGTGGTCGAGGCTGGCGGCGCGATTCGGATACGCCGACCAGTCGCACCTCATCCGCGAGTTCCGGCGCCTGGCCCTGGTCACGCCGGAGGAGTTCCTGACGCGGCGCACCCCGGACGAGTCGGCCGTGGTCGTCGAATAGGTGGTGGCGGCAACGGGCGCCCGCGCCCGGATCGCCCCTACGCCTCCGCCCGTGCGGCCCGCCACGAGCGGGTCCACTCCACGTGCCCGCGCGCGGACAGCAGGAGGAAGACGGCGTACAGGAAGGCGGTGAGCAGAAGGCCGCGGCTGATCCACAGCCCGATGTAGACCACGTCCAGGCACACCCACAGCGCCCAGTTCTCCAGGTACTTGCGGCTCATCATGAACTGAGCGCACAGGCTGCCGGCGGTGAGCGCCGCGTCCAGCCAGGGGAGCGCGGCGTCGGTGTGGCGCGCGAGGAGCCAGCCCAGCGCCACCGTGAAGGCCACGGCGAGCAGCGGGAGCGCGACGCGCCACGCCGGGGGCGTGCGCGACACCTCGAGGGGTGCGTGCCCCGCGCCCCCGAACAGCCAGTGGTACCACCCGTACAGCGCGATGCCGGCGTAGAAGAGCTGCAGCCCCGCCTGCGCGTAGAGGCGCTGGTCGCCGAAGATCACGAAGTAGAGGAGCACGTTTACCAGCGACGTCGGCCACGCCCAGATCCTCTCCTTCACGGAGAGCCAGACCGAGACGATGCCGAAAAGGACGGCGACGGGCTCGAGGGAGGTCATGGGCGGGAGCATCGCACGGCGGCGACGGCGCTGCCAGGGTCAGTGGCCGGTTCGGGCATTCACGAGCCCGGCGCAGCGCCCACCGTTCCCCTGGGGCGCCGTCGCTCCCGGCGCTCCGCGGGCCACTTGATCGGGGAAGCAGGGTAAGTGTATGCTAAGTGCATGGCAGTCAAGACCATCACCATCGACCTGGAGGCCTACGAGACGCTGCGCCGGCACAAGCGCTCGGGCCAGTCGTTCTCCCAGGTCATCAAGGAGCACTTCGGGGCGAGGGGCATGACCGGCGCGGACCTGCTCCGCCTGGTCGATGTGGAGGAGGCCTCGGAGGCGCTTCTGGACGGCATCGACCGGATCGTCGCGGAGCGGGCCCTGGACGCCGCCCGCCTGCCCGAGCCGTGACCCCACGGCCGTGATCCACCTCGACACCTGCTTCCTCGTCGACCTGAAGCGCGAGCGGCGCGCCGGGCGGCCCGGGCCTGCGAGCGCCCGCCTGGAATCCGTCGTCGACCGGCGCCTCGCGGTGTCGACGTTCGTGGCGGCCGAGCTGCACCTGGGGATGCAGCTCGCTCCGGCGGCGGTGGGCGAGACCGCATTGATCCGGCGAATCCTCGAGGGCATCGACGTGGTCCACCCCGACGAGCGCTTCCCGCCCGCCTACGGCCGCGTGGCCGCCTACCTGCACCGCAACGGCCAGCGGATCGCGACGATGGACCTCCTGATCGGGGTGACCGCGCTGGTCGAGGAGGCGCCCCTACTGACGCGTGACGGCTCCAGCTTCCCGCGCATCCCGGGGCTCGAGCTGATCACGTACTGAGGGCCCTCACGTGACCGGCTTCTTCTCCACCCCCTTCACCCACTTCCCGTACCACGCCAGGTAGCGCTCGTAGCGGTCCTTCTGGTAGGAGGGGACGCGGATGCCGTGGCCCTGCCCGGGATACACGACGAGCTCGGTGGGCACGCCGCGGCGGCGCAGCACCTGGTAGAGCTGCTCGCCGTTCTGGATGGGGACGTTCCAGTCCTCCTCGCCGCCCATCACCAGCGTGGGCGTGGTGATGTCCTGCGCCCGGTTGAAGGGGCTGATGCGCTCCCAGGTGGCGCGGTTGCCGTCCTGCCAGGGGAGGCCCAGCTCGTGCTCCCAGTACCACTGGTAGTGGTCGTGGCCGTAGTTGGCGACGTAGAGCACCTCGCTGGCGCCGCTGACGGCGCCCTTGAAGCGGTGCGTCTGGGTGATCACGTAGTCGGTGAGGATCCCGCCGTACGACCACCCCCCCACGCCCATGCGGTCTGGGTCGCCCCACCCCTGGGAGAGCACCCGGTCCACGCCGGCCATGACGTCCTGGAAGTCCTTGTTGCCCCAGTCGGCGAAGATGGCCTGGCTGAACGCCTGCCCGTAGCCGGAGGATCCGCGGGGATTCGTGTACAGCACCACGTACCCATCCGCGGCGAACATCTGTGCCTCGAAGTTGAACGAGTGGCTGAACTGGCTCACCGGTCCCCCGTGGATGCGGAGAAGCACCGGCCGCTTCTGACCCTCCCGGAAGTCCGGCGGGAAGCAGACGAAGCCCTCGATCTCCGTGCCGTCGGCGCTGGCGAAGTGGATGTTCTTCGTCTCCCCGAGCGCGACCCCTGACAGCCAGGCGTCGTTGGCGTGCGTCAGGCGCACGAGCTTCGCGGAGCCGCCGTCGACGCCGTCCGCCCGGTGGATCTCCGCCGGCCGGTCGAGGGTGCCCACCTCCACGGCGAACGTCCCCCCCGCCCAGTCGAAGTTCCCGGCGGAGAGCGGTCCCGCCACCGGACGCTCGAGGCCCGAGCCGTCGGGATGGATGCGCGCGACCTGGTCCTCCGCGGAGTCCTCCAGGCCGAACCAGATCCAGCGGCCGTCGTCGCTGAAGCGCGGGCTCGACGGGTTGCGGTCGAGGGCTTTGGTGAGGATGCGCGCCTCGCCGCCCGTCGAGGGGACCACCGCGAGGTACGACGTGGCGTACCAGATCGCCTTCACGTCGGTGGCCGTCACGTAGGCGACGGTCCTTCCGTCCGGGCTCCACGTCGGCTGCGTATCCGCGCCGGGGTTGTCCGTGAGCCGCGTCGGGGCGTCCGTCGGCTCGACGAGGCCCGCGTCCACCACCCAGATCTCCGAGTTGGGGTCGAGGTCGGGGTCCTCCGTGCGCGTCGAGGAGAACGCGACCCGCGTCCCGTCCGGGCTCCACGCCGGCTGGCTCTCGTCCCAGCGGCCCGTCGTGAGCTGGCGGAGCTCCTTCGTGGCGACGTCGAAGACGTACAGGTGCGTGTGCCGGTCGCCGGTCAGGTAGCCGACGCCATCGCGCTTGAACTCCAGGCGGTCGATGACCCACGGGTCCCGGGGGGCGTTCTCCTTCTTCTCCTCGTCGGCCTTCGGGTCGGGGTCGCGGATCGTCAGCAGCAGCCGTCCCCCGTCGGGGCTCCAGGCGTAGCCACCCACGCCCTGCTTCACGTCGGTGAGGGCCCAGGCCTCGCCGCCCCGTCGGTCCAGGACCCAGACCTGCGTCTCGCCGCCGTCCCGCGCCGCCAGGAAGGAGATGTACCTCCCGTCCGGGCTCCAGTCCGGTGACGACGCCGACTTCCCCTCGGCGGTGAGGGGAACCGCGTCCCCGCCGGCGGCCGGCACCATCCAGACGCGCGTCGTGCTCTTCTCTTCCTCCAGGGAGGTGCGGGACACGGTGTAGGCGATCCACGCTCCGTCGGGGCTCACCTGGGGCGAGCCCACCCGCTCGACGCGGAAGAGGTCGTCCACGGTCAGGTGCCGCGGGGCGGCATCCTGCGCGGCGAGGAGGGCCGGCGCGGTCAAGAGGAGGGCGGCGACCAGGTGGAGAGCGCGGGACGAGGAAAGCGGAGCGGGAGATCGCGGAGCCATGCGTGCGGCCGGGTTCGAGGTGGAGCCGACGGAGGGTTCGCACCAACCTGCGGATGGCTGATGCGGCGGGCAATGTGGAGGGACGCGCCTCCGCGCGTCGAACGGATCCGTCCATTCCAACCTTCCGCTCGCCTGCGCCGTCCGAATCATCGAGACGGGCTGGTGAAACGCCTCGTTCCCGGCACTCGTAGTATAAAAAGTAGACTACGCCAAGTCCCTGCATGCACCTCGACGCGGAGTCCCCATGCCCAAGGTCGGCGAGTTCGAGCTGCTGGTGCTGATGTCGATCCTCCGGCAGGAGGACGCCCCGTACGCGAACCGGGTCCGGGACGACCTGGAGGAGAACGCCGAGCGGCGCGTAACGCGGGGCGCCCTCTACCGCACCATCGACCGGCTGGCGGAGAAGGGCTTCCTGCGCTGGGAGATGGAGCCCAGCGAGGTCCCGGAGCGGGGCGGCCACCCCATGCGCCGCCTGCTGGTGACGGAGCGGGGCCGCGAGGCGGTGCGCCAAGCGCGGGACGTCCTGCTGGACTACTTCCGCGGCCTCGGCCCCCGCCTGGACGAAGCATGAGGGAAGAGCCCCCCCGCTTGGCGCGGCGCCTGCTGGAGCGCGCCCTCGAGGACGATCCCGCCGGCCCGGCGATCCTCGGCGACCTGCACGAGGACTTCGTGCGGCTTGCGCGGACCCGTCGGCTCGGCGCGGCTCGGCGCTGGTACACCCGCGAGGCGCTCGTCCTCGCCATGGGACGCGGAACGCATAGGCTCGCGACGCGCCTCTTCCACTCCCTGACCGACCCAACCTCCGGAGAGAGCCCCATGACCGGATCGACCCTCCTCGCCGGCCTGGCCCAGGACGGAGCGTACGCCACGCGCACGCTGCGGCGTACCCCTGGGTTCGCCCTCTTCACGGCCGCGGTGATCGGGCTGGGCGTGGGCGCGGCCACCGCGGTGTTCAGCGTCCTGAAGCCGCTGATCCTGGCGCCGCTCCCCTTCGAGGCCCCCGGGGCGCTCGTGTGGGTCGCCAACGCGGCGCGGCCCGGCGCGACGTCGCTGTCGGCGTTCACGTCGCGCACGTCGAACCTGACGGACTTCCGCGAGCGGGCGCGCTCCTTCGAGGGCCTCACCGGCTACAACGCCTTCTTCGACCAGGGCGCCTACACGCTTACCGGCGACGGCGAGCCCGAGCGCCTGGTGGGGGCCGGCGTCGCCGCCGACTTCCTCGACGTGCTGGGTGTCCGGCCGCTCCTGGGCCGCGACTTCACCCCGGACGAGGGGGTGTGGGACGGCCCGCGCGCGGTCATGCTCACCCACGGCTTCTGGGTGCGGCGCTTCGCCGCCGACCCGGGCATCGTCGGGCGGGCGATCACGCTGAACGACGAGCCGTGGACGGTGGTGGGCGTGTTGCCGGCGTCCTTCGACTTCTCGTCGATCTTCAGCCCCGGCGTGAGCGTGGACTTCCTCCTCCCCTGGCCCATCGCGCCGGAGACGGACCGGCAGGGCAACACCACGTTCATGATCGGACGACTGCGTCCGGGCGTGTCGCCCAAGGCGGCGCAGGACGAGTTGGACGCCATCGTGGCGGCGCTCCAGGAGGAGCAGCCGCGCCGGTGGGGGCTGGGCGCGAAGGTGGACCCGCTGCAGGCGCACATCGCCGGCCCCTTCCGCCCGGCGCTGCTCCTGCTGGCGGCGGCGGCCGGCACGCTCCTGCTCATCGTATGCGTGAACGTCTCGAACCTCATCCTGGCGCGCGCCCCCGGTCGGGCCCGCGAGGTGGCGGTGCGCAAGGCGCTGGGGGCATCCCGGGGCCGGCTCGTCCGCCAGCTACTTCTGGAGACGTTGGCCATCGCCGTCGCCGGTGCGGCGCTGGGCAGCGTGCTGGCGTGGGGCGCCACGCACCTGGTCGCGGGGAATGCCGCGAGCCGAATCCCCCTCCTGTCCGGCGTGCGCGTCGACGGCGCCGCGCTCCTGTTCGCGACGGGTGTGGCGGTCGTCACCGGGCTCCTCGTCGGCCTGGTGCCCGCGCTCCAGGTCGCCGAGGGGGGAGAGGCCACCGTGCTGCGCTCCGGGGGCAGGGGAGCGAGCGCCAGCCGGAGCGCTCGGCGCATGCGGGAGACGCTGGTGATCGCCGAGGTGACATTGGCCTGCGTGCTCCTGGTCGCGGGCGGGCTGCTCGTGCGCAGCTTCCGCGCCGTGCTGGACGTGGACCTCGGCTTCGATCCGGCGCACCTGGTCGCGTGGCAGCTCAACCCCGGCGTGGACTTCCAGTCCAATCTCGAGCGCACCGACTTCTACGCTGCCCTCGCCGACCGCGTGGCCGCCGTGCCCGGCGTCGAGCACGTGGGGTTCGTGGACGCGTCGCCCCTGGGCCGCAACCGGACGTGGGGCTTCCGCGTGGCCGATCGCCCGGAGGCCGAGGATGCCCCTGGCTTCTCACTCTTCCCGCACATGGTGGACCCCGGATACCTCCCGGCGATGGGCATCCCCCTGGTCGCGGGCCGCGACTTCACACGCGACGACCTCGAGGACTCCGAGCCCGTCGTGTTGATCAACGAGACGGGCGCGCGCCGCGCCTTCCCCGGTGAGGAGGCGGTGGGGCGGCGGATCCTGCAGAACGACGAGGTGCGGACCATCGTGGGTGTGGTGAAGGACGTGCACCACCTCTCTCCGGAGCTTCCCCCCGGCACCGAGGTCTACTTCCCGTGGACCCAGATGCCCGACTTCGGCACGCTGGACATGGTCGTACGATCCGCGCTGCCCGACGCCCGGACGGCGACGGCGGTGTCGGCGGTGCTGCGGGAGATCGATCCGTCGATGCCTACGCGGGAGTTCTGGACGATGGAGTCCCGGGTGGACCGCGCAGTTTCCGCGCGGCGCTTCACCCTGGGGATCCTCGGGGCCTTCGGCGCCGCGGCGCTCCTCCTGGCCGGACTCGGCATCTACGGAGTGCTGGCACACTCCGTGGCCGAGCGCACGCCGGAGATCGGCATCCGCATGGCCCTCGGCGCCTCGGCGGAGGGCGTGGTGTGGAGCGTGCTGGGCCGCACGCTGGCGCTGGCGACCGTTGGCATCGGGGCGGGGGTGGTGCTGTCGCTGGTGGGGGGCCGGCTGGTCGCCTCGCTCCTCTTCGGGGTGCGCGCCACCGACCCGGCGACGTACGTCGGGATGGGGCTCGTGCTGCTCCTCATCGCGGGGGCGGCGGGGGCGCTGCCGGCGCTCCGCGCCGCGCGCACGACGGGGATCCGCGCCCTGAGGGCGGAGTAGCGGAGGGACGCCGAGCCGTTCGGCTCGGCGCGCCCCGTCCGGCGAAGACAGAGCCGGCTCCCCGCGTCCTGCTGCGGGGAGCCGGCCTGGAGCGCACGCCTCGTGGGTGGAGACTGGATTCGTCCGCGAACACCGTCCGGCGTGGAGCCGGGACGGGGGCGCCTTACCTCGCCGGCGGGAGGATCACCTTGTCGATGACGTGGATCACGCCGTTCGACGCCATCACGTCGGCGGTGACGACCTTCGCGTCGTTGATGTAGACGCTACCGTCCTTCATGGAGATGCGCACGTCGGCGCCCTCGACGGTCTTGGCGTGGTCGAGCTTGGCCACCTGATCGGCCGTGACCTTACCTGCCACCACGTGATAGGTGAGGACCTCGATGAGACGATCCTTGTCCTTCAGGAGGGCGTCGAGCGTGCCGGCGGGCAGCGCGGCGAAGGCCTCGTCCGTGGGGGCGAAGACCGTGAACGGCCCGTTGCCCTGGAGGGTCTCCACCAGGTCCGCGGCCTCGAGAGCCTTCGCCAGCGTCGTGAACGACCCGGCCTCAACGGCCACGGTGACGATGTCCTTCTGGCTCATCGGGGTGGGGTTCATCTGGGCGGTTGCGGCCACGGGGGCCGCTACGAGGGCCGCCGCGGCGGCCATGAGGGTCAGCTTACGAATCATCGGTAGAACTCCGCGCTACGAGGTATCTGTTCAATCTCTGTCCAAGAATATGCACTCCGCTGCTTCTGATGTCAAGACAATGTCC
>Ga0307424_1000844_pt1 | contig 16267 bp, 16 predicted proteins | sample SalMarWE160320MG_FD_202157 | JGI IMG/M metagenome (GOLD analysis project Ga0307424, IMG submission 202157) | Salt marsh sediment microbial communities from the Plum Island Ecosystem LTER, Massachusetts, United States - WE1603-20 | ecosystem: Environmental > Aquatic > Marine > Intertidal zone >... | reverse complement strand
ATCCCGAGGTGGGGGCGGTCTACGACGGCATCGTCCGCCGCGTCCAGAGCTTCGGCGCTTTCGTGGAGATCCTCCCCAACCGGGACGGGCTCGTCCATATATCCGAACTCGACACCAAGCGGGTGGAACGGGTGGAGGACGTGGTCCGCGAAGGCGACCGCATCAAGGTCAAGGTGCTCTCGGTGGATCCCGAAGGCAAGGTCAGGCTCTCCCGCAAGGCGCTTCTCGTCGAGCAGCGATAGGCGCCGCGTCCCGCAGGAGGCCGTTTTCCAGGAACCCCGCCCCGGGCGGGGTTTTTCATGCAGGCCATGAACCAGAACGGAAGTTTTCGCAGCGAGCTGGCCGGCGGCGTCCGCCTGGTGGGGGAGCGCGTTCCCGGCCGGCGCTCGGCCGCGGTCGGGATCTGGCTCCGGGTAGGCAGCCGGGACGAGGAGCCGGGCCACGAAGGGCTGGCTCACTTCATCGAGCACATGGTGTTCAAGGGGACCCAGAGCCGCACCGGGCAGGACATCGCCGCCTCCCTGGAGCGGGTGGGGGGAAGCCTGGAGGCCTACACCACCAAGGACACCACCTGCTTCTACGCCCGCGTCCTGGAGGACGACCTGGACCTGGCGGTGGAGATCCTGGGCGACCTGGTCTCCCACCCCCGCTTCGCCCCGGCCGACGTCGAGGTGGAGCGCGGGGTGGTGCTGGAGGAACTCCGGAACGTCGAGGACACCCCGGAGGATCTGATCGGGGACCTGGCCCAGCGGCACCTCTGGCCCGACGACGTGATGGGGGCCTCCATCCTCGGCTCGCGGGACTCCCTGGCCGCGCTGGACGCCGACCGGGTGGCCGGCTTCCACCGGCGCGAGTACCGGCGGCCCCGCCTGGTGGTGAGCGCCACCGGGGCGGTGGAGGCGGACCGGCTGGCCCGACTCCTGGACCGCCACCTGGATCTGCCGGCCGGGGAGCCGGACCCGCGGCGGACCACGCCCCGGGCCGCCCTCTCCACCCTGGCCCTCTATCCCACCGACCTCTCCCAGCTCTACCTGGTCCTGGCCACCGAGGCGCCCTCGGAAACCGATCCCCGGCGTCAGGCGTCGCAGCTCCTGGCCGATATCCTGGGGGGAGGGATGTCCAGCCGCCTCTTCCAGACCATCCGCGAGGAGAGCGGGCTGGCCTACTCGGTCCAGGCCTACACCGAGCACTTCGACGACGTGGGGATGTTCGGGGTGTCGCTGGCCGTCTCCCCCAGGCGGGGCGCGGAAGCGGTGTCCCGGACCCTGGAGGAGATGACCCGTATCGTCCGGGAAGGCCTGCGCCCGGAGGAACTGGAGGGGGCCAAGGCCCAGGTGCGGGGATCGCTGGTCATGGGCCTGGAGTCCCTGAGCAACCGGATGAGTCACCTGGCCCGGAACGAACTCCGGATCGGCGGTCAGGAGACCCTGGAGGAGACCCTGGCCGGCTACCAGGCGGTGACCGAGACCGAGGTCCTGGAGGCGGCGGAGCGGCTTCTGGATCCCGAGCGGCAGAGCCTGGTGGCGGTGGGCCCGGCCTCCCGGAACACCCTGGCCTATCGCACGTTCGAGACGGTCCTGGAGGTGGAGGAAGGCTGAATGGAATCGGACCCGGTGCGGATCCGGTATCAGAAACTGAACCCGCGGGCGCGGGGCCCTGAGCGGTCCACGGCGGGAGCCTCGGGGCACGACCTCAGGGCGTGCCTGGATGCCCCCATGGAGATCGCTCCGGGGCGGACCGCGCTCATTCCCACCGGGCTGGCGCTGGCCATCCCGGAGGGCTGGGAGGGCCAGGTCCGGGCTCGCTCCGGGCTGGCGCTCCGGCATGGGATCGCGGTGCTCAACGGGCCGGGGACGATCGACAGCGATTACCGGGGGCCCCTCGGGGTCATCCTGGCCAACCTCGGTCCGGAGCCGTTCGCGATCCGGGACGGGGACCGCATCGCCCAGATCGTTTTCGCCCGTGTCCCTTCCGTGCTCCTGGAGGAGGTCGAGGCCCTGCCCCCGACCGGCCGGGGCGAGGGAGGGTTCGGCCACACCGGAGTCCGGTGAGCCGCGTCGGGCCGCGAAACGAGGTGAGAGGTCACGTGTTGAAAGCCTGGATCACTGCCGGCATCCTCGGGTGCACCGCCGCCCTGGCCGCGGCCGAGCCTGCTCCCGCTCCGGCCCCCACCACCCACATTCCCTTCGCTCCCGGCGAGGAATTCGAGTTCGCGGTCAAGTACGGCGTGGTCCGCGCCGGGGACGCCAAGCTTGCCGTGGAGGGGCTGGAGATGGTAAATGGGGAACCGGCGTACCGGCTGGCCTCGACCGCGCGCTCCAGCCGCTTCTTCTCCACCTTCTTCGAGGTGAAGGACCGGGTGGAGTCGGTGTGGTCGGTGACCCGGCGGGTGCCGCTGCGCTTCGAGAGGCACATTCACGAGGGGAACTACACCCGGAACGAGGTCGTGCAGTTCGACCCCGAGGCGGGCACCGCGACCTACCCCAAGGGCAAGGTCAAGGAGATCCCCCCGGGAGCCCAGGACGTGCTGAGCGCCTTCTATTACGTGCGGACGCAGAACCTGGCTCCCGGAGACAGCCTGGAGGTCCCCAATCACACCGACGGCAAGAACTACCCCCTGGTGGTCCGCGTGCTGCGGCGGGAGACGATCACCGTGCCCGCCGGTACCTTCACCTGCCTGGTGGTGGAGCCGCTGCTCAAGACCGCGGGCCTGTTCAAGCAGGAGGGGCGCCTCACCATCTGGCTCACCGACGACGCCAGGAAGATGCCGGTGCTCATGAAGGGCAAGGTCACCGTGGGCTCGATCGTGGCCGAGCTGGAGTCGTTCCGGATGGGGCGGCCCCCCAAGCTCCAGGGCGATGTCCGCCCCCCGGACGGCGCTCCCCCCGCCGCGTCCCCGCCCGGGGCCGCGGGCCGATGAGCCGCTTCGAGGAGGCGGACCTCTCCCGGATCCGGCCCCAGCGGGTGGAGAGCCGGAAGTCCAAGGTCTCGGTCGCGGACTTCGCCCGCCCGGTGACCCCGGAGATGGGCGCCCTCCTCGACGCCCTCCCCTCGATCCTGGCCGGGTCGGACCTGCGGGAAGCGGTGGCGGCCGTGGCCCGGGCCGCCCGCGCCGGCCGGCCGGTGCTGGCCATGATCGGCGGGCACGTGATCAAGACCGGGTGCGCCCCGCTCCTCATCCAGCTCATGGAGGCCGGGGCGGTGACCGCGGTGGCCATGAACGGGGCCGCGGCCATCCACGACTACGAGGCGGCGCGCTTCGGGCGGACCTCCGAGGACGTGGAGGCGTCGCTGGGCGCGGGCACCTTCGGCATGGCCGAGGAGACCTCCCGGGAGATGAACGCGGTCACCGTGGAGGCGTCCCGGGCCGGGAAGGGCCTGGGGGAGGCGCTGGGAGAGGCCCTGGAGCGGGATGGAGCTCCCCACCGCGAGCTCAGCGTTCTGGCCGCCTGCCACCGACGGGGCCTTCCCGCCACCGTGCACGTGGCCCTGGGCACTGACATCCTCCACCAGCACCGGAGCGCGGACGGGGCGGCCATCGGGGACACCTCGCTCCGGGACTTCCGGATCCTGGCCGGGGTGCTCCGGGACTTCGGGAACGGGGTGGCGCTCAACGTCGGCTCGGCGGTGGTGCTCCCGGAGGTGTTCCTGAAGGCGTTCTCGATCGCCGCCAACCTGGGAGAGGCCCCGGCCGGCATCACCACCGTGAACTTCGACTTCCTGCGCCACTACCGGCCGCGGGTGAACGTGGTGGAGCGGCCCACCGCCGGTGGCCGGGGCCGGGGGTTCGAGCTCACCGGCCATCACGAGATCCTGATCCCTCTCTTCACCGCCGGTGTCCTGCGCGCGCTGGTCTCCGGACCGCCGGAGGAAGCCGCTTCGTGACCCCGCGGCGCCGGGGCGGCCGGCCGGCGTCCGGGTCCGGAGCCCGGCCGTGAACCGCCGCATCCTCACCGTCATCGGGCTCCTGACCACGGGGGTCGCCCTGGTCCTGGCCTTCCGCGGGACCGACATCCACGAGGTCTCCCGCTCCCTGCGGGAGGTGGGGATCCTGTGGGCGGTTCCGGTGGTCGGGGGCACCATCCTCTCCATCTGGGTGCGGGCCTACCGGTGGAAGGTGATGCTGGAGCCGATCAAGATCATCCCCACCGGCAAGACCTACTCGGCCACCATGATCGGCTTCATGGCCAACAACGTCCTCCCCATGCGGCTGGGCGAGCTCGTGCGTGCCTACTCCATCGGCCGGAGTTCGGCCATCTCCAAGAGTTCGGCCTTCGCCACCATCGTGGTGGAGCGGGCCTTCGACCTGCTGGCCGTGTTGCTCCTGTTGGGGGTCATGCTGCTCCGCTACTCCTTCGCCCCCTGGGTGGAGGTCACCGGCTACCTGGCCCTGGGCGTCTGCGCCGGCATGTTCGGGATCATGGGGCTCCTGCGCTGGAAACGGGAGGTCACCCTGAACCTCTTCCGCCTGGTGCTGCGGCGTCTTCCCGAGGCCCTGCGGGAGAAGGCGGAGGGGCTCCTCCACCGCTTCCTGGACGGGCTGGAGGTGCTGGGAAACTGGCGCCGCCTGCTCCGGATCACCGCGCTCTCGGTGCTCACCTGGCTGGCCATGGCCTCCAGCTTCTACGCGGCGATTCTCGCCTTCCATCTCGCGGTTCCACCGGATGCCAGCCTGGTCCTGGTCGTGGTCTGCGCCCTGGCCGTGATGCTTCCCTCGGGACCCGGATTCATCGGCACCTTCGAGGTCGGGGCCCGCTACGGACTGATGCTGTTCAAGGTCCCGGACGACGTGGCACTCAGCTACGCGCTCTTCTACCACGTGGTCCAGTTCATCCCCATCACCCTGCTCGGCTTCTACTACCTGTGGCGGGAAAACTTCTCCCTGCGCCGCGCGGTGGAGAGCGAGGCCTAGTCCGGGAGGGGCCGGGGCGCCCGGTTCAGCGCGCGGGGGACGGACCGCCGCGGGGCGCCGGGCTCAGCGCGAGGGGCCGGCGCCGGTTCCGGAAACGGCCTCCAGGGGCCGCGGCGGGCCCGTTCGGGCCCGTTGCCGGTTCCCGATGGAGTTGGTATACTATCCGTCTCGCACCGGAACGCCGTTCCGTGCCCCTCGACCCCCGGAGGACCACGACGCCGAATTCTGGGTACCCCCTGTTCATCCGCACGCTGATTTCATCGATCTGATTCGCAGGCAACGATCGCGCGACGGGCCGAGCTGCCAGGCCACGCAAGATCCCGGGTACATCCACCTTCGGGGACCTGCAACCGTGCAGCGCGGAGAAACGAGGATTCGGACCCCCGGGGCCGCCCCCGGCCGGAGTCGTCCCGTTCTCCGGTGCCCGCCCGCAACAGGAACGGCATCCCATGCAGGACAACACCAAGTCGACTTCCGTGTTCAAGACCGAAGCCCTGGGCGGGGGTTCGGTGGGGACGGTCCCCTCGGACGGGTTCTCCTTCGCTCCCGCCGCCGCCTCGCCGGGCAACTCCGGGTATCTGCGCGGGGGGAAGCGCGCCCTGGACCTCCTCCTGGCCTCCCTGGCCGCGCTCCTGGCCCTGCCCGCGGCCCTCGGCGTCCTCCTCGTCCTCAAGATGAAGGGACGGGCCCCGGTCTTGACCCGCTCCGTGCGCCTGGGGAAGGGCGAGCGCCCCTTCGTGTTCTACCGGTTCCCGAGCGGCGACAGCCCCCGGATGCCCCGCCGCGACCGGAACCTGCTGGTGTTGGGGAAGCTCCTCCGGCGCTCGGCTCTGGACGAGATCCCCCAGCTGTGGAACGTGCTCCGCGGGGACATGACCCTGGTGGGGCCGCGGCCGGTGCTGCCCGCGGAAGCGGAGCGGTACGAGCCCTGGCAGCGCCGGCGCTTCGAGGTCAAGCCCGGGCTCACGTGCCTGTGGCAGGTCTCCGGCCGCAGCAAGCTCGGTTATGACGAGTGGATGCGCCTGGATCTCCAGTACATCCGGACCCAGTCGCTCCTTCTGGATTTGAAAATTCTCCTCCGCACCCTTCCCGCCCTCGTGGCTCGCCAGCGCGCGCGCTGAACCGCGTCCGGCCGCGCCCCGGTCCGGCCCCGGGGTGCGGCGCGGGCCGGTTTGACAGCCGGCCGACCCCTGGCTAGACTCCATCCGGCGTCAAAGGCGCTTTTTCGCTGCGCTTTTCGGCTGCCGTCGGCCTCCCTACGAAGGATCTCATCGTGACCATACGGCTCAGCGAGTTTTTCGAAGAGGACCTCTTCATCCCGGAACTGACCTCCCGGGACAAGGAGGGGGCGCTCAAGGAGATGGTGGACGCTCTGGTCAAGGCCCAGCGGATCACCGAAGGGGACATCCTGCTCCAGATGCTGCGGCAGCGCGAACATCTGGGCAGCACCGGGATCGGACGGGGCGTGGCCGTGCCCCACGGCCGGACCCTGGCCATCACTCGCCTGGCCGTGATCTTCGCCCGGTCGGCCGAGGGGATCGAGTTCGACTCGATGGACGGCAAGCCGGTGCACCTTATCTTCCTCACCGTGGCTCCTCCCCAGGAGCGGAGCAACTTGTACCTGCCGGTGCTGGGGAAGATCGTGGAGATGGTGAAGAGCGCCAAGAACCGGCGCCGTCTCCAGGGGGCCAAGGACTTCGACGAGATCGCCGAGGTCCTGGAGGAGGCGGACGACGGTGCATGACCAGCTGCTTCTCCTGGTGACCCTGCAGGATCTGGACACCCTCATCCGGGAAACCCAGGACGAGGCACGGCGCACGGAGCTGGAGAGCATGGGCTTCTCCATGGACAACATCGAGCCCCTTCACACCGCCCGCAAGAAGCTGGCCGGGAAGGTCGATGTCCGCTACCTGAGGGTCTACGACCGGCTCCTGGGCAAGTACGGGCGGGCGGTGGTGCCGGTGGAGAATCGGACCTGTCTCGGGTGCTTCCAGTCCGTGCCGCCCAGCTTCTTCAGCGAGATCACCGCGGACACGCCGGTCAAGGTCTGCGAGAATTGCGGGCGGATCCTCTATCTGCTGACTTCCTAGAAAGGCGCCCGCGCCCGATGGCCGAACCGCGTTCTGCCTTGGTCTCCCTCGAATGTGCCCGGTGCGCGACCCCCGCCGACCCCGACCGCCTCCAGACCTTCTGCTCCTGCGGGGGTACTTTGCTCGCCCGTTACGACCTGGCCGCGGCGGGGGCCACCCTCACCTGGGACGCCGTCCGGGCCCGCGAACCCGGGCTCTGGCGCTGGGCCGAAATCCTCCCCGTCCGGGATCCCTCCCGCCGCCGGGGGCTGGGGGAAGGGGGGACGCCGCTGCTCCCGGCGCCGCGGCTGGGGAAGGACCTGGGGCTTTCCCGGCTCCTGGTCAAGGACGAGGGCCGGAACCCCGGCGGCTCGTTCAAGGCCCGGGGGATGGCGGTGGCGGTGGCCCGGGCGGCGGAACTCGGCGCCCGGGAGCTGGCGCTGCCCAGCGCGGGCAACGCCGGGGGAGCGGCCGCAGCCTACGGCGCCTACTGGGGGCTCCCCGTCCACGTGGCCCTGCCCCGGGAGACCCCGGAGGCCTTCCGCCGCGAGGTGGCGGCCCACGGAGCCACCTGCACCGACGTGGAGGGGGACATCGCGGCCGCGGGGCGGTGGCTGGGCAAGCAACCGGAGGCCGCGTCCTGGTTCTTCCTCTCCACCTTGAAGGAGCCCTATCGGGCCGAAGGCAAGAAGACGATGGGGCTGGAGCTGGTGGAGCAGATCGGAGGCCGCTGGCCGGACGTGGTGATCTACCCGACCGGGGGCGGCACCGGGATCGTGGGCATGGCCAAGGCCGATCGCGAACTCCGGGAGCTGGGACTGCTGGCCGGCCCGCCCCCGCGTTTCGTGGTGGTGCAGGCCGAGGGCTGCGCGCCCCTGGTCCGGGCCTTCCGCGAGAATCGCGAGCATGCCGCACCCTGGGACCACCCGGAGACCACGGCCAACGGGCTCCGGGTGCCGGGGACGATCGGGGATCACTTGATCCTGGAGGCGGTGCGGTCCTCCGGAGGCACCGCAGTCACGGTGAGCGACCTGGACATGGAAGCGGCGCGCCTGATCCTGGGTCGCCGCGAGGGGATCTTCGGCGCGCCGGAAGCGGCGGCCACCGTGGCCGCGGCCGGGGCGCTCCGCCGGGAGGGATGGCTCTCCGGGGAGGAGGAGGTCGTCCTCTTCCTCACCGGTGAGGGGTTCAAGTACCCCCTGGAACGGACGGCGGCGTGAGCGCGGTCACCGACCTCCGGCGGGCCATCCTGGCCCTGGACTCGCAGGACGATTTCGAGCCGTATCTGACCGCGGTCGCAGGGGAGATCCTCGGGGCCACCGGTGCCCTGGCCTGCGGCGTGGCCCGCCGCTTCTCCGGGGCGGCCCGGGACCTGGGACTCCTGGTGAGGCGGGACGGGGAGCCGCTCCGCAAGGCGATCTTCCTGGACCGGTCCGAGCGGTTCCATCATCCGGAGTCGCCGGCGGGGAGCCGCGCGCCCGGGGACTTCGCCACTCCCGTTCTGGCCTCGCTGGCCGCGGCGGAGGGGATCCGCCCGGAGCGGGTGGTGGTGATCCCGGTCCCCTTCCACGGGCGGCCGGTGATCACGGTGGAGGTGGCCGATCCGGACCCGGCCCGGCTCCCCGATCCGGAGGCCTTGGCCGAGGTGCTTGCCGACCTGGCTCCGGAGTTCAAGGTGGCGGTCATTCAGGAGCGTCTCCGCCGGGAACGGCTGGAGGCGCGGCTCCTCTACGAGGCGGCCCGGGAGCTGGGACGGCCCCTCGATCTTCCTAGCGTGCTCACCTCGATCCTGGACCTGTTGCGGCAGGTGGTGCCCTTCGACGCCGCCGCGATCTACGTGCTGGACAAGGACGGCCTGAGCGCGGTGCACCAGTCGCTCCGGGGCTACGCCGAGGACCAGGAAGCCGTGGTCAACCTCAAGCTGATGCAGGGGATCGTGGGCTGGGTGGCCCACAACGGGGAAGCGGAGATCGTGAGCGACGTGAGCCGGGACACGCGCTACCTGCAGGCGCGGCCCGAGACCCGTTCCGAGATGGTGGTGCCGCTCCTCTCCGGCGGCCGGGTGATCGGCGTCTTCAACCTGGAGAGCGACCGGTCCGGCGCCTACAACCCGCACGACCTGGAGGTCCTGGAGACTTTCGCCCGCCTGGCCGCTTCGGCCCTGGAGCGGGCGCGGCTCCTGGAGGAGCAGCAGTCCCGGGAACGCCTCTCCCAGGAACTGGCCATCGCGCGGCGCATCCAGCGCTCGTTCCTTCCCCAGTCCACCGACCGCCTGAACCGGCGGCTTCTGGTGGGGAAGTGGCTCCCCAGCGAGGAGGTGAGCGGGGACTACTACGACTTTCTGGAACGCAAGGACGGTTCGGTGGCCATCGCCCTGGCCGACGTCTCCGGCAAGGGGATCCCGGCCGCGCTCATCATGGCCAGCCTGCGCGCCGCCTTCCGGCTGGAGGCGGGGGACGGGGACGATCCGGCGGGGCTGTGCCGCTCGCTGAACGCGTTCCTCTTCGCCAGCACGCGCCAGGTGGAGTTCGCCACCGGGGTGTTCGGGTTCCTGGACGCCGCCCACCGCCGGTTCGTCTACTGCAACGCGGGGCACAACCCGCCGGCCCTCTTGCGGAAGGACGGATCCTTGGAGTGGCTGGAGCCCGGAGGCACGGTGCTTGGCGCCTTTCCCCACGTGGAGTACGAGGGCGGCTCGGTGGACCTGGAGCGGGGGGACCAGGTGGTGCTCTACACCGACGGGGTGACCGAGGCGCATCCCGGGGACCACGACGAGTTCGGCACCGAGCGGCTGGTGGAGGTGCTGCAGGCCACCCGCGGGCGGCGGCCGGAGGAGGTTTCGGACGCGATCGTCTCCGCGGTGCGGGCCTTCGTCTCCGGACCCCTGCCCGACGACCTGACCCTGGTGGTGATCCAGGGAGGGGAGGGGGCGCCGTGAACGACCTCCGCTGCCCGGCCTGCGGGCGCGAGGCCGCGACCGGGGTCACGTACCCGTACCGCTGTCTGTGCGGGGGATTGTGGTCCGCGGCCGGGGGCGCGTATCGCGATCTGCTTGCCGAGGCCCGCCGGGTACCCACGCCGCTCTGGCGGGATCCCCAACGGCCGGACGTGGTGTGGAAGCGGGAAGACCTGGGCCCCACCGGCTCCTTCAAGGACCGGGGGGCGGCGGTGCTGATTGGGCTGGCCGCCTCGGTCGGCGCGCGGAACCTGATCGTGGATTCCTCGGGGAGTGCGGCGCTGGCCGCGGCCTCGGCTTGTGCGCGCCACGGGCTCGCGCTGACCGTGCACACCCCGGAGGGGCTCTCGACCGGGAAGCGGGACGCGCTGGAATGCCTGGGGGCGACCCTGGTGGCCGAGGGGACCCGGGAGGCCGCCTCGCAGCGGGCCCGCGACGCCGCCCATCGCGTGTTCTACGCCAGCCACGTCTATCACCCGGCTTTCCACGCGGGAACGGCGGAGGCGGCGGGGGAGGCGCTGGACCAGCTCGGTAGCGAGGTGCCTGCGTTGTGGGTGCTGCCGGTGGGGAACGGGTCGCTCTTGCTGGGGGTGGCGGCGGCTTTGCATCGCGGCGGGCGCGCCGGGGTGCGGGTGGTGGCGGTGCAGGCGGCGGCTTGCCCCGGGCTGCGGAAGCCGGGAGCGGGCGGGACGACCCGCGCGAGCGGGATCGGGATCGCGGATCCCCCCCGGCGGGCGGCGTTGCTCCAGGCGCTAGAGCGCATGCACGGTGAGGTGGTAGAGGTTTCCGAGGAGGCGATCGGAGAGGCGGTTACCGGCCTGGGTCGGCGCGGGGTGTGCGCGGAGCCGGCGGCGGCGGCGGCCGCGGCGGGACTGGACCTGCTGCGGGCCCGCGGCGAGACGGCGGCGGCGTTGGTGTGGATCACGGGGTCGGGGTACCGGTGACCGGGGCCGTCATGGGTCTCCTTCTGGTGACGGCGTCTCTCGGGGGGGCAACGAACTCACTCCCCTTCGACACCCCGCCACAAACGGGGAAGCGAGTTGCCCCTCGCGTGGACTGGTCGAAGCCCGACATTGTGGCTGGACGGTTCAGGATCCTGATCGAAGTCAGCATCGATGTGACGGGAAAGGTCACGCAGGCCGAGGTGGTGGATAGTTGCATTCAGGATTCGCAGCGGGCCGAGTGGGAGTTTGCCGCGGCCATGGTGAAGCACTGGAAGTTCCAGCCGGCCACGCGGAACGGTGTGCCTGTGGAAAGCAGGATCCAGGTACCCTTGGTGTTGATTCCGGACGGCCCGACACCGGAGAAAGACAGACTGCCGGTGGGATGGAGTCCTGAATCCAAGTCCTACGGGATCTGGGGTAATGACGCGATGAGCGATTCAGGTGCGGATTCCACCACGGCGGCAGTGCTCCAGAAGGCGACATGGCCCACGACGGAGGGCTACAACTTCGCCGAGACGATCGAGATCCCGGTGGAAGCCGACATCAGTGAAAAGGGAGATGTCACAGCAACCTGGATCACCTTGGGCCCTGGCCGGCGCCAGTCGTTGATCGAGGCATCCCGCAGGGCGGCCATGTCCTGGGCGTTCAGCCCGGCTACCAAGGATGGGGAACCGGTATCGTCGAAGATCGTGATCCCCTTCGAGTTTTCCGTCGGGGATTGATGGTTCACCGGGACCCGGGTCGTCGTGAGGCGATCCGGTGGAACCGGGAGGTGAGAGAATCGTTCCTCCAGGAGAGTGTGACGGGAGAAAAGATCATGCGAGTGCAGGTGTACTACTACAATTGTAGTAATACCCGGGTACCGGGACCAGGCCGCAGCCGCAGTTCGAACTACGCCGACGGCGGCGGCATCATGGCGTCGGCGAGGCGGGTCAGTCCCTCGCCCGGGCCCACGACCACGATGACGTCGCCTTCCTCCAGCTTCTCCGCCGCCCCGGGGTTGGCCACGTAGCGGCCCTTGCGCTTGACGGCCAGAACCTGGGCCCCGAACCGGCGCCGCAGGGCCAGGGACTCCAGGGTCTCGTTGGTGAAGCTCGAGCCGGGGCGCAGGCGCAGGGTCTCCAGCTGGACGTCGTCCCGGGAGCTTCCCATCATCTCCTCCAGGAACATGACCACGTCGGGGCGGAGCAGGGAGCGGGCGATCCGGGAGGCCCCCAGCTGGTCCAGGTTGATGACGGTGGTGGCCCCGGCCTGGCTCAGGTAGCGGCTGCCGCGGGGGCGCGAGGCCCGGGCCACGATGGGTAGATCCGGGTGCAGGGTGCGGCTGCTCACCGTGATGTACAGGTTCTCCGCGTCGTCGGAGATCAGGGTGGCCAGCCCGCGAGCCTCGGCGATGCAAGCCTGGTTCAGCACGTCCTCGTCGGTGGCGTCGCCGTGGATGACCAGGCAGCCGTCGTTCTGGGCCGCGGCGGCGCGGTCGCCGTCCCGCTCCACCACCACCAGGTCCGCCCCCAGCTTCTTCAGCTCCCGGGCCAGGCGGCGTCCCACCTGCCCGTAGCCGCAAATGACGAAGTGCTGGGACAGGGATTCGATCTGCTTCCGCATGCGACGCTCCTCCACGAGCCGGCCCAGCCGGCCCTCCACCAGGGTCGCGGCCAGGAGACCCACCGCGTAGAACCCGAAGCTCACCCCGCTCAGCATGACCCCGATGCTCAACCACCGTCCGGCCGCGGTATGGGGCACGATGTCCCCGTAGCCCACGGTGGTGAGCGTGGCCATGGTCATGTAGACGGCCTCGGGGAAATCGAGCCCCTCCAGGGTCATGAAGCCCATCACCCCGAGCGCCACCAGCACCAGCAGGATGACCAGCACCCGGGTAAAAATGGTGGGCACGCCCTGCGACCGTACGACGACCATGATTCTCCCGCTGGTGGCGCGGTCGGGAGCCGGGTCCGCGTCCGGCTCCGGTCCGGTGCACCGCGCGTGCTAGAATCCGTTCCTGGGGGGCGTCCGGCGCCACCTTGCCGGGGTCCGGCGACGGGCCCGGCCGGCTTCAGCCCTCCTTGGCCGGTCGCTTCCGCCCCGGCCCCGGCACCTTGTCCTCCCGGCCGCGGTCCTGGGGAGTCCCTCCGGGCCGCGCCACCTTGACACGATCCCCCGCCGCGCATCTATAGTCAAGTGTCCTACCGACTTGGAGCGCCAATGGCCCTGCACCTCCATCGCCACCTGCGCCCGACCTCCGCGGACGAGGGCCGGGCGCTGCGACGTGCCCTGGCCCTGACCGCGGGGCTCTTCGTGGTGGAGGTGGCGGGCGGGGCGCTGGCCAACTCCCTCGCCCTCCTCTCCGACGCCGGCCACATGCTCACCGACCTCCTTGCCCTGGGCCTCTCCGGAGCCGCCCTGGGCCTGGCCGGCCGCCCGGCCACCGAGCGGCGCACCTTCGGCTACTACCGCCTGGAGATCCTCTCCGCCCTCGGGAACGGGGTCCTGCTCGCGGTCCTGGCCGGAGGGATCCTGGTCGAGGCGGCCAACCGGTTCGGTCACCCGCCCCGGGTCGGGGTGGAGATCGTCTTTCCGGTGGCCGTCTGCGGGCTGGCCGCCAACGTTCTCGCCTTCTGGTGGCTGCGCCGGGCGGGGGGCGGTATTGTCACCCGGGCCGCGGTCTGGCACACCGCCTCCGATGCCGCCAGTTCGGTTCTGGTCCTGGCCGCGGCCGGGGTCATGGCCTTGACTTCCTGGTGGTGGCTGGATCCCGCGGTCAGCGTGGTCCTGGCCGGGGTGATGGTGTTCGGGGCCTTCCGTCTCATGCGGGAGTCGCTGGACGTGCTGCTCGAGTCCTCGCCCCGGGAACTCGACCTGGCCCGGGTGGAGGCGGCCATCCGGAGCGTGGCCGGGGTGGAGGCGGTGCACGATCTGCACGTCTGGAGCCTTACCTCCGGGGTGAACTCGCTCTCCGGCCATCTCCGGGTGAAGCCGGACCGCCTGGCCCAGGCCGACCGGATCATCGGCGAGGCCCGCCGGGCCCTGGAGGGCCGCTTCGGGATCGTCCACACCACGTTGCAAGTAGAATCGGAACACTGCGGCGGAGTGATCTGCGTGCTGGGGTCTCCGGAACCCGTGGCCGCGACTCCGCCCGTCTCCAACGGAATCGGGGAACGACCATGACGCAAGAGAAGATCGAGGCGCTCCTGGACTTCGCGGTGGCGCGCATCCGCGAGGCGGGAGCCGGCTACGGCGACGTGCGCCACGTCAGGACCCGCCGGGAGATGCTCCTCAGCCGGGACGGGGTGCTGGATCCGGCCATCCGGACCGGCGACGCCGGCTTCGGGGTACGGGTGCTCCTGGACGGGGCCTGGGGCTTCGCGGCCACTCTGCATCCCACCGAGGAAGCCCTGGCGGCCACGGTGAAGCGGGCGGCGGAGGTGGCCCGGGCCAGCGCCTCGGTCCGTACCGAGCCCCTGGTCCTGGCTCCGGTGGAGAAGGTCTCGGGCACCTACCGCTCGCCCTTCGAGGAGGATCCCTTCGCGGTTCCGCTGGCCGAGAAGGTGGCCATCCTGGCCGAGGCCACCGAGGCCATGCGCACCAACGCCCACGCGGTGGCGGTGGAGGCCTCCATGGACTTCTTCCGCATCCAGAAACGATTCCACTCCACCGAGGGATCCGCGGTGTTTCAGGACATCGTGGAATCCGGAGCCGGGATCGCGGTCACCGCCGAAGTGGACGGCGAAGTGCAGCGCCGGTCCTATCCCAACTCCTTCCGGGGGAACTTCCTGGCCGCCGGCTTCGAATACGTGCGGTCCCTGGACCTGCCCGGGCACGGGGCGCGGATCGCCGCCGAGGCGGAAGCGCTCTGCCGCGCCCCGGACTGCCCGGCCGGGGAGACCACGGTGGTGATCGACGCCGATCAGATGGCGCTCCAGGTGCACGAGTCCTGCGGGCACCCCACCGAACTCGACCGGGTGCTGGGCACCGAGATCTCCCTGGCCGGCGGCAGCTTCATGACCCTGGAAGGTTTGGGCAAGCTGCGCTACGGATCGCCCCTGGTCAACATCACCGCCGACTCCACCACCCCCGGAGGTCTGGGCACCTTCGGGTGGGACGACGAGGGAGTGCCGGCGGGGCGGACGCCCCTGGTGGCCAAGGGCCTCCACGTGGGCTTCCTCACCTCGCGGGAGACCGCGCCGCGGATCGGGCTGGGCGCCTCCGGCGGCACCATGCGGGCCGAGAGCTGGTCCCACATCCCGCTCATCCGGATGGTCAACGTGAACCTGGAACCCGGGGAGGGGACGCTGGAGGAGATCCTCTCCGAGGTGCAGGACGGCATCTACATCACCACCAACAAGTCCTGGAGCATCGACGACCTGCGGCTCAACTTCCAGTTCGGCTGCGAGATGGCCCGCCAGATCAAGAACGGCCAGCTGGGGACGCTGTACAAGAACCCGGTCTACACCGGGATCACCCCGCGGTTCTGGGGCTCCTGCACCGCGGTGGGGGGGAAGGACGCCTGGCACCTGACCGGGATCACCAGCTGCGGAAAAGGAGAACCGATGCAAGGCATGCACGTGAGCCACGGGGCGTCCCCGGCCCGGTTCGAGAAGGTCCAGGTGGGGGTGTCGCGATGACGGGGCGCGAACGACTCCTGGAAATCGCGACGGCCGCCCTGCGCGGCGCGGACGGGGACGAGGCGGAGCTGGTGATCCAGGCCGGTCGCCGGGACCTGAGCCGCTGCGCCAACTCGGTCATCCACCAGAACGTCTCCGCCGAGAACGCGGTGATCATGGCCCGGGTGATCCGGGACGGGCGGATCGGCACCGCCTCGGTGCACGGTCTCTCCGCCGACGCCGCGGCCGGCGTGCTCCGGGACGCGGCCGAGCTGGCCCGGGTCGCGCCCCGGGACGAGACCTTCCCCGGCCTCCCCGACCCCGGCCCCTATCCCGAGGTGGCCAGCTACGTGGAGGCCACCGCCGCTCTCAGCCCCGCCGATCGGGCCCGGGTTCTGGGCGCGGTCTTCGAGGCCGCGGCCAAGCACGGTCTGATCGTGGCCGGGGCCTACGGCACCGCGGTCGAGGAACTGGTGGTGGCCAACACCCGCGGGGTGGCGGCCTACGCGCCGCTCACCAGCGCGGCGGTGAACGTGGTGGTCTCCGGCGACACCAGCTCCGGCTTCGCGGCCGGGGCGGCCCGCGACGCGCGGACCCTGGACATCCCGGCCATGGCCGAGCGGGCGGTGCGAAAGTGCCTGGACGGCACCCGGCCGGTGGACGTGGAGCCCGGGGTCTACGAGGTCATCCTGGAACCCCCGGCGGTGGCCGAGGTCCTGGAGTGGATGACCTTCACCTGCTTCAGCGCCCGCGGCATGAAGGAGAAGACCTCGGCCCTGGCCGGG
>Ga0307424_1000842_pt1 | contig 16274 bp, 14 predicted proteins | sample SalMarWE160320MG_FD_202157 | JGI IMG/M metagenome (GOLD analysis project Ga0307424, IMG submission 202157) | Salt marsh sediment microbial communities from the Plum Island Ecosystem LTER, Massachusetts, United States - WE1603-20 | ecosystem: Environmental > Aquatic > Marine > Intertidal zone >... | reverse complement strand
CAGGTGGAAGCCGTTAATCAAATAACAAAAATACATGAAACCCAGCCAGTAAATTATCTGCTGTCGACAGTCATGGATATCGGATTATTGATAAATTTCGGACCGGAAAAGGTTCAGCTAAAAAGAATAGAGTGTGTTTTAAAGGATATCAAAAATAGTCTTGTAAATCCTGTGATCCTGTCTAAAAAAAATTCATCCCGGAATCACAAGATATACTAAAAATAAGTTCAGGTTAGCGTGTCTGTAACAGAAGACAGAATTTTTATAAAGAAAGCGATCCGTTTGGCTGCGTATGGTGCCGGACATGTCAGCCCCAATCCTCTGGTGGGTGCGATAATTGTCAAAAACGGCCGCATCATTGGCAGTGGATATCACCGGAAATATGGCGGACCGCACGCTGAAGTCAATGCGCTGAAAAGCGCCACTGAACCGGTCGCCGGTGCCACACTTTATTGCAATCTGGAACCCTGTTCGCACACCAATAAACAGACGCCACCCTGTGTACCGTCCATCATCCGTGCCGGGGTGCGCCGGGTGGTGGTTGCCAATATCGATCCAAATCCAGGTGTCAATGGCAAAGGTATCGCCGCCCTTCGTAATGCCGGTGTGCAGGTGGAAAACGGTGTGGAAGAAGAAAACGGCCGTGAATTGAATCGTTTCTTTTTTAAATTTGTCACTGAAAAACAACCATATGTAACGATCAAATATGCCCAGACGATCGATGGCTTTATTGCCAGAAGCCGTGACCGCCAGGATTGGATCAGTGGTAATCTGGCACAAAAACGTGTTCATCAGCTGCGTGCCCGCTATGATGCCGTGTTGATTGGCGGTCAAACCCTGCGCGCTGATAATCCACAACTCACCGTCCGGCGGACCAGGGGAAGAGATCCGCTCCGGATCATTCTCTCTTCCTCGCTCGCACTCGATCCGTCCCATGCTATTTTTCATCATCACGAACCCGGCAATACCTGGATTATTACCACAGAAACAGCCGGGCGGGAGGCTATGAACCGTCTGGCCGGGTTGGGCTGCCGTATCATTCCCCTGAAGACCGACAACACAAATCGGGTCGCCATCGGAGACTTGCTGCATGTACTGGCTGACCAGAAAATTATATCACTCCTGGTGGAAGGAGGTCAGGAAGTTATTTCGGCATTTTTACATGCCGGGATGGTGGATGAACTTAAGATCATTCAGGCACCGCGTTTGTGGGGGAGTGGTTTCAGGGCGTTTCCGGATACTTTTGAACCGTCAGCCGGGATGTTTACTCTTCACCAAACTGAGCGGATGGAATCCGATATCCTTCTGACCTATCGTCCTGTTTGAAAACCTCAGCAGTTACTTTCCCATAATTATATGAATTCAATCTGATTTCTTAGTAAGTTTGCCAAATGTTTACGGGAATAATTGAAGAGACCGCTAAAATCAGAAAAATTTCTCCACTGGGGAATGGAAGAAAACTGACTATTTCTGCGCAACGGATACTGAAGGATCTGAAGGTCGAAGATTCTGTTTGTATCTCGGGTGTCTGTCTGACAGTGGTAGCCGTCAGTTCTTCCGGTTTTACTGTGGAAGCGGTCGGTGCAACACTCGATAAAACCACCCTGGGCAGGCTGGTGTCCGGCCGGCCGGTCAATCTTGAGCGGGCCATGCAGCTTGATGCGCGCTTAGGCGGTCATCTCGTACAGGGCCATGTCAACGGAATCGGTAAAATTGTCAGTATCAGTGAACGAAATAAAGCCCGCTTCGTTGAATTAGAGATCCCGGCTGAGCTGGAGAAATATATCATAGCGGAAGGCAGTATCGCTATCGATGGGATAAGTCTGACAGTTGCAAATCAAACAAATAAAAGAATTGTAGTTTCCATCATCCCTTACACATGGGAACATACAACACTCGGGGAAAGTAAACCCGGCGATCTTTGTAATATAGAAACCGACATGATTGCGAAGTATGTGGAAAAGTTGATGCCGGTTTATCAGCAAAGAGATCCCAAAAATAAAATAACATTGAACTGGTTAAAAAGAACAGGATATTAAAAATAATAAAATGAACCATTTTAATTCAATTGATGAAGCCATTGAAGCCTGTAAAAACGGTGAAATGGTTATCGTTGTCGATGATGAAGACCGCGAAAATGAAGGAGATATGATCCTCGCTTCTGAGACAGTGACTGCGGAAAAAATCAATTTTCTCACCAAACATGCACGCGGTATGATTTGTGTAGCCATTACCTCCGGGCGGGCCAAACAACTGGATCTGGATTTTATGGTTGAGCGTAACACGGCCCTGCATCATACGCCATTTACAGTTACGGTCGATGCCCGTAAAGGGACAACCACAGGAATTTCTGCCCAGGACCGGGCAAAAACTATCCAGACGATTATTAGTCCCGATGCCGGTCCCGATGATCTTGTCAGGCCCGGCCATATTTTTCCGCTCGTGGCCATGAAAGGCGGCGTTCTGCGCCGCGCCGGCCATACAGAGGCGGCTGTCGACCTGGCCCGTCTGGCCGGCCTGATTCCTTCCGGTGTGCTTTGTGAAATCATGGACGATGACGGCGGTATGGCACGCACACCCAGTCTGATGGTCCTTGCCCGTAATTTCAAACTTAAAATTATTACTATCCAGGACCTGATTGAGTATCGCCGTTTGAGGGAAAAGCTGGTCAAATGTCTGGAAATCATTGATTTACCAACCGATTACGGGCATTTCAAACTTCATCTCTATCAGAATCTGATTAATGAAAATGAACACCACGTCGCGCTGGTCAAGGGTGACATCAGCGCTGATGAACCGATTATGGTGCGTGTTCACTCAGAATGCCTGACCGGAGATGTATTCGGCTCCAGACGTTGTGATTGCGGCGATCAATTGACCGCCGCCATGCAGCAGGTTGAGAAAGAGGGGAAAGGGGTGGTGCTCTATATGCGCCAGGAAGGGCGGGGGATCGGTCTGGTGAACAAGATACACGCTTACGCCCATCAGGAAAGGGGCAAAGATACTGTTGAAGCAAATGAGGAACTGGGTTTTAAGGCTGATTTACGTGATTATGGTATCGGCGCCCAGATATTAAAGGATCTTGGTCTGAAAAAGATCCGCCTGATGACAAATAATCCAAAGAAAATTGTCGGTCTGCATGGCTATGATCTGATGATTATCGACCGGGTACCGATAGAAATAGAACCGAATGAGTATAACGAGAAATACCTGATGACCAAACGCGATAAACTTGGTCACCTGATTCTGAATAAACATATGGGAGTTCCAAATGATAAAAAAGATTGAAGGAAATCTGAGCGCAAAGGACAAGAAATATGTACTTGTCGCCAGCCGCTTTAACGAGTTTATTACAACGAAACTGGTGGAGGGAGCGCTTGACTGTCTGGTCAGACACGGTGCGGATGAAAAAAATATATCGCTGGTCTGGGTACCGGGTGCGTTTGAGTTGCCTCTTGTTGCATCCAAACTGGCTGGTTCGCAAGACTATCAGGCGGTAATCTGTCTGGGGGCGGTGATCAAAGGGGAAACACCTCATTTTGATTTTATCGCTAACGAAGCTGCCAAAGGTATTGCCCAGGTTGGCCTTTCAACAGGAAAACCGGTGATTTTCGGGGTGATAACCGCCGATTCCCTGGACCAGGCGATCGAACGGGCCGGCACAAAGGCCGGCAATAAGGGATGGGATGCCGCCCTGACTGCCATTGAAATGAGCGATCTGATCACAAAACTTTAGACGATAGGATAGCAAGAATCGGGTGGTATTCCTTTGTCGGCTTCGTAACTTTGGTGTGAGTTGAGTTATTTACTCAGTATTATTAAAAAAAGAAAAAAACATCAGGGAGTTACAATTCATGTCCGACAACCTTCACCAGCAAGCCCGGGATTATAAACGCATCGAAGAAATTGTTAACTATCTTGAACAGAATTTTCGCCGCCAGCCTGAATTGAAAGAAATTGCCGGCTATGCGGGTTTAAGTGAATTTCATCTGCAGCGCCTGTTTAAACGCTGGGTGGGAATCAGTCCCAAACGCTTCATTCAATTTCTTACCAAAGAACACGCCAAAGCCCTTCTGCGCCAATCTACCGATGTTCTCTCTGCTACTTTTGCCAGTGGGCTCTCCGGTCCCGGCCGTCTCCATGATCTGTTCGTACACTGTGAGGCGGTCACCCCGGGTGAATACAAACAGTTAGGTGCCGGTATTCAGATTGTCTATGGACGCCATCAAACACCTTTCGGATCCTGCCTTGTGGCGCAGACCGGACGGGGTATCTGCGGGCTGTTTTTTCTGCAGGATGGTGATGATCATAAATATATACGCCGGCTGGAGAAAGACTGGCCGGCCGCTGAAATAAAAGAAGATCCTGAACAGACCGCCGGCACAGTTAAGCAGATATTCAGCATCCCCCATGCGGACCCCCGGCCGGTTTCACTTTTTGTGAAAGGAACAAATTTTCAAATCAAGGTCTGGGAGGCCCTGCTGAAAATTCCACAGGGCGGGGTAGCCTCCTATGAAACGATCGCCGCACGGATCGGCCAGCCGGCCGCTGTCCGTGCAGTGGGCAGCGCTGTAGCCAGAAATCCGGTGTCCTTTCTGATACCCTGTCATCGTGTGATCCGCAAATTCGGGGATTTTGGTAATTATCAGGGTGGACCCGCCCGAAAAAAGGTATTGCTGGCCTGGGAAGCCGCTCGGGCTTCTCTGTGATCAGGTCGGAAATCCGGATCGGGACACGAAACATAAAAATTTATTTTGACCCGGCAACCACCATTACTCAGATTTGTCTGCCGGCTCTGACTTCTGATCCACTTTACCTGTGGTAGAGATTTTGAACGGTATATAGATGGGACACCAGCTCATCACAGCGGTACCGATCAGGATCAATCCGAGCCATCCCCAGGGGGTCTGCGGTCCGATGAAAACCATTAATATAAGAATCAAACCGATAACGATACGAAGTGTTCTGTCCACAGTGCCGACATTTTTTTTCATCTTATTCTCCTTGAAATTTAATTTTGCCCATTTTTATAAAATATAATAAGTTTAATCCACATCATCTATAGTAATTATTAAAAAATAAAAGGATATATAAAGTCAATGTCAATCCGTCAGGAAACTGTAAATTGCCTGATCTGTAATTCTGTACAGTCGAAACCATTTTATCAGGATGTACCTGACCGGTTCAACCCGGACAAAACTTACAGGGAGGTGATCTGCAGTCAGTGCGGATTTGTTTATCTCTCGCCACGTCCCATCGAAGAAGAAATGTCCCACTTTTATGACCTGCAGGATTACCATCCCCATCATCTTTCCGAAACCTCCTTTTTCGATAGGATCTATGCCCGGGTAAGGAATAGAAATTCGCAAAATAAACAAAATCTGATCACAAAATATTGTCCCAGCGGGCATCTGCTGGACATCGGCTGCGGAACCGGTGAATTCATGATGGAAATGAAAAAAAACAAATGGCTGGTCACCGGACTGGAGACCGCTCCCGAGGCAAGGGAAATAGCGAAAGGCAAAGGGCTGCAGGTTTCTGATAAACTCTGGAAAGTGGAGGGGCTTTTTGATGTCATCACGCTGTGGCATGCCCTCGAACACATTCACCGCGTGGACAACCTTTTCACCAATATCAAACGGCTCCTTTCTCCTGACGGTTTTCTGATATTAGCGCTTCCCAACAGGGAAAGTTTCGATGCCGAATATTATAAAAATCACTGGGTAGCACTGGACGCCCCCCGTCATCTTTATCATTTCAGACCCGCTGATATCGAAAAATTACTTAAACAGTATGGATTAAAAATTATAAAAATAAGCCCGCTGTTGCATTTTGACGCCTGGTATAATGCGCTGCTTTCTGCAAAATTGAAGTCTGCCGTAAAGAAAAAATCAATCCTGCCTAAACTGCCTGTTACCATGTTAATTGCCCTGTTCTCACTTATCAGAGGTTTGACAAACGGGAAAAAATGTGCCAGCCCTGTTTATATTACCCGCTTTGATACCGCGGGTAATGATCAGGATTGATGATCACACGTCTGGAACTCAAAACGATCCGGCATAAAAATATTTTTCTGTCTCCTGAAAAAGGGCAGATATTCCTATTTTGTGACAAGTATTCAGTGTAACTTTTTAAATCGGGAAAAAGCCAACCATGCATACCCTCTCAAAATTTATTCCATCAGTCTGGCTGTTGATCAACTGTTTTCTGACTGTTTCCGGATCGTCATTTACCTTGATAGCCGGTTCAACAAAGGACATAATCGACCTCAAAGGAGAATGGCGTTTTAGAATTGACGCCGCCCATGACAGCGATCCTGCGGCCGGTTTCCGGCACCAGATGAATTTTCCCCTAACAATTACGCTTCCCGGTTCGATGGACGAAGCCGGGTACGGAATAAAAACGGTGGATAAAAATCCCTGGAAACTCAACCGTCTCGTTGAATATGTCGGACCGGCTTATTATCAAAAAGTGGTCGAGATCCCGGAGGACTGGCGTGATAAAACAGTCCGCTTGTTTCTTGAAAGAGTACACTGGGAAAGCCGGCTGTGGGTCAATGGGAAATTTATCGGGATCGGCGAGAGTCTGAGCACACCACATATATATGATCTGAATAAAGTAGTTGTCCCCGGAAAAAATATTATCACCTTGCGTGTGGACAACAGTATGAAATATGATATAGGTATTAATGCACATTCGATCACGGAGCACACCCAGACAAACTGGAATGGGATTATCGGCAGAATTGAGCTGCAGGCTAAGGACAAGATCTATACAGATGATATACAGATTTATCCGGATATCACAAGTAATACAGTAAAACTTGTCATAAAAATTATTAACCAAAGCGGTCAGTCAGGCCATGGGGAAGTCAGAATTTCAGCGCAAAGTATTTCCGGGGAAAAAACACACAAAACAGCTGTGCAGTCAATTGACCTGATCATCAGTGGCCCTGATACGGTCCTAACCCTAACGCATGACATGGGGAAAGAATCACACCTCTGGGCTGAATTCTCACCCGATCTTTATCAGTTAAAGGTCGCACTCTCATTCAAACAGGATCATCGGCAATATCAGAATGAAAAAACCTGCGTTTTTGGCATGCGCACATTCAAAACAAACGGCCGGCAATTTACTATAAATGGAAAACCGACATTTCTGCGCGGTACACTGGAGTGCTGTGTTTTTCCTCTCACCGGCTATCCGGACATGACCTTGACTGGCTGGTTGCGAATTCTGAAGATAGCCCGGTCATTCGGTTTAAATCACATTCGTTTTCATTCCTGGTGTCCACCGGAAGCGGCATTTGAAGCCGCCGATCAGCTGGGTTTCTATCTGCATGTTGAGGGACCTTTCTGGACAAAGGTGGGAGAAGGAAAAGAGATAGACCGGTATATTTATGAAGAAATCGACCGCATTCTGCGTGTATATGGTAACCACCCGTCTTTTTGTCTACTTGCCTATGGCAACGAGCCAGGCGGCGATCATCAGATTGAGTTTCTGGCTGAACTGGTCGATTACTGGAAATCAAAAGACCCGCGACACCTGTATACGGCGGCAGCTGGTTGGCCGGTGCTTCCGCAGAATGAATTTATGTCCAATAACAAGGCAAGAATACAACGCTGGGCAGAAGGACGGGATAGCCGGGTTAATGCCGCACCTTTGAATACAATGATTGATTATCAGGAAATCATCAGTGCCTTTAAGGTACCGGTGATCAGTCACGAGATTGGACAATGGTGCGCTTATCCTGATTTCAGCGAGATAGAAAAATATACAGGGGTGCTGAGGGCACGGAATTTTGAGATTGCCCGGGAATCACTGGCCCGAAATCATATGCTTGACCAGGCTGGAGATTTTCTAATGGCTTCGGGAAAATTGCAAACAATTCTTTATAAAGAGGATATCGAATCAGCCCTGCGTACGCCCGGGTTCGGAGGATTCCAGCTGCTTGACCTGCATGATTTTCCAGGGCAGGGAACGGCACTGGTCGGTGTCCTGAATGCTTTCTGGCAGGAGAAAGGATATGTCAGGGCGGAGGAGTTCCGCCGCTTTTGCGGTCCGCTGGTCCCTCTGCTGAGATCGGAAAAATTTGTGTATACCCCGGATGAAATATTCAAGGCCAGACTTGAATGTGCGAATTACGGCCCTGATGATCTAAACGCAATCACACCGGTATGGCAGATTCAATATCCGGATGGCAAAGTGTTTGCGTCAGGAAAATTAGAGAGGCAGGATATCCCCTGCGGGCAACTGAATCGTCTGGGAGAGATCAGTGTACCCCTGGATAATATAACCGAGGCAGTGCAGTTAAAAGTAACCTTGGAGTTTCCGGATACAGAATATTTAAATCATTGGCATCTTTGGATTTACCCACCTTTACCCGGTCCGATCGAGGGAGATGACATTCTGATCCGCGCTTCTTTTGATCAGGAGGTGATCAACGCATTGAAAAATGGCCGGAAGGTGATACTATTAGCCGATGTGAAACAAAAAGAATGTAACGTTATGCATGGATTCTCATCCATTTTCTGGAATACAGAGTGGACCCGCGGCCAGCCGCCCCACACCCTTGGTATTCTCTGTGATCCGCAACATCCAGCCCTCGCCGGATTTCCGACTTCCTATCATTCAGACTGGCAGTGGTGGGATCTCAATGCGCATGCATGCCCGCTGGTTCTTAACCAGCTGCCTGCCGACATAAAGCCCATCATCCAGGTTGTGGACGACTGGAACAGCAACCGGCGGTTGGGTCTTGTGATCGAAGTCAGGGTAGGAGACGGCCGCCTGCTGGTAAGCAGCATTGACCTAAAAAACAACCTGGAAAGCCGGCCGGTAGCCCGCCAGTTACGTTATAGCCTGGAGAAATATGTAAGAAGTCCGGCATTTAATCCTGCTGGTCAGATCGATAGCGAAACGGCAGCCCTTCTGTTCGGTAAGTAATAAACGGGTTCGATCAATTCTCTCCGTTAAGCACAATAAAAAAAGGCCGTTGTTTTTTAGACAACGGCCTATGAAATAACTTGAAGTTTCTTGTTTTATGCCTGTGCCTGAGGATAAACACTGACCTTTTTTCTTAGCTTGTCTTTTCTTTCGAAAGTAACAATGCCATTGATCTTGGCGAATAAAGTATCATCATGACCGACACCCACATTTATCCCGGGATGAATTTTTGTTCCACGCTGCCGGACGATTATCGATCCGGCGCTTACCATTTGTCCGCCGAAAGCTTTGACGCCGAGGCGCTTCGAATGACTTTCACGTCCATTTCGTGAACTTCCAACACCTTTTTTGTGAGCCATTTATCAGTCCTCCTTTTTATCTTCTTTGGCCGCCGCTTTTTTTGCGGCTGGCGGCTTTGTCTCTTTTTTTACTGCGGCTGGTTTTGTCTCTTTTTTTACTGCAGTTTTTTTTGTCTCTTTTATGGCCGTTGCTTTTTTAGGGGCCGCTGATTTTGCCGGCGGCTTCTTTTTTTGTCCGGCTGCTGCATCAGATTTAGTGACGGCTTTTTTCGCCTTTGTCTCCGTCTTTTTCTCCGTGGCCGCTTTAGCAACTGCCGGCTTTTCTACTTTTGCCGGTGTACTCTCCGCTTTTACGCTCTCAGTCTTTGTTTTAACCGGCACAGTTTCTTTTTTTAGAGTTCCGGCGCCGATGGTGTTGATCTCGATGATTGAGTAACCCTGGCGATGTCCCTGTTTTTTCTGATATCCCTTGCGTCTCTTCTTTTTAAAGACGATCACTTTTTTGTCACGATCATGACCAATCACCGTTGCATTGACCAGCATATTTTTTACGATTGGATTTCCGATCGTTGTTTTACCGTTTCCGTCATCTACGAGCAGCACCTGGTCAAATCCGATTTTTTTACCCGCTTCGCTGTCAAGTCGCGGAACACGCAATTTCAAATCTTTACTGACCCGAAACTGTTTCCCGCCTATTTCAACAATGGCATACATCCGTACAATCTCCTAAAAAATATCATAAAGCCCCATAATTTAAGTCCATTAACACTATGAGTCAAGGTTCAGGCTAACGTAATTTCTGTTTTATTGCTCCTGTCAAACACTTTAAATTCCCGCAGGCCGAGATTATCATCTTTAATAAATTTAATTTTTATCCAGTATTTCCACATTAGCTGCAAGCGCCTTGAAAACCGGCCATGCATAACATAGTTGTATATTTCCGGTGTGACACGGATGGTAATCCGCCGGTCACCGTCTCCGGCGCGGTATTTCTGGATCCAGCGTTCCATGTATCCCAGTTCTGTACTAAGGGTGGGGATCAGGCCTGTGCCGCGGCATTGCGGACAGTCTTCATGAAGGGAGTGGATCACACTGGAGCGAACACGCTGGCGGGTCATTTCGATCAGGCCAAAGCGGCTGAGTTCTTCGATCTTTGTAATTGCCCGGTCTTTGTAAAACTCTTTTTTGAGTTCATTGTATACTTTCATCTTATTATCTTCTGCGAGCATATCGATAAAATCGATGACAATCAGCCCGCCGATATCACGCAGCCGCGCCTGCCTGGCCACTTCCCTTGCCGCCGCCATATTAATTTTGAGTGAGTTGCTTTCATGGTCTTTTTTTCCGATAAACTTACCGCTGTTGACATCAATGGCGACCAGTGCCTCCGTCTGCTGGATCACCAGGTAAGAGCCGCCTTTGATCCACACTTTCTGTTCGAGACTGAGACTTATTTCATCTTCAATATTAAATTTTTCAAAGATCGGGGATTTCCCCTTATAATACTCAATTTTATGCTTCAGCTGTGGTGCGACTTCTTTTACATATGTCACTATCTCACGCATCAGTTTTCTGGAATCAACCACTACCCGATCGACATCGGGTGTGAAAAGATCTCTGATCACAGAGGACATCATTCCCATATCTTTATAGATCAAGGCAGGTGCCTGAACATTGGGAATCTGCTGATTAATTTTATCCCAGGCCTTGAGAAGATTTTTTATATCGTTCAAAATCACTTTTTCAGGCTTTCCCTCCGCCTGGGTGCGAAGGATAAGGCCGTAATTAGGCGGCAACGCCTGGCGGGCCATATTTTTCAGACGTTTTTTCTCTTTAAAGTTGCTTATTTTTCTTGAGACACCGATATAAGTTTCATTTGGCACTAAAACACAGAAACGTCCGGGAACAGAGATCTGTGAGGTTACCCGCGAACCTTTGTTGCCGATCGGTTCCTTCATGATCTGAACGATGATGTCCTGGCCATTTTTAAGATCTCTTGCCGCTTTAAAATTTTCACTGCGCTCCGGCAGTTCTTTTTTGCCGTTATTTTGTGTTTTTTCGGGATCCTCTTCGGGATCGAGCAAAAATTGTCCGGTAGCACCGGAAACATCGGAAAAATGAAGAAATGCATTTTGTTCAAGCCCGATAGAAATAAAAGCAGCCTGCATACCGGGAAGGACCCGGCTCACTTTGCCCTTATAAATATCACCCACCATACGTTGTGCTTCGGGGCGCTCAAGAAAAAGCTCCATCAAACGACCATCTTCGGTCAGGGCAATTCTGGTTTCTTCATTGGTTGCATTAATAATAATTTCTTTCTTCATAGGTATAAACCTCGCTTAATTCGGGGGCAGAAATACGAAGAAAGGATGTACAGTTAACTGATTTCCAGGGGTGAAAATACAGATCCGTTTTGCATAATAAGCTGACGTTTACGATGGACAGGAAAGCGGCGGACATCTTTGGCAGACGGATTAAATAAAGCGGCAAGGATTTCGCCGACTCTTGCGGTGCGGCCTTCAAGTGACCTGGTCTGCAGGTGTAGAAACCCATTCTGACGCTTAAGACCGGATATATATGGTCTGATATCAATCCGTTTTTCTATTCCCTTCACCTTTCGCATTACCATGATATCTTCACGTGCCAGTAAGCGGCAGATCGCTTTTTCTGATAAGCGCTGAGACCCGATGGTGATCAGATATTCAGCAAAATTGATGCTCGATGTAAGGGACGGTACTTTTTTTTCCAGCAGGACGACTTCTGTAATGCGGATCCCCTCAGGCAGACAGCTGTTCAATTTTGCCTTTAAGTCTGCCTGAGAGATGTCATAAACCTGAATATCCGTAAATTCAGCGTCACTGCTGATGCCCAGTTGAAGAGGTGGACCAAATGAAATTTTTGGACGCGGATTATAGCCCAGACTGTGGGCGACCTGAATGTCTGCACGCCGGCAGGCCCTTTCAAAGGCCCTTAAAATATCGAAATGAGACAGATATTTCGCCAGGCCGCATTTTGTAAACTGCAGGCGATAGATAAGCAGGTTTTTCGCCTGATCGCCGGGCATATCCGTCTCTCCTTCGACGGGGACGGCTGCCGGCCTGGATTTAACCAAGTCCGGTAAGACCGCCTGCTTATCCAGCAGCAGGTAACAGTCTGAAATGTCAGCAAAACTCTTTTTACGCTGGATGCCGCAGCCATAGCAGCGGCTTGTCCTGCAGTCAGCGAGACTGATCTCGCGATAGGCATTCCGTCGTTCCTTTTTTAAAAATATTTTGGTCACACCCTTGTCAATATGATCCCAGGGTAACGGCCGTTCTTCGGAGATTTCTTCAGTAAACTCGGCCATTTCAAGTCCGTTTTCAGCGAATGCCTTTTGCCAGATGTTATAGTCGAAATATTCATTCCAGCCGTCAAAACGGGCGCCTTTCTGCCAGGCCTTCCGGATCACTGCCGCCAGGCGGCGGTCGCCTCTGCCGATAATACATTCAATCTGAGAGACCAGGGGATCACGCCAACTTAATTTTACCTGTTTAAAGCGGCTTAGGCGCTTTTTAAGCAGGTAAATTTTTTCAAGGAATTCTTCTTTCCTATCCTGTCTTTCCCATTGAAAAGGGGTATGTGATTTTGGTGAATGGGGGGACACCGAAATATTCAGTTGTATCTTCCCGTATTTTCTGTTTTCATAAATAACCCTTTCAATGAGTTCAGCTATTGCAAGTACATCCTCCTTTGTTTCTGTCGGTAAACCGATCATGAAATAAAATTTTAATGTTTTCCAGCCATTCCCGAGAGCAATCCCGGTGGCTTTTAATAAGTCCTCATCGCTGATGTCTTTGTTAATTACCCGCCGCAAACGGCTGCTGCCCGCTTCCGGTGCAAAGGTGAACCCCGATTTGCGCACGGTTTTGGCAAATTCAGCGATGTCTTCACTAAAACTATCCAGGCGCATTGACGGAAAAGAGAAATTTATCTGCCGGCCGGCCAGGGCTGCCTTTTCTTTTCGCATCAAACTGTTTAATCCTGAATAATCAGAGATGGAAAGAGATAAAAAAGATATCTCCTCGTAACCTGTCTGCTGCAGGGCTTCTTTTGAAAATTGAACGATTTCATCTTCGTCTCGTTCCCTCACCGGACGATAGATCATCCCCGCATTGCAATAACGGCAGCCTTCACTGCATCCGCGCATCACTTCAACAGCCAGGCGGTCATGGGTTACCTCAATCAGCGGGATCAATGGTTTAAGCGGATAATTTTCTGCCGAAAGAACAGGTGTGATCTGTGTGCGAATGGTGGCCGGTATGGTTTTCTCGAGAACCTGCAAACCATTAAAAACGCCCCGGTTGTCATAATTATCCTGATAAAATGAGGGTACATAGATGCCGCGGATTTTTGCAATTTCTTTAAGAACAGTCCGCCGGTCTCCCCCTGCTTTTTTTACGCGTATAACCGTCCGGCAGAAGGTCTCCAGACCGGATTCAGCATCGCCGATATAAAAGGCATCGAAAAATGCAGCCAGGGGCTCGGGATTACAGGTGCAGGGTCCCCCGCCAAGAATAAGCGGATCCTGTTCCGAACGGTCCATGGAAGACAGAGGTATGCCGGCCAGATCGATCATGTTCAGGATATTGGTGTAGGTCAGTTCATACTGCAGGCTGAATCCGATCACATCCATGAGATTCAACGGTGTGAAAGATTCGAGGGTAAATAAGGGTATTTTTTCATCGCGTAAAATTCTTTCCGCATCCCTCCATGGCGCAAATACACGTTCGGCCCAGACCATCTCCAGGTTGTTCAACTGGTGATAAAGGAGGTCTGTCGCCTGTGAAGACATGGCGATCTCATAAATTTCGGGAAAAGCGATGGCAAAACGTAAATCCACCGACAGGGGATGCTTGTGGATGACGTTTTGCTCCGTGCCCAGATACCGGCCGGGCTTTTCAACAAAGGGTAAAAATCTATTTTCCAGTAACTCTCTGATTTTCTCGTTTTTCAAATCGCTTTGCATGTCTTAAAAATTTCCAAAACTTAAATTTAATCAAAAGCTTAGCCTTGTGCAAACAGCTGATCTCAGGGAATGGTTTTTATCCACGAATTACACGAATTTTCACGAATTTCAGGAGGAGAACCACGAATTCCACGGATTTGTCCACGGATTAGCACGGATTAAAACGAATTTCAGGAATTTGTCCACGGATTTCTACTGATTAAATAGAATTTCACAGATTAAATGATTAGTCTTTTATATTTAAGGCTTTTTTCACCAAAATCTATTTAAAGGGCCGAGTTTTAGATTTGTACCTTTCAAAATGAACAGCAATACTTGTTCCAATTACCTGATAACTTTCATTTTCATAAATAAGTGCCGGGATGCATTCTAATTAACATATTCCATGCCAAAATTTTTTTTAAATTATAAATAAAAAAAATCCGTGAAATTCGTCAAAATTCGTGTAATCCGTGGATAAATTCTTTTTATCCGTGGTGGCAGATCATTCACGAATAAACACTTTGTTGTTGTTCGTTGCCCTGAATTGTTTTATATTAAACAAATGAAAATCTGGTCCATGCAAGTCGATCATCCCGATGCCGACTATTGCCGGGGAATGTTGACAAAAGTCTCCCGCACGTTCGCACCAACTATCCGTATGCTGCCGAAGAGACTTTGTCTGACCGTCACGGTTGCCTATCTGCTCTGCCGTATTGCTGATACCGTTGAGGACGAGGCCTGCATTCAAACGACAGAAAAGGAGGAATTGCTGCTCACCTATGCGGATATCCTCAAGCAGGGTGAAGCCGTGCATACAGCCAATTTTTTGCGTGGTGTGGCTGTAATTCCTGATCATAGTGCCGATGTAATTCTGGCTAAAAACCTTCAGCGGGTCCTTAACGTCTATGCAACCTTTCATCCGGAAGTGCAGAAAATGATTGCCACCTGGGTGGTTGAAATGACGCTGGGTATGAAAAAATACGCCCAATCATCAGCCGAAAGAAAAGAACAGTTCCTGCGCTCGATGAAAGAGCTGGATGAATATATGTATTTTGTGGCCGGAACCGTCGGCCATTTGTTGACATCACTTTTTACCTATTTTTCTGAAAAAATTACACCGGCTATTGCAAAAAAACTGGAGGTGTTCTCCGAGTCATTCGGAAAAGGCTTACAACTGGTCAATATAATCCGTGATATGGCCGGCGATCTGAAACGCGGTCAATCCTATATCCCGGATGAAATTCTGCAAAAATATCATCTGACCAGACAGTCGATCTTTGAAGCGAAAAACAAGGACAATGCCGAACAACTGTTTGACGAATTGATCCAGACGGCCATTTATCACCTGGATAAAGCGATGGCCTATGTGGTCAACATCCCTAAAGAAGAAACCCGCATCAGAATTTTTTGTCTGCTCCCTATTTTCTGGGCGATGCAGACATTAAGCGCCATTCAGGAAAATCGTATCAATCTGCTTCGTCCGGAAAAAGTAAAAATTTCCCGCCGGGTCATTCGAAAAGAATTTTATAAAACACTGATCCTGACCTTTTCTAACCGCCTGAGCATTCGTCACTATTTAAAGATAAGAAAAAATCTTGCTCTTGCACCGGTCACGGCTGTGTATTAAGGCCAGACCGGTTTGAAACTTCACAATGTTAATCCTGCAGGGATATTCCCGCGATCAGTGAATACCTCAATCTGAAGGTAGATTCCTTCTAAAGTAAAATAAAGATTCAGTTTAAATCAGTTCTGAGGACGGAAAGGACACCGTATGAAGCAAATCAATATTCGGGCTGTGGCATTAATTGTAACCATACAGCTGCTGGCTGCGGTTGATTTAAAAGCGGATGATAAACCCGTTCAGATTGCCCTTTTCAATCCGGTTCAGATTTTTTCCTCTGAAACCGCCATCAGCGGCGTCCGCTTTAATCTCGTTTATGGCAGCAACGCCTCGGTGACCGGCCTGGATTTCGGATTAGTCAACCGAACCACTGATAAACAATCGGTCGGGGTACAGTGGGGACTTCTTGGCCTCTCCGAACGTG
>Ga0307424_1000840_pt1 | contig 16292 bp, 11 predicted proteins | sample SalMarWE160320MG_FD_202157 | JGI IMG/M metagenome (GOLD analysis project Ga0307424, IMG submission 202157) | Salt marsh sediment microbial communities from the Plum Island Ecosystem LTER, Massachusetts, United States - WE1603-20 | ecosystem: Environmental > Aquatic > Marine > Intertidal zone >... | reverse complement strand
TCAACCGCTGGCAGGCGATTCAAACAATCTCCATGCGGCTGCTGATCGACAACGTGGCACGCTTGCGCGCCGGCCAGTCGCCGAGAATGGATGAGAAGCTGTTCACCGCTTTGGCCGCCCTGCTCGAAGACACCGCGCTGGAGCCCGCTTTCGTCGCGCTCGCGCTGACGCCGCCAGGCGAAGGCGACATGGCGCGCGAGATCGGCCGCGACATCGATCCCGATGCCATCTTCCGCGCCCGCAAGGCCTTGCGCGCCGAGATCGGCGACCGCTTGAGCGCCGCGCTGTCGACCACCTACGAGCGCATGACGGTGCACGGCGGCTACGCGCCCGATGCAAGAAGCGCCGGCCGGCGTAGCTTGCGCAACCTCAGTCTCGACCTCATGGCGGCGACGGCCGCGCCGCCAGCGATCGCACGCGCCGCGCAGCAATACGAAGGTGCCGACAACATGACCGACCGCATGGCGGCGCTCGCCACCCTGTCGCTGCACGGTGGACCGGAGCGCACAAATGCGCTGGCCGATTTCTACCGGCGCTATTCCGCCAATGCGCTCGTCGTCGACAAGTGGTTCTCATTGCAAGCCATGATCCCGCAAGGCGACACGCTAGACAAAGTGCGCGCGCTCGCCGGCCACCCGGCCTTCTCGATCGCCAATCCTAACCGCGTGCGCGCTCTGATCGGTGTCTTCGCGCAAGGCAACCTGGCCCAGTTCAACCGCGCCGACGGCGCCGGCTACGAATTCGTCGCCGATCATGTGCTGGCGCTCGATCCAAAAAATCCGCAACTGGCGGCGCGGCTCGCCACCGCCTTCCGCAGCTGGCGCACGCTGGAAGCCGGCCGCCGCGGCAAAGCGGAAGCAGCGCTCCAGCGCATCAAGACGGCGGCGGGTCTGTCCCGCGACCTCGCCGATATCGTCGAGCGCGCCCTCGCCGCGCCCTGAAAAGTCGCGCCAATCCTTAGCCTGCGGCCCCGTGCGCGACCCGCCACCGCCGCTTACCGCTTGGCCGGCCGGTAGAATTTGTCGGTAAGGAATTTTAAATATTTAAGGCAGGGACTCTCGACAAATCACCGGCCATCGATTCCAATCGCCACTGATTCGGAAAGCGATGCGGCACATCCTTACCGAGCGTTGGGTGACAGGGGAAATCCGAACGGAGGCCGTCGATGGCGCGCGCCGGTGCGGCGAGTGCGTCTGCACATCCCGATTCCATCAAGGGCCTCGCGCAATCGATTGCCAAGCCGGCGTATCGAAGGCTGCTGACCGCCGAGCCATTGCTGCGCCGCGCGGTGCCGGTGCTGATCATCGCCTTTCTCGCCACCATCTGCGTCGGCGCCGTGGTGCAGGCGCTCGATCACCGCCGCCAGACCCTCGGCGACATGGTTATCTCGCTCGACGCGGTCGCCGATCTCGCCGCCGAGCGCCTGCAACAGCCGCTTAAAAATCCGAAAGATTCGGTCGAGCGGCCGCAGGAAGTACTGGCGCAAGCGCTGCCGCCCTGGGCCACCGGCGCCGGACGGCGCTTCCTCCTGACCAATGCCGAGGGCGTGGTGGCGGCCGCCACGCCCGGATCCGACACTACCATCGGCCGCCGCCTGATCGACCTGCTCGGTCCGACGCAGCCGCTCACCACCTTCGGCGCCGGCGCCGGCGTCATGGACATCACCCTGCCCGACCAAACGCGCGCGCTCGCCACCGTACGCATGCTGAAACCCCCGTTTGGCCAGATAGCGGTCGTGCAATCGCGCGACGCGGCCCTCTCGTCCTGGCGCGCGCTCACTACGCTCACCATCACTTTGTCGGCCACCACCAGCTTCGTGGTGCTCATCCTCGGCTTCGCCTTCCACTGGCAGGCGACGCGCGCGCGCGAAGCCGACCTGATCTACGAGACGGTGCGCACCCGCATCGATACCGCACTCAACCGGGGCCGCTGTGGCTTATGGGATTGGGACCTGGCGCGCGGCCGCATCTTCTGGTCGCAGTCGATGTTCGACATCCTCGGCCTCAAGGCCAAGGACGACCTGCTGCCCTTCGGCGACGTCAGCGCGCTGGTGCACCCGGAAGACTTGCAGCTTTACGAGCTTGCCAGCGAGCTCGCCGACGCCAAGATGACCGTCATCGATCACGCCTTCCGCATGCGCCACGCCGACGGCCACTGGGTGTGGCTGCGCGCGCGCTGCGAGCTGGTGAGCCAGCCGCGCGAGCCGGGTCTACATCTGATCGGCATCGCGGTCGATATTACCGAGCAAAAAAACCTGGTGGAAAAGACCGTTGCCGCCGACCTGCGCCTGCGCGACGCCATCGAGACCATTCCGGAAGCCTTCGTGCTGTGGGATGCTGACAATCGTCTCGTGCTCTGCAATTCTAATTTCCAGGAGCTGCACGACCTGCCCGACGAGGTCATCACCGTCGGCGCATCCTACGAGTCGGTGGTCGCGGCTGGCCAAAAGCCGGTGGTGCGCAACAAGGTCGTCACCGGCGGCCCCGCCATTCCCGGCGCCCGTACCTTCGAGGCGCAGCTTGAGGATGGCCGCTGGCTGCACATCAGCGAGCGCCGCACCAAGGACGGCGGCTACGTGTCGGTTGGCACCGACATCACCGCGCTCAAGACCCACGAGGAGAGACTGATCGACAGCGAGAAGCGGCTGATGGCAACCGTTGCCGACTTGCGAATTTCGCAGCAGCGCTCAGCCGAACTGACCGAGAAATACGCCGAGGAAAAGACCCGCGCCGAGGAAGCCAATCAGGCCAAATCGAAATTTCTCGCCAATATGAGCCACGAGCTGCGCACGCCGCTTAACGCCATCATCGGCTTTTCCGAGATCATGGAATCCAACATGTTCGGCCCGCTCGGCGCCGAGAAATACCACGAGTATTGCGGCGACATCCACGCCAGCGGGCAATACCTGCTCGACGTCATCAATGATATCCTCGACATGTCGAAGATCGAGGCCGGCCGCATCCGCCTCGACTTCGAGGACCTCGCGCTCGACCCCCTGCTGGGCGAGGCCATGCGCGTGGTCTCGGCGCGCGCGCAAGACAAGCAGCTCGAGCTGGTCGCCCGCATAGCGCCCGATTTACGGCTGCGCGCCGACCGCCGCGCGCTCAAGCAGATCGCGCTCAACCTGTTGTCCAACGCGGTCAAGTTCACCCCTGTTGGCGGCCGCGTCACCGTGCGCGGGCGCGCGACCGATCATTGCATCGTGCTCGGCATTGCCGATACCGGCATCGGCATCGGCAAGGACGCGCTGGCCAGGCTCGGCCGCCCGTTCGAGCAGGTCGAAAGCCAGCTCACCAAGAGCCATCAGGGCTCCGGGCTCGGCCTCGCCATCGCCAAGTCGCTGGTCGATCTGCATGGCGGGCGCATGCACATCCGCTCCACGCTCGGCAATGGCACGCTGGTGGTGGTGCGCTTGCCGTTCGAGCCGCACTGCCCGTTGCCGAAGGAACAGGCGGCCTGACGTCGTCTTAGTTCAGGGCGCCTTCCCCAAAATCCGCACGAAGCTCGCGCGCACTTTCGTCTGCGTCTCGATCAGCGTGGCATCGAGCGCTGCGAAATCCGGCACGTCGGCGGCGCGCGCCAGCAGGCGCAGCAGCCCAGCGCCTGCAGTCTTGGCATCAAACGGCCCCGGCAGGCACAGCCGCAGCAGCTGCGTCAGGTCGTGATAGAGCTGCACCGCCGGGCGCAACACCTCGGCGTCCTCCACCGGCAACAGGCGCAATTGCCATGCCTTGTCGAGCACGCGCGCGGTCGAGGTATCGAGGATTTCCGGCCGCTCATGGGCGTGCACGAGCTCCAGATATTGCGCGATGAATTCGATGTCGATCAGCCCACCGGCGGCGTATTTGAGGTCCCAGCGCTCGCCGTCACCCTTCTCCTTGGCGATGGCGGCGCGCATCTCCACCACGTCGCCGGCGATCAGACCAGCATCGCGCGGGCGCCGCAGGATATCGTGGATGACTTTCTCGACGCGCGCGCGGAACGCCGGCGAGGCCGACACCACGCGCGCGCGGGTGAGCGCCAGGTGTTCCCAGGTCCAGGCCTCGGTCTCCTGATAGCTGTTGAAGCCCTCGATCTGCGTCGCCAGCGGGCCGGCGCGGCCGGACGGGCGCAGCCGCATGTCGACTTGGTAAAGCGCGCCGTAATTGGTCTGCGCGGTCAGCGCGTTGATCAGCCGCTGGGTCAGCCGCGCGAAATATTGTGCGCCGTAGAGCGGTCGCTCACCGTCCGATTCCGGGTGCGCCGCGTCGAAGTCGTAGATCAACATCAGATCGAGATCGGAACTCGCGGTCATCTCGTAGCCGCCGAGCTTGCCCATGGCGAGCACGGCGGTCTCCTCGCCGCTGACATGACCGTGCGCCGCCGCGAAGGTGCTGGCGATCGAACGATGCACGGCGCGGATCACGGCATCGGCCAGCCGCGCAAAGGCCTCGCCCGCCTGCCGTGCCGTCACCGTGCCCGAGAGAATGCGCACGCCGATCAGAAACATGTATTCCAGCCCGAACATGCGGATGCCCTCGAGCAGATCCTGGTCATGGCGCGATTGCGCCAGCGCCGCGTCCAGCCGCCGGGTGAGCTCCGAGTCGTCGGGCAGCGGCCCGAAAAAACTCGGATCGACCAGTGCGTCCATCACTTGTGGATAGCGCGCTAGCGTATCGGCGAGGCGCGGCGCGATGCCAAGCACCAGCGCGATGAGGGCAATCAGATCGGGATTTTGCCGCAGCAGTGACAGCAGCCGCGCGGCGGCATGCAGATTGGCGAGGAAATGATCGAACGACAGCAGCGCCGCGTCCGGATTGTCGGTGCGCGCCAATTGCTCGAGCAGCACCGGCAGCAATTCCTGGAGATGGGCGCGCGCGGCCTCCCCATTGAGCGAGCGATAGCCGCCCGCAAACCAATGGCGCACCATGGTCGAGGTTTCGAGCGGCTTGCGGTAGCCGAGCTCGGCCAGGCGATCGAGCGTCTTGTGGTCGTCGGCATAGGGCGGAAACAGCAAGGCCGGCCGCTCGGGGCCGGCGGGTGATTTCTCGAACAGCTGCGCGTAATGGCGCTGCACCTTGTCGAGGTGGCCGACCAGAACCTTGGCGAAGGCATCGCGGTTCGCGTAGCCGAGGAAGCGTGCGAAATGCTCGAGGTCTGCGCGTTCGGCCGGCAGCACCTGCGTCTGTTCGTCGTTGACCATTTGCAGCCGATGCTCGACCTCGCGCAGAAAACAATACGCGGCCTTCATGTCCTCGCAGGCGGCCTTGTCGATCCAGCGATCCTCGCTGAGCTTGTCGAGGGTGGTGAGCGTGTCGCGGTCGCGTAAATGCGGACTGCGGCCGCCAGCGATCAACTGCTGGGTCTGCGCGAAGAACTCGATTTCACGGATGCCGCCGCGCCCGAGCTTGATATTGTGGCCCTCGACCGCGATCTCGCCATGGCCGCGATAGGCGTTGATCTGCCGCTTCATAGCGTGCACGTCGGCGAGCGCGGCGAAGTCGAGATATTTGCGCCATACAAACGGCGCCAATTCGTTGAGCAGAACCTCGCCCGCTGCGATATCGCCGGCGCAGGCGCGCGCCTTGATCATGGCGGCGCGCTCCCAGTTCTGCCCGACACTCTCATAATAGCTGAGCGCGGCCGGGGTCGAGATCGCTATCGTCGTCGAGGCCGGATCCGGCCGCAGGCGCAAGTCGGTGCGGAACACGTAGCCGTCCGCGGTGCGCTCCTGCAACAGCTTCACCAGACGCTGCGTCAGCTTGACGAACAGCGGCGCCGGCTCGGCGCCGGGCGGCACGATCTGCGCCGCCGGGTCGTAGAACACGATAAGATCGATGTCGCTGGAATAATTGAGCTCGAACGCCCCCATCTTGCCCATGGCGACCACGATGTAGCCGCTGCCGGCCTGCGGTTGCGCCTCGTCTTTCAGGTTAAGGCGTCCTGCGCGCGCCGCCTCGGCCAGCAGGAAACGGCTGGCGGCATCGACGGCGGTATCGGCGAGATCGGTGAGCGCGCGTGCCGCCCGCATCACCGGCCACACGCCGCCGATATCGGCGAGCGCAATCAGCAGCGCCGCTTCCGCCTTCATGCGGCGCAACAACCGCATCGCCTCGGCATCGTCGGCGGCCGCGGCGATGGCGCGGCCATTGTCGGACAGCAGCGCGGCGAGATGTCGGTCGGGGTCGGCGCCCATAAGGCGGATGAGCCGCTCGGGCTCGCGGCTCACAAGGTCCCACAGATAGGGCGAACTCTCGCTGAGGCTTTCCAGCAGCGTGTTGACGGTTCGGTGCGCGGTCAGCAGGCCTTTGAGAAGCTTGGCCGTATCCGCCGAAAGGCCGGCGAGCCATTCGGCGACGCGGACGTGCGCAGCCTTCGGCTCAACCAGCTGCGGCGCGATCGCAATGCGATCGGCCAGCGTCACGCCGCCACGCGGCTGCGCGGCGCCACGCTGAGGCGCGGCGGCGGGCTTACGTTTTTTAGGCTTGCGCGGCGAGCCCTTTTTCGGAGTCATCCCGCACTCTGTAGCGGCCCTCCGCGCGGCAAGGCAATGACACTTTTCAGGCCGGGATGATTGTCCTCCAGCGTCAATTCGCCGCCATGCAGACGCGCCACCGCCGAGGCCAGGCTCAAGCCGAGCCCGGACCCCGGCTGCGAGCGGCTCTGCTCCAGGCGCACGAAGCGCTCGACCACATGGGCGCGGTCGGCTTCCGGAATGCCAGGACCGGTGTCGGCGACGGTGAGCAGGATGCGATCGCCGGTATTGAGCGCCTGTACGACGATTTCCGGCGCCACGCCGTTGGCCGCAGTCGCCTGCGGCTCGACATATTTGATGGCGTTGTCGACCAGATTGGCGAGTGCCTGGCTGATCAGCTCGCGGTTACCCTTGAGGCGCGCCGGCGCATCGGCCTCGACCTTGAGCGCGATGCCCTTTTCTTCCGCCAACGGCTCGTACAGTTCGCCGACATCGTGCGCGATCTCGGCGGCGTCGAACTCGTTCATGTCGTCACGCGCCTGTCCCGACTCCGCGCGCGCAATCATCAGCAGCGCGTTGAAGGTGCGGATCAGCCCGTCCGATTCCTCGATGGTCGCTTCCAGCGCCGTGCGGTATTCGGCGTCGTTGCCGGCGGCGCGTAGTGCCTGCTCGGCGCGATTGCGCAGCCGCGTGAGCGGCGTTTTCAGGTCGTGCGCGATGTTGTCGGAGACTTCCTTCAGTCCCTGCATCAGCGCCTCGATACGCTCAAGCATGGCGTTGAGGTTCTGCGCCAGCCGGTCGAGCTCGTCGCCGGTGCCGGCGACCGGCAGCCGTCCGCTGAGATCGCCCTTCATGATGGTCTTGGTGGTTTCCGTCATAGCGTCGACGCGGGCCAGCACGCGGCGGGAAACGAACAGGCCGCCGGCAAGCCCCAGCACGATCACGATGGCGACCGACCAGCGCCCGGCGGCGAGCACGATGCGATAGAGCCGCTCGCGCTCCTCCAGATCGCGCCCGACCAGCAGGCGGAAACCGCCGGGCAATTGGAACACCCGCACCAGCGCCTCATGCTCCGGATGCGACGGGTGAGCCGGACGCGCCGGGGCTTCGGCCTCGTCGAGCCGGCGGTAGGCCGTTTCGGTCCAGCCCGGATTGTCAAGAATGCCGGGCGCCAGCGCGGTGACGTTGCCGGCGAGCGCATCGCCATTAAAGGTGGTGACGAGGTAGAGACTGGAGCCGGGCCGGCGTGCACGCGCATCGACCACGATCACCAGCCGCCGGATACCGCCGAGCCGGTATTGTTCCGACAGGCCGGTGATCTCGGCATTGACCGTTTCGGTAATCTGCTCGGTGATCAGGCGGCGGGTATTGAGGGCGAAATAGCCGAGCAAAAAGGCGGCAAACAGCGCGAACACCGTCAAATAGACCAGCGTCAGCTTGAACGTGGTGGTGCGAAAAAGCTTACCGAGCGCCGTCACGGATCATGTATCCCGCGCCGCGGACCGTATGCAGAAGCGGCTGGGAGAAACCTTTATCGATTTTCGAGCGCAAACGCGAGATGTGCACGTCGATCACGTTGGTTTGCGGGTCGAAATGGTAGTCCCACACGTTTTCCAGCAACATGGTGCGGGTCACCACCTGCCCGGCATGCTGCATCAGGTATTCCAGCAGGCGGAATTCGCGCGGTTGCAGGGAAATCTCCTCCGCGTCGCGGCGGACCTGGTGCGACAGCCGGTTGAGCTCGAGATTGCCAACGCGCAGCACGGTTTCCTCGGCTCGAGAGCCGCGCCGGCGCGCCAGCACCTCGACGCGAGCAAGCAATTCGGTAAATGAATAGGGCTTGGGCAGGTAGTCGTCGCCGCCAGCGCGCAAGCCCTTAACCCGGTCATCGACCTGGCCGAGCGCCGACAGGATCAGCGCCGGCGTCTCGATGCCTTTTTCGCGCAAGGTGCCGATCACCGACAGCCCGTCGCGCTTAGGCAGCATGCGGTCCACGATGAGGATATCGTACTGGCCGTCGAGCGCCATTGCCAACCCGTCCTCTCCGTCGGTGGCGGCGTCAGCCACATGGCCGACCTCGCGGAACGCCTTGACCAGGTAGTCGGCGGCGGCGCGGTCGTCCTCGATCACCAGAATGCGCATGGTGGTCCGATCCGGTTGCGCATCGGCCGTCCGGCCGGAGGCGCGAGCCCGTTGAATATCCGCATAAGTGGGCATCGGTCACACCAATTCCAATTGATTCGGTGGCGGGTCAATTCCCTGCCGGGTCGCCTCCCCCCGATTTGCCGGCTAAATCGGCGGGGCGAGAGCGTTTGCCGCCGTTTCGTACGCGAGGGGGTGGCGGATTTGGCCCGCCAACCCCCTCAACGACCCCACCCCAGCGGGGGCGACGGATGCCGGGGTTGGAGTTCGGCTCGGAAAGTGGCCGGGAGGGTCGCCGGCGCACTTACCGGAAAGAGCTGGGACGGGCCCGAAGGCCCGTCCCGTGAGGTCGCACCACCGGCGGGGGCGACGGATGCCGGTGGAACGCCCCTAACTCGTTGCGTCAGCCTCGGCCGACCGGCAGGGCGACGAAGCGGGTGTTGTCACCCTTCTTCACCCGCATCAGGACTGTTCGCTTGCCGCCTGAACGGGCCTGGTTGATCTCCTTGCGAACGTCGGACGGGGTGGCGACGGACTTGCCGGCAACTTCGAGGATGATGTCGCCGGTCGAGAAGCCGTGGTCGGCCGCGACGCCGGACGAGTCGATGTCGGTCACCACCACGCCTTCGCTACCCGCACCCGCTACGTGCGCGGCCGGTGCGAGCGTCAGGCCGAGCTTGGCGAGATCGGTGCCGGTGCTGCCATTGTTCTCGTTGGAGCTCGCATTGGCCTCCACGGACTTCGGCATTTCGCCGAGCGCGAGCGTGATCGTCTTCTGCGAGCCCTTGTGCAGCACCGAGAGCTTGACGTCGGTCTTGGGCGCCAGCGCGCCGATTTTCTTGGCGAGATCGCGGGCGTCCTTGACCGGCTGACCGTTGACCGCGGTGATGACGTCGCCGGCTTCGATGCCGGCCTTCGATGCCGGGCTATGCGGCTGCGGCTGAGCGACCAGCGCGCCTTCCGCGGTCTTGAGGCCGAGGCCGTCGGCAATGTCCTTGGTCACCGGTTGAATCTGCACGCCGATCCAGCCGCGCGTGACCGAACCGTGTTCCTTGAGCTGGTTGACCACGCTTTTGACGGTGTCGGCGGGAATCGCGAAAGCAATGCCGACCGAGCCGCCCGAGGGCGAGAAGATCGCCGTATTGACGCCGATCACGTTGCCTTCGGTGTCGAAGGTCGGACCGCCGGAATTACCTTTGTTGACCGGCGCGTCGATCTGGATGAAGTCGTCATAGGCGTTGGCGCCGATATCACGGCCGCGCGCCGAGACGATGCCGGCAGTGACGGTGCCGCCGAGGCCGAACGGATTGCCGACCGCAAGCACCCAGTCACCGATGCGCGGGGTCTTATCGGACAGCTTCACATAGGGGAACGGACCGTCGTCGACCTTGATCAGCGCGAGATCGGTGCGCGGATCGCTGCCGATGACCTTGGCCTTGTGCGTCTTGCCGTCGTCGGTCTTGACCTCGACGCTCTCGGCTTTATCGACCACGTGGTTGTTGGTCACCGCGTAACCGTCGGGCGAAATGAAGAAGCCGGAGCCTTGGCCCATGATCATGTTATGACCATGGCCGTGTGGCAGGCCATGCGGATTATCCGGCAAATCCGGCATGCCGAAGCGGCGGAAGAATTCCCGCAGGCCCGGCGGAATTTCATTGCTGGTGAAGCGGGAGGTTTGCACGCCGCCATTGACCTTGACGCGGACCGAGATCACCGCCGGTTTGACCTTGGCGACAATGTCGGCGAAGCCGACCGGAGCCGGCATCTTTTGCGCCTGCTCGCTCAGGTTCTGCGCCAACGCGGCCGGGTAGTGGGCCGACAAATTGAGATCGGGGGCGACCACGAACGCGGCGGCGCCGAGGCCGGCGATGGTGCTGGCGAGCAGGATGACACGGCGGGCCGAAAGCACGCGCCTCTTCTTGGGGGTCTCGGGAGCGGGGGTGACGCTCGGGTTCATCGGGCAATCTCCATCTCGTTTCGTGGCGCGCTTGTGCGCGCTGCTTCGAACCTGAAGATGGGGGGATGAGCCTTACGGCGTCCTGTCGGCGGGATTAAACTTTTGTAACGTGGGGATAAAAGATTTGTCTTTTAATTCAATAGGTTGTGCAAGGCTTAGTCGGTGCCCGGTTCGACCAAAGTCGCAAGCCGGCGCTGTTCGGTGGCGCTGAGCGCCGGCGGTTCCGTGCTCGCCATCTTGCGCCGACGCATCGCCACGAACAGCCCGGCCACGCCGGCAATGAGCGCCAGCGGCGGCAGGCCCCACAACAGCAGCGTATGCAGTTCGAAGCGTGGCTTGAGCAGCACGAATTCGCCGTAGCGCGCCACCAGAAAATCGAGCACTTGGCTGTCGCTGTCGCCCGCCTTCAGCCGTTCGCGCACCAGCACGCGCAGATCATGCGCCAATTCCGCTGCTGAATCGTCGATATCTTGGTTCTGGCAGACCAGGCAGCGCAGCCCTTGCGAGAGATGGCGCGCGCGCGCCTCCAGCGCCGGGTCCTTCAGCATTTCGTCCGGCGTGACCGCATGCGCCATCGTCGGCGCTAGCAGCGCAAACAATAATGCAATGAACGCAAACCGGCGCATGATGCCCTACTCCGCCGGTTGCAGCGCCGGTTTTGCCGCCGGTTTGGGCGCGCCGACGCGCAGCCGCCGGTCGGAAAGCGAGAGCGCACCGCCCAGCATCATCACCACCCCGCCCAGCCAGATCAGCAGCACCATCGGCTTATAATAGAGCCGGATCGCGATGCTGCCGTCAGGCTTGCTGTCGCCCAGCGAAAGGTAAAGCTGTCCGGGGCCGCGCGCCATCAGCGCCGCTTCGTTGGTCGTCATGTCGCGCGAGGCAAAGCTCCGCTTCGACGGATGCATCACGCCGACCGGCACGCCGCCTTTGTGCACCGTGAAGGTCCCGACCTCCTCCGTGTAGTTGGGGCCGGGCATCTGCTTGAGGCCCTCGTATCTCAGTTCGTAGCCCGACAGCGACACGGTCTGCGACGGCTTGATCTCGATGATGCGCTCGGTGCCCCAGGCGGCGGCGCCGACGATGCCGAGCAGCGTCATCGCGATGCCGAAATGGGCGACCGCCGTGCCCCAGGCCGAGCGCGGCATGCCGGCCGCGCGCGCCCGCACCGTTGCCAGCGGCATGCGCAATAGGCCCGTGCGTTCGGCGATATCGACCAGCGCGCCGACCATCACATAGAAAGCAAGTCCGACGCCGAACGGCGCCAGCAGCGAGGTGCCGCCTTCGATGGCGAACGCGACGCCGACCGCGACGAGGCCGACACCGAACGCCGCCATCAGCCGCTGCGCCGCGCCCAAGATGTCGCCGCGCTTCCACGCCAAGAGCGGCCCGAACGGCATGGCGAACATCAGCGTCAAAAACAGCGGCCCGAAGGTCAGGTTGAAGAACGGCCCGCCCACCGTGATCTTGGTGCCGGTAAGCGATTCCAGCGCCAAGGGATAAAGCGTGCCGACCAGCACGGTCAGGCAGGACGTGGTGAGGAAAAGATTATTGAACACCAGCGCGCCTTCGCGCGAGATCGGCGCGAACAGCCCGCCTTGCTTGAGCACGGACGCGCGCCAGGCAAACAGCGTCAGGCTACCGCCGATGAACAGCACCAGGATGGCGAGAATAAAGACGCCGCGGCGCGGATCGTTGGCGAAAGAATGCACCGAGGTGAGCACGCCCGAGCGCACCAGGAAGGTGCCGATCAGCGACAGCGAGAAGGTTAGAATGGCAAGCAGGATGGTCCAGATCTTCAGCGCATTGCGCTTTTCCATCACCACCGCGGTATGCAGCAACGCGGTGCCGGCGAGCCACGGCATCAGCGAGGCGTTCTCCACCGGATCCCAGAACCAGAAGCCGCCCCAGCCGAGCGTATAATAGGCCCAGTACGAGCCCCCCGCGATGCCAAGCGTCAGGCACATCCAGGCGGCCAGCGTCCAGGGCCTCACCCAACGCGCCCAGGCCGCGTCGATGCGGCCCTCGATCAGCGCGGCGATGGCGAAGGAGAACGCCATCGAGAAGCCGACATAGCCGAGATAGAGCAGCGGCGGATGAACGGCGAGGCCCGGGTCCTGCAGGATCGGGTTGAGCGACTGGCCCTGCGCCGGCGCCGGAAACAGCCGCAGGAACGGATTCGAGGTGAGCAGGATGAAAAGATAGAAGGCGCAAGCGATCCACGACTGCACCGCCAGGGCATTCGCCTTCAAACTCGCCGGCAGATTGCCGCCGAAAAGCGCGACAGCTGCGCCGAACAGCGACAGGATGAGCACCCACAGCAGCATCGAGCCTTCGTGGTTCCCCCAAACGCTGCTTATCTTGTAGATCACCGGCATCATCGAATTCGAGTTCTCGACGACCGTACGCACCGAGAAGTCGGAGGTGACGTAGCAGATGGTGAGCGCCAGGAACGAGAGCGCGACGAAAACGAACTGCATCAGCGCGGTCGAATTGGCGAGCCGCATCAGAACGGCGTCGCCCCTGCGAGCGCCGATCACCGGCGCCACCGATTGCACCAGGCCAAGCGCCAGCGCGAGAACCAACGCATAATGGCCGAGCTCGGGGATCATCGCATCGCTCCTTTCGCGGCTTGCTCGGCGCCTTCCTGCCAGCGGCCGGATTTCTTCAGCGCATCGACCACTTCTTTCGGCATGTAGCGCTCGTCATGCTTGGCGAGCACGGTGTCGGCGGTGAACATGCCGCCGGGCTCGAGTTTGCCCTCCGCCACCACGCCCTGCCCTTCGCGGAACAGGTCGGGCACGATGCCCTGGTAGTGCACGGGGACGTCGTTCTTGCCGTCGGTGACCTTGAAACTAATGCGCAGATCGGCGCCGCGCTCGACACTGCCCGGCTTGACCAAGCCGCCGATGCGGATGCGGGTGCCGGGCGCGAGATGCTCGGTTGCGACGTCGGTCGGCGACTGGAAGAACACGATGGAGCTGCTCATGGCGCTGAGCACCAGCGCCAGCGCGATGCCCAGCACGCCGAGGCTGGCACCGATCAGAATCAGGCGTCGCTGCTTGCGGGTCATGGCGCTTTAAATCCTACTCAACTTTCGAGCCCCAGGCGTTCGATGGTGTCCTCGATGCGGCGCAGCTTGTCGGGTTCGCTGGCAAACACGCGCCGCGCAAGCGGCCAAAGCACGGCGAAAACCACCGCCGCCGTCATCAGCGCAATTACCAGCCACAGGGTCATGCAACCATTCTACCGGCCACCAGCCGCCAGGCGGGCGGCGCGACAGGGTCATACATCACGCCCAATCGTGGCGGCAATGAGCAAGATCAAAGCTGCGGCGTAATGACCTGCCAGGGTGCCTTATGCTAGACTTTTGGCCCATTCCGACCGCATCAGGGAGCCGCCCATGATCGTCACCATCGTCACCTTCCGCCTGCCGAAGCCGGTCACCCTTGCCGAGGCGACGGCGACGTTTAAGAGCACGGCGCCGAAATATCAGGGTTTGACCGGCCTCGTGCGCAAAAACTATGTATTGAGCGAGGACGGCACCCGCGCCGGCGGCGTCTATATCTGGGAAACCCGCGCCGATGCCGAGCGCGTCTATACCGAGGACTGGAAGAAGATGGTCGAGGCGAAATACGGCTCGCCGCCGATCGTCGAATACCTGCACTCGCCGGTGATGGTCGACAATCGCGACGGCAGCATCAGCGTCGCCGCCTGACGCTCGGGTTATCCGGCCTGCGCCGCCTTGCGCTCGGCCGCGCCCGCCACCTCCGCCGCCTTGGTGAGTAGTCCGGCGTAATCCCCGCCGAACACCTTGGCGCAGAAGCGTACCGCGGCATCGACTTGGCTTTGGCGAAAGCGGCGGTCGGCATTGCCGGCACGGCGCAGGCCATCGAGCAGCACCCGTGTTCCGCTGTCGAGATATTGCTGGATCTCGGAAAAGGTACGCTGCGTCATCTCGTTGAGTGCGAGTTCCCCCGCGAAATGCCGGCAGTCACCGACGAAACCCAGCAGCGCCTCGGTCTCGGCCACATCGTCGGCATCGAGCACCGAATTGGCGCGGATTTCGGTGGACGGGCGCGGCCGCAACAACCGCCGCACCCGGCCGGGCGCGGATTCGATTTCGGAGCGTAGCAGATCGGCGATCTGGGCGCGCAGGCCTGCGAGGGCGCGACCCCAACTGCTGTCAACCGGCAGGTCGAGTTCGGTCCGCAGTCCGCGCGCGGCGTCGTGAATGGTCTTGAGCAATGCGCTCACCGCCACGCCACGCCCGCTGCGCAGATCGTTGCGCAGCTCGCCCAACAGCCGCTCAAGTTCCGCGAGCACGATGGTCACCGTCACGCCGTAACGGGTCTCGGCCACGCGCGTAGCGATATCGCTGCCGGCTGCCTTGATTCCGAAACGGATGATCTGCCACGGCGCGGCGAGCCGGCTCATCACCATCAGCACCGCATAGAGGAAAAGCTCACCCTCGCGGGCGGAGATATTCTCGATCAGCGCCTTGTATTCGTCGAGCTCGCCGTTGGCCAGATTGACGATGCGGAGCGGCAGATCGGCGGCCATCGTCGCAAGGATGTCGCGGCCGGCCAGTACGCATCGCAGCGTGGTTGCGTCGTCGCTTGCGCGCGAGGTGCCGATCTGCGCCAGCATGCGGCGGTGGATCCTGTCGTCGGAGGCACCAGCGGCCAGCCTTTCTGCGATCGCGGCGGCGGCCTTATCCTGGAAAGTGCGCACGGCATGCTCAGCCCTCGGCGCATCGTCGGCCAGCACGGCATCGTTCACCTCGTCGACCAAGTGCTTGGCGTCCTCGGGCAGCAGGTCGCGGCGGATCCAGGTCCACAGCGTCTCCAGCGATGAGCGCGCGAGACGACCGGGATGATGGTGGTCGGCGCGGTCGTCGACCAGGAATGGTTCGAGCGGCTTGAAGAACAGACGGACACAATGGCCGATGCGGGGGGCGCCATCGCGATGCTCGCGCACGATGCCGCGCAGTTGCTGCAGGACGAGGTCGGTGGCGGCCGCCTCATCGCCGCCGAGCAGGCTGCGTTCGAAATTCGCGATCAGCAGCGAACGCGCCTGCGGCGAAAGTTCGCGCAGGTACTGCTCCAGCCGCTCGATGGTTTCGGCGCCCGCCATCTCCGCGTTATCCGCGTGTTCGTCGCGTATTTTGATACCGCCGCGGGCGTTAACATTTCATTAAGCATGTCGCGGCGGCCAGCGCGTGATCTCGAAAAAGTCTGCCCCGACCTGATCGGGGGTGGGGACCGCTTTTCGGAAAAGATCACGCGCAAACGTTTGAAGACCGCATCAGCTAAGTGGCGTCCAGGTACCGTCCGGGTTGTGGCAGGCGGTGCCGCGAGCGGTCTGCGGGCGGCCGTCGATATAGATGGTGTGGGTATAGGAGCGGCAGCGCCGCCCGTCCGCTTCGTAGTAGGGGCCGGGCACCACGGTGCCATAGCGGCCGGAGTCCGGATTGCGCCACGACACCGGCGCGCCCGATGCGCCGTCGTTGAGCGCGCTCATCTGCGCGGCATAGGCGCGTTGCCTGTCTTCATCGTCCATGGCGGCGCCGATGCGATTGCCGATCAGCGCACCTAACCCCGCGCCGATGGCCGCGCCCGCCAGATGGCCGCTGACGCCGCCGCCGAACTGCGAGCCGATGGCCGCGCCCGCCAAACCGCCGAGCAGCGTGCCGGTATTCTCCCGCGGGCCGCGTCCAGTGTCCGGATCGCCGGCGCA
>Ga0307424_1000838_pt1 | contig 16304 bp, 10 predicted proteins | sample SalMarWE160320MG_FD_202157 | JGI IMG/M metagenome (GOLD analysis project Ga0307424, IMG submission 202157) | Salt marsh sediment microbial communities from the Plum Island Ecosystem LTER, Massachusetts, United States - WE1603-20 | ecosystem: Environmental > Aquatic > Marine > Intertidal zone >... | reverse complement strand
AGCACGACGACGGTGATGCTACCGCCAATCAACAATCGCTTCCGAGTCATGGATTGTCCCCGCGTCCTCTCTGCTAGCGCAACGGGCGACCGACCGCCGCTTCCAAGCTGGCGATCGCCCGATGATAAACGTAGATGGCGTTGATGTAGTCCGCTTCGGCCCGCTGAGACGCGACCTGCGCGTCCAACAGCTCAAAGAAGGTCCCCGATCCCACGCGATACCGTTCGGTGGCCAGTCGCAATTGCTCGCCCGCCGCCACGCGGTTGGACTGCTGGATGCCGATGGTCTGGTAGGCGGCGTCGAGCGTGTAGTACGCCTGACTCACCCCCGTCCGCACCTGCAGCCGTCGGGCATCCACCTGCTCCCGGGCGTCGTCGGCCCGCTGCGCGGCGTCCGAGATCCGCGATTCCCGCCCGAATTGGGTGAAGATCGGCAGGGACAGCGACACGCGCGCCGAGAACGGCTGCCCCTTGAAGTTGAAGGGGAACACGTTGTTCGCTTTGATGACCGCTTGCTGCTCCTCAGCGGTGAGTGGTGCCGGGCACGTGTAAGGCGTCACCCCCGGGTTCAAGAGGTCGGCGTTGATCTGGTCGCACTGGGAGATGGCGCCGTCGCGCGCGGATTGCGCGCTGGCCACCACGAACTGGGAGTTGGTGAACTCCTGGGTGAATCCCGACCATCCAGCGGAGAAGTTCAGCGACGGCAGCCACTGTGCCTTCGCGGCCTTCTCGTTGGACCGCGCCGCCGCCGCCTGGGCCTCGAGCGCCGCGACGTCGGGATTGCCTTCGTCCGCGGACCGGAGCAAGTCCTGCAACGACCAGGTTGGCTGCGTGACCGGAAACGAGTCCGTGAGTGTGACCACGGTCGGATCGTCAGGCGCCGGGACGCCGATTTGCTGGAACAGTCGCAAGCGCTCGACGATCACGGCCTGTCGGGCCTGGAGCAGCGCGACGTCGGCTTGCCCCTTGGCCACCTCCGCCTGGCGGACATCCAGCTGCGTTGCCTGGCCCACCTCGAAGCGCGCCTGGGCGAGCCGCAGGAACTCCTCGTTGCGTGTTACCTGCACCTGCGCGATCTCGACCTGGGCCTGCGCCTGCAGGACCGCGAGATACTGCTGTTGCACCGCCGCCCGGAGATTCACCTGGGCGCCGTCGATGTTGGCAAAGGTCGCGCGCCGCTGGGCCTTGGCGAGGCCCGGCTGCGTGAGCGTCGTTCCCGAGAGCTGCCAGCTGATGCTGATCCCGTAGTCCGAGCCGATCGTGGGCGACCCCTGGTTGAACTCCTGGGTCAGGAAGGTCTGCGAGCCGGCGCCACGGTAGTTGAAGCCCATGCTGGTGCTCAGCGACGGGAGAAACAGCTGGGTGTAGGCGTTCCGGACCCCCCAGGCGGCCGAGGAACGGTCGTTTGCGACCTGCCGGTAGCTCGGGTTGTAGTGGAGGGCCAGGTCAACCGCGTCCGCAAGGCTGAGCTCCTGCGGGACGGACGGCAGAACTGGCTGTTGGGCCGCCAGGCAGACGGTACCGGTGGCGACCAGGATGACTGTAAGACCAAGTGCGCGCATGAGTTTCCCCCACAGCCGTGGCGTAGTGTGTCTTTGGGGGAAAACTACGCCACCCGCAGGGGAAAGTTTCAGGGTGGGACATCACCGGCCGCTCCGGCCGGTCACGGTTGGGTCACGCGCTCGGCCACCAGTTCCCGGGACGGAATCGCCACGCGGATGAGGCGTCCTTGAGGATCGAGCCAGATGTCCACCACATCCGCGCCAGAGCGGAGCTCCAGATGGCGGAGCGGCTGGGGGGCCCCGGGGAACCGATCCTGCCCGACCTCGGTGAGCGACGCCGATCGCCGTCCTCCGGGCGGGGGCCCGAACACCGTGATTGGTCCCGGGTCCACACGAGCTACCAGCGCGAACAGTGACAACACCCGTTCGTCGACTGCCAGCGACCTGGAGCCCCCCGGGTACTCGCGGGCCGCCTCCCCGGCCGCGGACGCCACCCGGATCGTGATGCGGCGGGCCCCGGCCGCCACCACCACGCGAAGGGACTCCGAGTCCCCGTTCGTCGTGGCAACGAAGCTGGCGCCGGGCGAGCCGTCCGAGCCGGTGCCGATCCGCAGGGCGAAGTCTTCCGTCCCAATCGGGCGCCCGGCCTGCGTCACCACGAGACGAGCGCTGTCGCTCCTGACCGTCTGAGCACCAGCGGTGAGGGGCAGGGTGCCGAGGGCGAGCGAAACCAGGAGGGGGCGAAGTTCTGCGTTCATGGGGCCATCCGGGGAACCGCGAGGGGCGTGCTGGACCGGCCAAAGACGCGCGTGGCGATCCGTTCATAGATAAACGCGTAGAGACGCTCACCCAGCTCCGCCGACGCGCGGGTCGGGCGGCCGACCGAGCCGGGGCTTTCCGGCGGGATCGAGCCCCGAGCGCCTGTGCGCCAGGCGCGCAGGCTCCGTGCGGTCGGCACGTAGTCCTCGGCGTCGTCGAGCTTGACCAGCCGGCCGTCGACGTGGAGGAGCAGCGAGGTGTCGAGCGCGCCCCCATGGATGGGAAGTTTGGCGTCGTCCCCGGGGAGTCGGACCGCGAAGATATCGACCGTGCGAATGGTTGCTCGCTGGGTGCGGAGCGTGCTCAGGGCCTCCTGATGCGGGTCGTGGCCGTGGGCGGTCAGGATCACGAATTGCTCGACCCCGCCATCTTCCCACGAGCCCACGAGGTCATTCATGAAGCGGTGGAGCGTCTTCCGCCGGACCGACGCGTTGCCAGGGTAGGAGGCGCGGGTGGAGGCGTTGACGCCATATTCCAGCGTCGGGGCCACCAGCACGCCGAACTCGGTGGACAGATCCTCCGAGAGTCGCTCGATGAGGATGGTATCAGCCCCGATCGGTAGATGAGGCCCGTGTTGCTCCGTCGTGCCGACGGGCACGATGAGCCGCGCATCGCGGGCGAGGATCTCCCGAACCTCGGCGGGGCGGAGGTACTTGAGACGCAGGGGTCGGTTGTGACTTGGCGTGTCGCTCACTGGGAGCTCACGGCTGCGGGGTCCGCGGCGGCCTTGGCCGCATGGCTTCGGACATCGAGTCTCGCGGTGGCGCTGGTCGCCCTCGTCCTCGGGCTGGCGGCGATCGTCTTGGCCGCTCGGTCGCGACGGGCGGTCGGACTCGTCCTCGGGGCCGCGGTCCTGGTGGGAGTCGGCGCGGCGTTGCGGACGTCCACCGGTGTCGGGCGCGCCGAGCACGCATGGGCGGATGACTCGACGGGGGTCCGTTGGCGGCTCGTAGCGGCCGCGGGCCGTCGGCTCGATGGCGAACTGTCCGAGGCCGTGACGCGTGTGCGGGCGCTTGCGGACGCCGGCGTCGGAGCAGCCGGCACCGATCTCGCCGACGCGGTGGACCAGCTCGATCGGACCACCAGGGGGCGGGGACCAGAGCGTGGTGTCGTCGTGTTCGACGAAGCGGGGCGCCCCTGGGCGTGGAGCGGTCGCCATCGGGTCGCGCTTGATCGCAGGATCGGGCTCGGCGTTCGCATCACCCCATTCTACGCGGTGCTTTCGGCTGGTCGCCAGGGCCCGGGGGGCCGCTTCGTGGTCGCGCACGTGCTGCTCGCCGCCGATTCGGTGGTGCCGGACGCGGATAACGCGCTCAGCGCACGCTTTGCCCGCGCCACGGGCGTCGGACTCGAGGTCTACCCGCCGGGCGGCGGTCCCCAGGTGGCGGACGTCTTCGACTACTGCGTACCGGCATGCTCCGCCACGGATGTCGTGCCCGACACCCTATTCAGCGTTCGGATGGTTCCTCCGTCCCAGGGGGCGTATCGGCAGGCGCTGATGGTGCGGGGGACGGCGTGGACGGCGGCCGGGTCCCTCGCGCTGCTGGTGGTGCTCATCGCCTTTGGGACCACCGCCGGTCGCGCACTTGGTCTCGGGATCCTCGCCGCGGTGCTCGCGCTCACCCCCGCCGGTCGTGTCCTCCCGTTCGGATTCGCGTTCTCGTCGGCGACGTACTTCGTGGAGCTCCTCGGCCCCCTCTCGGCATCCTCTGGGGCACTCCTTGCTACCGCGACGGTCGGGTTCGTGGCCGTCCTCCTGCTACCCAGCCCCCGACGACGGATGTCGCCCGCCCTCGTCGGCGTTGCGGGCCTTGCGGGACTCACACCCTTTGTTCTCCGGACGCTCGCCTCCGGAATCACGCCACCAACCGACGGGGCGGGCCTCTCCCTGTGGCTCACGTGGCAGGTCCCGCTGGCGGTTGCCGGCGTGACGCTGCTGATCCTGGCCGGCTGGCTCGCCGGGCTCGCGGGTGTCCGACGGCCGCCGGCGGTCGTCCCGGTGGTGGTGGTAGTGGCGGCGGGCGCCCTGGCGATCCTCGGGTTCTCGACGTGGTCGCCAGTGGGCGGGTGGCCCGTTTGGTACGCGTTGGCCTGGGTGCCCGTGTTCGTAGCCGCCGCGCTGCCATCCGAACTGCGGTGGCGCCTCGCCGGCGCGGCGATCGTGAGCGGCATCTTGTCGGCCGTGTGGACGTGGGGCGCCGTGGGGGACGGGAGGGTCCTGCTCGCCGAGCGGGATATTGCTGGAGTGCGCCAGGAGGGCGATCCAATCGCGCTGGGACTGCTCGAGCGGTTTGGATCGTCCTTCGCGGGGCCCGCCCCGCGAACCTCGGCGGAGCTGTATCGCCTGTGGAAGCGTTCGCCGTTGGAGACGGATCGCTATCCCGCCGTGCTGTCGTTATGGCGCGCCGACGGGACGGAGGCGGCGCGGCTGGCGCTGGGCGATCTCGACTTGCCACCGGCGCTCTTAGCGGCCGCCGCGCGGGCGGCGTTGGAGCGTGGTGACCCCATCGTGCGCACGGTGCCCCGCATCCGCGGAACCCACTACGTGCTGGCAGTGCCGATCGAGGGGGAGGTGGTGGTGACCGTCGGGCTCGGCCCTCGCAGTCGGCTGATTCCGCCGGTGCGGGTCGCGCGCTTCCTGCGCGGCGAGCCGGCCCTCCCGGCGCCCTACACCCTCGCGTTGGGGCCGTCCGTTCCCATGACCACCGGGGAACGCGTTCACTGGCGACGAGAGGGTCGGAGCGCCGTTGGCACCACGGAGGTGGATGGTGATAGCGGTCCCCGTCGTCTCGTTGCCGAGGTGCCGTTGGGTACGCCATCGAGCCTCGGGGTCCGCGGGGCGCTGGTCGTGGTGGTGGACCTGGCGGTCGTCGTGCTGCTCTGGCTCCTCGCGCGCCACGTCGCGAGCCGACCGGTGCTTCGCGCACGCCTGCGGGATCTGCTGGCCCGCCCCTCGTACCGGCGCCGGCTGGCGGTGGCGTTTGCCGTGTTCTCCGTCGTGCCGACGGTGGTCTTCGCGGGGTGGATCGCCGCCCGGTTGCGGGAGGAGGCACGCCATGGCCGCGACATCGCGACGCGGCAGACACTCGTCGAGGCGGTCAGCGACGCTGGCGCGCTCGTAACCGCTCCGCCCGCGCCGGATGCCGTGATCGCCGGTCTGGCCAACCACCTCGACGCCGATCTCCTGTTCTACGATGCCAACGAATTGCAGGCGACCAGCGTGCCGATCCTGGACGAGTTCGGGGCGCTGGATCGCTACCTCCCGATGAACGTGGCGATGGGCATCCGCACCGGCGCGCAATCGGACTATGAGGCGGATGAGCGGATTGCCGGGCGCCTCACGCGGGTGGGCTATCGCCGACTCACCGAGGCGCTCGGGCCGGCGCCCGTACTGGCGGCGCCCCGACTCCTCGAAGATCCCGACGTCCTGCGGAATGAACAGGACCTGGTGCTCGGGTTGATGCTCGTGACCCTCGGCGGCTTCGCAGCGGCGTTCCTGCTAGGTGGCCTCGCGGCCCGGGCGCTTGCGACACCGGTGCAAGCCCTGCAGCGGGCGGCGGAGCGGGTGGGCCGTGGGGACCTGCCGGTCCCCTTCGCGGCGGACGTGCCGGACGAGTTCGCGCCCGTAATGGAGGCGTTCGAGCGAATGGCCGACGACGTCCACGCATCGCGGGCGGCGCTGGTGACCCAGCGCCAACGGACAGCGGCGGTGCTGCGCAACGTGGCGACCGGGGTCGTTGCCGTGGACGAAACGTTCCATGTGCTCACGTCGAACCCTCGCGCGGAGGAGTTGCTCGGCGTCGTGCTTCACGCCGGCGATCCGTTGCCGGAGCTGAGTCCGCCGGAATGGGCGCCCGTGTGGGACTGGGTGCGCGGGGCCAAGGTCGGGGCGGAAACGGGTGAGTCGCAGGAGTTCGCCCTCGGCGAGCGGCAGATCCGCGCGCAGATGGCCCCGCTCGTTGGGGGCGCGAGCGGGTGGGTCGTGGCTCTTGACGACGTGACCGACCTCGCCCAGGCCGTGCGCGTGTTGGCCTGGGGGGAGTTGGCCCGCCAGGTGGCGCACGAGATCAAGAACCCGCTGACCCCTATTCGGCTGGGGATTCAGCACCTCCAGCGCGCGTACGACGCGCCGCGCGGCGATTACGCCGACACCCTCCACCAAACGAGCCGCCAGATTCTCGCCGAAATCGAACGCCTCGACGCCATCGCGCGGACGTTCTCCCGGTTCGGCGCTCCGCCGTCGGGCGCCGAGCCGCTGGGGCCGGCGGACGTGCTCGCGGTGGCGCAGGACGCCGCGGCCCTGTACGTGATCGGCGGACAAGGCGTGCAGGTCGTCGGCGTGCCGGTCCAGGCGCTCGCGCGCCGCGATGAGTTGAAGGAAGTGCTGATCAACCTCATCGAAAACGCACGCGGGGCCGGCGCCACCGGGGTCACCGTGCGCGTAGGTGCGATGGCGGATGGTGTCGAAGTGGCGGTCGAAGACAACGGGCGGGGGATCCCGGCCAACGACCTGCGACGGATTTTCGAGCCGCGGTTCTCGACTACGACCAGCGGAGTCGGGCTTGGGCTGGCGATCTGCCTGCGACTCGTGGAGTCTTGGGGAGGGCAAATCGCGGTGCAGAGCGCCGAAGGGCGGGGCACCACGGTGCTACTCACATTGCGGCCGATACCAACCGCCGCTTGACGGGAACCCTCGGAGGGCTACTCGTGTTTGAGAGGTGGCCCGACCTGGAACCAGTTACGGAGTGATGGAGATGCTGATCCGACGTCCCCCGGACATCCGAGCGAGTGAGATCACCGATGAACGCCTGTACCGTACCCGGCGGGAGTTCATCCGCACGACGTCGGGCGCGATTGCAGCCGGTGTCTTGCCCCCGGCGCTTCTGGCGGCCTGCGGGGGCGGCAAGGACGCCCACGCGGCCGCGGCCCCCGGCGCGGACGACAAGCTGACGCCGTTCAAGGATGTGACGACGTACAACAACTTCTACGAGTTCGGGACGGACAAGAGCGATCCCGCGAAGAACGCCGGCTCGCTGCGCCTCAAGCCGTGGAGCGTTGCGGTCGAGGGCGAGGTCAACAAGCCGAAGACGTTCGACGTGGATGACCTGATTCGTCTGTTCCCGCCCCAAGAGCGCATCTACCGGATGCGATGCGTGGAAGCGTGGTCCATGGTCATCCCGTGGCTCGGGTTCCCCCTCAAAGACTTGATCGACCGTGTCGAGCCCACGGCGCAGGCCAAGTACGTCGAATTCACGACGCTCTACGATCCGGAGCAAATGCCGGGACAAAAGCGCAGCGTGCTGGACTGGCCGTATATCGAGGGGCTCCGACTGGACGAGGCACGGCACCCGCTCGCCATTCTGAGTGTAGGCCTCTACGGCAAGATGCTGCTGGGACAAAACGGCGCTCCCATCCGGCTGGTCGTGCCGTGGAAGTACGGCTTCAAGGGGATCAAGTCCATCGTTCGCATACGCCTCGTGCGGGAGCAGCCGGTCAATACGTGGCAAGTGCAGGCGTCCAGTGAGTACGGGTTCTACGCGAACGTGAATCCCGAGGTCGATCACCCGCGCTGGAGCCAGAAACGCGAGCGCCGGATCGGCGAGCTGCGGCCGCGTCCCACGCTGATGTTCAACGGCTACGGGGATCAGGTCGCTTCCCTGTACGCCGGGATGGATCTCCGGCGCAACTTCTGACCACTCACCTCCCAGCCGATGTCTTTCCGCAACCGAGTGTTCAAGCCCCTGGTGTTTGCCGGGGCCGCCACGCCGGGGGCCGTGCTGGCGTGGGACGCGCTCCGCGGCGGGCTCGGGGCAGATCCCGTCTCGGAACTCCTGCACCGCACTGGTTGGTGGGCGCTCACGCTGCTGTTCGTCACACTGGCCGTCACACCGATTCGTCGGTTCACCGGTTGGAATGGTGTGATCCGGGTGCGGCGGATGCTCGGGTTGTTCGCGTTCTTCTACGCCACGATGCACTTCTGCATCTACGTGGGGCTCGATCAGTTTTTTGCCCTGTCGTTCATCCTCGAGGACGTGACCAAGCGACCGTACATCACGATTGGGTTCACGGCGCTGGTGATCCTCTCGGCGCTCGCGCTCACGTCCACGAAGGGATGGGTTCGACGGCTCGGTAAGCGATGGCAGCGGCTGCATCGCCTCGTGTACATCGCGGCGCTCGCCGGGGTCGTGCATTTCTATTGGCAGGTGAAGGCCGACACCCGCGAGCCGCTGATTTTCGCCACCATCCTCGCCGCACTCCTCGTGGCCCGACTCCGGCCGCGCCGCCGCCCGCCGCCTCGCCGGCCCGCTCCCACCCGCGCTCCCGCTCCCGCCCCCCGGCGCGCGGACGCGGATGCCGCCGGCGTCCCCTCCTGACGTCACGGATCGCGTCCTTCCTCTATCTTTCCCGCCGTGGTGAAGGCCTTCCGGCCGGCCCGAACGCCGGCGCGCTAGGCGTACGTGGGGAATGTGTTGAGGAGGAGTGCTCATGCGACGTCGTATGCTTGGATTGGCGCTCGCGGCCGGATTGTCGGCCGCGGCGTGCAGTAGCTCGTCGGTACCCGGTGCCGCGCTGGAGAGCGTCACGGCGGACGGCCTCAGGAGCGAGATCGCCGTGCTGGCGTCCGATTCGCTCGCCGGCCGCGGGCCGTCGTCCATCGGCGAGGAACGAACGCTCGCCTACCTGCAGTCGGAATTCTCCCAACTCGGCCTGACTCCCGGGAATGGGGATAGCTGGTATCAGGATGTGCCCCTGGTCCGGATCACGACCCACCCCGATGCGGAGCTGACGATCCGCGGCGGTGGGGCGCAGGCACGCTTCCGGTACGCCGACGACTTCGTGGCCAATACGAAGCACCTCGAGCCGACCGTCTCGCTGGCGCAGTCGGAGCTGGTCTTCGTGGGCTACGGGATCGTGGCTCCGGAGTACAACTGGAACGACTATGCCGGGCTGGACGTCAAGGGAAAAACCGTCGTCATCCTGGTGAATGACCCGGGCTTTGCCACCGGTGACACCGCGTTGTTCCGCGGCAAGACAATGACGTACTACGGCCGATGGACCTACAAGTACGAGGAAGCCTCCCGCCAGGGTGCGGCGGGGGCCCTGATCGTGCACGAAACCGAGCCCGCCGCCTATCCGTGGGACGTGGTGCGGAACAGCTGGAGTGGCCCACAGTTCAGCCTCGCCGCGGCCGACGACAACGCGTCGCGCGTGCCGGTCGAAGGGTGGGTCACTCTCGAAACCGCGCGCGCGATGTTCAAGCTCGGGGGCCAGGACTACGACGCGCTGAAGGCCAAGGCGGTCGAACGCGGGTTCCAGGCGGTCCCGCTCGGCGCGTCGGCGTCCCTGACGCTGCATAGCGACATCTCGCGCTCGATGTCGCGCAACTTCCTCGCGCAGCTGCGCGGGACCGATCACGCGGACGAGTACGTCATCTACATGGGTCACTGGGATCATTTTGGGACGGACCCCACGCGCCAGGGCGACCAGATCTTCAACGGCGCGGTGGATAACGCGACGGGTGTGGCGGGGTTGATCGAACTAGCCCGTGCGTACACCAAGCTCAGCAGCCCGCCCTCGCGGTCGATCCTGTTCCTCGCGGTGACCGCCGAGGAGCAAGGCCTGCTCGGGTCGCAGTACTACGCGACCAATCCCGTCGTGCCGCTCGACAAGACGGTCGCCGCCATCAACATGGACGCCTTGAACGTCTTGGGCCGCATGAAGGACATCGTCGTCGTCGGGCTCGGGATGTCGCAACTCGACGACTATGTCGAGGCTGCCGCCAAAGAGCAAGGACGGGTGGTTCGCCCCGACCAAGAACCGGAGAAGGGTTACTACTATCGGTCAGACCACTTCTCGTTCGCCAAGCAAGGCGTGCCGGCGCTCGACCCGGGGGCGGGTGAAGACAACGTGGATCACGGGATTACCTGGACCAAGCAGCAGGAAGAGGACTACCGCGTCCACAAGTACCACCAGCCGGCGGATGAGTTCGATCCCAGTTGGGACCTGAGCGGGATGGTGGAGGATCTCCAGCTGTTCTTCACGGTCGGCTACCGGCTGGCGACGAGCCGAGACTTCCCGAACTGGCGTCCGGGAACGGAATTCAAGGCGGCGCGTGACGCGATGATGTTGGGGCAGAACTAGACGGACCCGGCGGACCCGGCGGACCCGGCGGACCCGACGGTCCCGACGGTCCCGGCGGTCCCGACGGTCCCGACGGTCCCGACCGAAGGGATGTCTAGAGTCGCTCCACCTGGCCGTCGGCGGTGACAAAGCGGGCGATCGTTCTCGATAGCTCTCCCTCATGCCAAACGCTGGCGGGGATCATCGAGCGGCGGTCGCCCGCTGTCGCGCTTGGAGCGAGTGAGAGGACATTCGCTCGCCGTGTCCCATCTGTGTGAAAGAGCAATGCCGCTAGTCGATCGGCATTCACAATAGTCGCGGGCTCGAGGACATGGACCGTGTCGCCATGCACGTCCTCGAACTGCCGCACCTCTTCAGCATCCGCCGAGACCACCAGCATCGTCCCCCGGTCCCCCGGCTCCGCCGGGACCGCCGGGTCCATCGGGACCGCCGGGTCCATCGGGTCCATCGGGTTCGCCCGATAAAACCGGACAATCGCCTCGAGATTGATCCCGCCCTCCCACGGACGCAGCCGATTGGGATGGTCACGATCGTAGCCGCCGATTGGCGCGCCACCCGGGCCGTACACCTCCGCCCATTCCCCGGCTGGTGAGGCTCGGTGGACGACCTCGGCGAGCGCCCGCGCGGCGAGTGGCGATCGGTGTTCCACGAGCGCCGACAGCAAGTAGCCGGCGGTCATCCCCACGTCGTAGCCGCAGTACGGCGTGCTCCCGCGCCAGCCGATCCCATTGACGACGGCGTCGAGATCGGCTCGGGCCCGCGACGAGTCGGCGCGGTGAAATCCGAACCAATGCGGGGCGAGATTGATCGGGGCCACAGGGACGGGGTGGAGCGCCCCCGTTAGGGGATACCGGGCCGGCGCGTAGCACGAGGCGGCGTCGTTCCAGCACAGACGCTCCACCGCGCGTCGCGCGGTCTCGGCGGCCGCGCGATGGTCTCGCGCCGTGCGGAGGCCCAGTGTGTCGGCCAGGTGCGCGAGGCCTTCGCTCGCCGCCGCGAACGCCGCCGTGCTTTCGAGGGAGTACGGCGCGTAGCCACCGTTGGGATCGTGTCCCGGCAGTCCGTTCGGCCAGCCGCAACGGTCGGGAAACACGCTGTAGAGTGCGCCGTGCAGGTACGTCTCATCGCCGTGGAACGGGAAGAGCCCGTCCGGTGACGGTTGCTGGCCCACGAGGCAGCGCTCGAGCAGCGGCCAGTGCTCGCGGATGAGATCGCCGTCGCCCCCGGCGGCACGCCACCACACGTGTTGCAGCACGATCCACGACGGCACCTCGGCCGGCGGTACGCGGAGTGCACCGGCCGATCCGTTCGCGTGGAGGGCGAGGTCGAGCGGTGCGTGATTGGGAATCTCGCCCAGCGTCCACGCGGCATCGTGATAGTAGCTGAGCAGCGCCCGGACCTCGTCGAGCGCGCCGGCGGCCAGCAGGAACCGCGTCGGACCGTTGTTGTCGCGTGCCCACGTACCCTTGAAATGCACCATCGGCGCGACCCCACCGCCGGCCGCTTGTTGCACGCGGATGCTCACCGCTCCGTCTTCGAGCAGATCGCGCATGCGACGCGTGTCACCGGTCGGTCCATCGGTCGCCACGGCCCACGGCTCCGGCAATGTGAGAGAGCCAATCCAGTTTGACCACCACGCCCTGGTGGCGTCCAGCAGCGCGTCCGCCAATGGCATGTCGTCGCTGGACTGGCGCGCGGCGTCGGCGGATGGCCCGGCGGCGAGGCGAATGGTGAGCACGGGCGGAAGATCCCCGTCGAGCGGCACCATCAGCGCACCGTTCTCCGCGTGGGCGTGCGCGCCGAGCACGTCGAGCACGGCGTGTCGGCCAGCGCCGTGCGCCGTGGTGAGCGCGGTCGGTCCGGCCGGCCGGCCCTCGGGAAATCGGATCATCAACCGCGCGCCCGTCGGGGCACTGATCTCGACCAGGCGTACGATCAGGAGCCGGTCCGGTGGGATGCAGTCCGCGGTGCGCAGCACGATGCCGTCGCGTTCCGCCTGCGTGACGAGCGCGCCAGACCGACGAGGGCGCCAGATGGTCTGGCGCCTCCACTCGACCACTCGGCCGTCGACCTCCAACTCGAGCCAGCAATCGCCGAACGCACCGGCCACCCGGTGATCGCCCTCGGTTTGGTACGTCGGGCCGGTGATGCCCTGCAGGCGGTTGAGGGGCAACGCGAGTCCGGCGTGCGCGAACACGCGTCCGTTGCCGAGCGGCCACACTCCGGAGGCGTGCGGTGACCAGTCGCCACCGGTCCAGGTGAGGGACCACGCGCTCGCGTCGCGGAGCCACGGATGGCGCGTCGCGAGCACCGATCCGGCGAGATGCTCCACGTCAGGCGAGGCGCAGCGTCACGGCGGTGGTGCCGGCCCCGACACTGACGGTGGCGGCGGGCGTGCGCAGGGTCGTGGGTTTCGCGGCGGTGACGTCCGCGCTGAGCCCGCCGTCGCGAATCCGGACGTTGCGCACGATGACGGGAGCGTCGGTCTCGAATCGGACCCCGTCACTCGATTCGACGTGCAGCCCGTCGAACGCGACACCAACGGTCCACGTGCGTCCGCACGCGCGAAGACGGCGGAACGTGGTGTGGCTCGGAGGATGGAGGGTGCCGAAGCGTAGGCCGTCCCACGGGGTGACGTCGAGCAACTCCTCGATGCCCATGAGTCCGAACAGTGGCCCCCAGCTCTGGTAGCGCTGCCCGCCGCCTTCCCCGGTCCGGGCGTCATAGTTCTCTCGGCACAGACGCGTCGCGTGCCACGTTCCGAGAAACAGGCGCGCGCTCGCGCGCGCCAGCTCGGCGGCGGCGCCGTCGACGCCGTAGCGGCGCAGCCCCTGGTACAGCAGATAGTTCGTGGGCGGCCAGATCGTGCCGCGCCAGTACTGCTGATCCGGGAAGGCGGGATCGTCCCGGCTGATACTCGGGACGATGTACTCGCCCCAGAATCGGTTGGGATCGGTCAGCGTGGCCAACATGCGTCGCGCTTGTTCGCTGGACGGGATGCCGGCGACGAGCGGAAGGAAGTTGGCGGCGGCGACGCGCCGAGACCTCCGCCCGTCCCAATGACGGTCGAGATAGAGGCCGAGGGTGTCGTCCCAGAGAAACTCGTTCATGGCGGCGCGTACGGCCGCGCGCCGCTCGCGGTGGAACGCCGCGCGGTCGGGATGGCCGAGCGCATCGGCGATCAATGCGAGGCACTCGTGGTCGAGCGCCAAGTAGCTGTTGAGATCGACCGCGTCCAGTTCCACGGTGCCGGTCTCGTCGTTCCAGCGCGCGTCGTCCCAATTCGGCAAGTCGTCCTGACCCGACTCCCAGCGCGCGCGGTGCCAACCCGAGACGTGTTGCTCCCAGGGCGCGGGCGACTCGCCGACCAGGTCGGGATCCGAGCCCCACTCGCAGAGGCCATTGCCGTTGCCGTCGCGGCGGGCGCGGCCGCGGGCGGGCGCCGTCCACCACGTCGACCACCGCTCGAGTATGGGGAAGGCACGCTGGAGCAGCGCGCGATCGTCGAAGCGAAGGTGGTGACGCAGCACGCAGAAGCTCCCGATGGGCGGCTGCGAGCGGTCGCGCGTACCCCAGAATCGGCCGCGCCAGTTCGGAACGCATCCGTTCTCGAACTGCGTGGCGAGTACCGCATCGAGTGTGTCGCGGGCCAGCGCCTCGCTTTCGAGACCCAGCTCGAGCGCGTTGAAGAACGCGTCCCACGCGAAGATGGTCCAGTGATCGCGGCCGCCCGTCGGGGTGGGGAAGATCCACCGCCGCCCCGCCGGCACGTACCTCAACCCGGTCTCCGGCTGGAGGCAGACCATCCAGTGGAGGTTGTTGGCGATCGCCTCCGGCAACGCGCGCCAAGCACCCTCTCCCCCGACACGCGCCGCGGCGTACGCGCGCTCCCCGGCGTCGAGGATGGCGTCGATATCGGTCGAGGCGGTCGAGGCGGTCAAGGCGGTCGAGGTGGTCGAGGCGGTCGAGGCGGTCAAGGCGGTCAAGGCGGTCGAGGCGGTCCCGGCGGTCCGGCCCATTACGATACGGACGCGTATCACGTCACCCGGCGTGACCGGGAACCGCGCAACCGCCTCTCCGCCCTCCAAGGCGACCGTTGCGGGTGGCCGATCCCAGACTATCACTGCGATCTGACCGCCCTGACCGCCCTGACCGCCTCGACCGCCTTGACCGCCCTGACCGCCCTGACCGCCCTGACCACCCTGACCGCCGCGTCCCTCGAACCCCAATCCCGCCGCGTCCACCGACCACGTCCCGCTCCAATCCCACGGCGAATAGCCGCGCAGCTCGAGCACGCCCGCATACCAGGCCGTCGCACGCAACACCGCGCCGTTCTCGGTCCTCCCCCATTCGAGCGTGAGCCCGGCGCCGCGGTATGCCTTGGGAACGATCGGCGTGTCGTTCCCTTTCCCGAAGGGAAGCGACGTGTCGAACTCCACGCGGGCGTACCGACCGTCGGGGTCGTGCGGGCCGATGTCGTGCACGAGGTTGAGGAGGTCGGCCCGGTCGGCGCGTTCGCCGTCCCGTTCCACGGCCCAGCGGACCGCGAGGCCGCGACCGGGCGCGTCGGATACCACGATTCCGGACCAGGCGTCGGGATCCCACGCTCCGGCGCGGACGGACGTGGTCATATGGGTGGGACGATGGAGCCGATGTAGGGGAGGGTGCGGTAGTGGTCCTTGTAGTCGAGGCCGTATCCGACGGCCCAGACGTCCGGAATCTCGAATCCCACGTACTCCAGCGTGACGTCCACCTCGCGCCGTGTCGGCTTGGTGACCAAGGTACACGTCCGGACGGAGGCCGGACGCCGCGCCGAGAGCATTTCCCGCACGTACGCGAGTGTGTTCCCCGAGTCCACGATGTCCTCGACGATGAGGACGTGCCGATCGCGAATCGTCTCCCGCAGATCGAGGATGAGCCGGACGGCACCGCGGCTGGATCCACGCGCGCCGTAGCTCGAGACGGCCAGGAAATCCACCGCGTGCGGGACCGTGAGCACGCGGGCGAGGTCGGCGAGGAAGATGAACGAGCCCTTGAGAATGCCCACGAGCAGGGGATCGCCGAGGTCGGCGTAGTCGCGCGAGAGCTGAACGCCCAACTCGGCCACGCGCGCGCGGATCCGCTCCTCGCTGATGAGGACCGTCGGTGTTTGCGTCATGGGGTGAGGCGTACGCGCGCCGTCGTGCGGCCCGTGCCGTTGGGGAACGTCACGCGCAAGAGGTCGTAGAACATCTCGAGCGGCACGATGGTGGCTCCCGTTGCGTGGAGTTGGCCCCGTCCGTAGAGGCGCACGTCGTACGTCCGACCGCGTTCACCTTCGAGCAGGACGTCCCAGCCCCCGTCGGATGCCGAGAAGTCGAGGATCCGGATGCCGGTACTCCGCTGGCCCGGCTGGAGCGCTATCGGCTCGGCCATCAGCTCCAGCCCGCCCTCCCAGCGCACGTTCACCTGGTGCCGGGCGCCCGGTGGGAGTGTGACTCGCACTCGCCGTCCAGCGGGTGTGTCCACCCACTGCACCGGTTGGTCCGCACTGTCGAGCTGCACCCGCACGTCGTGTCCGCCGGTCGCGATGGGGACGTCTATCTCCATGGCGGGCGTGCCCGTCGTTCGGCGGATGTCGGCCGCGAAGGAACCGGGTGCGCGATAGAAGATGGCGTCGAGGGAAGCGGACCCCACCCGAAGTCGGCGCAGTCGCACCACGGACCAGTGGGGCGGGAGCTGCGGCGCCAGCCGGGCACGGTTGTGTGGGGCGTCGGGCTCCCAGCCGAAGACGCCGCCGAGCAGGGGTGTCACGAGCATGGAGGTCGCGAAGAACTGCTGCGGCACCGCCGTGTCGAGCGGC
>Ga0307424_1000836_pt1 | contig 16341 bp, 13 predicted proteins | sample SalMarWE160320MG_FD_202157 | JGI IMG/M metagenome (GOLD analysis project Ga0307424, IMG submission 202157) | Salt marsh sediment microbial communities from the Plum Island Ecosystem LTER, Massachusetts, United States - WE1603-20 | ecosystem: Environmental > Aquatic > Marine > Intertidal zone >... | reverse complement strand
GGTGCAGGTGGTAGCTTCCGGGCATGCCCGCCCCCTCCAGCAAGGAAGCCTCATCCGTGGAAACACCTCCGGAACCCGGCGCCGACTCCGCCGGCGGGCCTTCGGGCCACCAGGAAGCCAGGAACCGACACATCCTGGCCGTGATCAACCCGGTGGCCGGGCCGCGGGGATCGCAGCGCGCGGGCAAGGATCTGGTGGAGCGCGCCCGCAAGCTGGGCGCGGACCTGGAGGTGGTGGAGACCCGGCCCGACCTGGACGGTCAGGCGGCGGTGGCCTCGATGTCCGGCACCTACGACTGCTACCTGGCCATGGGCGGGGACGGCACGGTGATGGAGGTGGCGGAGGCGGCCATGGCCGACGGCGTCCCGCTGGCCATCCTTCCCCGGGGCACGGCCAACGCGGTGGCCTGGCACTTCGGACTCCCCTTCGACCTGGCCCGGGCGCTCAAGGTGGCCATCCGCGGGCGGCCGCTCATGATCGACGTGGCCGGCACCCCGATCCGCGACTTCCTGCTGGTGGCCGGGCTGGGCTACGACGCCCACATCATCCTGGACGCCACCCGGGAGCTGAAACGGCGCTTCGGGTTCCTGGCCTACCCCTACGCCGCGCTCAAGAACATCGGGCGCGGCCGCTATTCCTTCCGGGTCACCGTGGGCGATGATCCTCCCTTCCGGGTGCGGGGGGCCATGGCCGTCATCGCCAACATCGGCACCTTGGCCGGCAACATCCGCATGGTGCGCGACGTCTCGGCCCAGGACGGGAAGCTGGATCTGGTCATCATCTCCCCGGCCAACTTCGGCGACTTCTTCCGCATGGTGTTCCTGGGGATGCTGGGGCGGCTGGGCCGGGATCCCCGCGTGCAGCACTACCAGGGGGCGCGGATCCGGGTGGAGTGCCGGCCCCAGGCCCCGCTGGAGATCGACGGCGACACCATCGAGGGGCTGCACCGGGAACTGGTGGCCAGCGTGCAGCCCAAGGCGCTGACCATGATGGTGCCGCCGGAGGGGATGTGGAAGGTTCCCTGGATGCCCGATGTCTCCTGGTCGCCCAACATCCACCGGGGCATGTTCCCCGGGGGCGGCCGCTAGCCCGAGGCTAGGCCGAGAACTCGAGCCGTACCGGCCCGGGGATGAGCCCGGCCTCGAACCCCTCCTCCAGCAACCGCCGCACCGCCTGCCGTCCCCGCTCGCCGTAGTCCACGGTGAGGTCGTTGACGTACATGCCCACGAACCGGTCGGCCAGGGTGTCGGTCATGTCGCGGGCGTAGGCCATGGCGTGAGCCAGGGCGGGCTTGCGGTGCTCGAGGCCGTAGAGGATGGAGGCCTTGAGCAGTTCGGAGACGGTGGCGATCTTCTCCGGACCGAGACTCCGGCGGATGGCGTTTCCGCCCAGGGGCAACGGCAGGCCGCCGGTGCGCTCCGCCCACCAGGTGCCCAGGTTCAGGATCTCCACCAGGCCCTGGTTCCCGTAGGTGAGCTGGCCTTCGTGGATGATGAGGCCGGCGTCCGCCTTCCCCTCGGCCACCGCGTCCAGGATCCGGTCGAAGGGGACCACGGTGAAGCGGAACGATCCCACCGCGAGCCGCAGGCCCAGGAAGGCGGTGGTCATGGTGCCGGGCACCGCGACCAGGGCCGTGCCCAGGTTCCGGGGATCCAGCGGCTCCCGGGCCACCAGCATCGGTCCGTAGCCGTCCCCCATGCTGGCCCCGTGGGGCAGGAGCAGGTAGCGGTCCTGGAGATAGGCGTAGGCGTGGAGGCTGACCGCGGTGATGTCCAGCTCCTCCCGCATGGCCCGGCGGTTGAGCGTCTCGATGTCCTGGAGGACGTGCTCGAACCGGAGGCCGCCGGTGTCGATCCGGCCGTCGGCCAGGGCGTAGAACATGAAGGCGTCGTCTGGATCCGGGCTGTGGCCCAGGGTCAGCGTTTCCGGGGTCATAAGCGGGGTATTCTACCGGCCGGGCCCACGGGTTACAATGCGCGGCATGCCGGGATCGTGCAGCGCGTGTGGAGGCCCGCTCGAGGCGGGAGCCCGATTCTGTCCCCTCTGCGGGCAGCCGGCGGCGGGACCGTCCCCGACCGCGGTGGCGGCCCCGGGACTCCCCTCCGGGAACGACCCGGCCACCCTGGACACGGTGAAGCGGATCGGGTGGAACTGGGGCGGCTTCTTCATCCCCTACCTGTGGCTCCTGGGCCACGGGCGGACCACCGCCGGGTTCCTGCTGCTCCTCACCACCGCGGTGCCCCTGCTGAACCTGGTGCACCTCATCCTCTATCCGGTCACCGCCATCTACCTGGGACTCCAGGGCTACGAGATCTCCTGGCGGCACCGGGCCTACCACTCGGTGGAGCAGCTCCGGGACGGCGAACGGGAATGGGCGTGGTGGGGCGTGCTGGTGCTGCTCCTGGTGGTGGGCGGGGTGTTCCTGTCCCTGATCTACCTGCGCGGGGCCATGGACCAGGTGTGGCGGGAGATGGACCTGCTGGGCCGGTAGCGGGAAGCGGTCAGCCGATCACCCGGCGGAAGTAGTCGAGCAGGTTCCGGCCCAGCATCCCGGTGAGCTCGTCCTCCTTCCAGCCCCGCTCCAGGAGTCCCGCGGTAACGGCAGGGAGCTTGCCCACGTGCTCCAGCCCCACCGGAAAGCGGCGGGCCCCGTCGAAGTCGGAGCCCAGCCCCACCGCCTCCGTCCCCATCACCCGGAGCGCGTGATCCACGTGGGCCACCGCGTCGGCCAGCCGGGCCAGGGGGACGTGCCGGTTGTAGACCTCGTATTCCTGGTCGGAGATCCCGGCGAAGTCCTGGAAGTCGGTGCGCTCGGTGACCGAGGCGTAGTCCGGGGTGGTCTTGGCCCGGGCCCAGGCCCGGGATTCGTTCACCAGGAAGCCGCTGCAGAAGCAGATCCCCATCACCCCGCCGCGATCGGCCAGGGCCCGCATCTGCGCGTCGGTGAGGTTCCGGCGGTGGTCGTTGTGCGCCTTGCAGGAGGAGTGGCTGGCGAAGGGGCTCTTGCTCGCGATCTCCAGCACCTCGGCGTAGGTGGAGGGAGCCACGTGGCTGATGTCCACCGCCATCCCGATCGCCTCCATGGTGGCTACCACCTCGCGGCCGAAGTCGGTGAGCCCGCCGTGCTGTTGCAACGTCCGGTCCATGGGGCCGCAGCCGTCGGCCCAGTTGTTGGTGTTGTTCCAGGTCAGGGTCATGGCCCGCACCCCGCGGGCGTGGAAGTGTTTGAGGGTGTCCAGGGAGTCCTCGATGGCGTGCCCGCCCTCGATGGAGAGCATGCCCGCGAACTTCCCCGCCGCCCGGGCGCGGTCCATGTCGGCGGCGCTCCGGCAGGCGGCCAGGCGATCGGGGTGCCGGGCGACTTCCTCCTCGAAGCGGTCGATGAGGGCGTCCACGTGGGCGGCGCACCGGTCGGGAAGGAACTTGGGCGAGACGAAGCAGGCGAAGAGCTGGGCCTTGAGCCCCCCGGCCTCGATCTTTTCCCAGGAGAGATGGGCGGTCTCCGGAGCGGTGCCCAGGTCGTAGTGGCGGTCCCGCATCTCGCTGAGGGTGTCCACGTGGGCGTCCAGGATGAAGGCGCCCCGGTGCAGCGACCGGGCGCGTTCCAGGAATTCGGGGGCGGGCGTCTCGGCAGGCATGCCGGTGACTGTAGAGGGTTCCGGCGGCGTTCGACAAGGATGGCGTGGCCGGCCGCGAGGCGGTCACCGGACAACGAAGCGCCCCGGGAGCCGGGGGTCCCGGGGCGCTTACCCTCCAAGTGGCCGGAACGCCGGGGGGCGTTCCGCCGGCAGCGGCCTGCCGGCTGCTAGTCGCCGATCCAGACCACCCGCAAGGCCGCGGTGTGGTGGTGGAAGCGGAGATGGCGCTGGTAGTCGACCACGCTGTAGAACTCCTCGCCGCAGTAGGGGTCGAAGTAGGCGTAGCCCACGGGCGGACAGTCGCCCAGCTCGATGTTCAAGTTCACCCCACCGAAGTAGAGGCCGAGCCCGGCGTTGAAGTAGAACGGGTTGCGGTCCACCACCACGGTGCGGACGCCGGCGTACCAGGGCCGGCTGTGGACGACCCGGACGGTGTGAACCCGCCGGAGGGCGGGACGCCTATGCCGGCGCACGACCACCCGAGGGCGCTCGCGAACCACGGCATGGCGCCGGTGCCGCTGCACCTCACGGCGGTCATCCCGGCGCTCGACCCGGGGGCGCTCCGTCCGCTGGATGCGGGGCTTTCCGGCCGCGTCGGCGACGCCGGCTCCCACGGTCAGCACCGTGCCCAGTAGACATCCCCCCACGAGGGCGCTGGTGAGAAAGCGTTTGGTTTTCATGATCGTGTCTCCTCGGGGCTGGACCCAAGTCCTAGGCCGGGCACCACGCCCGGGCCTGTGCCCGTCTGGTAATGCAGCCGGCGTGCCAGCCGGGCCCGAACATTTTAAGGTTTTGTATTTACAGTAGTTACGGTATTACATCCCCGGCGGGGGGCCGCCCGGAACCGTGTCCCGGATGGGACAGGTGAGGCGGTGGGGACAGCGCCGGCCGGGGGAGGCCGGGACCCGGCCTAGGGCGTCTTCGCGGCGGCCAGGACCCGGTCCAGCCTCTGGGCCAGCTCGGCGGCCAGGTTGTCCAGGGCCACCGCCTTGGCCTTGGCGGTGGCTTGGGTCTTGCGGATGAACATGAGCGGGCGCTTCTGATGGGCGGTTCCCTCCGCCTCGGCGGAGAGGTAGAGGTACTCGTTCCGCACGTCCCAGAGCGTGGCCCGGGCCATGACCAGGGCGTCGACCTCGCTCCCGGGAAGCACGGCCAGGGGCAGGATCAGGAAGTAACCCGCGCCCCAGGGATTGCTGTACTTGTCCACGTCGGTGGCCGCGGCGATCACCAGCACCGCGTCCGCACTGTGCTGGGCGGCGGAGAGACGAATCGCCTTGAGATCCGCGGTGACGTCCACGGTGGGGATGATGAAGGCGCTCGAGACGACGTTCTTCTCGCGCAGGTCCTGGGTCAGGGCCAGAAACCGGTCCCTGTCCTCGCCCCGCCAGAGGGGGTGCGGCGTGTTGTAGGGGTACTCCTCCGATTTCCCGAAGGGCTCCGGTTCCTGGAAGCAGATGGCCAGCGTGAAGGGGCTGGGGAGTTGCGGTTTGAGGTCCAGCGCCTTCTGGACGTCCTCGTCGGTGACCACGGGCAGGGAACCCTGGAGCCGTTCGCTCAGGGCGCCGCGGTCGAAGCCGCGGCTGGAGCCGCAGCCGGTGGCCAGAAGGGCGAGCAGGACGATCCACCTGGATTTCATGCCGGTCCTCCTTTCGCGCGGTTCCCGGTAGGGGGAGACCATCATAGCATCGGTTTCCCGCCTCCTGCAGCGCCGGCCCCGAAGGCGATACGGCGTCAGCGCGCCTGGCTCACCGAGATGGCCAGACCGTCGGGATCGGCGTACTGGGCGAGGCGGGCGCCGAAGGCCTCCCGCGGTTCCTGGACGCAGCGGACCCCGTGCTCGGTCATCCGCCGGTGGAAGGCGTCCAGGTCCGGCACCGCGAGGCCCGGCCGGCAACTGCCGGGAACGCCCATCCCGGAGGCGTCGCCGGCCGCGCTCCCCTCGCTCTGGTGCAGGGCCAGGGTGGCGCCCTCGGTCTGGAACTCGGTCCAGCCGGGGGACTCGAACCGGAGCGGAAGCCCGATCACGTCCCGGTAGAAGGCCACCGAGCGTGCCATGTCGCTCACGAAGACGATCGCATACTGGACCCGCATGCCGGGCTCCTTTCGGTTGTACGTGCGCCGCGCTGGAGAAGATTCGCCGCCGCCCCGAAGGGGCCGTCCAGGTGGCCGGTGTGCTCGGGGAGCGAAGCGACCAACCGGAAGTCCTCGAAGGCGAAGCCCGGACCCACCGTGCACCCCACCAACGCGTAGGCGCCGAGCGGCCGCGCCGCCTGCCACACGCCGGCCGGCACCACCGCGGTCCGCGGCCCGTCGTCCCGGCCGGAGAGTTCCCGATGCGCCAGCTCCCGCGAGGCGGGGGCGTAGGTGAGCTGGTCCAGGGGATCCCCCTGATAGAAATGCCAGACCTCGTCGGCGAGCAGGGTGTGCCACCGGCTCCATTGCCCGGACTCCAGCAGATAATAGATGGCGGTGAGCGCGGCGCGCGGGCCGCGCGGGGTCTGCACGCGCTCGGGAGACCGGTAGAACTCGCGGTACCACCCGCCCTCGGGATGCGGATCCAGGGCCAGGCGCTCGATGAGATCGCGAACGGGCGTGATCATGGCATGGTCCCACACCGGGCGGAGTTTCCGAAGACCGCCGGCGCGGCGGCCGGATTCCCGCCGATCAGTTGGCGGTCCGGGTGGGATCGAGCCCCCCGACCGCGTCCAGCAACCAGCCGGCGAGATCGGAGAGCACGCCGCGGTCCACCCAGCCCCGGCCGGCATCCACCAGGGTGTGCCCCAGGCCGGGGTAGACCCGGATCTTGTACTGCGGATGCGTCTCCGGTTGCAGCGCCTCCCGCAAGCGGCGCACGCTCTCGTGCACCGGCACGTTGTCGGTCTCGTCGTCCTCGCCGAAAACGGCCAGCGCCGGCCGGTCCAGTGCTTGCCACGCCGGCAACGGATCGACCTCGCCCACCCGGTGCCACCACGCCCAGTGCCAGTCGTCGCGCGAACCCGGGAGCGCGTCCGCGGCATCGGCGTAGGGGCCTTCCCGGAGCGTGGCCAGGGCGGCGGTGTAGCGGTCCCACGCCGCGTCGTCCAGGGACCGGGAGTAGGCCAGCCCCAGCTCGCCGGTCCGGGTGATGGCGTCGATCCCCTCCGCCGGCACCCCGGCCCGCTTCAGGTCCTGGACCAGCTCGTGGCGCATGGCGTCGAACAGGGTCACCGCGCCGGAAGAGAGGCTCACCACGAAGGCCACGTCGTCCGAGCGCGCCGCGGCCAGCGGGGCCACCACGCCCCCCTGGCTCAGGCCCAGGAGCCCCACCCGGCCGGGGTCCACCCGCGCGTCGTTGCGGAGGAAAGCCACCCCGGCCAGCGCGTCGTCGCCCAGACCGTCCAGGCCGGTGGTGTGCCAGTCGCCGCCGGAGGCTCCGGACCCGCGCTTGTCCGGGAACAGGGTCACGAACCCGGCGCGAGCCGCCTCCTGGGCGAAGGTCATGGCCCACACGTTGTCCCGGTCGCTGTCCCCGGAACCGTGGATCACCACCACGCCGGGCAGCGGGAGCGGCACCTCGTGCAGGGCGTGCCCCGTCTCGCCGACCAGCTTCCGCACGCGGGGGATGAGCAGCAGGCCGGCCAGCTCCGTGTCGCCGTTCCGGAAGCGGACCTCCTGCAGGTCGAAGGGGACTTCCTGGGCCCGGGGGAAGCGAAGGGGAGCCTGATCGCCGGCGGCGAGGACCAGGGCGGCGCTCCCGCCCTCCGCGTCGCGCTCGAAGGTGACGGCGGCGTTCTCCCACGGGCCGGACCCGGCTACCCGGTAGCCGTCGTCGGTGGCGTCGAGCCGGTGAAAGTGTGCGGCGTCGAAATCCAGAAGCCGGTAGCCTCCGGTCGGTCCCCACACCACCAGCGCCTTCTCGTGGGGAGCCACCTGGTACCACCCCGCGATGTTCGCGCGGTCGGGAGTGGCCACCTCGGGGGTCGTGGCCGGGGCCGACGGCATCTGGGCGGCCGATCCGGCCGCGAGGACGAGCACGGCGAGCAGGGAGGCGAGCTTCATGGCGGATCTCCTCTTCGGCCCGAGGGTCCCGCCAGTCTAGCAGACCGGAGGAGTCTCCTTTCAGTAGGCCAGGGCGCTGAGCCCGAGCCAGACCCGGGAGAGCACGTGGTCCTCGTCGTCCCCGAAGGCGGCGACCAGCTCCACGGACCAGTGCCGGCTCCACTCCAGCCCGATGCCGGCTGAGACGGCCAGGCCGGTAACGCCCGGGCCCGCGTAGTCCCCGCCCAGTTCCGCCTCGAACCACGACCCCAGCCCGCCTTCGAGGTAGAGCGACACCGGCTCAGGCTCCAGGTAGTAGTCCACCCCCACCCCCATCATGCCGACGGTAACGATCCCGTTCTCGCCCACCCCCCAGACGCTGCGGGCGGAGCCCTGGACGATCAGGCGCTCGTTGAGCCCATAGCCCGCCTCCAGCTTGGTCATGGGCCGGGTGGTGTCGATCATGAGTTCGTCGTTGTAGCCCTCGGCGCCCAGCCCGAGGGCGCCTCCGGCCACGAAGCCCTGCCGCCGGCCGTCGAAGACGCCGGCCTTGGCCTGGGCGGCTGCCGTCGCCAGCGCGATCACCAGGGCGAGAGCGAAGACACGGTGAAGACGCATCGGGGGACCTCCCGGGTCGGGGCTCGGGTCAGTGGAATCGGGCGAATCGCCTGCGGAAATCGGTGTCGGCGGCCAGGCTCTCCAGAGTTCCTGCGCGGTGAGATCCCGGCGCTTCACCCGAGAATCGTCAGCTCCCCAACCCATACCGCCTCAGCGCGCTCCTGTCACCTCCCGGGCCAGGGCCGGAGGCAGGGAGCGCACGTACTCCCGGGCCCGTGTCTCGCCGTCGGGGAGGCGGCGCAGCAGCTGGATCAGGCTCCGGTGGTAATACACGTTCCCGGGATCCAGGGCGATGGCCCCGCGCAGCGCCCGCTCCGCGTTCGCGTAGTCTCCGAGGGCGGCCAGGCCGCTGGCGGCGTTGAAGTGGGCGAGGGCGTCCTGGGCCGTCAACCGGAGGCGGTCGGTGGCCACGGCGATGGTGGACTCGGGAAGCCCCACCTGGAAATAGGCCACGGCCAGGGCCGCCGCACCGCGGGAGGAACGGAGCGCTTCGGCCCGGCGCGGGGCCAGGAGCCGGATGGCGGCGGCGGGATCCCCGGTGCGGGTGAGGAGTTCGGCCAGGAGCGGCGCGGTGAGCGGGGCCCGGGGGCTGGACATGGACTCCTGCAGGCTGGCGATGGCCCCGGCGGTGTCGCCGCGGGCCAGCTGCATCTCTCCCAGCGGACCGTAGAGCCGGCGATTCCCCGGGGTGACCGCGATGGATCGCCGCATCATGGCCTCGGCTGCGGCGGGGTCGTTCTCGTCCATGCGGGCATAGGCCAGCACCTCGTAGCCGTAGCTGCGGGCGCCGGCGGTCATGGCCCCGTGCTCCAGCTCGCGCTGCATGACCGCCTCACCTTCCGGACAGCGGGTGAGGGTCACGAAGGCGGCCAGCACCAGGACGCTCGCGACCAGGGTCCAGAGCCGGCGGCGCATCCGGCCCGGTCCCTCCAGCGCGTATCCCCTCACGGCCAGGAAGGTGAGGCAGACGAAGGCGGGGGTGAAGAGGTCCAGGTCGCGGTAGATCCCCAGGTCGAAGCGGGCCACCAGCGGCAGGACGAGATAGGTGGCCGCGGCCAGGGCCAGGATGCGCCCCATCGGGTCGGCGGCCAGGCGGCGGCGGGCGGGCCAGGCCAGGAACACGGGAACGGAGAGGAGGAGCCAGCCGTTGCCGACCGAGGCCACGTAGGCGGCCAGGGTTCCGGCGCTCCATCCCGACAGGAACGTGCTGTGCTCGCGGAAGGCGGGGACCGCGGCCACGCCCGCGCCCAGCGCGATCAGGAACCCCGCGAAGAGGAGCAGCACGCGCCCGGGCCGGCGGCGCCCGCTGAATCCCGCGGCCAGGATCGGTCCCGCCACCAGGAGACCCAGGACGTGGGTGGCTCCGAGCAGGATGAAGGCGAGCAGGGTGATCGGGCTGGGAGGACGGGGAAGGTCCCGGGCCAGGGCGCCCAGGAAGAGGGCCAGGGCCGCGGCGAGGAGGGGGTAGGTCTCCACGTGGCCGTAGAAGACGAAGCTCAGAGGCTGGGCGAAGCAGAGAACGAGGACGAAGAGGGCGCTGGGAAATCCGGACGCCGCCGGGGTGGTTTCGGCGTCCCGGCGTCCCCGTGCTCCCCAGGCCATGGCCAGGGCGGTGAGGACGCCGCCGGCCAGCGCCACCAGGGGCAGGGTCATCCGGGCCGGACCCAGGGTCCCCGCCCCGCCCAGGAGGGTGGAGCCCAGGGGCGCGCGATAGTGCGGCACCCGGCTCCCGAAGGCCTCGGCGGTGTGGATCCAGAGCCGGGAATCCGAGAGCAGGATCAAGCGGTCGCGGAAGATCCAGGCCAGGGCCAGCACGGCCAGGGCCAGGACTCCGCGCAGGAAGGCCGGGCGCAAGCGCGGCTCCACCGCCACGGTACCCAGGAGAACCGCCCCCAGCGCCGCCGCGGTGAGCAGGAACCCCGCGCCGCAGCCCCCCGCGGCATCGGGGACCAGCCGCAGCGCCCAGACGGGGAAGGCGGTCACCGGCCTGTTCCCGCGCCCTCGGGATCGGGAGCACGCGCCGCCGGAGTGCCGCCCGGCGCAGGCGGAGTCCAGGCCGGATCCGCCGGCGGTGCGCCCGGATTCGCCGGAACTACGAGCGGCTCCGCCAGCAGTCGGCGATTACGTCCTTGATCCCGGGGGTGGCGAGCTGGAAGTTGCGTCCGACCGGACGCGGATTGGGAAACCACTTCCACAGAAAAACCCCCGCCACCGACGGTTCCCGCTCCACCGCCCGCAGGGCGGCGTCCATGCAGCGGGCCTGGGTCGGCTCCGCTTCGGCCCCGTCGGAGTGATAGGACCACGGTTCCACCGGTGCCAGGTGGGACTGACTGTAGCCGAGTTCGGTGAACACGATCCGCCGGTTCTGTTCCTTGGCGTAGACGCGGAGGCCGGCCATGATCGAGCGCCAGCCCGCCTCCAGCGTCTTCCGGTCCGGGTCCGGACCGTCGGCCAGGGGAAAATAGGCCTGAATGCCGACCACGTCCAGGGCATCCCAGAAGGTCACGTCGCGGTAGTCCGTCCAGTTGGCGCCGTAGGTGAGGGCGGCTCCGGTGCGGGCCCGCACCGCGGCGATGACCTCCCGCCACGCGGCGTCGTGGGAGAGCGAGCGGTCGAGCTCGGTCCCCACCACGAAACCGTCGGCCCCGCGGCAGGTCTCGGCCAGGTTCGACACCCACTCCCGGTAGCTGGTGAAGAAGCGCTGCCAGGACGCGGTGTCGCTCTCGGGCCAGCCGATCGCCCCCCGCCACGAGAAAGGCGAGCCCCAGTAGCCCAGGTGGGGCTTGATCAGGATCTTGAGCCCCAGCGCGTGGGCCTCGCGGATCGGATCGGTCAGGTAGCGCGGGGGGTTCCCGGGATCCAGGGGTTGGAAGCGCACCTCGCCGTCGCCGCGGATCCAGGCGTAGGGATGGATGGAGATCCAGTTCGCCCCCAGGTCGCGGATCTCCTCCATGGTCCCGGGCATGGCCGGCGAGCCCCAGTCGCTGCCGTCGGTGTGGGTGGAGATGATGACCCCGCGCACCTTGGGCTCGGTGGAACCTTGCACCGGCCGGTTGTCGCGGAGGCCGGCCGCCGCTGCGGCCACCAGCACCGCCAGCAGCACACGCCGGCGCACGCTGCCCGCAGGACGGGCCCAGCCCGGCGCGGGCCGGGTCAGGGGCGGAACCACCCCGTCACCCTCCGGGATCGAAGCAGTCCGGTGCCGGCCAGGATCTTGACGGCCAGGCCGGGCACGAAGGGCAGGAATCCCAGCTCCACCGCCACCCGCGCCGAGTGACCGGTGAAGATCATGAGTTGCGAGAGGCCGCAGGCGAAGATGGCCAGGTGGGCGGCCAGGAGGCCCAGGGCCAGCCGGATCCACGAGGCGCCGGACCGGGTGAGGAGCCCGGCCACCCAGGCCCCGATCACGAAGCCGGCCAGGTAGCCCCCGGTGGGCCCGGCCAGGACGCCGGGCCCGGCTGCGCCCCCGGCGAAGACGGGCATGCCCGCGATTCCCGCGCCCACGTACAGGATCTGGGAGACCGGCCCCCAGACCGGCCCCAGCACCGCGCCGGCCAGGACCGCGGCCAGGGTCTGCAGCGTGACCGGCACCGGCGAGAAGGGAAGCGGGAAGCTCAGGGCCGCGCCCACCGCGGTTAGCGCGGCGAAGAGGAGGGTGGCCAGGGCCATGGCCCCGGCGGGACGGGTGCGGGCCAGCGGTCGGGCGACGGTCCAGGACTGTGCGTGCACGGGGAGTCCTCCGGGAAGGTGAGGTGATCGGTCAGGATTGTGACCGGGGAGGGGGGGTGGGGTCAAGCGGGGGGCGCCGGGTTGGCGCCCCCCGCTTGACCGGTCTCCCGGGCGGGAAGCTGGAGCTGCGGCGCCAATTACCGTAGGAGCGACAGCGTCCGCCGGGCGCTGAAGGAGCCGGCCCGCAGGCGGTAGAAGTAGACCCCTCCCGCCACCGGCCGGCCGCCTTCGTCCTTCCCGTCCCAGACCGCCTCGTGCCGCCCGGCCGGGATCCACCGATCTTCCAGGGTCCGGACCACCCGGCCGGCCACGTCGTAGATGCGCAGATCGACGCGGGCGGCCTCGGGCAGGTCGAAGCGGATGCGGCTGGTTCCGGAGAAGGGGTTGGGGGCGTTCTGGAGGAGGGCGTAGGCCGTGGGTAGGGTTTCCTCCACACCGGTCACCGCGTTCACCACGGAAAATGCGCCGTCGCTCGTGTCGTGACCCAGCATGCCCTGGTCGTCGTACACGTAGATCGAGACCAGCGCATTCTCGGTGACCCCCTCGGGAACTCTCCAGGTGTAGCCGTCGGGAGGCGCGTCCTGGGATACCAGGCTCCAGGTTTGCCCTCCGTCCGCCGAGTAGGTGATCGCGGCTCTGGTCACGCTCCAGCCCCGCGGGTTTTTCCACTCGATCCGGGTCAGGGTGCCGGCCGGCAGGGACTCGCCTCCGTTGGGGGATTCCAGGCTGGGGCGGATGATCCGGACGTGATCGGCCCCGGTGAACCAGATGGTGTCCCGGACCTCTCCGGTCACCCCTACCTCGACCGAATCGCCTTCCGCCAGGCGGGACTCCGCATCCACGCGGTCGAACTTGAAGGACAGGTCGGGAATCCCGTTCTCGTTGAAGTCTCCCACAGTCGTCATGTCCGGTTCGGCGGAGACCAGTCCGTTCAGGCGAACGGTCCCGGCTACGACGTCCTCCGGCGCGTACTCGACGGGAAGCTCGACCCGCGCAGTAAGCCACCGGCCGTTGCTCCCCAGGTTCAGGGTGTTGGGATCCACGTCCACGTCGGCCACCTCGATCGAGCCGACGTGGAAGAGCACGTCGCGGGTGATCTGGGCGTTCACGGGGTCGTTGCTGCCCAGGGCGACCTTGGTCCGGTAGTCTCCGGCGGTCAGCCAGGTCGCGTCCATGGTCAAGGCCAGCCCCAGGCATTCCCCGGCCGGCACCGTTCCCGTGGCCGGTTCCACGGTGAGCCAGTCGGCCGGTGCGGCCAGGCGCACGGCCAGGCGATCGTGCACGTAGGGGGTGTTGAAGGCCACGGTGAGACCGTCGTCCCGGGTCCCGTTCTGGATGCCCACGGTGGCGCTGCTGTATTCCTCTGGGTTCGTCAGGTACTGGTAGAGGATGGTTCCGTCCGGATAGAGGACGACCTCGAAGGTATGGAGCCCGTTTTCCCACGCCTCCTGGAATTGCACGATCAGCCGGGACCCGTCGTTGTAATAGAACACCGGCTGGCCTTCCAGCTCGAGATCGTCCCACAGCACGGCCAGGAGGTTCTCGGGGGCCAGGGAGGACGGCAGGGGCTGGTTGGTGTACTGCGTGGAACTCGAAGTGAAGCTGAGCCATCCATTGGTGCAGACCCGGAACTCCTCGAAGGTTTCGCCGTAGAAGGGAAAGGGGAACCCGATGGGAAGCGGGGCCGAGGTCTGGTCGTCGCCGGTGATCGGAACCGGAGTTCCCACGTCGCTGACGTCCACCCAATTGAAGATCGGTCCGAATTCGGCGTCGCTGTCGATCCACCGGTAACCGAAGCGGTCGGGTCCGCCCTGCCCCTCGGCAACCACGTAGCCGGTGCGCAGATCCTCCGTGCCCTTGTCCAGCTCGAGCCCCTGGTAGACGGGCACGCCGCCCGTACACGGATTGTAACCGGGCTCGGCGCCGTCGGGGGAGAAGCGGACGGAGGCGGTGGCGGTGACCGGAATGCCGATGGAGGCCCCGTGGCAGTCGGTATAAAGCAGCTCCGGCGGGCTCAGGAGGGTCTTGTTCTCGGTCACCTGGAAGGAGTCGCTCCCGTAGGCGTAGAGGTAGAAGGCGCCGGCCACCGCGTGTACACCGTCCGGTGGGATCTCCAGCGACTGGCAGCTGAGCCAGGTCATGCGGTTCCCGCTGCCGTCGGCCGGCCACGTGTCGCTGGGGAACTCCAGCCCGTCGCCGCAGAAGGTCCAGCTCACCACGTCGGCTCCTGATCCGACCACCCCGTCGTAGGCGATGCCGCAAGAAAGCCCCTTCACCCCGTTCTCATCGACCCCGGCCATGACCAGATACACGTCGCGGCCCAGCCCCACCGGGGCCTGGGTGACGAACTCGGAGCAGGGAGTGGCCGTGGGCGCCGAGCCCCCGTCCTCCTGGTCCCGGCAGACCAGGGCGGCCTTCTGGGTGTGGGCGCGCACGTGGAGCGCCACCTTGGGGCCGGCCTGGGGCGGCGGCGGAGGAGGCTCCTGGTAGGCGGAGGCGGCGAAGGCAAGATCGCTCCCTCCCGTGTTGCATAGGGTCAGGGGTTTGACCTTGGTGCCGCCCGGCAGCGCGGCGCCCACCACCGTATCCGGGGAGGCCTCGATCACCGGGGGAATCACGCCGGTCCCGAGCAGGGTCAGCGTGTGCGGTCCGCGGGGATCGCTGCTGGCCAGGGTGAGATCGCTGTTGCGGGCCCCCGGGCTCTGGGGCACGAAGGTCACCTCCACGGTCTGCGTCTCCGACGGACCGACCACCACCTTGGGCGGATCGACCGTGTAGTCGGGAAGTCCGGGGGTCATCGAGGATACGTCGAGATGGCCGATCGCGGTGTTCTTGATCTCGAACGACAGCGTCTTCGGATACCCCACGTAGACCCCCCCGAAGTCCAGGGTGGTGGGAGACGCGGTGAGTTCCGGAGCCGAGGTCACGTTCAGGGTCACGGGGATGGTGATGCGGGGGTGCAGGGGGTCGTTGGATTCCACCAGGATGTTGGCCAGGTAGGTGCTCCCCGACAGATGGTCGGCGTCCAGAACGACCTGGATCGCATCGCTTCCCTGGGGAGGCAGGGTGCCGAGCAACGGATTCACGGAAAGCCACACGGGCTTGGCCCGCAGGCGCACCGCCAACTGGTTCCTGACGTATCCGTTGTTGTAGGCGACGGTCAGGCCGTCGGTGCGGGTGGCGTTCTGGATTCCCACCGTGGCCGAATTGATCCTCCCGACCATGGAGAGATACTGGTAGATGATGGTCCCGCTGGGATCCACGATGACCTCGAAGGTGTACGTCCCGTCCCCCTCGTAGCGGGGAACTTCCTGGAACTGGACGATGAGCCGATTACCGTCGAAGAGGTAGTAGATCCGCGCGTCCGGCAGATTTAGATTCTCCCAGAAGGGAGCCAGCATGTTCGGTACCCCGGAAGTGGAGGGGAGAGGGCGGTTGTATTCCGCCACGTCGTCGGAAGTGAAGGAGATGTACCCGTCGGTGAAGACCCGGAAGTGGTCGAAGAAGTTGCCGTAGAAGGGAAACAGGAAGCCGATGGGTAGCAGCCCGGAGAACCCGCGGTCGCCGGCCACGGGCACCACGTGCCCGACGCCCCGGATGTCGATCCAGTCGAAGGCGGGTCCGGCCGGATCGTTGCTGTCCACCCACACGTACCCGAAATTGTCCGGTCCGCCGTGGCCTTCCACCACCGGATACCCCGGCCCCTCGGCGGTCGAAGTGGTGTCCTCATCCACAACCACCCGGTCCCGGCAGGGATTGAATCCCGGGGTCAGGCCGTCGGCGGTGAACCGGGCCGAGCCGGCCGCCGTCTCCGGGATGTCCTTGCCCGCCCCCGAGCAGTCGGCGTACGCCAGCTTGGGTTCGTCCGGAATCTGGTAGTGGGGGGTGATCCGGAGCAAATCCTCGCTGTAGGCGTAGACGTAGAAGGCTCCGGCGACGGCGTGCGCTCCGTTGGGTGCGATCTCGGTATCCTGGCAGTCGTCGGGCAGGAGCCAGGTGATGATGTTCCCGGAACCTGGCGCCGGCCAGGTGTCGCTGGGGAACTCCAGTCCGGAGGAGCAGAAGGTCCAGTCCAGGACATCCACCCCCCGGTGAAATTCCGGATCGTAGTCGATGCCGAAGGTCACTCCGGAGATCCCGGCGCCGTCGGTGACGTTGCCGACCGCGACGTATACGTCGTAGGTGGTTCCCACGGCACCCTGGTTCACGTAGCCGGAACACGGGATGTCGGTGGGGGCCGCCCCTCCGTCCGCCGCGGGCTGGCAGATCTGGGTCTGCTTGGCGGCATGGGTCTGGACGTGGAGGGCGATCTTGGCCCCGGGGGGGGGAGGCGGTGGGG
>Ga0307424_1000835_pt1 | contig 16363 bp, 14 predicted proteins | sample SalMarWE160320MG_FD_202157 | JGI IMG/M metagenome (GOLD analysis project Ga0307424, IMG submission 202157) | Salt marsh sediment microbial communities from the Plum Island Ecosystem LTER, Massachusetts, United States - WE1603-20 | ecosystem: Environmental > Aquatic > Marine > Intertidal zone >... | reverse complement strand
GGGCGGCTCATGCATTTAGTTCACTGCGCGCTTATTAGCTTAGGACTAGTAATGAACTCTCAACGTAAAAAAGCTTTAACAGCCGCGCGCCTGCGTTAGATGAATGGAGAATATTATTCGTCAAACTATCGTCCCATCAAGCACTTCAGCTCGTGAGGGAAGATTAAATTTTAACTTGAAACATTATGGTCTTAAACGGATTGATTATAGCATAGTTGAGAATGTGAAACGTAGCTACGATGAAGCCTTAGTCAAGTTCAACAATGAAAATAAGCACCTAGTTGACCACAAGTTCAAGTCTCAACTAAGATACTATGAAGGAAGTGCCTCGATGCACTACTTCAGAGAGATATTCAACCTATTCCCTGAATCCTTTAGACCTGAAAAGCGGAAAGGCTTCAAGGCTTATGACGGACTGAACAACACCTTCAATCTGGGCTATAGGATACTGTCGAATAAGGTCATGGTTGCATTGTTCAAGGCTAGGCTTGAGCCTTACCTTGGATTCTATCACACCATCAAATTCGGTCAACCTTCTTTGGTCTGTGACTTTATGGACTTGTACCGCTACGTAATAGACCATTTCCTCATAACGTATTGCCGTAAGTTAGATGATAGTGATTTTGTTTGGAAGGACGATATTCACGCAGGAAGGAAAGGCAAAAGAGTTATCACTATTTTTCTGTTATGTCTTTAAGCTGTGTTTGTTCTCGTTTTATGACCACTATTTTGCAGTTTGTGGCTAACGCGGCTATTGCGCCTAATGCTGCAAGCCATGGAGCAAGAACAGCGCCGATAACCCCGACTGTGGCAGGCATCTCAAACAACACAGTTCCCTTCTCGTCCTTCACGATTATTCTTGTGACGTTACCTTCATGAAGCAGCTCCTTCACCCGTTCAATAAGGTCGTCAGCCAAAACAGTGAACTCTTCCGTTTTTGTCTTCACAGCCGCAGCGCCACAAGAAGAACAGAACAGGGCGCCCTGAACCAGCTTTGCGCCGCACTTCGCACAATAAACCATGCATCACACCCCCAACAAACAAGTCAAATACAATGAATTTCAAACTCTTATTGATTACGGTGCCACAGACAAGGACACCAGAAACTATGCCTTCTCGATTTCCTCAATTATTTCGTCCACAGTGCTGATTTCTGCATTGTATATATCCCTGAGGTACTTTAAGCCCTCCACATGAGCCTTACGCGTGAAAGCCTGCACGCCATCACGGGGAACCACTATCTTGTAGCCCCGATAGAAGGCAGAGGCGGCAGTGTGCCTAACACAAATGTGAGTGTGCACCCCAACCAAAACAACCGTCTCCACACCCAAGCCATTGTAGAGGCTGCGAAGAAGCGTATCAAGACCCGTCTCGTAAAAGCCGCTGTACACACGCTTCTCAACAACAAAATCCCTTTTTGTGGGCGCAAGCTCCGGAATAACCTCCGCGCCCATGGTCCCTTTTATGGCATGTTTTCCCCATCTTTCAACAACCTCATGGTCGCTGCTCATGTGGGCATCATTCGAGTATATCACGGGCACCCCATGCGCTCTGGCTGCTTCAAGAAGCCTCTGGATGGGCTTGATGATTCTTGCTGCGCGGTCAGTCTTCAAGTCGCCTGTAACAAAGTCGTTCAGCATATCCAGCACAATAACTGCCATTCTCGACACGCCACGTGCCCCCAAAAACTACCCCAGTTCACTGCTTATCTATATTCCGTTTCCCCCAACCACAGACTACCACCCAGCATGCACACTTATGAGCCGAAACTGTCAACAAAGCATATTTCTATGCACTCTTGTATGATAGAGGAGAAAATTGACCCGAATCTACGTTTGCCGAAAATGCAGAAAAAAGTATTCCCTTGAGCAGTTCAAGCAGAGCCACTTCTGCCCCGACTGCGGAACATACCTACGTGCCAGAATCGTAATCGACAATCGCCCCCACAGACGCACCGCAGCAACGCCAAAAACAGCGCCAGAAAACACCACATCAGAAGACAGCTGGCTTCCCAGAGGCTACGAAGTACGCAAAGGACAAGTACAATTTATCGAAGAAGCAACCAAAGCCCTAGAACACAACCAAGTCTTCGTGGGCAGCGCCCCCTGCGGCATAGGAAAATCTCTTGCCTCACTCCTCAGCGTCCTGCCCAAACTCGGAGACGACAAGCTCCTCATCAGCTTCAGAACCCGCAGCCAACTACACATCTTCCTCAAAGAACTGAAGGGACTAAAGCAGAATCCTCTAACTGTCTCCTTCTTCAGCAAACAGGACATGTGCCCGCTGCGGATGAAAAGCGGAGGCTCATACTTCGACTTTCTTGAGGAATGCAGAAGACTCAAACAGAACTGCGAATCAGGAACTAAACCCTTCTGCAGGTATTACATGAATATTCACAGAAAGAAGAGGGAATCAGAAGAACTGGCTCTGGACTGCGCCCGAAAAATCCTTGACCCAAAAGAGGCTGCCTACCTGATGGCTAAGCGTGGCTTCTGCGCCTACGAGGCACTGAAGCGGGTTCTCAGCAAAGTAAACATTTTCCTCGGAACCTACAATTACACCTTCAATCCGCCAGTTCGAAAAGCGCTGCTGCAGAGCTGGGGGGTTGACCTGTCCCAAGTTTACCTCATAGTCGATGAAGCCCACAATATCCCCAACTTCGCGCGGGAACTCCTCTCAGACCGGATGACGCAAACAACAATCGAGAACGCCCTCAAAGAAACCGAAAACTTTGACCACCAAACCCTTGGGGATGTTCAGGATTACCTCAACGTGTTAGACGACCGCGTTTTCAGTTACATCAAAAAGGAGTTGGGAAAATTGAACCTTAAACTGCTTGACCCCCAAGACCTCGCCGACCGGTTCCGGGACTGGAGCGGAACATCCAGTGATAAAGCCGCGGAAACCCTCCACGAATACGGAGAACACGTGAGAGAGAAACGTCAGGAACAGGGGTCTGACAGAATCTTCAGTTACACTCACCGTGTGGGCGACTTCGTGGAGAACTTCTTCCAGAGGGTCGGCGAAAAATATGTTCACATGATCCAGAAGGACTGGGGAGACCGAATATTTCTGGAGGTCAGAAGCTTGGACGGCAGGGAGATAACAGACCCTGTTCTGCGGCAGGCAAAAGGAAGCATGGTCATGAGTGGTTTCCTTTCTCCCCCCAAGGTCTACAGGGACCTGATACTCCGCAGCCAAGAAGGCGTTCACCTAAAAGAGTTTGATTCTCCTTTCCCGCCTGAAAACCGTATGATACTTGCCGCCTGTGACGTCTCATCCCGATATGAGCAGAGAACCGACCAGATGCTCAGGAAATGGGCAGAATACATCGAAGCCATATCCCTTGCGAACAGGGGCAACATGGCGGTCTTTTTCACCAGCTACAACCTGATGAACACTATCCTCGCGCACACCGACGTTGATCGAACAATAATTGTGGAGGAACGCAAAACCAGACAAAGCGACGTGATGCAGAACCTGACCCGCTCAAAAAGCAACGTTCTGTTCGGAGTTATGGGCGGAAAATTCAGTGAAGGAATGGATTACCCCAACAACCTGCTAACCTGCGTAGTGACTGTGGGGTTGCCCTATGCGACATGGAGTGTGTATCAGAAGGCGCTGATAGACTACTTTGATTTCCAGTTTCCGGGAAAGGGAAGAGATTACGCCTATTTGACGCCAGCCATCTTTCGTCTGGTTCAAGCCTGTGGACGCGTTCATCGATCAGCTGAAGACAAGGGATGCATAGTGATGCTTGATGAAAGAGTTACACGCCCGAACATCAGGCAGCTGCTTCCAAACTACTACCAGAAAGAGATGAAGATTGTGCGGAATCCGATGGACTGCGGGGAAAACATAAGCAAATTCTGGGATATGCACAGAGGCTCCTCTGACTCTAAGAGTTCGTAGAAGAGGAATTGTTTTTCTCGTCTGTGTGTGTTTGGCAGAAAACGGTGAACATCGGGTTTCTGTGGCGTTTTTCTTGTATTTTCTCCATTTTTTGTGTTATGTTCCCAGAGTTTTCTACATTCTGTATTTCAGTAAAGGCGATTTTATAGGGCAATTTTATTATGTGACCTTCTGAATATACCAGATGTATTATCTCAAGAGCCGTTTATGCATATTTAACTGATTACACAGAATGGTGAGAAAGTGGAAAAGCGCAAAGTTAGGCGAAAGACCTTCGCAGCTCGTCAAGACCTCATCGAACGCGCTAGTAAACTCGCCAAACAGAAAGGCTACACTTTATACGGTTTCATCAACGAACTGCTGATGCTTGCCTTTGAAGCAGAGGAGATGGGGGTCAGTTTTCGAATTCTTCTTGATGAACGTGGGCTGCTGAAGGCTGCAAAGGAGGCAAGTTTCATCCTTGGTTTGGAGAACTTGTGGTATGAGATGGCTGATGTTGCGCATGATAAGGCGAAGCGCAGGGCGTTGACCTCTTGGGTTGAGGCTGGAACTTGGCTGGCTACAAGTTATATTTCAAGCGGGATTAAAGACCCGTTTTCAGTTTTTAAGCGGGACTTGGCGGCTTTCACTTGGAACGCCTCTGAGTTAGACATCCAAGAAGAGAATGATGCTGTTTCAATTCGAATAATCAGTCCAAGGTTTTCTGAAGCATACACCTTTTTGTTTGCCGCGTTTCTTGAAAGTGCCTTGAAGACTTTCGGTTATTCACGGTTTAATCATGATGTTTCAAGGGGGACTATCAGATTGAAAGCATATAGGAAGAAGAGCTGATGTCTGAGAGGCAAACTAAAGGTAAACGGCTGATTCCCATTCCTGAGGCGCTTCTGAGAGGGCTCACGGAAGCCTCAAGCAAAGAGGGGAAGCCCCTCAACAGATACATTGAAGATGCGTTACAGCAGGCAGTGAGGCTCTTTTATGCGGGTCAGGACCTTAAGGGCATGGTTCGTTATTTTGAAATTCTGCAGTCGCAAAAGGCGTCGGGCGCCGTCTTTACGCCCCTAATTGTCTTCGACTTCTTGACAAGCAAAGTTTACGCAACCGATAAAGAAAAGCTGCTGGATGTATGGTTCGTCAGCGGAAAATGGTACGGAAAATATCTTGCAGAAAAATTCGAGAATCCGGTTCAAGCCCTAGCTGATCTCCTTCAGGCGGCAAGATGGGACCTGAATGAGGTTGATGTCAAAAAGATTGACGGCAAAATCAAGTTCAGATGCACCTCAACGGCTCTCACGAAGGAGGGAACCGAGTTACTTCTTAAGTTTATTGAAGGTGCCCTAGCCGGAATGGAGTACAAAACTGTAAAAAGCGAGTTTATGAAGGGTTTGGTTCTTGTAGAGTTTGTGTTGTGCACATAGACGCCAACTTGTGTAAGTTTTGTGCACATTTCTCTTTTTTAGTTTTTGAGTGTGGACACAAACTATATATTAGATATCGCATGACTGAAGATACGTTAAAGTGAGGAAAGAAAAATGCAAAATAGATTTTCTAAAAAACTAGGTATATTCATCGTAGCAATACTCGCAATATCAACAATCGCAGCAGCGATTCCTTTCGCTTCAGCAACAATAACCAGCAGGCCGACTATCTATATTGATGACACAACATCAGACCCGTTGTATGTTCAAGCAGGAACTTATGTCAACATTTCGACAGCAGGCATGACAATCACTGGAGCACAGGTGTGGCTTTGGCTCTCCACCTATGGAGGCTCCGAGATTGATCAAGGTGCAGGTGACCGCGTATATGCTGGTCCCTTCTATTTGGGCGATGTAACTAATGCGACGGCAAGTAAGGTAATCCCCGTATCAGCCGGAAATGTTCCTGCGCCATTCGATGCAGAAGGCAGAGCATACAGTTTCGTAGTAGGTTATGGTTGGATTAACGGCACAGTTCCGCTTCTTGTTCAAGGTTCCAATGTTGACTACTGGATAAAGATTGCAGACCAATCCCCAAGAGAGGTCATAGTTGGTTCAGAAGTCGGCGTTTCAAATAACCGTATAAGGTTCACCACTGGCTTCGGTGCAACTCCGCTCTCAGGCGCTCCAGATACTCTTGTGACTGTTAGCGGTTACGCTATTCAAACTGGAATTAAGTACAACATCACTCAGGGCGCTTATCTAGTGGACTACTTAGTAGGCTCCACAACCCACGACGAGTCTGGATGGCTTTGGACCGGCTTTTCAGTTCCTTTCAATATACTGGACCTGAAGCAACAATGCACTAATCCTTCGCCTTCAATGACCGCCAATGTCAACATCACTGTAATCAATCACAACACTACTTTGCTTGCTGCTTCATGGAATTTCGTTCAATACTTCCGAGAAGTCTACCTGCCTACCGGAACCTTCAGGGCACATGCAGGAGACTACACCAGCGTATTAACACTGAACACTGGCGCTGCCTACAACGTTACTACCCAATGGTTCCCAGCTTCCGGCTCTGTTTCTATCTACTTGAACAGCACTCTTGTTGCAAGTACAATAGGACTTAACGGAACTGGCGGAAACGGCTACACCACTATAACTATTCCATCTCTGCTAACAGGCAACTACTTCTTCAGGGTAATCGACAACCATCTAGTAGAGTACAACTTTACGGTCCATGTCCTAATGGTTCCGTACATCGTCTGTACTCCTGATACCGGCTATGTCGGCGACCAGTTCACAGTCACTGGATATAACTTCCTTGACTATGTTGGCCAGTATGTAACAATCTACTTCGGAAACATCAATCCTTCAAGCTACACTAAGATGCTCAACTTCACAGTAGCCAGCTCTGGTTGGGTCACCGCTCCACTCACCGTGCCTCAATCATGGGGTGGACCCCGCTATGTTGAAGCGCGAACCGCCAACGGCACAGTCACAATCACATACGACATCTACACTGTTCTTGCAATGATCAACGTAATACCTGACGTAGTAAACAACACTTGCCAAACCATTCAAGTCGAAGGTACAGGCTTCGCTGTTGGTTATGAAGGAGGTCCAGAGGACTTCTTCTTCTACATCGACAACTCCATGTATTTCGGCGATGACGAAGACTGGGCTTCTGCCATCAACTCAACCGGTTACATACTAACCGAGTTCGTTGCTGCTGGCTTCAGACCAGGCTTGCATGAAGTACATGTGATCGGTGATTATGAAGGCTACATGATGTGGACTGTATTCGCTAAAGACTGCTTCTTGGTTTCAACAGTTGACGACCCAATCGTTGCATACTTGGAAGACATCAACGCAACAGTAGTAGCAATCGATGGCAACGTAGTTACCCTAAATACGACTGTAGGCGAACTGAGCGTTACCATAGATGAACTTGATGCCACAATCACCGCACTTGACGGCACTATCGCAACCCTCTCCACTACTGTGGGCGACATACAGGTTGAATTGACATCGATTGGCGCCACAATCACTTCAATCAGCGGCAACGTTGCAACAATCAAAACCGACTGCGGCACAATCAAGACAAGTGTCACAAGCCTGAGCTCTAGCATTTCATCCATATCTGGCGGCATGGCAACAATCCAGACAAGCATTGGCGAAGTCAAAACTTCACTCGCGACTCTGGATACTGTCATAGGAAGTATGTATGGTGACATCGTAAACCTAGATACAGCCATTGGCAGTGTTGAAACTAGCCTAGACGCCCTAGATGCTACCGTAACTACTATGGGCGACAACTTAGGCGACTTAGCAACCATCCAGACTAGCATTGGCACAATCGAAGGAAAGATAGTCGACATCGAAAGTGGTTTGATGACGATTTCAACCGACCTAGGCACCGTGAAAGTGGATCTCGCAGCCGCAAAAACCGACATCTCAGCCGTAGAAACCGATGTTAATGATAACCTGCCTGTTGACATGTTGCCAGTGTGGATCGCAGTGGTCCTTGCACTGATCGCAGCAATCGGCTCAATAGCAGGAGTATTCATTATACAGCGCAAAATAGCCTAAAAAGTCCCCTACGACTAGGGGCAATTTTCCCCTTTTTATTTTTTTTAACTCTTTTAGCGGAAAGCATTTTTTCATTCAGCATCAAATATTGTCCACTAATCTCTTTTGTCCAACTCATCAGCAGCTTGCCTTGGGAAAGCCAAGAAAAAACTCAGAAAAAGCATTGATGAATGTTTATAACATGAAGAAGCAACAAGATATTACGGTGTAGCCTTTTGCAATTTCTAAACTATATCAAAGTTAGGCGGGTTGAAACGCGACCCAGCGACGCATGGTACGACATGAACTTGCGCCAGTTAAGGAGCGGCGAAGTGACCTTTTACGCCGTTAACGACTTCCTTACGGGCGATTGGCTTTTCAAGTTGTGCAGAGACAAAGAAGAGCAAAAGATTCTGGTTAAGGCTGTGAAGTGCCCGGCAGGCATCAGCTTCTCGCAGTTGGAAGGAAGAACAATGGTTTTCCAGGAAAGCAACATTGATGGCATGCTCTATGACGTGATTTCTCTAACCCAGTTGGAAAAGGACGACAAAGTTGGCAGAAAGATTGTCGCCAGCATCGAGGAGGTTCCCGCCATCATCAGGGAAAACTACGAAATCAAATCCTACGAAGAGGCGACTGGAAAAAGGGCGCCTGGTAAATACTTGGTTACTCTCTGCAAGCCAGAGGCTGAGAAAGAGATCATAACCCTTTTTGTGCTTGAAAGAGGTTGGGCGCTTTCAAAGTCTACTCCCGAGGAGAAACTGGAAGAGAAAAAGGCGAAGCTGCCGAAGAAAAAGGCGGCAAGAAAAGAGGTGGACACTGGGCAGGTTTGGTCATGTCCCATCTGCGGAAAGAGCCATCGGTTAGTACACGTAGAAACAGAAAAAGCTGTCAAGCATGAATTACGGAAGACACATTCACAATAGCCCTTTAACTCTTGGAAACACGCTTTTCGTCTATCATTTTACAGATTTTTTCGACAACCTGAACGTTCTCGTATCCCATTTCAGGGGTTACTAAGGGCTTTCCGTTGCCATTGAGGCTGTCCACAAACGACCTGATAATTCGTGTATGAGAAACGCTGTAGTATCTTGGCGTTTTTCTTTTAACTAAAATGTTCCCTAGATACGCGCCCCAAATCCTGAATTGCTGGGACACATTATTGAAGTGCATTATTCCCCGCCCAGGCTTCGAAACAATCAGGCTGCTTATTGGATAGATTCCGGCATGGATTGTGCCTCCAGTGCCGTAGATGTTTGCATGAACGTCGGTTCGGTCATGTCCTGCAGCGTTAAAGCTGATGTGAACGGTTCCGAACTTGTTTTTTTCAGCCTCTAAAATTACCCGCAATTCATCAAATGCCATCCAAGGGTTAGAACCCAGCTTGTCAGTTAGCACAGATTTGATTTCAAGTTCTCCCAGAAAAGCTTGGAGAAGATATATCGGATGAGGCAGGTTTTCTCCGAATCTGCCGCCTGGTAGTTTATGGCACCAATGGTTCTTGTCCGCCGCCATCGCCTCGTCGGGGCTGTGCAAGATTCCAACATCCATTCCCACGACCTGCCCTATTTCTCCTGCCTTAACTCTTTTCATTGCATGAAAAATTGAGTGCTCATAGAGTTGACTGTGAATTATGGTCAGTTTCGCAGATGACTTCTGAAGGGCACCCAGCAGTCTTGCTGCCTCGTCAGTGTTTACGGTGAATGGCTTTTCAACGACTACGTTGCAGCCTGACTTCAGAGCCTCCACTGCTATGTCTGTGTGAAATCTGGGCGGGACGCAGACTGAAATGGCGGACAGGTCTTCGTTTTGGAGCATTTCAGAAAAGCTGGTGTAATGAGAGGGGATTTTCCAGTCTTTAGTGAATTTCTTGGCTGCATCCTCATTCAAGTCACAGGCAGCGGACACAGAGACTCCCGCATCTCTCCATGCATTGACATGTATCCCTGAAATGTATCCGCAACCAACTATTCCTGCGTCCATCACAGCCTTCTCCAGTAGTTTCATCCATAAGCCTATCTAATAAAAAAGATTATCCCAAAAAGCGAAAAACGGCACAAGAATCTTAAGCGCACTAGGCGTGCTTGTTTCCGTTCATTTTTGCCCTATTTTGGTTTCCAGATGCATGTTATAGCCTCTTGGTCGCAGGTTTTGACGCAGGGCACAACGCCGCTTTCGGGTTTGCAGGGAGAACATGTGTACCTGAGTTTTTTGCGCTGCTCCTCTGTGACTGCGGCTACAAGCTTGTCCTCAAGGTCAATAAACATGGTCTCCATCTTCAGGGCGCCCTGAGGACATTTCTCTATGCAGTCGCCGCAGCTGTTGCATTTCTCCGCGTCAATCACTATGTAGTATTCGCCTGAACCGTCTTGATAACCATAATATGTTATAACCTCTATCACCCTCAACGTTTGAGAGATTTTTCGTATAGTGCCTTGGCGTACAGGGCTGCGCCCATGGCGCCGGCGGAAACGGGGTCAAGTCCAGTCTGTTCCAGGTTTGGAACTGGAAGACGTTTTATGCCCAAAATTTCCTCTACCCTGTGCACTATGCCGATGTTCTTGGATTGTCCCCCAGTTATGACAAAGTCTCTTTCGCAGCCCACCTTTTCTATAAGCTCGCTCATTCTGATGGCCATGGCTCTCATGTATGCGGCTAAGACTTTCTCTTTGCTCCATCCCTTACGTAGCAGCCCAACTGCTTCTGTCTTCGCGAACACCACGCAGGTGCTGCTGACTGGTTTGGGGTCCTCGGTTACGCTCAGGGACATTTTGCCCACCTCCTCGATGGGTATCTGCAGCAGGTCAGCGATGACTTCCATTCCTCGTCCCGTGCCTGCTGCGCACTTGTCATTCATCAGGAAAGAGACTACTTTGCCTGTTTCGTCGACGCGGATGGCTTTGACGTCCTGTCCGCCCACATCCAGCACTGTTCTTACTGTGGGTCCCCAGATGTAGTTGGCGCCTTTGGCGTGGCATGCGATTTCTGTGATGGCTTTGTTTGCCATGGGAACGTTGACTCTGCCGTATCCAGTTCCCACAATATAGTTCAGGTCCTTTGCCGTCATTCCGGTGTCTTCCATTGCCCAGTCCAGTACCTTCTTGGCGCTGTCAGAGCTGTTAGAGCCCGTTCGCATTACGCTCCACGAATACATTTCCCCATCCGCCATGACAACCGCCTTGGAGCCAACGGAACCAACATCCACTCCAGCGGTTATTATTTCAGAGTTCTGCCAGTTTCTGCCTGGCATGACACTGCGGTATTCTTGCCATCTCCAGTATTCCTGTTTTCCTTCTTTGTTTTCCATCTTCCTTATCGCCTCCTCGCTGCTTTTCTGGCGGCGATTAAGGCGGCGCCGACTGCACCAGCGTATAGGGGTTCTTCAGGTATCAGTATTTCTGTTCCCAGTCTCCTCTTAAGAGAGTCAACGAAGCCGATGTCCTTTGCTACTCCTCCGACAAGAATAATGTCTTTGTTTATTCCCAGTCGAAGCACCATGGAGGAGACCCGTTCAGCCATGGCATCGAAGATGGCTCGGGCGATTTCGCTTTTTGGTTCTTCTTTGTGAATCAGGGAAACAACGTCAGACTCTGCAAAGATTACGCAGCTGGCGTTTATGGGGCTTGCCTTCTCTGCCTTCAACGACAGTGAACCCATATCCTCCAGTTCCACTTCTAGTGCTCGTGCCATAGCCTCGATGAATGTGCCGGCTCCAGCTGCGCACCTTGCGTTTACAATGAAATCAACCATGACTCCATTTTCGTCGCATTTCACTGCCCGCGCGTCCTCGGCTCCAATATCTATCACTGTTCTGGCTGACGGAAAAAAGTAGGCTCCTGCTTTTGCGTCTGCTCCCATCATGCTTATTGTGCTGTCTGCGAAGGGAGCCATGTTCACGCCTGCTCCTGTTGCTGTGATGTGCTGTATGTCCTGGCGGGACAGTTTGGCGTTCTGTAGTGCCTCTTGTAAGGATTGTTCAGCTGCTTTGGTGGGTTCAAATCCCGAAAACTGTTGGCTCCTAGCTATTATCTCCTTGTCTTTCAGGATGACCACTTTTACTCTCTGGGTTCCCATGTCTATTCCAGCAGAAAGCATCTCTTCGGTCTCCTCATATGTCCATTCTTGCTTCGAGCATCTCCAAGAAAGCTTCAACTCTTGTTTTCATCTGCCCTACATCTTCTCGGGTGTACTCAGTGTCAAGGTAATAAACGGGAACATTCATTTTGTCGAGGACACGTTTGATTCTGGCGTATTCCATGGCGTAGAGGATGCATCCTCTGACCACATAATAGATTACGCCGTCAACCTTGTACTCTTTGATTCTGTCTATAATCCAGTTGATTCTATCCTCGTTTCCATGCTCTGACGTGAAGCAGGGACACGTGCACGCCATAAGGTATCTTTCGCCTATCGCAGTTAGCATGTCACTCATTGTCCACTCGTCTACTCCAACTGGGTCGTAGAGGATTCTGTCTCCTGAACACTGCTCATCCACAACCACTATGCCCTGCGGGTTCGATTCTTCGATTAGGTTGGGGACCTTCCAGCTGTCAGGCCACAGCATTGGCGTTCCCGTAATCATCACTCTTGCCGAGTCAGGATACGAGGAGTACTCCTTTTGTTCAACCCGTTTCTCCAGCTCATCACACAACTCATTCACTTTTTGGGTCCAACGTTTAACGTCGTCCCAGAGGATTGTCTGGTTCACAAGCATGGCATCTCTTCCATTTATCACCGGATCGCCCTTCCGCAAATCCTGCAGCCTACGAAAAGCCTTAGTCGCCTGCTGCATCGTCTCTATTGCTTCTCTGAGTTTCTGTCTGGATATCTTGTTCCCTGTCAGTTTCTCGATTCTGTCTTTGACTACCTGAATCTCCTCTTTCCACATGCCCGCGGTGTGAGGATCATCTTTGACTCGCGGCGGATTCATGTGCCATATCGGCTTGAAGTCTGACAGCATTTCGCTCAGTTTGGTTCTGCCGTCGCATGTGAGCGGCATTACTATGGCGTCGCTGAGCTCAAGAAATGGGGAGAGACTCACCATCTTTGCGCCGACCGTGGAACGTATCACTGGACAGATTTCGACGGGCATGATTCGGTCTCCCAGTTTCGCCGTGTCGTACCATCCTGAGCCTATGCGAACTGGAATGGCGTCGGCAGCCAAAATCAGTTCTATGGGAGCAAAAATGCAGGAGTAGCCGATGACCTTTTTTCCCGCCTCTTTCTGTTCGCGAATCTCTTTTTCGCGGCGCCCAAACAAGTTTGAGATTTCATCGAAGTATTCCATGGCTTCGGGGCGGTTTTTCCATGCCTTCTTCATTCTTTGAATGTTGTCTTCAATCACTTTCAATGATGAAGCTTTGATTGAGCCCCCCAGCTCCGCAACCTCTTTCTCGGACATTTCAGGAATGTACTTTGTTCCTGTTTCGATTTCGCTTGCCATCAGAACACCCTACTCATTTTTTAACAAATCTTTGGGTTTACAGTTTGAAGTGCCTGCGACTCCTCGAAAATTGTTTTCGGCGCCTGCAATATACGTTGTGACGTTGGGGGGGCATTCAGAGTTGAAGAAGCTGAGCCCATACAATAAAGTGGAGCGGGGCTTTACAACGTAATGATTCGAGGTCTGCTGATACTCTGTCATCTTGAGAGGAGCCCTTGAATTTGTTAGAGCAGATACATAGAAAAGAGTGGCATTTAACTATTGCCATAAAATCACCGAATAACATATTCACGCTTCAGGTTGGGTTAACGTAACATAAACAGTCGCAAGAACACCGCATATTAGGAGCCTAATAACAGAACATTGTTGAAAACAAGCTTTTTCCTGTTTTTCAAGTGCCAACAAATTCTGTCCCTTAACTTCTTTGAGCATATTAGACTCCTAATAGAGGTACATTGTTGAAAACAGTCTTTTTTCAGGAATTCAGAGCAACGACAAAAAGAAGCACACTTTCCTCTTCAGTGTATACTTCAACTTTAATAGCCGCCACCCATTTTTACCCTGTCTGAGGCATCAAAGATGAACCGATGGAGACTGCTTAAACCCCAAACCGCAGACGCCTACACAAACATGGCAGTCGACGAGGCAATCATGAAAGCCAGAATCGAAAACAGGGTCCCCAACACTCTCCGCTTCTACATGTGGGCTCCTTCAGCCGTCTCCATAGGACGCTTCCAAAAACTGGCAGACCAAATCCACGTGGAAAACTGCAGAAAACACGGCGTGGACATTGTAAGAAGAATAAGCGGCGGCGGAGCCGTATACCATGACTCTGAAGGAGAAATCACGTACAGCATAACAGCCAAACTAAGCGACTTAGGATGCAAAGACCTGGACATGCCCAGTGCCTACCAGAAAATATGCAGCGGACTCAACGAGGCAGTCAACATCCTTGGAGCCAAAGCCGAGTACCGTCCTCCAGACCCTAAGCGGTGCCCCAACCTCACAATAAGGGGAAAAAAGATATCCGGAAACGCTCAATCATGCAAAAAGGGCGTGCTGCTTCAGCATGGAACGTTCCTGCTGGACATTGACCACACACGAATGTTCACCTTTCTGAGGGTTCCTTGGGCAAAAACCCTAGATGACGTCCTGAAGGTGTCAAAGAGAAAGCTGACTTCCACAAGGCAGGAGCTTGATTCACAGTTTTCTACAGAAGAGGCTTACCAAGCATTAGTGGCAGGCTTCGAGAAAGCGTTAGGTGTACAGTTTATTGAAGAAAACCTCACAGAATATGAGCGTAAGCTTGCCGAAAAAATAAGAAAAGAAAGGTTTGTGACCGAGGATTGGAATTTCCTCGGTAAAACATCCATTTAGACGCGTTTATTACAGTAGCGCATACAGCACTATTGTTGGAGCAAACACTGAAGCTACCAGAGACATCACAGTTATCAGCGTGTTCAGTGAAGGTCCTGCAGTGTCCTTGAAGGGGTCTCCGACAGTGTCGCCTACAACGGCAGCCTTGTGAGTTTCTGAGCCTTTACCGCCAAACGCGCCAGCCTCGATGTACTTCTTCGCATTGTCCCATAATCCGCCAGCGTTAGACATCAACAAAGCAAAGATTAGTCCAGAGAATATGCTTCCTGCAAGATAACCGCCAAGTGCCTGTATTCCACCAATGAACCCTACCGCCAAGGTGATGCCGATAGAGAGAACGCTCGGAGGAATCAACTCTTTGAGTGCACCTTTAGTGGCAATGTTAACACAGGACGCATAATCTGCTTTGACGCCTTCTTTGCCCTCTAGCAAACCAGGAATCTCTCTGAACTGTCGACGGATTTCTTCGATCATTGTAAAAGCATTTTTGCCAACACTGAGCATTACCATCGCCGAAAACACTGCTGGTATAGCAATACCGATAAGCGCACCAGTCAAAACCAGCGGGTCCATTAGATCAAAGGCGATTACTGTACCCGTTTTCTCTTGGACTATGGTTTGGAAAGCTGCAAGCAATGCAATCACCGTTAATCCTGCTGCTCCAATAGCAAACCCTTTGGTTATAGCCTTAGAAGTGTTGCCAGCTGCGTCAAGACTTGCAGTAATTTCGAGAACTTCTTCGTCTAGTCCTGCCTGTTCTGCGATTCCGCCTGCGTTATCTGAGATAGGTCCGAAAGCGTCGCCCGCTACAATCATCCCGACAATCGACAGCATTCCAACCGCTGCCATGCCAATACCGTAAACGCCTGCTCCTTCTGCGTCAATGAAATATTCAGCTACTGTGTATGAGCCTATAGATGCAAAAGCAATCCCTAGCAGTGCTGGGAACATGCTTAGTAATCCGTAAGAAAAGCCTGTGATTATGTTAACTGCGGCGCCTGTCTGTGATGCTTCAGCTGTTTTGATTACTGGAAACTTGTCTATCGAAGTGAAGAAGTCTGTTGTGATTCCGATTACAACGCCGCCAACCAATCCAATGACTGCTGCTGCCCAGACGCCAATGTTAATGTCCAGATATATTGTCATTCCGAGCGTTAATAGACCAAAGATGATGCATGTTAGGTATGTTCCCATGTTGAGTGCTTTTCCTGGGTTTCCTTTTTTGCCGACTCGAACTACTGCAACTCCCAAAATTGAAGCTATAGCTCCAAGTCCAGCAAACACCAGTGGCACATCCACAAATGAGATTTTTGAAGGTGATATCTCCCAGAAATTCAACAGTGCTTCTGCTCCGCCAAGTGTCATAACCGCAACAATGCTTGCTACGTACGAGTCGAAAAGGTCTGCTCCCATGCCTGCGACGTCACCAACGTTATCACCAACGTTGTCGGCGATTACACCGGGGTTTCTGGGGTCGTCTTCTGGTATATTCATTTCCACTTTGCCTACTAGGTCTGCGCCAATGTCTGCTGTTTTAGTGTAGATTCCGCCTCCAATCTTGGCGAACAGTGCCATTGAGCTTGCTCCAAAGCTGAAGCCCAGAACTATTTCTGGGTCGCTAGTTACTGCGTAAACAAGA
>Ga0307424_1000834_pt1 | contig 16378 bp, 16 predicted proteins | sample SalMarWE160320MG_FD_202157 | JGI IMG/M metagenome (GOLD analysis project Ga0307424, IMG submission 202157) | Salt marsh sediment microbial communities from the Plum Island Ecosystem LTER, Massachusetts, United States - WE1603-20 | ecosystem: Environmental > Aquatic > Marine > Intertidal zone >... | reverse complement strand
CGATGGTGCTGCTCTCGGTCTGGTGCGTCGGCAACACGTATTTTCCGAACAGCATGAAATACAGGATGCCGGTGATGACCAGCGCCAGTCCGACCGGCGTCACGCTGAACAGGTTGAAGGTGTCCATCCGCTGTGCCGCCGGCAGCGCCTGGTTGGAGGCCTGGATCAGGTCGTTGAGCAGGATCAGCGGGCTGGAACCGACCATGGTCACGGTGCCACCCAGGATGGCGCAAAAGCCCATGGGCATCAGCAGCCGCGACAGCGGCAGGCCGGAACGCGCCGAGATGCGGCTGACCACCGGCAGGAACAGGGCGGCGGCGCCGACGTTCTGCATGAAGCTCGAAATCAGGGCCACGGTGCCCGAGATAAACGGGATGATGCGCGCCTCGGTGTGTCCGCCACGCCGGAGAATGAAACCCGCCACGCTGTTCATTACACCGGTCTTGTCCAGGCCCTTGCCGATGATCATCACGGCGATGATCGAGATCACGGCGTTGCTGGCAAAGCCGTCAAACAGGCGCCGGGTCGATACGAACGGCCGTTCCAGCCCGAACAGCAGCGGGCCGAGCAGCGTCATCAGCCCCAGCAGCACCATGATGCATAACGCGGCCACATCGACTTCGACGATCTCGTAGACGAACAGGAAGATGGTCAGCAGCAGGATGCCGGACACCCAGGCGATCTCCGCTGTCGGCGCCACCCCGCCCAGCCTGATGCCGATGACTATGAAGACCAGCGCACCGATGATGCGCCGGATCCACTGCTGTTTCGGGTGCGTATCGCTGTTCACTTCACACCTGCCTGCGCGCGCAGCGCACCAAGCAGACCCTGCAGCAGGTCCAGCGGCGCGGGCGGGCAGCCCGGGATCTTCACGTCCACCGGGATCACGTTCTCCACGGCGCCGCAACTGGCGTAGGAAACACCGAACTCACCTCCGTCACAGGCGCAGCTGCCACTGGCGATGACGAATTTTGGTGACGGCGTGGCACGCCAGGTACGGCGCAACGCGCTTTCCATGTGGCGCGATACGGGGCCGGTGACCAGCAGGACATCGGCGTGGCGGGGCGAGGCGACAAAACTGATGCCGAAGCGTTCGATATCGTGATAGGGATTGTTGAGGGCGTGGATTTCCAGTTCACAACCGTTACAGGAACCGGCATCGACCTGGCGTATCGCCAGGCTGCGCCCGAAGCGGGCATGAACGGTGCGGCGTAGTTCCACACCCAGCCGATCCAGCCCGGCGGCGTCGGCCGGCTCCACGGCTTCGGTCACGACGCCGGTGCGCAGGCCCTGTTTCAGTATGCGGAACATGGACGATTCCTCACAGGTCGTGACCGGAGTACGAGCCGTTGACGGATTTGTTACAGACCGGAAAGTCCGGGACGATGTTGCCGTGAATCAGCAGTTCCAGTGCCGGCCAGCTGAACCAGCTGGGATCGCGCGGGAAGTATCGCGCCACCCGGCCATTGTCGTCAAAGCGTACATGACTGATGATCTCGCCACGCCAGCCCTCCACCATCCCGATGCCTTCGGCACCGGTCGTCATCCCGGGCCAGGGCACGCCGGCCGCACCCTCCGGTATCTGTTTCAGCAGGGTGTCGAGCAGTGTCAGCGTGTGGCGCAGTTCCTCCATCCGGATCTGCACCCGTGCGGCCACGTCTCCTTCCTGCAGGCAGGGCGATATCACATCCAGCCGGTCGTAGGGGGCGTAGCGGTGATCACGGCGCGTGTCAAAGTCCAGCCCGCTGGCCTTGCCCACGTACCCGGTGGCTCCCAGTAATCGTGCATCGGCGTGTGATAATACGCCGGTGTTGACCAGCCGGTCTTCCAGCGAGGGATCGTCGTCGAGAATCGGTTCCAGTGTGTCCAGTTCCGACCGCAGCGCCCGGTTCTGCAGCAGCAGTGCATCGATACCCTGCCCGGTGAGCGGGTGAGTGACCCCGCCCGGTACGATGCGGTCCATCAGCAGGCGGTGGCCGAACACGGTGTGGCTGGTTCTCAGCCAGTCCTCGCGCAGGCGGCTGAACTGCATCTGCGCAAAGCTGAAACTGACATCGTTGCAGATGGCGCCGATGTCGCCGAGGTGATTTGCCACGCGCTCGCGCTCGGCCAGGACGGCGCGAATACAGAGTGCACGCGGTGGTACGCTGATCCCGGCGGCGCGCTCCATGGCCATGCAGGCCGCCCAGGTGTGTCCCACGGTGCTGTCGCCGGATACCCGGCCGGCCAGCCGCGCCAGGCCCGCGGCGTCGCGGCCGACAGCGATCTTTTCGACGCCCTTGTGCACGTAGCCCAGGCGGGCCTCCAGCCGCAGCACGGTTTCGCCCACCGCCTGGAACCGGAAATGCCCCGGTTCGATGATACCGGCGTGCACCGGTCCGACCGGAATCTGGTAGACCCCGTTGCCCAGTACGCGCGTAAAGGCGTATTCGCTGTCCGCCGGTGTCCGTTTCGGCGCCTCGCCGCCGGCTGGAAAGTCCGGGCGCATGGGATAGCGATCCTCCGGCCATGCCCGGTGGCGGGTCCAGCGCCGGCTGTCCGGGTGATCGGACAGCGCAATGCCGAACAGGTCCTGCAGGTGGCGTTCCATGCGGTTGGCACCGGGGAAGTGCGGGGTATGCGACGTCAGCACGGGTTGCCGCAGCGGGATGCGGGTCGTCAGTACCAGGTAGTCGCCGCGGTAGACCAGGCAGGCACGGATGAGAAACTCTTCCTCGCGCGTGTCGGCCCAGATTCCGGCCCAGCGGCAACCGAAACGGGCCGCCACGCGTGCCACGCTGCTCCAGTCCTCCGCGTCGAGGTCCAGCGTATGGGCCGGTGCAAGCAGCCGGGCATCCCCGTGCTGGACCAGCACATGCTCGTCCTCGAGCTGGGCCAGCAGTTCGGACAGCCAGTCGAAGCGGCTCATAGCAGGTGCAGTCCCGTGATCAGGTCCGTGGCCCGGTCCAGCCAGGCGGCCAGAAAGGCGGGGATGGAAATTCCCAGCCACAGCACCAGTCCCAGGTGGACCAGCACCGGCAGCATGTTGGCCGGTACCGGTTGTTGTCCCTCGGGTGCCGGTCCGTACACCATGGGATGCAGGTGCCGGAACAGGCCGGCAAAGGCCACCGCCAGCCCGGTCAGCAGCGCCAGCGTGAACCAGGGCTGGGTACGCATGGTCGCGGTCAGCAGCAGAAATTCACTGGTGAACACGCCGAAGGGCGGGAAGCCGGCAATGGCGGCCACCCCGAGCAACAGGCCCCAGCCCACCACCGGCTGGGTGCGGATCAGTCCCCGGATGTGGTCGATACTCTGGGTGTTGCTGATGTGCGTGGCGTGACCGACGGTGACGAAGATCGCCGACTTGGTCAGCGAGTGCACCAGCATGTGCAGCAGGGCGCCGAACGTGGCCAGTGCGCCGCCCAGCCCGAAGGCAAAGGTCATCAACCCCATGTGCTCGATGGAGGAGTAGCTGAACATGCGCTTGATGTCACGCTGGCGATGCAGGAACAGGCCCGCCACCAGGAACGACAGCAGCCCGAATCCCATCAGCAGGTACCCGGCCATGTGCGGGGAGGCGGTGGCCGCCAGTGAGCCGTCGACCAGCATCTTGAGCCGGACAACCGCATACAGCGCCACGTTGAGCAGCAGGCCCGAGAGTACCGCCGACATGGGGGTGGGTCCTTCCGAGTGTGCGTCGGGCAGCCACTGGTGCATGGGCACCAGCCCCACCTTGGTGCCGTACCCTACCAGCAGGAAGACGAAGGCCAGTCCCATGATGGACGGCTGCAATTGCGGCGCCACGGCATACAGCACGCTCCAGGTCAGGCCGCCGGCCGGGTCCGTCACCACCTGCTGGGCGGCGAAATAGAGCAGCACTGTCCCGAACAGGGCCAGCGCGATCCCCACGCCACACAGGATGAAATACTTCCAGGCCGCCTCCACCGCTTCCGGTGTGCGATACAGCGACACCAGCAGGACCGTGGCGAGCGTGGCGCCTTCCACCGCGACCCACAGCACACCGAGGTTGTCGGTCGACAGGGCCAGCAGCATGGTGAACAGGAAGGCCTGGAACATGACGTGATAGAGCCGCATGCCGCGTGCATTGGTGCGCCCGCTGTCGCACACGTGGCGCATGTAGGGACGGGAAAAGATCGAGGTGGTCAGGCCGACGAAGGCCGTCAGCACCAGCAGATAGACGTTGAAGGCATCGACCCGGAACCCGGCGCCGGCCACCACACCGTGGCGTGCCACGCCGGTGGCAAGCGCCAGCGTGGCAAACAGGGAGACTGCGCATACCAGCGTGTTCAGCCAGCCCGCCACGTCCAGCCGCCGGACGATGGCCAGCAGCAGGGCGCCGGCCAGTGGCGCGGCCAGGGTGAGATAGAGCGCCGGCATCATGGCTCGTCCCCCTGCTCGGTGAGCCGGTTCATCCGGTCCACGTCGAGCGTGTCGATGCTGGCGCGGATCTGGAAGAAGAACACGCCAAACAGCACCATGGCCACGAGTACGTCGAAGGCCACCCCCAGTTCCACGATCAGCGGCATGCCGCCGGTCGCGGAAACCGCCGCCAGGAACAGGCCGTTTTCCATGGACATGAATCCCAGTACCTGGGCGACGGCCTGCTGCCGTGCCACCATCATCAGCAGGCCGATGAGCACGATCGCCAGGCTGACGGCGACGATATTGCGGGTGAACATCAGTTCCTGCTGCACGATGGGCAGTACCAGCCAGTAGCTGAACAGGACCAGCGCCAACGCGGCCATGGTGACCAGTGCCGGCCGTTGCAACGGTTCACTGTGACGGTCGAGTTCCAGCCGGCGTACCAGCCGGTGCAGCATCCACGGGATCAGCAATGCCTTCAGGCACAGCGTAAGCGTGGCGGAGAAAAACAGGTGTGTGTAGCCGCCGCTGATCGCGACCAGCAGGGTGACCAGTGCGACCAGTACACCCTGCCAGGCAAAGGCATGAATGGCGGAGACCAGCCGGGCCTGCTCCAGCAGCACGAACGAGGTGAACAGCGCGGCCGCGGCCAGCACCAGCATGAGCTGCTGCAGCAACGGTACCGGGTCCAGGCTCATATGCCGACCTCCAGGATGACGTGACTGAGCAGGCCGAGCAGCGCCAGCAACAGGGCCAGGTTGAGAAAGTCCGGCACCCGGAACAACCGCATCTTGGCGAGCACGGTTTCACAGACCGCCAGTGCCGCGCCCAGCAGGGCAAGTTTCACGACCACGCTTGCCAGGCCCTGCCCCAGCGCAAGCAGTCCGGTGCCCTGTGCAATGCCCCAGGGGAAGAACACGTTGGCGAGCAGGGTGCCGTACAGCATCAGTTTCAGCTGGGCGGACCACTCCATCAGGGCCAGGTGCCGGCCCGAGTATTCGAGGATCATCGCCTCGTGGATCATGGTCAGCTCCAGGTGGGTCGACGGATTGTCCACCGGGATCCGGCCGGTCTCGGCCAGCGCCACCAGCACCAGCCCGGCCAGTGCAAACAGGTACGAGGGGCGTAACACCTCCTGGTTGGTGACCAGTTGATAGTCCACGACACTGGCCAGGTTGGTGCTGTGTGCCGTCATGGCCAGGGTGAATACCGCCATCAGCATGGCCGGTTCGGCCAGTGCGGAGACAAACATCTCGCGCGATGCGCCCATGCCGCCAAAGGCGGTGCCCACGTCCATGGCGGCCAGTGCCAGGAAGAACCGGGACAGCGCCAGCAGTCCTGCAATGACGATGACGTCGGCGATCGCGGCGGTCGGCAGTCCCGTGGTGAGCAGGGGGATGGACGAGGCCGCCAGCCAGACGGCGACGAACACGATATAGGGCGCGGCACGAAACAGCAGCGAGGCGGTATGCGCCATGCGCGCCTCCTTGGAAAACAGCTTGTAGAGATTGTGATAGGGCTGCAGCAGCGGCGCACCGCGGCGGTTCTGCAGGCGCGCCTTCAGCTTGCGCACCCAGCCGGCCAGCAACGGCGCCAGTGCGGCGTACAGCAGGGCCTGCAGCAGGGCCAGTCCCCAGGCCGTCCCGTTCATGCCATGATCCATAACAGCAGTACCAGCGTCGCCAGGGACCAGCCCAGATAGATGCGTACATTGCCCGACTGCAGGCGTACGACCTGCCGGGCGGCACGCTCCACCGTGCGTGCCACCGGCAGGTAAAACAGTCCCCAGGCCCGGTCGCGGACATTCAGGCGATAACGCGGCGGTCCGTTTTCCTGGGGTGTAACGGTTTCCTCGATGTGAAACAGCAGTCCGAACACCCGCCGGATCGGCTGGGCAAAGGCCGTGGCCGTATATTGCATGTCCGCCGCCGGCGGGGCGAAGCCGCAATCCCAGGCATCACAGCGGCGTACCCGGCGATTGCCGCGCCCGAATACCCAGAGACCGATCCCCAGACCGGTGAACAGGGCCAGCGCCACCAGCGGTGCGCCGTAACTGGCCGTGGCCGGTGCGATCGGCGTGAGCCAGAGCCAGCCATGGGCGGTGGCCTGCGGCAGGGCCTGGCCCAGTACCTGCCGGGTTACCCCGCCCAGCAGGCCGATGAAGGTGGTCGGCAGCACACCCAGCAGCAGGCACAGCACGGCCAGCATCCCCTGGCCGACGCGCATGCTCATCGGTACCGGCCGTGCGCGGCGCACGTGGCGGCTGCGGGCCTGGCCGAGGAAGGCCACACCAAAGACCTTGACGAAACAGGCCGAGGCCAGCGCACCGGTCAGTGCCAGCATGGCCGCGGCAACCGGCACCAGGCTGCGCAGCACGCCACTGTCCAGTTGCCAGGCCTGCAGCGCGGCCTGGAAGGTGAGCCACTCGGATACGAAACCGTTGAACGGCGGTAACGCAGAGATGGAAATGCAGCCGGTCAGGAAAAACAGCCCGGTCCACGGCATGCGCCGCAGCAGGCCGCCCATCCGCTCCAGGTCGCGTTCATTGGTGCTGTGCAGGATGGCGCCGGCACCCAGGAACAGCAGTCCCTTGAACAGGGCATGGTTGACGGTATGGTAGAGTGCGGCGACGAAGGCGACTGCACCCAGCGTGCCGTGGCCGCTGGCCTGGAACAGGATGGCCAGTCCCAGCCCCATGAAAATGATACCCAGGTTCTCCACCGAGCTGTAGGCAAGCAGGCGCTTGAGGTCGTTCTGCAGCAGGGCATACAACACGCCCATCAGTGCGGACACGCCGCCGATCGCGAGCACCGCCACGCCCCATTGCCAGTGGGACTGGCCGATGAGGTCGAATACCACGCGGATAAAGCCGTACACCGCCACCTTCAGCATCACGCCGGACATGAGTGCCGAGATGTGTGACGGTGCCGCAGGGTGGGCCTCCGGCAGCCAGGCGTGCAGGGGCACCAGCCCCGCCTTCATGCCAAACCCGAAAAAGGCCAGCGTGAAAGCCACGCTGGCCCAGGGGAGTGACAGCTCCGCGCTGCGCATGGCCGTAAAGGTGAAATCGCCCCCGAAGGAGGCCAGCACGCCGAAACCCAGCAGGATGGCCAGCCCGCCGATGTGCGCCATCAGCAGGTAGAGAAAGGCGGCACGACGATTGGCGGCGCTGTCATGATGAAACACGACGAGGAAATAGCTCGACAGCGACATCAGTTCCCAGGCCACCATGAACAGGTACGCGTCATCGGCCAGTACCACCAGCAACATGCCGGTCAGGAACAGGCCGGTGAAGCCGCCCAGTGCGGGCAGTGAATCACGGCCGCGCTCGAAGCTGCGTACATAGCCGGGTCCGTAGATCCCGACGGCCAGGCTGACCACGCCGATCACGCTGAGGAACAGCCCGGACAGGGCATCCACGCGAATCCGCCAGGGCAGCCAGGGCAGGCCCAGCGGCAACGTGGCGGTGGCCACGCCTCCCTGCGTCAGGGCAAGCAGCCCGGCGCACAGTGCCACCAGCCCCGCCAGGCCGAACACCGGCATGACCAGCAGGCGCAGGCTGCGCGGGTTCCGGGCCGTCAGCAGCGAGAGGGCGGAGGATAACAGTGCCAGCCCCGTCGCCAGGCCCGCCGACCACAGCGCTGCGGTCATGCGTGTACAACCCTGCTGAATCGGGTGACCGATTGTGCCGCCGGAGCGCACACAGGAAGCAACAGGCCGCGGTCCATGGAGGTCAGGTCAGCACCGGTATGCGACAGGCGCACACCGCGGTGTGTTGCCGTACGGGTCAAGGCGCGGAATCAGGAACGGATCGGGCAGGCACAGGATGCGGTTGTACTCAGTCATCGTCCTGTAACTCGGCATCCCAGCCGGCTGCGCGTGCCCGGATGACGGCGTGTTGCTGGATGCGCAGGAAACGCTCGCGTATCTCGTCCGGCAACCGGCTGACCTGGTGATTGTATTTTGCCCACTCGGCCAGGGTCTGCCCCCAGAGGTTCTCGATCGCCTGTGCATTCCACCCGGCACAGGTTTCGGATTCCGGAATCAGGCCGAACGCCCACGCCTCGCGGATGATGCGGCCGGTATCGGTCATCCCGCCGTTGATGTCCTGGTCGATGCCGACGTATGTTGAGGATTTCCCGCTGCGCATGCGCACAGTATATCGGTGTGCACTACGGGCCGGAAGGAGGTAGCCGGGAAAACACCCGCAACCACCCGTGGATGACGGAGTGCTATGATGGAGAAGGATCGACCAGCCAGCAAAGAGGTGGACACATGGCCGGAATCACCCGGATGCCAACGCCGGACGAGGCCCTGCCGGGGCGCGCCGGGCCGATGCCGGTCCCGGACCGGCATCACGTCAACGGTCACTCGCTGCAGCCACCCTTCCCGGAGGGCATGCAGACCGCGTTGTTCGGTATGGGCTGCTTCTGGGGGGCGGAGCGCAAATTCTGGCAGGCCCCGGGCGTGTACACGACCGCCGTCGGCTACGCCGGCGGCAGTACACCGAACCCGACCTACCAGGAAGTCTGTACCGGCATGACCGGTCACAATGAAGTGGTGCTGGTGGTGTATGACCCTGCCGTCACCCGCTATGAAGACCTCCTGAAACTGTTCTGGGAGTCGCATGATCCCACCCAGGGCATGCGCCAGGGCAATGATGTCGGTAACCAGTACCGTTCCGCCATCTACGTGTACAACGAGGCGCAGTCTGCCGCCGCACTTGCCGCGCGCGCGGACTACCAGACGCGCCTGGCGGAAAACGGCTTTGGCACCATCACTACAGAAATCACCGGGGCGCCGGAGTTTTATTATGCCGAGGACTATCACCAGCAATACCTCGCAAAGAACCCGCGTGGTTATTGCGGGCTGGGCGGCACCGGGGTGAGCTGTGGTTGAGGGGGTGGGCGTGGCCGGATGCCGGGCAAAAAAAACGGTGGCCCTGGGGCCACCGGGAGTGGAGTTAAAACAAGAGTATTCAGATGCAGGGCTGCTAGCGCCAACCCTGATTCAAAGCCTACGCGGTCCGGTGAAATATGTCATTAATACAAATAGCTGGTGTCACTAGTACCTTTGCACTAGCAGCTGGCGAATCGCACACGATCATCCCCTGAAGCCGGCCCGCGTTTTTTCCCGGCATCCTGACGTCCATCACCACCCGCACTGCGGGCCACCCGCATTGGCGGCTGCCGCATGGCCGGTTTTCGACCGCCGGTGTTGTGCTAATCTTCCGCGCATGCATTTGCGCGGCCAGCTCCTGCGCCATCTGGCGGATGGCGAATATCATTCCGGCGAGGCACTGGGTGCGCAGCTCGGGGTCAGCCGGATGGCGGTCTGGAAGCACCTCAACTCCTTGCGCCGGATGGGAATCACGCTCGAAAGCATCCGCGGCAAAGGCTACCGGCTGACGCCTGCCTGTGAGCTGCTGGCGCATGACAGTATCCTGTCATCGCTTGGACCGCCCGCCACCGTCCGGCTGGCCGGGCTGGAGATCCTGCTGGAAACCGGTTCCACCAACACCCGGCTGCGGGACCAGGCCCTGCAGGGGGCGCCCACCGGCACAGTCTGTCTGGCGGAGATGCAGACGGCCGGACGGGGCCGGCACGGACGGAACTGGATATCGCCGTTTGCCGGCAATCTCTACCTGTCCCTGTTATGGCGCAGCCCGCTGGGTGCAGCGGCGCTGGGCGGCCTGTCCCTGGCGGCCGGTGTCGGTGTGTTGCGTACCCTGCAGGATGCCGGGGTGAGCGGGGCAGGCCTGAAATGGCCGAACGACCTGCAGGTCGACCAGGCCAAGCTGGCCGGTGTCCTGGTCGATGTCATCGGCGAGTCGAACGGACAGTGTGCGGTGATCGTCGGGGTCGGCCTCAACGTGCGCATGCCGCCCACGGCCGGCACGTCGATCGATCAACCCTGGACCGACCTGCATCGCCTGCTGGCGGATGCGCTGCCGTCGCGCAACCGGCTCGCCGCCAGCCTGATCGGGCATCTGTTCAACGTGCTGGAAACCTTCGAGCAGCAGGGCATGCCGGCGTTCCAGGCCGAGTGGGCGCGCCATGACGTGCTGGCGGGTCACCGGGTCGAGCTGAAGCTGGCACAGGGCGCCGTAGCGGGCGTCGCCCGCGGCATCGATGCCGATGGTGCCTTGCTGATCGAGGTCCGGCCCGGTGCAGTACGGCGCTTCAGCTCCGGTGAGGTGAGTGTGCGGGCTGTCCCATGAAGCTGCTGCTGGATATCGGTAACAGCTCGGTCAAGTGGGTGTGTTCGACCCGCCCGCGGTGGGGGGAGCAGGGCCGGTTCGTGCATCGTGATGCGGATTTTTCCGCTCAGGCCGCACAGGCCTGGTCGGGGCTTGACCGTCCGGACGCCATCGTGGTGTCGAACGTCGCGGGTACGGATATCGCGTCCCGCCTGCAGGTCTGGACACAGGAGCACTGGCAACAGTCTCCGCAGTTCCTGGTGTCCTCGCGGGCGGCGGCCGGCGTGCGCAACGGCTATGCCGAACCGCAGACGCTGGGTATCGATCGCTGGGCGGCACTGGTTGCCGCGTATGCCGCCAGCCGCTCCGCCGTGTGTGTCGCGGACTGCGGCACCGCGATCACGCTGGACCTGGTGGACGCGGACGGCACGCACCGTGGCGGCCTGATTCTCGCCGGTATCGACCTGATGCAGGCGGCACTGTCGGGCGCCGCGTCAAACCTGCTTGTACCGTGTGCATCCGGCGCGGTGCAGTTGCTGGCCACTCGCACCGGGGATGCGATTGCGAGTGGCAGCGTGTATGCTGCGGCCGCGGCGATTGAACACATTGCGACAAGGATGGCTGCGCAGAGCACGCAGGTGCCCCGGTTGCTGCTGACCGGTGGTGATGCGGCGCGCGTGATACCGTTGCTGGGCGTCGTCTGTGACCACGAACCCGACCTGGTCCTGCAGGGTCTGGACCTGCTTTCCGGAGACAGCTGATGCGACACATCCTGTACCTGTTGCTGGTGGCCAACCTGGTGTACCTGGGCTGGAACCTGTTGCAAGGCAGCACGAACCCCGTCACTGAAGCGGCGCTGCCGCCATTACCGGCTTCGGTCAGGCCGCTGGTCACGCTGCAGGAGAGCCGGCAGCAAACCTCTGCCGTGACCGGCAATGAAACCGGTTCCGATATGCAGGGTCCCGGTGAGAATTCCGCCGACCCGCAGGCGGATCAGGCCGCGCAATACACGCCGGGTGCATCCGCTGCCGTAACGCCGGCATCCGGTCTCAATGCACTGAACTCGGAGCAACCGCCGGGCGCAGGCCAGTCGGACGGGTCCGATTGCCAGGCACTGGGCCCGTTCGACCTCGAGGACGAGGTGAAGGCGGTCGCCGCACGCCTGGATGCACTCGGGCTCAAGGCGCGCCGGCGTACCGCGCAGGTCAGGGAAGCCAACGGCTACTGGGTCTATCTGCCATCCATGCCGCACGAGGCGGCACTGGAGATCACCCGCAAGCTGACGGAGGCGGGAGACAGCGACTATTTCATCGGCAGGGAAAATTACATTGCACTGGGCACCTACCATGACGTCGCGGGTGCCGAGGCACGCCTGCGCCAGGTCCGCCAGCTCGGGCTGGATGCAGAGATGGCGGCGCGCTACCGCACGCGCAATACCTACTGGCTGGAGTTCGATCGCAAGGCCGCGGTGGAACGGGACATCACGGGCATCATGCAGGACCGGCCACAGCTGCAACTGCATGCACTGGCCTGCCTGTAATTGCAGTGCTGCAGGGCATTCTCTAGAATAGCTATCCTGCCCTTTTGGTTACACGCCGGCGTAGCTCAGTTGGTAGAGCGCCTCACTTGTAATGAGGATGTCGGGGGTTCAAATCCTCTCGCCGGCTCCATTTTCTCCCTGCGTACACCCCCGAAAGCGGCAGCCGGGGATTTTTCATACCGGAAAAAAAGAACCCCGCAAGAAGCGGGGTTCCGGTGCTGCACTGAAGAGTACGCTCCGATCAGGCGGAAGTAACGTTGCTGGCCTGCAGCCCCTTCGGGCCCTGCTCGACATCAAACGTTACGCTTTGACCTTCTGCCAGGGTCTTGAAGCCATCACCCTTGATTGCGGAGAAGTGTACGAATACATCCTCGCCGCCATCGCTCGGTGCGATAAAGCCAAAGCCCTTGGACTCGTTGAACCATTTAACAGTACCTGTAGCCATTCAAACTTACCTCAAAATAGAAATATAAAGTTGTTCAATCGCAAAACGTGCAAGGTAATGTACTGGAGGTGCAACAAGGAACTTCCGTTTTAACCTATCAACGTGCAACTGAATTTCCGTTTCAGGACTCCCGCAGTCCGGCCGCGAACCCTTCGACCCGACGAAGGTACACTATATAGCGGATAAAAGCATCAGGAATCTGTACTGGCGGAGGGTAGGTCAGAAGCGTCTGCCGGGGGTGATCCAGGGCATTTCCGACAGCAATAACTGGCGTTCTTCCAGTCTCAGGTTTTCCTTGCGCCGGTCGCGGCCCTTGCGGCGTTCCCTTGCCAGCAGCCCGCGCCCGTTCTCCAGGTGCTCCGATTCGGGCGGTTGCTGGCTGCGTCTGTCCTTTCTGTTTCTCATCTCACGCTCCGGCAAACCCGTGTGGCGGCTGTTACTGCGGCTAGCGGCTGACCGGTCGATTACTTGAGCGTATAAATATCATTAATAACAATTAGATATAAATATTTCCCGGGCATCCGTTCCGGCCTCCGGGAGTGGATTCGGGCAGGCAGGCTGCACCGGTCAGTCCGGGAGACGCCGTCCGGGTGGTCCGGGTGTACCGGAAGCGTCTGCACGATTCTGTGACCGTCTTCGCATTCTGGAAAGGGCGGGCTTCAAACGACGCGGGCCAGGCCGATGAACGGTTGATACAGAACGTCCTACAGGAAACAACCATCCTGGCGGTCCACGGGAAGGGTGATTACAGGTCGTATGAGGTTGAAGATATTCAATTCGCTCGCGGTCATTGCGTTGCTGGTATTCGCGGCAGTGCTGCTCAGTTCGGTTTCCTACGGGAACACCGACCGGGATGCCCGGTACCTCGACCAGGTACGCGCCTGGTCCGGTTCACCGACAGTAAGGCCGTGAGCCGTAACGACTGATTCCGGCCGTTGCATGGCAACGGTCAGGCCGGCCCGTAGCGCCGGCGCACATAGTCATCGACAATCTGCTGGAACTCGGCCGCGATGTGCTCTCCCTTCAGGGTCACGGTTTTCTCGCCGTCCACGTACACCGGCGCGACCGGTACCTCGCCGGTGCCCGGCAGGCTGATACCGATGTCGGCGTGCTTGCTTTCGCCGGGGCCGTTCACCACGCACCCCATCACCGCCACCTTCATTTCCTCCACACCGGGGTACTGCCGGCGCCACTCCGGCATCCGCGTACGCAGGTGTGCCTGGATGTCCTGCGCCAGCTGCTGGAAATAGGTGCTGGTGGTCCGCCCGCAACCGGGGCAGGCGATCACCGCCGGGGTGAAGTGCCGCAGGCCCATGGATTGCAGCAGTTCCTGCGCCACGATCACCTCGCGGCAACGGTCTCCGCCGGGTTCGGGAGTGAGCGAGATGCGGATGGTATCGCCGATGCCTTCCTGCAACAGGACGGCCAGCGCGGCGGTGGAGGCGACGATCCCTTTCGAACCCATGCCGGCCTCGGTGAGGCCGAGGTGCAGGGCGTAATCACAGCGGGCGGACAGCATGCGGTACACGGCGATCAGGTCCTGCACGCCACTCATCTTGGCCGACAGCGTGATGCGGTTGCGCGCCAGTCCCAGTTGCTCACCCTGTGCCGCACTTTCCAGTGCCGAGGTCACCATGATCTCGTGCATGATGGTGCGCGCATCCAGCGGTTCGGCGCGTTGCGAGTTTTCGTCCATCAGGCGTGCCACCACCGCCTGGTCGAGACTGCCCCAGTTGACGCCGATGCGGACCGGCTTGTCGTAACGGCACGCGGTTTCCACCATCTGGGCGAACTGCTCGTCCCGTTTCCTGCCGCGGCCCACATTGCCGGGGTTGATGCGGTACTTGCCCAGCGCCTGTGCGCAGTCCGGAAATTTCGCCAGCAGCCGGTGGCCGTTGAAATGGAAATCGCCGATCAGCGGGACGTCCACGCCGGCGCTCTCCAGGCGTTCCGCAATGGCCGGGACGGCCGCGGCGGCGGCCTCGGAATTGACCGTGATCCGCACCAGTTCGGAGCCGGCGGCGGCCAGCTCGCGCACCTGTTGTACGGTGGCGGCGACGTCCGCCGTGTCGGTATTGGTCATCGACTGCACCACGACCGGGGCCGTGCCGCCGATCACGATGTGACCGACCGCGACGGCGACGGAATGACGATGATGTTCGGGGTACGGGTGGCTGGACATGGTCGGGTTTACCTGATCCGGCCAATGATAATCCAAATATCCGGGCATGACGAACATTATCCGGGATGGCCCGGCCCGGCCCGATAATTCCGCTTGCAACGGCAGGGTGACTGGATATAATCACAGCTACTGTATGGATAACCAGCAGGCAGGATATGACACAGGATGATCTGACGGACCGGCAGGCCGAAATACTCGAACTGATCCGGAGCCACATGGCGGAAGAAGGCTGTCCACCGACCCGCGCGGAGATCGCCGCCACGCTGGGTTTCCGCTCCCCGAACGCCGCGGAAGACCACCTGCGCGCCCTGGAGCGCAAGGGCTACGTGGAACTGGTGCCCGGTTCCTCGCGCGGGATCCGCCTGCTGGAGGAAGACTACGGCCTGCCGGTGGTCGGGCGGGTAGCGGCCGGTGAGCCGATCCTCGCGGAAGAACACATCGAGGACTATTGCCACGTCGATCCCGATACCTTCCACCCGGCCGCGGATTACCTGCTGCGGGTGCGCGGCAACAGCATGCGGGATGCCGGTATCCTGAACGGTGACCTGCTGGCCGTACATCGCACCGCACGTGCCGACAGCGGCCAGATCGTGGTGGCCCGGCTGGATGACGAGGTGACGGTCAAGCGTTTCCGGCAACGCGGGGCCGTGGTGCGGCTGATGCCGGAAAACCCCGATTATGAACCGATTCGCGTCGACCTGCGGGAACAGGAACTGGTGATCGAAGGCCTGGCCGTCGGTGTACTGCGCAAGGAGATCAGGTGATGCACATGGCTTCCGGACTCTGTCATCTCAATGCCTCGGAGGCGGGCGCTGTCCGCGGCAGCTCGAGGATCGTGCCCAGTGGTATCGACGGGCTGGACGAGCTGTTGCCGGATGGCGGCTGGCCCAGGCGCGGTGTGGTCGAGATCATCGTGCCGGACATGCTGGCAGATGCGACCGACCTGCTGCTGCCGGCATTGCGCCGGCTCAGCCGCCAGGGCCGGACCATTGCGCTGGTCACGCCGCCGTTTGCGGCGCGTGCCAGTGTGTTTACCGACCCGGAGATCAACGCCAGCCACCTGCTACAGGTCAATCCGCATCCGGGCCGCAGTGCCCTGTGGACGGTGGAGTCGCTGCTGGAAACCGGTGCCTGTTCCGCAGTGCTGGCCTGGCCCGGCTGTGATACCGAGCTGATGGGCAAGCGCCTGGACAGGGCAGTGGAGCAGGGTCGTGGCCTGTGTGTCCTGTTTCGCTACGAGAGCCTTGCCATGCGCCGCTCCGGCGTCGGCCTGCGGTTGCGTGTCGAGGTGACTGATACGGGCCGTGCACTGTACCGGGTCAACGCCACGGGCGAGCCGGTCCGCGGCATCGAGCTGTAGCGTCGGCCCGCTGGCCCCGGCGCGGCCGGAATTTCCCCTCGCGGATTGTTGATACCGGGGTACGCCCGGTTCAGGCGGGCTGCGGCCTGGATTGCGATCAACTCATCAGAAACGGCGGAGCAGGCGCAGCAGGGCGGATGCCGGCGATGCGCTCCGGAATATCGTGCATGGCGGCATGATGGCGGCACGAACCCGGCGGGAAACCACCGGACTACCCGCCAACCCCCACCGGCGGGACGCGCAAAATTCGGCCTAATCATGGATTTATCACGGCATTCGTTTATAATCGC